>Ga0115551_1000325_pt1 | contig 33248 bp, 32 predicted proteins | sample COGITO_mtgs_1103_FD_87179 | JGI IMG/M metagenome (GOLD analysis project Ga0115551, IMG submission 87179) | Pelagic marine microbial communities from North Sea - COGITO_mtgs_110321 | ecosystem: Environmental > Aquatic > Marine > Epipelagic | place: Germany:Helgoland, sampling site Kabeltonne... | reverse complement strand
CCAACCACTTCTTCACGCACTGGATCAACAGGGCCTACGTAATAGATGAAGCGACCTTTCAGATCAACCGGCAGTTCTTCGCCTTTATTGATCATATCAACCATACGTTTGTGCGCAGCATCACGACCAGTAAGCATCTTGCCAGACAATAATACGGTCTCGCCTGGCTGCCAGTCTTTAACCATTTCTGGGGTGATTTCGTTTAGGTTAACGCGACGAACGCCTTCACCAATTTCCCACGTAATTTCAGGCCAATCTTCAAGCTTAGGTGCAGGCAATGCCACTGGGCCGCTGCCATCTAAAACGAAGTGTGCGTGACGAGTTGCCGCACAGTTTGGAATAATGGCAACCGGCTTGTTAGCCGCATGCGTTGGAAAATCTGCAACCTTGATATCAACTACCGTGGTTAGACCACCAAGGCCTTGTGCGCCAATGCCTAGCTTGTTCACTTTATCGAACAATTCTAAACGAATCTCTTCAGCGCGTGTTTGAGCGCCACGAGCTTGTAGCTCTTGAATATTTACAGGCTCTAATAACGCTTCTTTAGCAATCATCATCGCTTTTTCTGCCGTACCACCGATGCCTATACCCAGCATGCCTGGTGGACACCAGCCTGCGCCCATTTTTGGAATTTGCTCAAGCACCCAATCAACAACAGAGTCAGATGGATTCAACATCGCAAATTTAGACTTAGCTTCAGAGCCGCCGCCTTTGGCTGCAACATGAACGTCTACCGTATTACCAGGAACTAATTTAACGTGGATAACCGCTGGCGTATTATCTTTGGTATTTCTGCGGGCACCATCAGGATCGGCCAGAACAGAAGCACGTAATACGTTATCAGGGTGAGTATAAGCGCGACGCACACCTTCATTAGCGATATCTTCAATGCCCATCGTGGCGTCTTCGAAGCGCACATCCATACCAATTTCTAAAAATACGGTAACAATACCGGTATCTTGGCAAATTGGACGGTGGCCTTGAGCACACATGCGAGAGTTGATTAGAATCTGAGCCATGGCATCTTTGGCCGCTTTTGATTCTTCTCTTAGATACGCTTCATGGACCGCGTCGATGAAGTCTTTTGGGTGGTAATACGAAATATATTGCAGTGCGTCCGCGATGCTCTCAATCAGATCATCTTGGCGAACAACGGTGACGGCATTTGCCATGGGTCACGTCCTCATCAAGTTATTAGCGCTATAAAACCAGCTTTCTAAAAAATAATACCCGCTGGGAGGCGGGTATCTAGTTATAGCTTATTGTAACTCAATTCAAACAGAGCGTCAGGCTATTGCTTTGTTTGCCTACGGTGACGCTAGAAAGGATTCCAACTTTTCGTTCCTGGGCTTTCCTCTTGCTGAGGCTTCTCTTTTGCAGGTGCGGCTGTTTTTACTTCCTCTTCGGGGATATCTGCTATTAAGCCTCGCCCTTCATCCAACATTTTTGTTTGCTGAATCTCAGCCAATGCCACTTCTGGCGTAACTAACTGCAAAGGATTTTCATGGAAAGTCATATTCTCAAACTTAGCCGCATCTTTATCAACTTCAGAATATCGAAGGTAATAAACGCTGCCGGCTTTCGCATTTAAGTCTAATTCTGTGACCATTCTTAAAGTGAAATCGACGGCATTAGTTACTTCAATGCCTTCTAGCCCCAATAGAGGTCGACGAATTTTAATTTCATAAGTCCCTGGTTTTAATTCATACCAAGTATAGCCATTGCCTTTAATATTGAATAAGCGCTCGCCATTCAAATAAAAGCTCGGCGATTCTAGTTCGTCATTCGCCCAAGTCGACGCTGGGCGATACACATAAACTAAAGCGGTATGTTCATAATCCCAGCGATAGCCGACAGGTTGAAAATCTTGTCCATTAGGGGCAGAAACAAAACTTCCGAAACTATGACCAATAGACTGGTAAATTGTGCAGCTCGGTAACATGAATACCGATAACAGCAATAATCCGATTTTTATCATTATTATGTCCTATCCACAAAGGGATCATTTGCATCATTTTGTTGTCACTTGTATGATGCCATGCATAACAAAAAATAACAAAAAACAACAAAAAATAGGGAGTTTGAAAATGAAAACCCCACTCTTTATCACTTCATTCTTATTAATTGGTGGCGTCATGCTTGCGAACGCGCAATCAAGCGACAACCCTTATTACTCGAATGACATTGATGCAGCCGTTAAAGAAGCTGAAAATAGCCCCAGTAATGAAACCTACGTGGGCAATCGTTGGTATAATCGAACGACATCAAAAAGCTTTGATTTCCCCAAATTAATGAATACTGAAATGTCTTCTGAAATTGTCGATGGCGCTCTCGACGCTACTGCCGCGGGTCCTGGAGACGTTGCTCCTGTGCGAACATCGCCTTTGGAGCTGAATGCAGAAGATGTTATTGCGAATAAACAAGATGACTCTGAACTGGACTTCTTAGCCGATACTAAAAGCAATAGATTCGACATTTCAATTCAGCCTTCTACAGAAACGTCTGAGCTCTCACCCACGGTCTATAAGGTGGATAAAGTTGAGTATCGTACCGAGAGCTTCTCTGGAAGCGCTACAAATATTCGCTCAGAAGCCAGCTCAAGAGCCTATATAACTCCAGAACCTTGATCTAATGGTGAAGTTAATGAAGATTTCCGTTACCCAAGCATTAGCCGTAATAATCACAGCCCTCGCTCCTTCATTAAGTTGGGCTATAAATCCTCATGATAAATATTATGACAATGATATTTTCACTGCGATTAATGAGGCCAAAAGAAATCCTCATCACTACGACTACAGCACGGCTAAACGTTATAATCGATCTACGACGCAAAGCCTTGATATCCCTAGACTTTTAAATCAAGAGATGAGCATTACAAGTATTGAAAGCCAAGGTGAAAGCCCCGGCAATGTAGCGGATGATTCTGTTAACCAGCAACAATATGAAATTAATGCTGAAGGTGTAACAGAGAATCGCATTCTACCAATCAATACAGGTGCGCCCTCCACTAACAACTCAGGCTTAAGATTACCCAGTGTTATAACAAATGTTATTGCTCGCTGAATATTTACAAAGATTTTACAAGACGTTTTTTGGCGTTAATTAACCATTCTAGCTCTCACAAGGTGGCGCATTTCCTGCCCCATCTGTAATAACAACCTGTCTTTCAGCCATAGACTTTTCGATTCTTCTGATAAGTTTTGGGAGTAGTTATCCATGATTTCATGGCTTTTATCTAATAACAAAAGACTCTCAAGACAATAATAGTCTGGGTGCTCTTCATACTGTTCTATTAACTGACAGATGAGTTGTACCATATCATCCAATCCATCGAATGATTGCTGCCTCCCTAACAGTTCTCGTGACATCCACCCCATCATAGACAGCGCAACGTGCACATCTTCCCAATAACGAAACGGCTTATTTGCTTGTTGATGGCCATCTATATCGAATACCTGATCAGCCGGGATTTTTACCTTATCAAAACACACTCCACTATGAGGAATATCTTCTACAAAAGGAGCCGCTAAAGCATCGGTCGTTGAAATACCGGCTGTATTAGCCAGCACATAAAGACAACCAAGCTGATCTTTGTCGTTTTTTGCAACCACATACATACGATCTAACTCGCCTGGTAAAAGCATCACATAGCCTTTTTTTCCATCGAGTAAATAACCGTCATCAGATATCGATAGTCGGGTCGCCATATCCCAGGGTTTCTTAACCCCTTTTTCAGATACACAGAATGCAGCCAATTCATCGCTGGGACAATTCACATCCAAACACCGTATCGCATTCTGATAGCCCGCTAAGAAAGCCATGCCTGAAGTTGCCGCTTGCGCGCCTAAATAAAGAGCATTCTGTACTGTAGAATAACGTTGAAAACCGGAGGCTAAATGCTGACGAAAAATTTTTATATCTGAGAATTGAAGCGGAGGAAGTTCCAAGGCATGCCGCAATATAGCGAGCACACCTTGTGAGTTAGCTAAATAAGACAATGAACTAAAGAGTACCCGTCATCGCATTTTGCATACGGTCTAAACGAATTTGAATATCTTCAATTTCTAATTTCATTTCATTAAACTGAGATTCAACTTCCGCCATAGAGCTGTTTAACTTCTTACGGGTCGCATCGATAGAACGAATTGACTGCTCATTATTACCAATACGCTTTTCAGTCGCTTCAGGTAAACCTGTAACGGATGACTTAAGATCAGCGAGCTTTGTTTCTAACGATTTTTGGCTATTGGCTAAGCTGGTTTTTAGCGCGGCGATGCTGTTTTTGTTGCCAGTAATATTGCTATTGGCCGATACAACTTTTTTATCGATACCTGTCGCTTTTTTATCAACCTTAACCACCGATGCTTTTACACTAGAAATCGCTTTAGTATTTTTCTCAATGTTAGGTTTGTTCGCTTTGTTCGTAAGATCCCAAAGCTTGCGAATTTCTTTGGCGTTATCTTTTAATAATACTTTCAATGCGCCAACCGATAGATTTGAATTTTCATCGGAAGCCGATAATTTATCATTTAAGACTGCTAAATTGGTTGCGTGCCCATTTAAAATATCTTCTGTTTTCCCCAACTGTGCATTAGCTTCCTGTAGTTGTATAAACAAAAAAGCTGTAAAGCCGCCCATCCCCAAACTCAATACTAAAGCAATAATAGCAAGTGTTTGCTTAGGCGCTGGTGCCGCTATCTGTGCGGCCGATGGATTTGCCTTTGCTGCACGCTGCGCTGCTAAACGACGTTGCTGTAACTGCTTTTGGCGCATCGCCATGTCTTCTTGTGATGCTTGCATCTTTGGTATGGATTCTTGATCGTTTGACATAGTTGCCCCGAGTATCTGGCTCATTATTATGATTATTAGTACCTTGTACTCACACCCTAGCGCTTTATAAACAGGCCTTTTAAGGTATTTTCTTAGGTATTTAAGTGGCGCTAGTATAACGGATAAGGTGATCAAACTAAAACCACACATTTTACATGCGTAGCGGATAATTTAAGGTGTGCTATTATTCACCCCAGATTGCGGAAGTAAGGCTTCGACTCCCATTTGAACCTTACCAGTTATCCGTATCATTCAAGCTAATATTGGAGAGAAAATCATGGCGTTTGAATTACCAGCATTGCCTTATGCACAAGATGCATTAGAGCCACATATTTCTGCAGAAACATTGTCATTTCACTATGGCAAGCACCACAATACTTACGTAGTTAAGTTAAATGGTCTTATCGGCGGAACTGCTGATGAAAACAAATCTTTAGAAGAAATCGTTAAGACTTCTACCGGTCCTGTTTTCAATAACGCAGCACAAATCTGGAACCATACGTTCTACTGGAACAGCATGAGCCCTAACGGCGGCGGCGAACCAACGGGCGCTATCGCTGAAGCGATCAATGCTTCTTTCGGTTCTTTCGAAGCGATGAAAGAAAAATTGAACGACAAAGCGGTTAACAACTTCGGTTCTAGCTGGACTTGGTTGGTTCAACTAGCTGACGGTTCTTTAGACATCGTTAATACATCTAACGCTGGCACGCCAATCACAGAAGAAGGTATTACTCCGCTGATCACTGTTGATTTGTGGGAACACGCTTATTACATTGATTACCGCAATGTACGTCCTGATTACCTTAAAGGTTTCTGGGCATTGGTTAACTGGGAATTCGCTAACGCTAACCTAGCGTAAGTGATCAGTTACTATAATAAGTAGCTAAAAAGAAAAAGGAGCTTCGGCTCCTTTTTTTTGCATAATTTTTAGGCGATTTATTCACAAGGCTCACAACGTATGTCATTACCGCTTTTACTCGCTTCCAGCTCTGTCTACCGAAAACAGTTATTAGAAAAGTTACAGCTACCGTTTATTTGCGCCAGTCCCGATATCGACGAGTCAATATTACCCAGCGAACAGCCCAGTGATTATGTACAACGCCTGGCCATTGAAAAAGCCAAAGCGTTGAAAATGGAATATCCGCATCATATTATTATTGGTAGCGACCAATGTGCGGTATTAGAGGTGAATGGCCAGCAGCAGATTTTAGGCAAGCCTCATACGGTTGAGAACGCGATTCAACAACTTAGCCAAGCCAGTGGTCAGCACGTTACTTTTTTAACCGGACTGTGTGTTTACAATAGCGACAATCAACAATGCCATAGCCTAGTAGAACCGTTTAGTGTTCATTTTCGCACGCTAACACGGCCGCAAATTGAACGCTATATAGAACAAGAAATGCCATTAGATTGTGCAGGCAGTTTTAAATCAGAGGGCTTAGGCATTCGTTTATTCAGCGCCTTAGAGGGCCGAGACCCTAATACTTTAATTGGTTTACCATTAATTGCCTTGATCGATTTATTAGAACAGCAAGATATTCAGGTGCTTTGATGATTAAACTTTTAACCTTAAAGACGGAATTACAGGCATAAAAAAAGCCAGCTAAGCTGGCCTTTTTTATTCACTGTTTAACGTTAACTTAAGATAATTCAAGCGATTAGTTACTTAGTTGAACACCTTCAAATAAACGACTCATGCGTCTATTCACATCATCCACTTCTAAATCACCTGACAAATCAAACTCCCAAATACCATTGTATTTGTCTTGAGTTAAAGTCGTCGCTTTTTGCTTATCCAATACAATCGTTGGGCGTAAAAAAACCATCAAATTACGCTTCACATGTTGTGTACTTTTACTTTTAAATAACCAACCTAATAATGGTATGTCACCCAACAGCGGAACCTTACTTTCTGTTTCAACAATGTCGTCACTGATCAAACCACCTAATACAATTGTTTCTTCATCAGCGGCTAAAATCATTGTTTTCAATGAACGCTTATTGGTAATCAAATCCGCCTGCCCCTGAACGGTGGTATTAGCCACAGACTCAGCGCTTACCTCGACCTCTAGACGCAATTCATTGCCTTCATGGATATGCGGCTTAATTTTCAGCGTTACACCAATATCTTCACGTGAAATGGTGGTAAACGGATTGCTGTTCGCACTTGACGAAGTAGAACCTGTTAAGAAAGGAACATTCTGGCCCACAATAATTTCTGCTTCTTGGTTATCAAGCGTCATAATACTAGGAGTCGATAGTAAGTTAGTATTACTCTGACTTTCTAACGCTTGTAGAATGACACCAAAATCTACCTGACCATTCGTTTCTTTAAAGCCACCTAACGTTAAACCGTTACTCAAGGTCGGAGTGCCTGACGCTACACCTGCGGCAAGCGTTGATAAAGACTGTCCAGCATTACCAAAGTTTGTACCCGCAACAGGGTTATCGGTATCACCCAAGGCCCATTGGAAACCTAAAGAGTCGCTCACCTCACCCGTCACTTCAACAATAGCTGATTCAATTAGTACCTGAGCTCGACGAACATCCAGCTCATGAATAATTTCATCAATTTCTTTTAAAATAGAAGGTTCAGCACGTACCACAAGAGCGTTCAGTTCTTCATCAGCATGAATACTCGCTTTGCCTTTCGCTTTATTGGCATCTTTACTACCGGAGTCCGATTCTGACATAACCCCTTTCAATAATTCTGCTAACTTCTTGGCATCCGCGTATTTCAAGCGAATAACCTTGGTGCTACCTGAGAAATAAGAAGGCTTATCTAGCTGTTGAATCAATATACGAATACGTTCTCGCGATGTCTTCTCACCCTTAATAATTAATCGATTGCTGCGCTCATCGGCAACCACTCGAATACTACCAGCACCACCACTCGAAGAGCCTTTACCTTGAGCCACTTTATCGGGATCTAGACTTTGCAACATAGTCACAACGTTCCCAACCCATGCTTCTTTCAATTGAATAACTTCTAACTCTTCAGAGCCAGACTTATCAAGACGATCGATAATCTGTTCAATACGATTGATGTTTGAAGCATGATCGGAAATGATCAATGCATTGGCAGATTTCACCCCCGCGAGGTGGCCATATTTAGCCACCAGCGGGCGCAAGATAGGCACTAAATCCAAAGCCGGTGTATTTTTAATCATGATCACTTTTGTGACCATTTCTTGGCTTTGTTTTTTGAACTTCTCTTCTAAATCTCGACCTTGCTGCTTAACCGAGTTTTGCTGCACGACCATGACAACATCACCCGCTGGCACCGCCGCATAGCCGTGGACTTTTAACACCGATAAGAAAAGTTCATAAACGGCTTCGGTATTCATGGTTTCAGTTGAAACCACCGTTACCTTACCTTTGACCCTAGGGTCAATAACAAAGCTCTTACCAGTGATATCAGCAATCTGTCCAATGAACGCCGATATATCGGCATCTTTAAGATTTACTTGCCAGTTCTGATCTTCTGCATGAACAGTCAACGCAGGAATACTGATGGCAATAGTCATAGCCAACAGTGCAATTTTACAAAAACGCTTAAACACCGATTAAGTCCTTATTTAATGGTATGGTTAACGACAAAACGACGATTGCCACGCTGTATTTCCAAACGCGCTTGACCGCTATTAGTCACTTGTTCTAATAACATCTGATCATCATTTAAATTGCCCAATGTCTGTCCATTGACAGACAAAATCACATCACCCGGTTGCAAGCCTAACTGCGTTAGCATTGAACCCGAATTCGAAACTTTATAGCCTGAGCCATTACCCGCAACTTCTAACCCCATTTGCTTGAGGGCGCCCGCTGGATTATTAGCCACCTCATCTCTTAATAGGCTTACCGCATCTGAGGCAGTGCGAATATGACTGAATCTTTCTTTTAATGTACCACCGGTTTGCGCTCTTCTTTGCGCGGGGGTTGGCTTAGCGGACTGTTGAATGCCTTGTTTGTCGGTTAGATCAAATTTCAGCGCTTCTAACTTACCATTACTGTCCAAGATCACTTGATCTTGCTGCACGGCTGCCAGCTTTGTACGGCCTTGAACCACATCTCCGATACGGTAATTTTCACCTGCACCGCCCTTCGGGGCAATGATCGCACTAGAATTTTCTGCAATACTTGCAGCCATAATTCCCAACAACTCTAGGCGTAAACGAGTTTTAGGGGCATTTACTTCTTTAGGAACTTCCATCACTTCCACAACCGCATCACCAAAGATATGCATATCTGCAATACTTTGATTTTGGATAACTGCGGCGGCACCTTGTGCGCGACTTGGTTCTGACAATACTAAGGAACTAGGCGCTAATATCATCCACGTAAAAATGGCTAATTGGCTAGAGATTAACACGGTAAAAGTAAGCTTACCTAAAATTAAAACCAGTCGTTGCCAAGGCAAAATAACGATTGTTTGTTCAGTCACTCTGCACTCCTGACTGCCAACTGTTTCATGTTTCTTTCCATAGTCTTTGTATAATCTTTGTCTATTTTCTGATTGAGGTCATAACAGCTTTTGGGAAGCTTCAAATATAACTTTTTCTGCATCGACTTCAGCAGGCCACTGTAACCCTAAAATATCTAAGAAACGACGACGAATACCAATTCCCGCCCAGCCATCAGGCTGTACATATCCTCGACCAATATCTTGACCATCCGTATTGGTAATAACCAATTCAACATTCTCAGCAGGCTTTTTAATCACCCCCACAAAAATAGGTAATGTGGCACTAATCTTTTTACCATCAAGGGGAAAGCTAACATCGCCACCACTAAAAAGCAGTCGACCATCAGCGGCTAATATCTGCTTATCGCTCACAGAAAAAAGCGCATTAAATTTATTTAATTCAAAATCACCGATCAACGATGAATTTCCTTGTCGTAATAAGGGCGCTAAATAGCGTGAAGACATAAACGCTTCACTTTCAATCACTTCAACTTGATCGGCACTGCCACGAACGAGCCCTTTAAACTTAAGCTCATCACCTGAAATATTCACATTTGCCGCAAGTTGCCCAGCAAGTAACTCGCTCAATTGAATATCCCACTTTCCAGTAACCTTACCGACATTAGGAATATTCACACGCGCCTGGCCTTGCCAGAGGGTACCACTGACCAATTCGACCTGAACAGGTAAGCGTCCTAAATGAGGCTGAACCTTAGGCCATATAAACGCCAATGGAGCCGTCATTCCCAAAAATATAATAAAACTGAACAGTCCGATTAATAAATACCATTTAGCGGACCATATAGCAGACAAGAGTACCTTCAAAATTATCTCTTTTAATTATTTTCACACAATAAGCCAAGCATTCTACTGAATGCGAGCCGTAGTGTAATGGAGTTTTATGTCAGATTGTTAAAACAAAGATAGATTCATTGATGAATTTTTTCTTCTGGCGCAATTAATGACTTTTCTTCAATCAAAACAGTTCATTTATTGATCAATTGTTAAAAATAAACTCAACACTCATAAAAAGTCCTGTATAACGGCTCGTTCAATTAAGCCTGCCCTATCTTGTCCCCACAATACTAGGTCGCCATATTGAAATGTGGGTACACCCCAAGAGCCTAATGCCACCATTTCTTGTCGATTTTCTTCTGCCCAAGCTTGCCACTGCTGATCTCGATTATCCTGCACTAATAACGGCTTAGCATGATCCCAATCTAACCCAGAGCGCTCAACAATATGTTTCAATCCCGCATCGGTTTCGGAGCGAATGCCTTGGGCATTAACGGCCTCAGCATAATTCAGTAAATACTCCGTTTCTTTGTTGCACGATTGCGCATATTTAAATAATGAGTAGCAGCGATTAACACCCTCACCCAAAGGATCTGCTACAAAACCATAATCGATGCCCAATTTTTCGGCTTCACGCTTGGTATCATAAAAGATATACATTTTTTTTGTATCAGGTACTCGTAATCCACGCATCACCATAGGCAGAACGGGCTTAACCTCAAATGTTAATTGATAATGCTGAGCCAGCTTAATTGCCTGCTTTAAGCCCAGGTGAGAATAAGGACTGCGAATAGAAAAATATAACGTCAATTTTTTATGCTGAGAATTTGCAGCGAGTAAAGGTGCTGTCTTACAGAAGTCACGATACGTTTTATCAAAAAGAACCTCACTTCCATTCCCTAAGCCCAGCTGCAATAAACGCTTTTCCAAATGATCTAACCGATCGAGCCCCCAATACCATTCTCCGGCATAATTAAGCATTGCACTCATATAATGGCCTTTAATAGCCAAGGTTTGCTCATTCGCCAGCAGTTGCTGCGAGCAAGCAAGATCATTTAATGAATTAGCACTTAGCTTATTAGCTGTTAACGCGCTCTCAGATAAAGATTCAAAAGGCTGCTGAAACCAATAGTGCTTAAATATTTTCTCAACCGCAGCCCAGTCACTCAGGCGTTCGCCTGAGCTTTCAAGCTGTAACAACAATAAAGTACCTTGCCCTACTTTACTCAACTCTTCTTCACTTGTTGTTTCAGGTGCTTTATCAGGCCATTCAAGCTTGTACAAATCTGCAAGATGGGTGGCATCCAAGAAACCATTGTCATGCCACATAGTTTCTTCGGGATACATATCCTGCTGTAGGTTTAAGATGGTCTTAAATTGAATACCGACATCAAAACGTTGCTCAAAATCCGCTAAGACCTGTACCAACAAATAACTGTAAGGGTCATTAATACGCAGATAAACATCAATATGATGCGAACGCCCAAGCAGCTTGCGTTTCGCTTCTTGCAACTGACGCTTGAACGTTAACAGCCTATTACTGGAGATTAAACGAGCAGCATAAGGTTGTATTATTTTCTGTAACGTATCTTTCATGCTTTATCTTTTTATTATTAGTAGATGACAGATGTCAATTCTATAAAATGACGAATATCAACGAGTGTCTAGTCGTGGTTACTTTCTGATCTCTTCAATCAAGGTTCGTTCAATTGGCAACTGAACATAGCCCGTTTCAATACTCCAAAAATAATAATAACCAATGGCTCGGCCTTGATCGTCGCGCCCTGTCGTGATCTTTCCGTCTTTTACCGTCCACGATTTAACAACTTTACCGCCATCAACATACGATACTGTTAAATCTTCACCTAAAAAATTATCTGCCTGACGTGACCACTTATTCATTGTCTCTTCTGTACAGGCTGTCATTATAAAAATACTCACCACGACTAATGCAAGCTTACGCACGGTCTGAGGTAAATAACGATCGTTTTTCATTTAGAATTCTCGTATAACATGAATGGATTAATATACGTTAAACTAACAAGATTAGGCATCAAGTGGTAGAGTGAGTTTTGCCATCTATACTTTCACCACCCATAATGAAAAACGAACTGTCGATACCTCTATGATTACTATCATGACCATTATCCATGAATAAACGCCCAACCAAGCGCGAAATCCGCCAGCAAATGAATAACGAGGTTGACCAATACCTTAACAAGGGTGGAGAAGTGCGTGAGTTTCAGCGCGGAGAAAGTGGTTTAATTAATGGCAAGATTGACGATCGCAGTAGCGGTTTCGAACAAGGAAAACAGAAGAGAACACCGCTTTTAGACGAGTTAAAAGCAGTTGATGAGCGTAAAAAATCAGAAACTCCAGCATCTCCAGCCAAAAGCAATCGTCCTAGAAAGAAGATAATCTATGACGATTTTGGCGAGCCAGTGCGTGAAGTTTGGATAGAATAAGCGTGTTATTTCAAACGCTTTACTTTAAGCGCTGAAGCTTCTTCTCTCGTTGCTGACTCAAATATTTGGCATCATCTATTTTTTCGTTATAAACATCCAGCCAAGTACGTGAGCCTTGCACCATTTTTGCGAGATCAAACATACCCAATTTTAAAGTCGCGAAAAACGCTTGGTAGCTCTGCTCTTGCTCAATCATGGTTTGCTGGAACGTCGCTACTTCGCTTTGCTGGTAAGTAAGAGTCAACGTACTGACCTTACTTTTCTGCTTTTCTAGCTCTGTGCGCAATGTCTGTATAACAACCTTTTGCTCTTCAAAAGCAGCCGTTGTGACATAAGGCGAGTCAGCACGTAGTAATTTAAGAAGTAAAACCGTGAAAGACACCGACAAGATGATCACCATAGTAATTGCAACAATGGTGATCACTGTTCTATTTTTACCGACTTTACCCTCTAAAAGGCTAAGACGCTGCTCATCACTTAATTGTTCAGCTTCTGACATAACTTACTCTTCATCTGTTATTAACGACGCTAAAATTTTTATACGCTCATTGAGTGTAGTCAGTAATGACAGATTCGAACAATTTGACAGTGATTTATTCTATAAATAGTTCATTTAAATGATTCTAAGCCTCAGCAATCAGCGTTGCCCGCAAAGGCGCTGGGTAGCCTTCCGCTGTTTTGCTTTTATCATCGGCGTCCAGAAAGTCCGTTAATGATTGATACTGCATCCAATCGGTCGAGCGTTGCTCTTCAAGACGGGTGACATTTTTCTCGACAATTCTAGGATTTTTAAAGCCTGCTCGTCGTGCCCACAATAAAAGCGTATCGCAGCTCGGCAAAAACCATACATTACGCATCTGCGCATAACGATCTTCCGGCATTAATACTTCCCCTAGCTCGCCTTCGATCACTAAGGTTTCCAATACCAGCTGCCCGCCAGGCTTAAGAGTATCTTTAAGTTCTGCTAAATGATCGATGGGGGATTTTCGATGGTACAAAACCCCCATAGAAAAGGTTGTATCAAACGCTTTTAATGGGCGCGGCACGTCTTCCATTTTCAGCGGCAATAAATCAATTTTCAAAGGCTGCTTGCTACCAGACTGCTGCTGACCCAGCTGAGCATATTGCTTAAATGCTTGGAACTGAGCAAGAAACAAACGGGATGGATCAATCCCAACAACACGATAAGCCCCTGCGCCCAGCATACGCCACATGTGATAACCCGAACCACAACCAACATCTAATATTGTGCGGCCTTCTAACGGGGCTAGATGTGCTGCTATGCGCTGCCACTTCCAATCACTGCGCCACTCGGTATCGATGTGCGTATCAAAGAACTGAAACGGACCTTTACGCCAAGGGCTAAGCTGCTCTAGGCCGGTTTTTATTTGACGACTTATATCATCCGTCAACGCATCGCTGGCTAATTGAATACAATCTTGCTGTAAATCTGTGATTGTATCTTCAACCGCAGGCAAACTTTCTAAAGCATCTAACCAACGTTGTTGATCGCCATGCACTTTTTCATTAAAAAGTGCATGCAGCTGCTGCGGTAAAATTTCAGCCCAAGGTTTCAACAAGCTGCCTTCTTGCTCCATGGCAGCTTGAATATCATCAAACCAAGAAAATACATCTACGTTCATATTAGAATTCTATTTATTAAATACTGGGTTAAAAATTAGTTAAATATTGATTACGCGCTGGATATTTATTTGATCGCCAAATAAGACACAAAATTAAAACATTGATACCAGCGAATAACCTGACCAAAACCTGCCTGCTTTAAACGCGCAATATGAGCACTTTCAGTTTCTGGAATCAGTACGTTTTCAATCGCGCTGCGTTTTTGCGCAATTTCTAATTCGCTATAACCATTAGCGCGCTTAAAGTCTAAATGCAGTTTATCTTGCAGCGGTTGCTCGTCATCATCGAAACAAATTTTCTCTGATAAAATCAACGCTCCACCCACATTAAGGCCACCAGCAATTTGGCTTAATAAATTCAAACGCTGATCTTTAGCAATAAATTGCAACACGTAGTTCAATGCCACCACAGAGGCATTTTCAATATTCTGAACGGTAATGTCAGCGCACAATAACTCAACATCAACCTTGCCATCATCTAGCGCAATATAATGCCCCGCTTGCTCGATCATCGCTGCAGAATTATCAATGCCGATAATTTTACAATGCTCAGCTTTAACCCCATGACGCATCGCCAATGTCACCGCACCTAATGAACAGCCTAAATCGTACAAATTGGTATTAGCACGAGCATATTCACCGGCAATCACACCCGACATTGCCACGGTTTCGGCATAGCCTGGCACTGAGCGCCTAATCATATCGGGAAATACGCGCGCGACGGCACTATCAAAAGTAAATTGCCCCGTCAGTTGCTCACCATCACTATTGGCAAACAGATCATCTGCTGCACTTAAGGACTCTGTGCTTAAAGAATTGGCTGCATTTACTTTGGGCGTATTATTTGAGGTCATTTGAGGTTTCCTTTTGCCCAGAGTTATCGGCGGCAGGCTGAGGGATTTTCTTCTTTATGCGTACACCTAGCTCGACAAATTGATTGGCGGTATTCACCAAATTGCCGCGCCCTTGGGCTAAAGAGCTGTAAGTTTCGTCATAGGTTTTTTGTGCGCTATTAAGCTGCGAGCCCAGCTTATCCATTTTTTCGACCACGATGCGTAAACGGTCGTATACTTTCCCTGCTTGCTGACTAAGTTCATCGGCGCTACGGCCACGGCGTTCAATAGCCCACAAACTTTCAATAGTCCTTAAGCTGGCCAAAAGTGTTGTCGGTGTTACCACCACAATTCGTTGGTCAAATGCGTCCATAAATAATTGTTCATCGTGCTGAAAAGCCGCTACAAAAGCAGGCTCTATTGGCATAAACATAAAGACAAAATCAGGAGAGTGTAGCCCTGGTAAGTGCTGATACGCTTTCGCCGATAAGGCTTTTATATGATTACGAATGGCGTCAACATGTTGTTTTAAAAACTGATTTTGCAAGGCGTCATCGTCAGCGTTCACATAGTCGTTATAAGCGTTCAGCGAGACTTTCGCATCGACAATAATATGCTTGTTTTCAGGCAAGTTAATAATCACATCAGGGCGATAATTTTGGCCATTGTCGGCTTTATGGTTTTGCTCGCGGACATATTCTTCACCTAAGCGTAAACCCGAACGTTCGAGTACGGTTTCGAGTACTAACTCTCCCCAATTACCTTGAGCTTTTTTATCGCCGCGCAAGGCTTTACTCAGCGCACTGGCTTCAGCGGTCATAGTTTGGTTTAGGCGATAGAGTTCACTGATTTGGCTTTTTAATACGGCCCTGTCTTTTGTATCGTGCAGATAAACGTCTTCAACTTTTTTTCTCAGTCCTTCTAGCTGATCTTTAAAGGGATGTAAAATCGCATCAAGGCCTTGTTTATTTTGCTGCTGCTTTTCGTTGAATATTTTATTCGAAAGGTTTTCAAAGGCTTGTTTTTGCTGTTGATTTAACTCTTGATTGTACTGCTGCTGTTGAACCTGCTGCTGCTGTTGATGCTGCAACTTCTGCTTTAACAACGCATTTTCTACCTGCAATTGCTGCTGGCCTGACTCAAAACCTGATTCAAAGCCGGTGCTTATACCAGAATCATAACCTGATTTTTTGCCAAGTCCTTTTCCTATTATTAGGCAGCCATAACAGCAGCCTAATAACAGTAAAGAGAAGAACAATAGAATCATCCATGGCTCTAGTATGAAAGCATCCATAGTAATTTATTCTTGGCTACCCAAAGCCGTTAACTGCTCTGTTTGATGTTCGGTAATCAAAGGCTTCAAGACCGCGCCCAAATCTCCCTGCATCACTTCATCAAGCTTGTATAATGTTAAGTTGATTCTGTGATCTGTAACACGGCCCTGTGGGTAATTGTAAGTGCGGATTCGCTCTGAACGATCACCACTGCCTACTAAACTTTTACGCTCTGCTGCTTGCTCCGCTTGCTGCTTTTGCAATACCGCATCATTGATTCGACTGGCAAGAACCGTCATCGCTTTCGCACGGTTTTTATGCTGAGAGCGCTCGTCTTGGCATTCGACCACGAACCCTGTTGGTAAGTGCGTTAAACGAATTGCGGAATCGGTTTTGTTAACGTGCTGCCCACCCGAGCCGGAGGCACGGAACGTATCAACGCGTAAATCAGCTTTCTTAATTTCGATCTCACCTTCGCCTTCAACTTCTGGCATGATCACAACGGTACACGCAGAGGTATGAACACGGCCTTGAGATTCTGTTTCTGGCACACGCTGTACACGGTGAGCGCCAGATTCAAACTTCAGCTGTGAATATACATCGGTGCCTGAAATACGTGCAATAATCTCTTTATAACCGCCATGATCACCATCGTTGGTGGTCAAAATTTCAACGCGAAAACCTTGCGTCTCGGCATAGCGAGAATACATGCGATATAAATCACCAGAGAAAATAGCAGCTTCATCACCCCCCGTGCCGGCACGAATTTCTAAAATAACATTACGGCCATCGTTAGGATCTTTCGGCAATAGCAAAACTTGCAGTTCAGCCTCCAACGTTTCTAACGTTGCTTTGGCTGATTTATATTCTTCCTGACCCATCTCACGCATTTCTGGGTCTTCGTCTTTTAATAGCAGCTCGGCTTCAGAGAAATCACCTTGCGCTTCTGTAAACGATTCATAAGCCTGCACAACAGGCTCTAATTCGGAATACTCTTTGGATAAATTACGAAATTTATCCTGATTAGTGATGATTTCATTATCACTTAATAGGTGACCAATTTCTTCGTAGCGCTCACTTAAATGCTGTAACTTATGAACTAGTGATTCTTTCATTCTAATTTATTCTTCTCGTTGTTCTCAGTCAGACTGTCTTCAGTATTACTTGAGAGCTGAAATAATTCTTCTGCCCAATCCATAATTTCAAGCTGGCCTTCGGCCCCTGCTTTACGCATTTGCTTGGTAGGAGTGTGCAATATTTTATTGGTATAAGTATGAGCAAAAATCTGTAAAACCCTGGCCGGATCATCACCGTTTTCAAGCTGCTTACGCGCTTTAACAAGACAGGCTTCTTTTAATTTCTCAACCTGTGAGCGCATTGATATCACAGTTGAAACCACATCTAATGAGCGCAATTCTCGCATAAAACGCTCCACACCTGAAATAATCAACTGCTCGGCTTGCTTAGCTGCGTCTTGGCGCGACTTTACATTTTCTTCAATAATGTCTTTTAAATCATCCACGGTATACAAGAAGACGTCATTAAGATCACCCACTTCCTCTTCTATATCGCGAGGCACCGCAATATCAACCATGAACATCGGCGAATGTCGGCGTTTTTTAAGGGCTCGCTCTACTGTCCCCTTCCCTAAAATAGGCAGTGGGCTAGCCGTCGATGAAATCACAATATCCGCACGGGGTAATTCTTGCGCTATGTCTTCCAGCAAAACAGCTTCCGCATGAAACTGCTCCGCCAGTTTTTGCGCCCTAGCTAACGTTCGGTTAGCCACAATAATTTGCTTAATGCCCGCATCTTTTAAATGCTTAGCCACCAGATCAATGGTTTCACCGGCGCCGATTAACAAGGCGGTACTTTTACTAAGATCCGTGAAAATATGCTTCGCCATACTGACAGCTGCAAACGCAACGGATACCGGGTTTTGCCCAATAGCGGTATTAGTTCTGACTTCTTTTGCAACATTGAACGTTTGACGAAATAAGCGCCCAAGCTGACTGCCTGTAGTGCCCGCTTCCTGCGAAACAGCAAAAGCCGATTTGAACTGGCCTAAGATTTGTGGCTCGCCCAGTACTAGTGAGTCTAAACCACTGGCCACTCTCATCATGTGTCGAACCGCGTCATCATCATGATAAATATAAGATGAATCAGACAATACTCGCTCATCAACACCATGATGCTGACTCAACCAAGACAGTAAAATTTGCCCTGTATACGTATGTATCTCAGTATCATCATCTGCTTGCTTATAAGAACAATAGATTTCAGTTCGGTTGCAGGTTGATAGAATCGATACTTCAGTGACAGGCGTTAGCGTTTGCAGCAACTGCTGAAGTACATCCGGCATAGTTGCTGGATCAAACGAAACCTTTTCACGCACTGCCACTGGGGCGGTTTTGTGATTAATGCCAAGCGCTATGATTCCCATCTGATATTAGATCTGACCTTTTAAATAATTAAGCATCGACGAAAGCCGAACAGTATAACGGGAAATAATCATGAAATCTTTTCCACATTGCCTTGTCTACTATAAAATCGCCCATAATAAAGACATAGCGCTGACTTTTAGTTAATTTTCAGAGTATGCTGTTGACAGAATAAATGGATAAAGGTTGTTATGTTACTTCGGATTGTTACCTTATTAATCGCCAATAGCTTAATAGCAGGCTGTTCACTTTTGCCAATGAACGGCAACTCAACTCGTTCAGACAGTGCTACAGATACTCAAGCAGCCCATGCTGAAATAGACAATAGCAAGAGTCTAGAAACCCAAGAGCCTGTTTATGACGCTCCTTTTTCTGCCCCGACACTGTATTCATTACTGGTTGCTGAAGTTGCAGGCCAGCGCCAACAGTTCGATGTATCTTTAGCAAATTATCTAGATCAAGCACACCATACTAGAGACCCCGGCATCGCCGAACGTGCTACACGTATTGCGCAATATTTAGGGATTAATCAATACATTCTAGAATCCGCACAGCTTTGGGTTTCCATTGCACCGCTCGATGCCCAAGCTCATCAAATATTATCATTAGCATTAATCAAAGCGGGAGATTTCCCAGCAGCATTACAGCATATGGAATCGGTATTAGAGCTTGCTGGCGCCGGTCAATTTGATTACCTCGCGCTCAATGCCCAATTATTAAACCGTACCGAAAAGATTGCTTTATTGCAGCAAGTTGAACAACTCACTCAAAAGCACAACGATTACGCCCCACTTTGGATGGCGCAAGGTGCACTTTTATCTCAACTGGGAGACTACCCAGCGGCTTTAATCGCCCTCAACCAAGCACTTTCTTTAAGTGAAGAATACACAGCAGCGGCGCTGAGTAAGGCACGAGTATTACATCACCTCAATCGCCCTGAAGATGCGCTCGCTGCATTAGACGAACTGCATAATGACTTACCAAAACATAAAGGCATTGGTGTCTTGCGTGCACGTATTTTGATTGATCTAAAACGTTTCAGCGAAGCCCGTGCAGCCTTTCAATATTTAGCGAAATTATTCCCCAACGATTATTCGATACAACTATCGCTGGGTTTACTGCACATGGAATTAGAAGAATACGACCAAGCCATTGCCGTATTAAGCCCACTAACATTGCACGAAAATATAGATAATGAAGCGTATTTTTACCTCGCACGCATTGCCGAAAAACAACAAGATCCCGTTCGAGCACTGCGCGATTATCGAGCCGTTCAACAAGGCCGACAGTTTTTACCTGCACAATTCCAAGCAGCACAATTGCTCATTCAATTAGAAGACATGAATGCCGCACGTGATTACCTAACTCACCGCCGTAGCGAATTTCCAAACTATAATATTGAACTCGTACAGCTTGAAGTAGAACTACTGATCAAGCATAAGCAAATACAAGAAGCCTACCAACTGGTCGATACTGCGTTAATCGACACGCCTAATAATACCAAACTGTTGTATAGCAGAGGTTTATTGGCCGAGAAACTGGGCAATATCACTCAGTTAGAAATCGATCTACGTCATATTATTAGCCTAATGCCAAACAATGCAGAAGCAATTAATGCGCTTGGTTACACGCTTGCCGATAAAACAGATCGCCTTGATGAAGCGCTGGCGTTAATACAACAAGCCATCACACTCTCGCCTAACAACCCCGCGATTATCGATAGCTTAGGCTGGGCGCATTACCGATTAGGTAATCTAGATAAATCGGTGGAGTTATTGCAACAAGCTTTTAATAACTTTCCTGATCATGAAGTGGCCGCACATTTAGGGGAAGTATTATGGCAGTTAGAACGCAATAAAGAAGCCAAAAGTATTTGGCAGCAAGGTTTGGAACAAGAACCTAATAGTCCTATTATAACCGATACCTTAAAGCGGTTTAATCTAGATATTAATCTGAAATCAATACCAGAGTGAACAACCCCGACCCATGAAAGCCTCCTATTATGGACTCATACTGTTTATCAGTATGAGCCTATCAGGTTGCAGTATTTTTAACCTGCAACAAGATAGTCAGCAACTGCAAAAACAACTCAACAGCATTCAGAAATGGCAAGTCCGCGGCAAACTCTCCGTCGTCAGCCCTGACGATGCGGTAACGGGTTATTTAACCTGGCAGCAAGATGAAGAAGACTTTGATTTATTTTTATCAGGGCCTTTCGGTCAAGGTTCAAGCCGCCTAGTTGGAAATGATAGCCAAGCAACCCTTACCCTTCCAAACGAAGAACCAGTCCAGGCCCCTTCTGCGGAATACCTCATGGCTTATTATTTAGGCTGGAAATTCCCCGTATTAGACCTTCGGTATTGGGTGAAAGGACAGGCCAGCCCACATTCAGAATTCACCGAAGTACGCAACACCTTGGGTCTATTAGAAAGCCTGCAGCAACATGACTGGCGCGTTGAATTCTCCCGCTATCAAAGCCAAGGAGATACTTGGCTGCCTGGGCGAGTAAAAATAATTGGGCACGATTTTAAATTCATTTTTGCAATTAAAGAATGGTCCATAAATGGATAACAATACGACAGCTTGGTTAACCGTACCCGCACCCGCAAAGTTAAATCTGATGCTGCACATTACTGGTCGCCGTGAAGACGGTTATCACGAACTGCAAACTATCTTTCAGTTTTTAGACTACGGCGACCAATTAAGCTTTCAAATACGCACCGATGATACATTAACGCTAACCCCTGAAATATCTGGGCTTAATTTTGAAGATAATTTAATTATTAAAGCAGCCCGCAGCTTACAAAGCCATGCCAATGCCCGCGGTAAAAACTGCGGTGCGAATATTCGGTTAGAAAAAACATTACCCATGGGCGGAGGGCTAGGCGGCGGCAGTTCCGATGCAGCAACAACAATGCTTGCACTTAATGTTTTATGGCAGCTCGAACTATCCTTGGAAGAACTCGCCAAGATAGGTGTTAAATTGGGAGCCGATGTTCCTGTTTTTATCAAAGGCCAAGCATGTTGGGCTGAAGGTATTGGCGAAAAAATAATCCCACTACCAGATCTAGCGGAAAATTGGTTCCTTGTTGCTTGTCCGAATGTTCATTCTGATACAAAAGAAATTTTTTCACACAAAGAGTTGACAAGGGACAGTCAGATCCTTAATATGCGCCACGCACTTGAGGGACAAGCAGCCAACAACAGTCGTAATGACTGCCAGTTAGTTGCATCGAAACTCAATCCTGAAATCGGTAAGACATTGAATTTGCTAAACAAATTCGGTTCTGCTAAGATGACGGGCACTGGAGCTTGTGTTTTCTTAAGCGTCGCTTCAGAGAACAAAGCAACGCAAGTTGCAAATAAGCTTCCGGCTGAATTAACGACTTTTATTGCGAAAGGTACTAACCTTTCTTCTGCACATAAGGTATTATTCGGCTCCGTTTGAAAAAACGGTTTTAAAAAGTTGGGATGTCGCCAAGCGGTAAGGCAACGGGTTTTGATCCCGTCATGCGCAGGTTCAAATCCTGCCATCCCAGCCAACTTCTTTCTTATCCATTATTGAAAAAATCTAAAGGTGACCCATAGTGTCCAAACTGATGGTATTTACCGGCAACGCCAATCCTAAATTAGCAAAGCTAGTCGTTGAACGTTTAGATATTCCAATGGGCGAAATGTCCGTAGGTAAATTCAGTGATGGTGAAATCACCGTTGAAATTGATGAAAATGTGCGTGGTAAAGACGTTTTTATTATTCAGCCAACTTGTACCCCAACCAACGATAACTTGATGGAGCTTCTGTTAATTTCAGATGGCTTACGTCGTGCATCCGCTGCCCGTATCACCGCAGTTGTTCCTTATTTTGGTTATGCACGCCAAGATCGTCGTCCTCGCAGTGCTCGTGTGCCAATTAGTGCCCGCGCAGTTGCAGACATGATGGTAGGTGCAGGTATCGATCGCGTATTAACAGTTGATTTACACGCCGATCAAATCCAGGGCTTTTTCAGTGTCCCTGTTGATAACGTTTATGGTTCCCCTATTTTATTAGATGATATTGCCCGTCAGAAATACGAAGATTTAATCGTGGTTTCTCCTGATGTTGGTGGTGTTGTTCGCGCACGTGCTATCGCTAAACAGTTAAATGTTGATCTAGCGATTATTGATAAACGTCGCCCAGAAGCCAACGTTGCCGAAATCATGAACATTATCGGTGATGTTGAAGGTCGTACATGTGTCTTAGTTGATGACATGGTCGATACAGCAGGCACCTTGTGCCACGCTGCTGCCGCGTTGAAAGAACGTGGTGCTAAGAGTGTTGTTGCTTATTGTACTCACCCTGTTTTATCTGGCCCAGCCATCGATCGCTTGAAAATATCAGCCATTGATGAGCTTGTTGTATCCGATACGATTCCATTATCTTCGGCTGCACAAAAATCTGGACGTGTTCGTCAATTGACGATTGCAGGTCTACTTGCTGAATCGATTCGTCGTGTAAATAACGAAGAATCTATCAGCGCTATGTTTCGTTAAAAGCACAGTAAAAACAGTTTCACGTTAAAGAGTTTGGTCGCAAAACTCTTTAACATATAGAGAACCTCAAGGGTATTTTACCCTTGGGGTTTTCTGCACTTAGTCACTCATAGCTTTAACAATAGTTTTTAAGCATGCCAGTGGCTTTATATATCAAGAAAGGTAGTTATCATGTCTGAATTAACATTGAACGCAGAACTTCGCGAAGTAGTAGGGAAAGGTGCGAGCCGCCGCCTACGTCGTTTAGAAGGTCTAGTTCCAGCCATCATTTATGGTGGAAAAACTGGTGGCAACGCACGTAAGCCTACCAATATTACGATGAAGTCTAACGAGCTTAAAAAAGCTCTAGAGAACGAAGCGTACTACAGCAGCATCATCACTTTGAACATTGGTGATAAGACTGAGCAAGTTGTATTGAAAGATATGCAGCGTCACCCTGCTCGTGAGCACGTTATGCACGCTGATTTCTTACGCGTAAGCAAAACAACTATCCTTAAGTCTTCTCTTCCAATTCACTTCATCAATGAAGATATTTGTGAAGCTGTTAAGACTGGCGGCGCTAAAATCAATCACCAAATGGCTAGCATCGATGTTATCTGTGCAGCGGGCGATCTTCCTGAGTACATCGAGATCGATCTTGCTAACGCTGAAGTGGATTCTGTTATTCACTTGTCAGACATCACGTTCCCTAAAGGCGTTGAGTCTCTAGCATTATCTCATGGTCCTGATCATGATACAGCTGTTGTTTCTTTGTTTACTCCTAAGGGTATCGTAGAAGACGACGCTGAAGAAGAAGCTGCTGCAGAGTAATCTTCTTTCTCTCATTTTCGAGTCTCTTTTATAAGTAGACACGAATTATGTCGAGAGAAAACAGCAAAAAGGGCTCATTTATGAGCCCTTTTTTGTATCACTGCTTTAATAATTGTTAGAATGTTAATCAATTAATAAACAAGAAAAGATAGACATAGATAAGATGAGCAAAATTAAACTCATAGTCGGTTTAGGCAATCCTGGCTCTGAATACGAAGCGACTCGCCACAATGCTGGTGCTTGGTTTATCTCAGAGATTTCTCGGGCTTATAATATTCCTTTAAAAGCCGATAAAAAGTTCTATGGTATCAGCGGCCAAGGCCGTATTGATGGTCACGATGTATGGTTATTATTTCCAACAACCTACATGAATGACAGTGGCAAGGCCGTACAAGCGTTGGCCAATTTTTATAAGATTAACGCCGAAGAAATTTTAGTTGCCCACGATGAATTAGACTTACCTTCTGGTGTAGCAAAACTGAAAACTGGCGGAGGTCACGGTGGCCAAAATGGCTTACGTGATATCATTGCCTGCTTAGGTAATAATAAAAACTTTCATCGTCTGCGTATTGGCATTGGCCATCCAGGAGATAAAAGCCAAGTGACTGGGCACGTACTAGGTCGCCCCAGCGCGAATGAAAAAATACAAATGGACGCGACCATTGATGAAGCAAGTCGTGTACTACCCGACGCCATAAAAGGCGATTGGGGCAAAGCCATGAACCGACTTCATACTTTTAAAGCATAATACTCGTTAATCGAGTATTCATTGCGACTCAAACAGCTCAATAAATATAGGACATCACGATGGGTTTTAAATGCGGAATCGTTGGTCTACCCAACGTAGGTAAATCGACTCTTTTTAACGCTTTAACCAAAGCGGGGATCAGCGCAGAAAACTTTCCTTTCTGCACCATCGAGCCTAACTCTGGTATGGTTCCAATGCCTGACGCACGTCTTGATGCGTTGGCTGAAATTGTTAAGCCAGAGCGTGTATTAGCGACCACTATGGAATTCGTTGATATTGCGGGTTTGGTAGAAGGCGCTTCAAAAGGTGAAGGTTTGGGTAACAAGTTCTTAGCCAACATTCGTGAAACCGATGCCATCGCTCACGTTGTACGTTGCTTTGAAGATGAAAACGTTATTCACGTTGCCAATAAAATATCCCCACTTGACGATGTTGATATCATCAATACCGAACTCATCTTGGCTGACCTTGAATCTTGCGAAAAGCAATTATCCCGTGTTGCTCGTGTTGCTAAAGGTGGTGCTAAAGACTCTGTTCAGCAGAAGAACCTATTAGAAACTTTGGTTGCGCATTTGAGTGAAGGCTTACCTGCACGCACATTAGTTAAAGAAGAAGGCGATTACGCGCTTTACGATCAATTCCACTTGATCACTCTAAAGCCTGTTATGTACATCGCTAACGTTAGCGAAGATGGCTTCGAGAACAATCCACATCTTGATGTTGTTAACGAAATTGCTGCTGCTGATAAAGCGGTTGTCGTGGTTGTATGCAACCAGATTGAAGCAGAAATTTCTGAACTAGACGAAGACGAAAAAGCTGAATTTTTAGATGACATGGGTATGGAAGAAGCCGGTCTTGACCGTGTAATTCGCGCAGGTTATCAGCTACTAGGTTTGCAAACGTACTTCACTGCAGGCGTTAAAGAAGTTCGCGCTTGGACTGTAAGAGTAGGTGCAACAGCTCCGAATGGCGCAGGCGTAATTCACACTGACTTTGAAAAAGGTTTCATTCGCGCTGAAGTAATTGCTTATGATGACTTCATTCAGTACAAGGGTGAAGCGGGCGCGAAAGATGCCGGAAAATGGCGTTTAGAAGGTAAAGAATACCTAATCAAAGACGGCGATGTTATGCATTACCGTTTTAACGTTTAAGATTAGATTTTAATTATTGTTATTGCTTTAACAATGCGCTGATCGAGATTGCTTTTTTATAATGAAAAAGCAATCTTTAGTAATCGCAGAGAAGTTCTTCTCTGCGTCATAAACATCCCATTTAATATGCAAAAAGTCGAATCATTGACAAGTTTGATAAGCTAATAGATTATAGCCAGATAAATAAAACGACATTATTAAAGGAATATACATGTCTGAAATATCGGAACAACTTGTTGAAACGCCTCAGCAAAAACAATACATAGAAAACGCTAAGAATAATGCACTCATCGCTTATATACTGATGGCACTAGGTATATTCACCGGTATTTTTTGGATCATTGGTGCTATCTGGGCCATGGTAAAAAAAGAAGAAGCAATAGGTACTGCGTTTCACGATCACTACTCTAATATAATTAAAACATTCTGGTGGGGATTGCTATGGACAGTCATAGGGGTTGCTCTGTGGGTATTTTTTATCGGAGGCTTTATTCTACTTATTACATGGATATGGTCTATTTATAGAATTATAAAAGGTCTTGCACGATTAACATCGAATAAATCGTATGCAACTTAATACACAAGGTTAAGGATATTCAACAAAGTTTCATATCCCCGTTTTATAGTTATCAAATTTGCGCTATTTACGAGCTAGCTCAACTAGCTCGTAAATATTACAACCAGACCCTTTAAGATAAAAATACTCACCTTTTAATTTCTTATAATGAATTTCTCATTATGATTTTTTACTGCTCTTAAAGCGTTCTAACTCCGCATCTTCTATTGCCCGCTTCTCATCGACCAGTTTCTCTTCATCTGTTTTTTCTAAAGACAGCCCTTCAAAAGCGGAAGGCTCAGCAGTGCGAGATTCCGATGGACTAGATTTTTCAGCAGATCCCACCGCACTATCCCCTTCTACCAACTTAATACGTAATCGTAAGTTGTTCGCCGAATCGGCATTCTTTAAGGCTTCCTCTAAACTGATCTGACCACTTTGATGCAGCTTGAACAGTGCGCCATCAAAAGTCTGCATTCCGAGCATTTCCGACTTGGTCATAATCTCTTTAATCGAGTCGATATCGCCTTTATAGATTAAATCTTGAATCGTTTTTGTGCCCAGCAATACTTCAACGGCAGCGACCCGCTTATTATCCACAGTTGGCACTAAGCGTTGTGAAACAATCGCCTGCACGTTCAAGCCTAGATCTTGCAGAATTTGAGCATGACGCTCGGAGGGGAAAAAGTTAATAATTCGATCCAACGCCTGATTCGCGTTATTAGCGTGTAGCGTTGATATTGCTAAATGGCCTGTTTCGGCAAACGCTAAAGCATGCTCCATTGTCTCGGCATCACGGATCTCGCCAATCAAAATAACATCCGGTGCTTGGCGTAAAGTATTTTTCAATGCAGCCTTAAAAGACTTGGTATCAACACCGACTTCCCGCTGATTAATGATGGACTTTTTATGGTTATGCACAAACTCTACAGGGTCTTCAATCGTGATAATATGACCTGCCGAGGTAGCATTTCGATGATCAATGAGCGACGCCAGTGATGTTGATTTTCCCGAACCCGTACCACCCACAAACAATATCAGACCACGCTTAGCCGTAATAACCTCTTTTAATACCTCAGGCAAACCTAAATCATCAAACCTGGGAATATCCGTAACAATATTACGGGCCACCACAGAGACTTCATTACGCTGGCGAAACATGTTCAAGCGAAAGCGTCCAACTCCTGGCAAACTGATCGCCATATTCAACTCCAACTCCTGTTCAAACTCCTTCTTCTGATCATCATCCATGACATCGTTGATCATTTCTGCAATCTGACCGGGCTTTAAAGGCTCTTTGCTAAGAGGCTTCAGCACCCCCTGAAACTTACCACTCGGCGGTGCTCCTGTGCTGAGATAGAGATCTGAACCATCATGCTTGGCCAGAATTTCGAGGTATTTTTTAATCAACATAAGCAAGGTCCACTTTTTCTAGCCATAAACATAAGGGTGTGAAGTATAGAAAAAGTTTAGCAGGCCCTGCTTATTTAGCTGCCGAATTGATGACTGATTTTGTTGAAAATTGTAGCCTGACAGCATATTGATTACACCGGATTTTCGATATCAACAAAGCACACCTCAACCTCAAACTTATCTGCTAAATGTTGGCCTAAAGCCCGTGCGCCATAGCGTTCCGTAGCATGATGCCCCGCCGCGAAAAAGTGAGTGCCTGTTTCAACCGCAAGATGATGGCTCGGCTCAGACACTTCTCCCGTTAAATACGCATCCACACCAGCATCCACTGCATACTGCAAATACCCTTGCGCCCCACCCGTGCACCAAGCAATGGTTTCAATCATTTGCTCTTCATCAGGACCCAAATGCAAAGGCTCACGTTGCAAACACCCTCCTAACCAAGCCGAAAAAGCCCGTGCTGGCATAGGCTTAGGTAAGCGCCCAATCAGTCCTGGTACTGTCGGATCTGTTGGGCTTAGCCCAGACTCAATGGTTAACCCCAACACCTTGGCCAACTGCACGTTGTTGCCGAACTCTTGATGATTATCCAGCGGCAGGTGATAGGCGATTAGATTAATATCGTGCGCTAATAATGCCTGAATCCGCTTCTTCTTAATGCCTGTGAGACATGCATTTTCCCCACGCCAAAAATACCCATGATGCACCAATATCGCATCTGCCTGCTCTGCAATAGCCACATCGATCAGCGCCTGACTCGCCGTGACACCCGTCACTATTTTTGTAATCGCAGACTTGCCTTCAATCTGTAAACCATTAGGGCAATAATCTTTGCATTTCTCTGGCTGCAGCAAGTCATTGAGGTATTGCATTAAATCGTTACGTTTTATACTCATAAAAAATCCTAGTCGGTATGGCAAGCATAAATAAAGTACACTCCCTGATACAAAGTACACCTTATGTAAGCACACCCCTAATGCGGTAGAGATGCAATGCGACAATCACAAAATTGGTTAACTGTTTATTTAATTCCGGTATTACTCGGGCTAATTATTGCCTTATTAATTATATTGATCAAACCTGATTGGTTTCCACAATTAAACATCTCTCCACAACAGCCCGCCCAACGCGCAGAGACTGCCCTTAAACCGATTGACTTAAAACCAATGCAGCGCCTAACCGATCAAACTGGCCCTGTAAGTTACTCTGCCGCAGTCAAAAGAGCAGCGCCTGCGGTTGTGAATATTTTTACTCAGCGCATTGTTAAACAACAGCAGCACCCATTATTAAATAATCCTTTTTTACGTCGCTTTTTTAATAACGAGCCCAATGAACGCATGCAGTCCAGTTTAGGGTCTGGGGTAATTATGAACCCTGCCGGCTATATTCTTACGAACCATCACGTTATTGCTGGCGCGACTGAAATTCGCGTCTCAATGCATGACGGTCGAGAGATCGACGCAACGCTGATTGGCAGTGATGCAGAAGTCGATCTCGCGGTACTAAAAATTAATCTAAGTGATCTTCCTTACATACACATTGCAGACCAAGATCCGCTGGATGTTGGCGATGTTGTACTTGCCATCGGCAACCCTTTTGGCGTTGGTCAAACAGTGACCATGGGAATTGTGAGTGCAATGGGCAGAAATCAATTGGGGCTGAATACGTACGAAGATTATATTCAAACCGATGCCGCAATTAATCCGGGCAATTCGGGCGGTGCGCTTATTAATGCATATGGTCAGCTGGTCGGAATTAACTCAGCGATTTATTCTCAATCAGGTGGTTCACAAGGCATTGGCTTTGCAATTCCTGCCAATAGCGCTGCTCAGGTACTAGGCGACATTACTCAATTTGGCCAAACCATACGCGGCTGGATGGGAATAGAAGTACAAGAAGCCACGCCAGCCCTTTTAACTAACATTGGGCTGCCAACGGCACTCGAGGGATTAATTGTTACGGGATTAGCCTTGAATGGACCTGCACAGCAGTCTGGATTGATGATGGGAGATATCATTACCTCACTTAATGACCTGCCCAGTGAAAATGCCAAAGCTGCAATGAATCAAATTGCCGCCTTACGCCCCGGTGAAAATATTCGCATTGAGTTTATGCGCTCAGGACGCTTGCAAAGTACCGTCGCTATTGCCGGAAAAAGAGAGAAACCAAGCGAATAAACCCTTGCAAATTTTCAAATAACACAATCGATCACTAGAATAAATTTTTTTTGAAAAAAACATAAAAAGTTTGATGAAAATTACACGAATGGCCTAGCCTTTTCTGTGCGGTCGATTAGAATGCTCAACCTTTTTCCAATCCAAGATTTGAGAAGTATTTTGATTGTTTTTATAATTACCAATGATGTCACCGACGAAGTTTATGTAGGCACTACCAAAGACAGCGTAGAAGAACGCTGGAAGCAATACCAAGAAGCAGCCGCACTAGACCACACAGCTGCTCGCCTGTTTAAAGATATCCGAGATTTTGGTGCAAAAAGCTTTACCCCCTCTGAGTACGCTGTAGCTTTTGACAGAGAAGATTTAAAAGATTTATTTGAAGAAGCGATGGAAGAGCACCAAGGCATCAGTTTAGTGGGTGTTAAGACCACAAAACCAAAACCCGTTAAAGTTGCCGCCCCAAAAAAAGCAGCGGTCAAAAAACCAACAATAAAATCTAAAACGAGCGGCGGTCCCGTCACAACAAAAATCGTAAAGCCTAAAGTTGCCTCAGGCCGAACCAATTCAGCCGCTAAAGAACGAGCAATTAAAGAAGCGATTGCAGAAGAGAAGGCTGAACGCGAATCAAAAAAGCTCATGAAAGCATCTGCTGAAGCACAAGAAATGCGCGATATCATGGCGCGCTTGGATAATCGAGGCTCTACTCTTAAAAAGCGTTAATTTTGAGAAGGGTAAAACCGGATAGCCAAAACTACAAAAGCCGCCCAATCGTCTTTAAAATGATAGGGAGCGGCTTTTTTTGTGCCTGAAGTTTTTTTTGCAGTTATCAATAAATAAAAGAGTCACTTTTTATAAGGACAGTACACACTAAGAATACTCTCGCACGCTTATCTAATGCCATCACCGAGTCAGTCTTTAGTCCATATTTACCACTATGACTATTACAGACTTCTAGCTTCCTTAACGAATTAAAAACTGCCTATAATATAAAAAAACAACAAAGCCTGATAATTGGCTTAATTGAAGCCTCGACAGGACACTCTTATGAAATGGCTCTTGGCAGTATTCATACAAACCGCCCTCATCACCTTAATATTAACCAGCCAGATCAGTGAATCAGTTCAACACGGACTTATTATATTATCTCTTATTGCCCATGCTTGGCTCGCTGAATTATTCCCGCTCAGCGTAACGGCTTTACTCGTGCCTGTTTTAGCCGTTGCATTCAACGTAATGGATTTAAAAGTCGCGTTACTTAGCTTTGCCCACCCCATTATATTTTTATTCTTAGGCGGCTTTGCACTGGCAGCTACTTTACATGAACACAAACTCGATCAACACTTCGCGCATATTCTCATGCTCAAAGCCAAAAACAATGGTTTAGTTATTTGCCTCATATTGTTTTCATTAACGGCATTTTTATCGATGTGGATCAGCAATACCGCCACTACCGTGATGATGCTGCCTATAGCGCTAGGCTTAATGTCGCACCTTGAATATGAGAAACACAAAACAGTCTTTGCCTTTTTATTATTGGGCATCGCCTATTCGGCCAACATCGGTGGTATTGCCACCATTGTTGGCAGCCCCCCCAATGCCATTGCTGCCAGTGCTTTGGGATTATCTTTTTACGAATGGCTAATCATTGCCCTTCCGATAAGCCTCGTTTTATTGCCGCTGATGTGGGGCATTTTATACACCTACCTCAAACCAAACTTAACGCTATTTAATTCAGAGATTGCAGAAGTTCAATCTTTTGCTTGGAGCCGCCAACGTATTCTGGCGATTATTATTTTTATCACCACCGCCAGCTTATGGATTTTTGGAGATTTCATTCAAGGTATATTGGGTAAAATAGCAGACTTCGATAGTTGGATAGCAATCATAGCGATCGTTGTGCTGCATGCCAGTAAAAGCTTAAGCTGGAAAGCCTTTGAAAATAATACCCAATGGGGTGTATTGCTTTTATTTGGTGGCGGCCTAGCCCTGAGCGCCGTATTAAGCGCGACAGGAGCCAACCTGTATTTAGCACAGCAATTAGAAATGTTAAGCGCAGGCCTTAGCCTTTATTGGTTACTCTTGCTGGTTATTTTATTTATTATCTTTATGACCGAAATATCCAGCAATACGGCACTGTCTGCGTTAATGATTCCAACTTTTATGGGCATGGCCGACGTGATGGGCCTTGATACCACCATGATAGTAAGTGCCATTGCGATTGCAGCCTCTTGCGCGTTTATACTCCCGGTTGCGACGCCGCCTAATGCGATTGTTTTTTCCAGTGGCTACATTCCTCAAAACACCATGATGAAAGTGGGCTTGATACTGAATTTGATATTCAGCATGATCATTACAAGTTATATGTTTTGGTTGTGAAAGGTAGAAGAGCAGCCCCAAGTAGGTCATTATCCGTAAGCGGAAATTTGAAGTTTAGGAAGCATCAATGAATATTAAAAATAACTTAATCTCGACTGACTTTATAGATTCGGATACTAGCGCGATCATTCGCTTTGCTAACGAGACGGTTGGCTCTGAGCAAGATCAAACCCAGAAGGCCATTAAGCTCTATTACGCGGTGCGCGATAGTATTCGTTACGACCCTTATCGTATTCAGCTTACACCTAATGGATTAAGAGCGAGTACAACATTAAATCAAGGTTACGGCTATTGTGTCGCTAAAGCGGTCTTACTGGCTGCCGCTGGACGTGCTGTAGACATTCCTACTCGCGTTGGGTTCTCTGATGTTAAAAACCATCTGAGTTCAGAAAAATTAAAGCAAGTAATGCAGTCTGATGTGTTTGCTTGGCATGGCTATACCGAGTTTTACCTTGATAATAAATGGGTAAAGGCCACCCCTGCTTTTAATCAGCTGCTCTGCGATAAAGCAGGTATTAAGCCACTTGAGTTTGACGGCATTAATGACTCAATCTTTCATGAATTTGATCAGGCAGGCGATAAACATATGGAATATCTGAATGAACATGGGCACTTTGATGATGTGCCCTTTCAGGCAATCGTACAGGCTTATAAAAAGCACTACCCTTTTTTGACGGAACTTATCGACCAACAGCCTGGCATGAGCATTGAAGGCGATTTTGAGGATGAAGCTATATCCTCT
>Ga0115551_1000301_pt1 | contig 34377 bp, 30 predicted proteins | sample COGITO_mtgs_1103_FD_87179 | JGI IMG/M metagenome (GOLD analysis project Ga0115551, IMG submission 87179) | Pelagic marine microbial communities from North Sea - COGITO_mtgs_110321 | ecosystem: Environmental > Aquatic > Marine > Epipelagic | place: Germany:Helgoland, sampling site Kabeltonne... | reverse complement strand
CTATCGAACCAAGGGTTCATTAAAACGCCACCATACGGCTCAACACCCAGTTGCACATAGCCGTCATGTTCCACAACTGCATTAGGTTTAAGCTTAAGGCAGGGACTATCAGTATGAGCCCCAACCATCCGTACACCAACCATGGAACCCTTGTCTGACACACGGAATGCAACCAGTGATGAGTTATTCCTGACTACAAAATATTGTCCTGAGGGCTCCAACTTTTCGCTTTCACTCTCACACAACTCCTTAAATCCATGCTTTACAAGCTCTGTACGCATATTTTTAACTGCATGAAAAGGTGTCGGAGATCTATTTATAAAATCTAGCAAATTTTTGTTCACACTCATATTTCCACGCCTAATAGTCTTAATTGAAAGTTCAATCGGATTTGTTGCTATATTAAACCAATGTTCGGAAAATGCTGCACTAACAAATGGAGTTAATTGATGCCTGATCCAGTAACAATTGAAATTAGCGGCGGAATCGCAACACTGACGCTCAATAATCCTAAAAAGCTCAATGCCTTCAGCAATGATATGCTCTTACTTCTATCAGAACTCGTTGATAAATGTGAGGACAATGACCGTATCAAAGTGATTGTTCTAACTGGTGCGGGCAAAGCATTCTCGGCCGGTGGAGATATCTCTAATATGGGAGAAGTCGCCGACAATCGGCCGCATGTCACACGGCAATACATCAGTGACGTGATCCAAGCCTTTCCAAGGCTAATGTCAGTCTGTAAAAAACCGACTATAGCATCAATTAATGGAGTCGCGGCAGGAGGAGGGTTAGATCTTGCATTAGCTTGTGATATTAGAGTCGGCGGGGAGAGTTGCAAAATGGCCGAAACATATTGCAAAATTGGGCTTTTACCGGGAGGCGGTGGAGCGTGGTTTTTACCGCGGATAGTAGGAAAGTCGATGGCGCTAGAAATGCTTCTATCGGGAAAATTCATTGATGCAGATGAAGCCAAGCGTATTGGTTTGATAAATCACGTCTGGCCAGATGCAGAACTTGTGGATCAGACCCGCCTTCTCGCATCGAGTATTGCAAGGAATCCTCCGCTACCGGTTGCTCTTATTAAACAGGCAGTCAATGATGGAACCAACGGTGATCTAATAACTAGTCTAGATCTTATCGCGTCTCATATTGCTATTGCTAAAAATGGCCCGGATCACATTGAAGCGATTAACGCTTTCAAAGAAAAGCGAGAAGGCTCGTATGTTGGATTTTAACTTAATCATCTGGTAGCGAAAAACTGATCACAGCATCTCCCAAAGGATATCCAAAAAGTGCGTGCCCACCGGCAGCTACCGCAACATATTGCTTACCCTCGACGCTATAAGTAATTGGAGGTGCATTAACCCCTGCACCAGTTCGAAACTTCCATTTAATCTCGCCATCTCGAGTATCTCTAGCAACAACCTCCCCATTCGATTGGCCATGAAAAAGCAATCTTCCGGCAGTGGTAAGAGCGCCAGAAATCAATGGATGTTTGGTTTTTCTCTTCCATGTTATTTTCCCACTATCCAAGTCAATAGCGCTCAATTGTCCCCAATTCTCAAGATGTGGCGCGAAATCTAGGATATTGAGTACCTTGCCCTCAGTTGTGGTCTCACGCCGATAGATAGTAGGCCGATGAGAGGCTAGAACATAAATCGTTTGTGTTTCGGGAGTGTATGCACCAGGTGGCCAGTTTGCGCCGCCAGCCGCCCCTGGAGAAATTTCTACTCCTGCATCGGTGGGACGTTGAAACATCGTTTCACTCTGGGGAACAAACGCCTCCGACCTTAAAATGGGAACCCCACTTTCCCTATCTAAGACATATAACCACCCTGACTTAGACATAACAGCAACTGCTTTTCTAGGGCTGCTATCCTCATTAACTGCATCGAACAAAATCGGAGGTGCCGCAACATCGTATCCCCATATATCATGTGGCACGACCTGATGATGCCATCTTAACTCCCCAGTCTTGACATCAAGGGCCACCACGGAAGATGTATACAAGTTATCACCTGGGCGTTCCTGATCCGCGTATGTGGGAGAGGGATTGCCTGTCCCAACATAGATTAAACCCAACTCGGGATCTATCGAAGGTGAACCATATATTGAACCCCCTCCCCGCTGCCAGGCATCACTATACTCAGACTCATATTCTCGCTCGACCAGAGTATCTCGCTCCATGATGTCACCAAAGCTTGTTTCAGTGCTGTAGTCGCCTTCCCAACCCTCGGAAGCCGTAACATACCAACGCCACAACAAGTCACCGTTATTCACGTCATAAGCGCTCATAAAAGCTCTTAAGCCGGAACGCACACCAGGTCTTCCTAGTGATTCTATAGTCGCTCCTCCAGATTCAGCCTCCTCTAAATTTGCGCTGTAGCCTGTACCACTAACGCCCACAAAAACTTTTCCATCATAAACAATAGGCGCCATATTCCCTGCAAATCTAGTCATCAAGTCGAAATTGGGTTTAGTCTCGTCATTATATTGTCTAATACCCTCCAAATCGGCTTGTTCTCCGCTCATCGGATCCACCATAGGGATATCCCAAGTGATTGCTCCTGTAGACGCATTTAAGGCTATAACGCGCGCATCAGCGGTTATCATAAACAACTGCCCGTATCCCCAAGCCAAACCACGATTGTGAGATCCACAACATAGACTGGCCTGAGATTGCTTATGCTTGTATCGCCAAATTTCCTCACCCGTGACCGCATTGAGAGCGACTACATGATTGAAAGGTGTAGTGATAAACATAGTCCCATCCGCTACTAATGGGTTTGTCGGAAATGTGCCTAATATCCCTGTCTGATATATCCAAGCTGGAGTCAATTTAGCAACGTTCGACAGAGTCACCTGATTCAAGTTGCTGTAACGTTGATTTGAATATCCTTGGCCATAAGATAACCAATTCGTATGATCCTCATGTTGATTCAGTAGCCTCAAATCTTCTGCAGAAGAAATCCCGCCGACAAAATAGAACAATCCGGAGCATAAAATTTTAGTAAAATTCATAAATCTCGCCTTCAAACAATTTCACAGTTGCATGCCCTCTCTCTGAATGAGTGCATAAAAATAATATCAATTAGATTATCATAGATGAAAAATATCACAGGGCTATTTTAAGGAACGTATTAAATTTTATGAAAGCACCAGTTACGACTTATTTAAAAGACTATCGCCCTCCTTCCTATGCGATCACGCACACGAACTTAACGATAGCAATACACGAGAAATATACAGAAGTTAAAGGCAATCTCACGATTCACAGGCAGTCTGATTCGCGAGATAAAGTTGGCCCACTTGTTCTTAACGGCCTTAACTTAGACCTTGTCTCCATCTCATTAGATGGGATCACTATTCCTTTTTCAGCTGTAACAATTAGCCACGACACACTAACAATACCAAATGTTCCAGAAACTTTTGAACTCGAAACTATCGTGCATATCAATCCTAGAAAAAACACTTTGCTAGAAGGTTTGTACGCATCTAAAGACGGCTTATTTACGCAGTGCGAAGCCGAAGGCTTTCGTCGGATAACTTATTTTCTTGATCGGCCGGATGTAATGAGCCTTTATACAACCACTATTATCGCAGATAAAGAACAGTATCCAGTGCTGCTTTCGAACGGGAACTTAGACGCAAGCGGTAGCCTAAATAATGGCACCCATTGGGCTCGCTGGATCGATCCTTTCCCAAAACCATCTTACTTGTTCGCAATGGTGGCGGGGAAATTGGATCGCGTCGCGAGCGAATTTGTGACAGCTTCCGAACGGTTAGTAGATCTGATTTTCTATGTAGAACCTGGAAAGCTAGACCAATGTGAATTTGCAATAAAGTGTCTTAAATCCGCTATGAAATGGGATGAAGAAGTGTTTGGTCTTGAGCTTGATCTAGATCAGTACATGATCGTCGCTGTAAGTGATTTCAATATGGGGGCGATGGAAAACAAAGGACTCAATATATTTAATACTAAATATGTCTTAGCCCGTTCTGACACCGCGACAGACTATGATTTCATGATGCTAGATCGAGTCATTGCCCACGAATACTTCCACAATTGGACAGGGAACCGTGTCACGTGTAGAGATTGGTTCCAACTCAGTTTGAAGGAAGGTCTAACAGTATTTAGAGATCAGCGCTATGGCGAAGACCGTTACAGTGCGCCCGTCCAAAGAATACAGGAAGTAAGAGCCTTGCGTGCAAGCCAGTTTCCTGAGGATGCAAGTCCTATGGCTCATCCGATACGGCCTGAAGCCTATATGGAAATCAGCAACTTCTATACAGCGACGGTATATAACAAAGGAGCCGAAGTTGTCCGAATGATCCACACTTTAATTGGACCTGAAAAATTTCGTAAAGGGATGGATCTATATTTTGCTCGCCATGATGGACAAGCCGTCTGTACAGAAGACTTTGTCACTGCAATGAGTACTGCTGCTAATTTTAATTTCGACCAATTCTCGCTTTGGTACAACCAGAGAGGTACACCGATCGTTGAGGTATCGAGTAGGTATGATCAGGAAGATCGGAGCTATACGCTCACTTTTAAGCAAAAATCCAACTACAGCAACGAAGATCAACAGAAACCGTTTTTAATACCCATTCAGCTAGCACTATTTGATGCTCATGGTAATGAGGTAACACTTTCAAATAAAGAAGGAGAGTCCGAAGAAACTATTTTGCTTTCCTCCCAACGACAGACCGTTACTTATCAAAACATCGAAGAAAAGCCAATTCCGTCCATTTTACGCAATTTCTCTGCACCGGTAATTCTCAACTATGACTATAAGGACAATGAGCTCGCTGTTCTATCTGCCTATGATACAGATCCGTTCAACCGCTGGGAGTCATCTCAAAGACTCGCGTTAAAAACGATCTTAATAAACATTGATCGTATCCAGCGCAAAATACTTCCAGACTATGGCAATAGTCTCATTGATACCTTTCGAAAAGCACTGAAAATGGCTAAAAATGACACTGCCTTTGCGGCGGAGGTGTTAACGCTGCCTAGCGCCAGCTATATTGCAGAACAAATGCCTATAGTGGATCCAGAGGCAATACTGATCGCCCGATCTGGACTTAGAATGCATCTTGCTAAAAACCTAGAAACAGAGTTTTCGGAAGCTTACATCTACTTCCAGGAAGACAAAGACTACAGTCCTGATGCTACATCAGCGGGTATAAGAAGCATCAAAAATATTGCACTTAGCTATTTAATGGAGCTCGGCGACCAAAAGATACGCACGGTGTCTCTGGACCAGGTTAAAAACGCTAATAATATGACCGATGGGATGGCTGCACTGGTTACGCTGGCAAATTGTGACTGCCCTGAACGACTGGAGGCACTTAACTGGTTCTACAATAAATGGAAGCACGAACAACTAGTCATAGATAAATGGTTTGCGGTGCAAGCAACTTCAGTATTGTCTAACACCCTAGAAGAAGTGAAAGGCCTTTTAAATCACGATGACTTTGACATAACCAACCCCAACAGAGTGCGTTCCCTGATAAGCTCGTTTTGCCAAGGAAACCATGCAAAATTTCATGCTTCAGACGGAAGCGGATACCAGTTCGCTGCCGAGCAAATAATACGGCTGGATAAAGTGAATGCTCAAATTGCAGCCCGATTAGCGCGCTCATTTGATCGTTGGAAAAAATTCGACGATAAGCGTAAACACCTTGCCAAAAATGCTTTAATAGCCATTAAAGATAGTCTTGATCTGTCAAAAGATACTAGTGAAGTAGTCAGTAGAGCCCTAGCTTAATTAAGCTAGGGTCTCTTAACTTATTTCGCGGCTTTTAGCTCTCTAACATCCTTAATAACGTCCTCTGCTATATTCTTAGGGCACGATGAATAGTGAGAGAACTCCATGGAAAACTGACCTCGACCTGAAGTCATCGTACGGAGATCTCCGATGTATCCAAACATCTCGCTCAAGGGTGCTTCTGATTTTATTCTCACACCACTAACCTGCGCTTCCTGAGCCTTAATCATTCCTCGACGTCGATTGAGATCTCCAATCACATCGCCCACGTGATCCTCAGGAGTGAAAACGTCAATATTCATGATAGGCTCAAGTAACTGGGGAGATGCTTTAGGCATTGTCTGCCGGTAAGCAGCTCGAGCAGCGGTTTCAAATGCCACAGCCGAGGAGTCGACTGCATGATATGCACCATCCATTAAAGTGACTTTCACATCTTGCATTGGAAACCCAGCTAGTACGCCTTCAACGATACTTCCTTCAAACCCCTTTTGAACCGCAGGCCAAAATTCCCGAGGCACATTTCCGCCGGTAACTTTTGATATGAATTCGAAACCAGTACCGACTTCCCCTGGCTCGATGATGTAATCAATTTTAGCGAACTGACCAGCACCACCTGTTTGCTTTTTGTGAGTATAAACGTCTTTAGTTTTCTCAGTTATAGTTTCACGGTAGGCTACCTGAGGTGCCCCAACAGTAACCTCACAACCGTGAGTTCTCTTTAAGATATCAACTTTGATATCAAGGTGTAATTCACCCATCCCTTTAATAATAGTCTCGCCGCTTTCTTGGTCAGTCTCGACTCTAAAAGACGGATCCTCCTGGATCATTTTACCAAGCGCAACACCCAATTTTTCAGAACCTGCTTTGTCGGTAGGTGAAATTGCAATTGATATTACCGGATCAGGAAAAATCATTGGCTCTAAGGTGGCAGGATTATTCTCATCGCATAAAGTATGGCCAGTTTGCACATTCTTCATACCTAGTACTGCAACAATATCACCTGCCTGAGCTACATCTACGTCATTTCGTGAATCAGCATGCATTTCTACGATTCGGCCTATTCGCTCAGTCTTTCCGGTAAAGCTATTAAGGACTGTAGTTCCTTTCTTAATAGTTCCAGAATAGATCCTAATAAAAGTCAAAGCGCCATAACGGTCATCCATGATTTTAAAGGCCAATGCTCTAAACGGCCCAGATGCATCCACTAACGCCAACTCTCCAGTCTCAACGCCCTCAAGATCAACCTCAGCCTGAGGTTTAACTTCAGTAGGATTAGGAAGATAGTCAATAACTGCGTTTAAAATCAGTTGAACTCCTTTGTTTTTAAAAGCAGAGCCGCAGAACGTTGGGAAGAAAACAAGTTCTCTTGTCCCTTTCCGAATGCACGTTTTAATTGTATCCATGTCTGGCTCTACACCATCGAGATACTGTTCCATGGCTGCATCATCCATTTCTACAGCGCTTTCAATCATTTTTTCGCGATATTCTTCAACTTTTTCTACCATGTCTTCTGGAACATCGCCGATAGTATATTTTTCAGGGTCGCCGGAATCATCCCAAATCCAAGATTTTCTGGTTAGGAGATCCACGACTCCTTTGAATTCATCTTCAGTACCAATAGGCAGAACCATAACAACCGTACGAGCTCCCAGTACCTTTTCCACTTGGTCAACTACCCGGTAAAAATCTGCACCGGTTCTATCTAGTTTGTTTACATAGATAATGCGTGCAACCTCGGAATCGTTAGCATATCGCCAGTTTGTTTCTGATTGTGGCTCAACACCTCCGGAGCCGCAAAACACCCCCACACCACCATCTAAAACTTTTAGAGAGCGATAAACTTCAATCGTAAAGTCAACGTGCCCCGGAGTATCGATAATATTGAATCTGTGATCTTCCCAGAAACAAGTGGTGGCTGCAGACTGAATTGTAATTCCGCGTTCTTGCTCTTGATCCATGAAATCAGTAGTCGCAGCACCATCATGTACTTCACCGATCTTATGTATTTTCCCGGTTAATTTTAAGAATCGTTCAGTGGTAGTGGTTTTTCCTGCATCAACGTGTGCAAAAATCCCAATATTTCTGTAAAGCGTAAGGTCTGTCATGTGTGGCCTCTGAAAATAGCGCACTAGGCACCTGTTCACAGACGCATGCGCTTATAACATTGTTGATAAAGAATTCGGCCGCATTATATTGGCAAAAGAGGAATCTTTATAGCTCTTAATCAACCTAAATAGCAAGAACCGCCCAAAAGAACCCAAATCAGTCAAAAAAAGACAATAAATTTCATTATCACCCGCCAATTCATCATTTACATACACATTCATTTGCTTCTCCCCTTTCCGTAAAAAGCTGTATTATTGGCTTTTAGTATCTAGTCGTGAGAACCAAGGAGTTCCATAGAGTGACATGTTTTATTTTAGTACACGGTGCCTGGCACAATGGCGAGCTTATGGAACCGGTCGCAAAAAGCATACGCGAAGCCGGTCATGAAGTTTATCTTCCCACCTTAAAGGGCAATGGTCCTTCCGACGACAAATTAGTGGGGTTATCAGATGTGATCACGTCACTAGAAAGTTATATCCGACGAAAGGAACTTACAGAATTTGTTCTAGTAGGCCACAGTTATGGCGGCATGGTCATTACTGGGATTGCCGATCTGATGCCTAAGCGGATCCGAAGACTTGTATATTGGAATGCATTTGTGCCGAATAATGGAGAGTCGCTTCTAGATATGACACCTCCTCACTATAAAGAATTGTTTGATTCGATCATGCAACCTGACGGATCTATAACACTACCTTACGAACTTTGGAGAGAAGCTTTCATTAACGATGTTTCGTCAGAAGTGGCTGAGAAATACTACGATCAATTAAATGCCCACCCGTACAAAACGTTTGTTGATAAATCGAACACTACAAGTAACCCATCAGAAATGACCATAGGAAAGTCCTATATCAATGCAACTGAGGATACATCTTTGCCTCAAAGTCTAGGCTGGCATCCCAGACTTTCAGAGAAGTTAGGAACTTTTCGATTGGTACAGTTAAGTGGTTCTCATGAAGTTTGTTTCTCGAACCCGGAACTTCTATCGAGCAAAATCATTGAAGCTGGCCGTGATTAGTTGACTGACTTGTCGCGAAGAGAAATAGTTGGAACACCGTCCCGTATGAAGCTAAATACTAGGCCTTAATCAAGGCCTAGTATTTAGAACTACAAGCGCTTTATTTACCAAAGGCTGTTTTCAATGAACTCACCATAAGCCCTAAAGCTTCTTTCCCGGCTTCTAAAGCGCCTGGGAAAAGTGTGAATCCGTGAATAGTGCCGTCATAACACTTATAATCAGACTTGATTCCAGCCTTTTTTAGCTTTTCAGCATAGGCCTTCCCTTCATCTCTAAGCGGATCAAAACCAGCTGTAATAGTCAACGCGGGAGCAACACCAGCTAGGTCGGTCACTGACATCACTGTCGCGTGTTCGTCTAAAAGAGACACTTCGCCATTATTAGTATAAAGACCACCAAACCAGGCCATATCTTCCATAGATAGAAAATACGCACCTCCACCGAACTCTTCGCGAGAAGGGTAAACGTTGTCTGAAAAATCAGTGACCGGGTAAACCAAAAGCTGGAACACTATCTTCTCTCTTAGCTGCAGCGCGACCACAGCTGCCATGTTGCCTCCAGCACTGTCGCCGGTAACTGCCACGAGGGAGCTATCACCCCCGAGACTCGCAGCATTAGCCACCACCCATTCAGTAGCAGCGATACAGTCTTTTACTCCGGCAGGAAAAATATGTTCCGGCGCTAGCCGATAATCAACAGCGACTACAATACTATCTGCTTCATTAGCCAAATAACGACACTGATTGTCATGACTTTCGAGATCGCCAATGACCCATCCACCTCCGTGATAAAGAACCACAACAGGCAATTTCTCATCCCCAATCGCTCTCGGAGTATACACTCTGATTGGAATCTCCCCATTTGGCCCTGCGACTGACTTATCAACACTACTGTGGATAGGAAGAGTCTCACCCTGAAGGTTTTGTACCAATTGTAAGAAAACGGAACGACACGTTTCATAAGGCATCTCATGTAATGCCGGTCCTCCACCTGCAGCGATATTCTTCAACAACGCATCCGTACTTTGATCTAGAGACATAATTTCTCTCCTTTACTCATATTTGAAATTGAAACAAAAAAGCTTAGCAAAAACCCATTCTAGTTAGTTCACAAAGGCTAAGTAAATTTGCCTGCGCGACTTACAAGCTTAACTTAACAGATACTGATATCATTTTTCTAGTTATTTTCGAGTCGAACGAATTACTTTACCATTGGGTACAATATACCTTCTAATGGCATCTATCGCTTTAATTTATGTCTAAATCTCACCACAAAGGATACTGAGTGAAAAAAATTTTCAGAACTGCTGCCACCATAGGCAGTCTTATTTTAGCTACATCTAGCTTATCTCAAGAAGCAAGTAATGAAAGCGAAGAACAGCTGCTTTTCGTTGAACCGAGCGGTTGGGAAGAAATCTTTTCTAGTCGACAAGACAATTTGTCCACAACAGAGTACGCACCCGCAGGCCAAGATGAGAAAAACTGGAAGGAGCTGCTGTCTGTTCAAATGCTGCTCGATCAGCCTGACGCTGACTTAGACTTAATGCTTACTCGAGTCGTCGATCACTTATCTCGACAATGCTCCGATTTCGACGTAAAACCTATTGCTTTAAATGGAGTCTCTCATCAGTATCCAACTGCAGCGATTATGCTGCTCTGTGGTGCGAGCACCCAAAACGGACTCGGCGAATTCAGCATATTGCGTGGAATTTCCGGTTACAAAAACTTCTATCTACTCCAGAAAAGCTGGAGAGTAGAACCTTACGATACTGAAAACGAAATACCAGTTGACTTGGAAGCTAGGAAATTCTGGCTGGGTTACCTCTCCTACCTTGCGGTTTGTGAAGAAGCCTTGGGGAATTGTCCTCAGTATTAAACGGTCAAAAAAAAACGGCCAAACGGCCGTTTTATCACTTAGGCCTCTTTTTAGAAACCGCTGACTGTCACACTAAAGTCACTCACGTCAGACTTAGTTTCCTTGACTATCTGATTCTGACGACGAACCTCCGCATATCGATTCTCTTTCATACTGGTAAGTCCTTGCCAAGCAACATTAGAGAAAAATGGTTTCGTATTCGCTGGCTTCTTAGTCAACAAGCCGACGACATCGACCTGAACTGAAGCAAATACTTCGTCGCTGCTGTTATTATAATAACGATGACCTAACTCAAGAAACACCCCATTAAATATTTCAGAGTCTAATGACATTGACCATCCGTTATCTGCTTTTTTCTTTCCATCTTGATTCTGAGCACGCCACCTGAAGTAACCACCGTAAAACTTAGTTCTCGGCATATAAGGGAGAGGCATTCCGTATTCTATGTCAAATCCATCCATAGCTCTTTCAGAAAAATTAGTTTTTCGAGCTTTCTTCCAACCACTGGTGCCCCAGTAAAAATTGGTATTAATTTCACCCATTGTGGTTCTAAATTCAGCGCCCACAGAAACTCTTTGATGATCTAAAGGGAATTCGTGGTCATAGAAAGCGTTCACTCCCATTAATAACTTATCACCCATCGCTAAATGTCTAGCGCCTAAGCCAATATTAACGGTGGTACGACGCTCAGCTGCTACCACACTAGCTTGAGTAAAAATTAGTTTTGAGTTGTCTGCGCTCTCTAACAAAGGAGATAGGATTAATGCTTCGCCTTCTAAACCGTATTCGTCAGACCATTCTAGCTCTACTTGCGCAGTAGGAAACAAATTCCTCAACGCATTCTCCGCCACACTAGCAGACTTATCCCCAACCAAATTTGCACCATTTTGCAAGATCTCATTGACGTTTCCAGATAGGGCCGATCCCACTATTTTTTTACCAACGCTTGAGGCCATTCCTGGCTCACCAGCTGATAAGACGAAAGAGCATGCGAACATGCTTAACGCCGTTAGACCAGTTACAATTCTTTTCACTCGATAAAGCTCCCTATAAGGACGATATGTTAGCACTAGCGCTAGCTAGTTTACCAGCTGATACACGATTGTAATCTATTACCTTCAGGACGCACAAGTCGTGAAAACCCAATAAAAAGAGGCGTTAACTAAAAGCCCGGCGCATTAGACAAACTACTTTTTTACTAACCCAGCAACGCCGTCCGATTCTCGCCAGTCCTTTAGAATCTCAAAAAATGCTAGCGGCCCTCCTCCATACACATTAGACAAAAATCCATTTTTCTTATCTACTTTACCTTCGCTGTTATAGTACCCTGGGGTGCACTCAGCGAAGAATCGTTCGCCCACTCTAGCCAACTTTTTAATCGTAGCTCCCCACTCCTCTTCGGCAGCGAGGGTTGTCTCCAAATTGACTCCATTTTCCTTCTCATAGGCGACTAAATGAGCAAGATGCTTACTTTGTTCATCTAACAAGTGGCAGAAATTGGTAGTTAACGCACTGTGTACCATGCCCATGAAGTAACAATTAGGAAAACCATTTGTGCAGTATCCATGAAACGTGGAAGGGCCGTCCGCCCATTTGGAGCTTAAGCTGAGGCCCTCTCGTCCAATGACGTCATAACCAGATCTGCGTGTGTAGTCTGTGCCTACCTCGAATCCAGTGGCGAAGATAAGGCAATCTAGTTCGTAATGAACACCATCAACCATAACGCCTGTTTCAGTAATCTCATCGACCCCTCGCCCTTCGGTATCGACTAAATGCACATTGGGTCTGTTATAGGTATCAAGATACTCGTCGTGAAAACATGGTCTCTTGCAGAACTGTCTATAGTACGGCTTCAAAGACTCTGCAGTCTTTTTGTCATGAACGATACTATCTACACGCGCTCTGATTTTTTCCATTTTCTTGAAATCCGCCAGCTCAGTTGCCAATGACATGTTTTCTTTAGAAAGCTCCTCAAAGTCTTTCGGAGGTAACATTCCTGTCAAATTCCGGTAAATCTCAGTCCATCCATCTCCTACTAGATCCTCTGCACCCATTCCACCACTAGTCAGATTCGTAAAATTTTCCATCCTATGTTTTTGCCAACCTGATTGCTGGCTTGCCGCCCAATCAGAGTCAGTCGGTTTATTCCCACGAACATCAATAGAGGATGGCGTTCGTTGGAAAACGAATAATTTTTCTGCAGCCTCTCCAAGATGAGGTATACATTGAACCGCAGTCGCACCTGTACCGATGATGCCGACTCTTTTGCCTGCCAAACCTTCTAACGAACCGCTAGAATTTCCACCGGTATAACTATAGTCCCACCGTGACGTATGAAATGTGTGCCCTTTAAACTTATTAATCCCTGCAATAGCGGGAAGCTTTGGACGATTGAGCGGCCCGTTCGACATGATAACCGTCTTCGCGCTGAATAAATCGTCTCTGTTTGTAGAGATAATCCAATGCTCATTCGAATCATCCCAGCGGACCTCAGTCACCTCCGTTTGCAAACAAGCGTCGCTGTATAAATCAAAATGCTCCGCTATCCGACGGCAGTGCGCTAGTATTTCAGGGGCATGAGTATATTTCTCGATAGGGAAATAACTCAGCTCTTCTAGTAGAGGCAAATAGATGTAAGACTCTACATCGCACATCGCACCTGGGTAACGATTCCAATACCATGTCCCTCCAAAATCGCTTCCTTTTTCTATGAGCCTGATTCTTTCTACTCCGGTTTCGCGCAATCTTGCTCCCGCTAAAAGTCCACCAAACCCACCTCCGATGACAGCAACATCGACGTGATCATGTAATGGCTCTCGCTCAGAGTCTGAAGCCGCGTAAGGGTCGTCAACATATCGGGAAAAATCCCCAACAACTTGTTGGTATTGATTGTTCCCGTCGGTCCGAACTCTCTTATCTCTCTCCTGTCTGTACTTAGCCCGTAATCGTTCAGGGTCAAAGCCCAGCTCTCCAAAGTCCACACCTAGCTTTTCAAATACATTCATCCGTTTGTTGTTCCTACTCATTTTTATAGCGTTATCTAACTCTAATGTCCGAGGCTTTTTATATCAAGACTAGTTGCTTCACTGGGCCCGAGTTTCATCCAGCATGAAATAATGTGCCCTTAGTTTTTGGACTATATTCTTTTTTCACTTATCCTATCGTAAAGAGACAGCACCGGAGAACAACTTGATCCTCAAGCCAAGCGAGCTAGTGAGCTATATCGGACCTGTCTTTGAGCTCAATGTAACCAAGCGTCACACAATGGCTTATGCGGCATGTCTTAACGATTTACTTCCCATATATTTCGATGATATGACGCATCCTAAATTAGGTATCCATCCTTTATTCCCTGTCTGTTGCGAATGGCCTGCTTTATTGGATTTTTTTCATGAGAACAATTTACCCATGCATAGAATGGTCCATGCAACCCATGATTTACATATCTACCAACCGTTATCCCTTGGGCAGAGTTACTTTACAACCGCAGAAGTTATCTCACTAGAACAACGAACACCTGGGATATATCTGACGTGGAAACTTAAAACAGTTGATAGCGACGACATCGTCGTTAATGAAACGTGGCAAGGGAACTTATTTCTCGGGGCGAAAACTGAGGACTGTGGCGCGCTCCCTCAAATAGCACCCTCCACACCAAAATTTTCTAGCCCTCTTGTAGAAGCTCAGGTTTCATCGCTAGAAATCAGTGGAGGCCTCGCTCATACATACACTGAATGCGCGCGTATCTGGAATCCCATACATACTGAGAAATCAGCAGCTCACCAAGGAAATATGGCAGAGCCTCTTCTGCATGGCACTGCCACACTAGCGCTCGCTGTTTCCGAAATAGTAAAGAACACACTCAACTCTGACCCGGAAAAAATCCGCCGGATAGGGTGCAGATTTTCTAAACCAGTAATAGCGCCCACCCATTTAAGAATCGAGACATTAGAGACCGAAGAGGAACTGATAATATTCCAGGTTTTGTCTCAGAAAGGAGATGTCGTTCTCCGAGACGGATTCGTAGAGCACAGATAGCCGGATTTTAGCAGCACAGCTTTATTTCAAGCCATGACTTTACTTAAAACACCAAAAAGTGGCGTCCCCAAGGGGATTCGAACCCCTGTTGCCGCCGTGAAAGGGCAGTGTCCTAGGCCTCTAGACGATGGGGACGTATTTGGTGGAGCCAGGCGGGATCGAACCGCCGACCTCTGCAATGCCATTGCAGCGCTCTCCCAGCTGAGCTATGGCCCCTAATTACTGCAGAATCTGCCTATAAGTAGAAGCATCTGTTCAGAATTTCCAGAAGTCGGTCACTATATTAAGCGACTTTAAACTTCCCAATCAATAACTCGTCTTAAGCGGCCGCAGAGTAAGCTAGCGAGCGACAACTGTCAAGCCGAACTCACACGATCTCTTATTAATTGGAGAGCTATATCGAGCCGTTCTAGGCATTGTTCCCTACCAACCAACCATAGCGTAACCTCAATTCCTGGGGATGCGCTTCCACCAGTCACCGCAACTCTTAGCGGTTGTGCTATTTTTCCTAGTTTGAGCTCTCGCTCCTCTGCCACTTGCTCGACTATTGCCTGTAATTTATTTGGACTCCAATCTTCTAATTCTGATAGACGTTCACGAAGCGCCTGCAAAGGCTCAGCTACAACACCTCTGAGGTGCTTTTTCACAGCAGATTCTTCGTGGCCAGAAAATTTTCCGAAGAATGGTGCACTTTTGTCTGCCATTTCCATCAGATCTTTCACCCGAGTCCTTTGGGCATCCACTACCGCAACAAATTTCTCACGCGCCTCAATATCAAGCCCTCTAGCTAAAAAAAATGGCGCAGCGTAACTGGCTAACCGATCTATTTCCATACTCTGGATATACTGTTGGTTGACCCAGAGTAACTTGTCGGGGTCGAACGCAGCCGCAGATTTGTTGACAGCACTTAAACTAAAGAGCTCACGCATCTCATCCATCGAAAAAATTTCTTGATCTCCATGAGACCAACCTAGCCGTGCCAAATAGTTTAAAAGTGCTTCAGGCAGTATTCCATTTTCACGATATTCCAAGACACTAACTGCTCCATGTCTCTTCGAAAGCCGCTTCCCATCTGTTCCATTAATCATCGGGATATGAGCATATACTGGTATTTGTGCGTTTAGTGCATTAATGATGTGAATCTGGCGTGCGGTGTTGCTGAGGTGATCGTCTCCTCGGATCACATGCGAGATTTCCATGTCAATATCATCCACCACTACAGTCAAATGATAAGTCGGCGTACCATCTGACCTTGCAATAATTAAATCATCAAGCTGGCTGTTTTCAATTTTCACGTCCCCTCGAATCTCATCTCGAACAATTACATGACCATCAAGTGGCGTTTTGAGTCTCATCACAAAAGAGCCAGACTTGTCATGGTTATTTTCTTGACTGCCTCGACAATGGCCGTCGTATTTAGGAGTAAGTTGAGACGCCACCTGCTCGTCTCTAAGCGAATCGAGGCGTTGCTTCGTGCAGTAACATTTGTACGCATGGCCAGAGTGTTTGAGTTCTGCGATCTTCTCCTCATATCGTGCAAACCGCGCTGTCTGATAGTGAGGGCCTTCATCATAGTCAAGCCCCAACCAATTCATCCCTGCTAAGATATTTTGGACCGCCTGCTCTGTCGAGCGCTCTCTATCTGTATCTTCAAGCCGAAATACAAAACGTCCTTCTTGCTGACGAGCAAACAAATAGTTGTACAAGGCTGTGCGAACACTGCCAATATGCAGGTCCCCTGTTGGGCTGGGCGGAAATCGAGTGGCTATTGTCATAATGTATCTAAAAAATATTGGTTGTCTGAAGAGGAGCATTGTATTGGTAAATGATCCATTTTGCTGCCAGAAAAATGGTTGTTGCTAAATTGGCACCCGTTTAGTGTCAGATCGGATAACTAGTGATACTCTTTGGTCAGACAAGTTCTTTTGGAGAAAATTTCAACGTGACTGTAGCAAACAATAAAAGCTCGAGTGATGGTTTCGATAAACACTGTCGAGTAGTTATTATAGGTGCCGGCTTTTCGGGACTACTCTGTGCCAGCTACTTAAAAGAAGCCGGCATACATGATATTCAAATCCTTGAAATGGGTTCCTCCGTCGGAGGAGTCTGGAGCAAGAAAGGTGTCGGCGCCTACCCAGGGGCAGCGTGTGATGTACCCTCATATATCTACCTGCCTTTTCTGGATCGTACTGGATTTATCCCCTCGAAAAAATACGTAAGTCAACCTGAAATTGCAGAGTACGCTGAAATACTAACCGACCATATCGGAGTTAGAGAAAACATTAGTTTTGACCGTAAAGTCACAGAACTAAAATACCTTGGGGACCAACAGAATAAATGGCGAGTCAGAACAGTAAACACTAAGACTGGACAGGCAGAAAAGACTGTATCGTGTACCCATATAGTTAGCGCGAACGGCCCGCTCTCTAGTCCAAGGATGCCTGAGCTAGGTGGTATGGAATTGTTCAAAGGCGAAAGCTTCCACACGGCACAATGGGATGGGACTGCGAATTTAAAAGGCAAAAAAGTAGCTATCATCGGAACTGGAGCCTCCGCTGCTCAAGTAATCACATCAATCGCCGATGATGTAGAAAGTCTGCACGTTTTTCAACGGACTCCAACATGGGTGTTACGTAGAGATGATGAAGATACCTCACCAGAGCTAAAGCGACAGTTCGAAGCGGGAGGTTATGGGGAATACCTAAGAGATCTCGCTGCCAAAAAATTTGAATTCCCCCCAGGCGAGCAGTTCCTTGATTGGGATGCCATACAAGATAAAGAACAGAATGAAGCCGTCTGCTCAGAATTGACGCAGCTCATTCAAAGCGATGTGGATGATCCTGAAATCGCGAAACTACTGACTCCAGATTACCCGTTCTGGTGTAAACGGGTTTTGTTTATAGATGACTACTATACTTCTTTTAACAAAAAAAACGTGACACTGGTTCACGATGATGGCGGCGTCGTAAGCGTAGATGAGACGGGACTTACCATCGCACAAGGGAAACACTTTCAATGTGATGTCATCATTTACGCCACTGGGTTTGATAGTAACTTTATACCTTTCCCAATCTATGGTCGTAACGGGATCAGTCTTGCTGAGAAATTCGGAGCTAACGAAACAAATCGGTTCCAAATGATGCGTCCACAATCTCTTTGGGGAATACATGTTGACGAGATGCCGAACTTTTACATGATGATAGGTCCTCAAAGCCTAAACCCTCTAACCAATGTGACTCTCCTTTGTGAAGAGCAAGCTAAATATATTGCAGAGCTATTAAGCAAAATGGACCAGGCTGGCCATAGTAGAGTCGAACCTTTAAAAGATGCAGTCACACACTGGAGTGATTTATGCCTTGCCAGCGCAAATGATAAAGTATGGTTGCGTTGCAATAACTGGTACCTAAAAACCACAAAAACTGATGCGGCTCTAGAGACAGAAAGATCATCGGGGATGTGGATGGAAACTTACGAAGACTATCTAGATCACATGCTTCATGGAAAGGCTGGCACTCAAGATGAATTGCTTGAATTCACATAAGCCTATACGGAGATACTATTAATCAGTAATTTGCTTATCTGCCTCTGATGAAATCAGAAACTGACTTAATTGATAGGAGAGAAATATGTTGGAAAATGACGTCTATGGGCTGCTCGCACGAGAAGCCATTAGAGACTTGCCAGTCCAATATTGCGATTGCGTATGGAGAGATGATATCAAAGGTCTAGTTTCTCTTTTCGAGAAAGAGGGAACGTTTCAGGGTCTTTTTAGTGGGATAGAAACCACCATAACAGGTCACGATGAATTACGTGACTTCTACCTGAGTGCGACCGACTTCATGCCACGACCTTATATTCATAATCATGTGGTTGAACTGCTAAAGAACGACTATGCAAAAGGTCGATGCTATCTTGACTTACGTAGCGCTAAACATAATATGGACTGGCTGGGTGCTGGATATTATGAGGATGAATATCGGCTATCAAGTGTCGGGTGGAAGTTTCAATCTAGACGATTCACGGCATTAAGAATGGAAGAGTTACCCGCAGGGATACAAACTTGAGCGAGATCTTTGAATCTTTTCGATGTTATTGCGCTATGTAAATAGTGATAAGAATGTCAGTACGATAGGAGTTAGAGGTAAGTTGAAAAAAAATCAAGAAACGTTTGATGTAGTAATTGTTGGAGCTGGTTTCGCTGGTATGTATATGCAGCACAAGATCCAGCAGAGAGGACTTTCAGTACGTCTTTACGAGGCGGGCAGCGGCGTTGGGGGGACATGGTATTGGAATAGATATCCGGGAGCTCGAGTAGACGTTGAAAGTGTTGAGTACTCATACTCTTTTGACGATGACCTTCAACAAGACTGGTCTTGGTCAGAAAGGTATGCCTCGCAGCCAGAATTAATGCGGTATGCTAATTATTTTGCAGATCGATTTAGCCTACGGGAAAATATGCGTTGTGACACCAAGGTGACCGCTGCTGTGTACGATGCTGAAAAATTGAACTGGCATATAACTACAAGCCAAGGTGATGAAGTCAGCGCAAAATACTGTGTGCTAGCAACGGGTTTTCTTTCAAGTGGCAGCGTTCCAGACTTTAAGGGGCTAAATGATTACAACGGGAATACTTACCTTACATCTAAATGGCCAAAAGAAGATATTAACTTTAAAGATCAAAAGGTCGCAGTCATTGGTACCGGCTCGTCGGCAGTGCAGTCTATTCCGATTATAGCAAAGCAGGCTGATCATCTAACTGTATTCCAAAGAACACCATCATTTTCTATTCCGGCAAGAAATGGCCCTATGGATCGAGAATATGAGAAGCGAGTCAAATCAGATTATCCAGAATGGCGCAGAAGACAGCGTTATGAATCTCGCGCTGGTTTTATCGCTCTCAACTTCCAACCGACTGCCCCAAATAATAAATCAGCTATTGACGTGAGCGATGAAGAGCGTTTGATCGATTATGAAACAAGATGGGAATCTGGAGGGCTTTGCTACTACAATTCATTTGTCGATTTATTGACTAATGAGAAAGCCAACGACACTCTTGCGGAATTTGTCCGGAATAAAATTCGTGAGAAAGTCAAAGATCCAGAAACAGCGGAACTGCTTGCACCCAAAGACTACCCTATTATGGCTAAGCGGCTATGCGCTGACACCAACTATTACGAAACCTATAATCGTGAGAATGTAAGCCTAGTCTCGATAAAAGACTCACCAATAGAAAAGCTCACTAAAAAAGGAGTGGTGGTTGGCGGACATGAGTACGAAGTAGACAGTGTTATTTTTGCAACTGGCTTTGATGCTGTTACAGGAGCGATTAAAAATATCGACGTACGTGGTGTGGCAGGAGAAAGCTTGGATGAACATTGGGAGGGAGCTCCTCGAGCCTACTTGGGCCTCATGAGCAATGGCTTTCCAAATCTATTCTTTTTGGATGGTCCTTGCGCTAATGGTGCGCTAGTAAGCCCTATGCTCCTCTCAGAACATCAAGTCGAATGGGTTGATCGGTGTATTAATGAAATCGGTGTTGGCCTAGGCGCTGAAATTGTACCCACATTGGAAGCCGAAGATGCGTGGATGCAACATATGCATGACGTGGGGAAAGACAGCCTGCTCCATTTAGCCAATAGTTGGTATATGGGGGCAAATATTCCCGGGAAGCCGCGAGCGCTTCTTTCCTACCTCGGAGGGCTAGAAAGCTACCGGCAGCAGTGTAGCTCGGGGGAAGCCAACGATTATGGAAATTTCGTGAAAACCCGATAAATGCTTGCTGGAAAGGGCTTTGATGTCAAAATATCTGAGTTGACACACCACAGATCACCACTAAAGTGCAACAACAATTTGCAATTGTCGTGAGCATCACGCATGATCATGCCACGACTAGCGTTTTGGTCCACTTCTTGCTACCTGCTGGGTACTCCTCGGCTTCCGTTTCAAAGACCGCCCACTACGATGAAGTTGTTCGAAAACACGCCCGATTTTTGGCGTGATGTTTTATTGATATGGAGGCCTTAATATGGCTATAGGAACAGTTAAATTTTTTAATACAGAAAAAGGGTTTGGATTCATCGCACCTGAGAATGGTGATAAAGATGTTTTCGTACATGTAAGCGCAGTTGAACGCGCAGGCATGGGCAAATTAAGCGAAGGACAACGAATCAGCTACGAAGTCGTTGAAGAGCGTGGCAAATTAGCCGCTGGAAACCTTTCTGCAGCGTAAAGCTCTGGAAATCTAGGTTGTAGACTGCTAGAAGTGATTGAGAGCAGATTGCTATTAATCGCTTCTGGCAACAACTACTAAGCGTATAAAATGCAACTCGATTAAAAGCATTTATCGCAAAAACATCTCATCTGCTCTTTGAGCTAAGTTGAAATGTGCTCCACAGTCGTCTTGAAAATGTGATCGAACGGGTTAGACTAGTCATAGTCAATTTTCCCAGCACATCTGAATTCTCATGATTTTTAACTACTTGAGGTCAAACTGAGAATTTCTCGCCCTCCTTCATTGCACGGGACTTGGATCTAACCTTCCCGTAGCGACTAACTTATTTTACTTTCAATCCAAAATTTCCCGAAAGGTGAGATTTAACCCTGTGTTGTTTACCATGAACTTATCTGATATCAAGATCAACTTACTGAGTGGGCTAACCGTCGCCCTAGCCATGGTTCCAGAAGCTATAGCATTCGCATTAATCGCACACGTCTCTCCACTTACAGGCTTATATGCCGCGATTATTGTCTGTTTAATCACATCTTTATTTGGTGGAAGACCAGGAATGATATCGGGTGCCACCGGTGCACTAGCAGTAGTCATGGTGGCCTTAGTCGCACGACATGGAGTGGAATATCTATTTGCGACTGTTGTGTTAATGGGTTGTCTGCAAACCGCCTTTGCATTGCTGCGACTTGGCAAATACATTCGAATGGTCCCCTACCCAGTAATGCTAGGTTTTGTTAACGGCTTAGCAATTGTCATATTTGTTGCACAATTTGGTCATTTCAAAGAATTGAATACTGAAGGCATTAAGGTATGGATGACCGGCACCTCTCTCTATACGATGCTTGGGTTAACAGGCTTGACCGTTGCGATCATCTATCTTTTTCCGAAACTCACAAAGGCGATACCTTCCTCATTGGCCTCTATTTTTATTGTATCGAGTCTGGTTATTTTCTTCGAGTTAGACACAAAAACCGTAGGTGACTTAGGATCGATTGCTGGAGATATCCCTTCATTCAGAATTCCAGATATTGTTTATGATTTAGAGACATTAAAAGTCATTTTTCCATATGCTTTTCTATTAGCTTGCATTGGTTTAATTGAGACCTTATTAACACTAAACTTGATTGACGACATGACTGATACACGAGGCCGACCTAACAAGGAGTCAATGGCTCAAGGATTTGCGAACATCGTCACAGGTTTCTTTGGGGGCATGGGTGGGTGCGCCATGATTGGGCAAAGCATGATCAACATCAATAATGGGGCACTTAAAAGGCTGTCAGGAATTTCAACTGCCGTATTTTTAGCGTCTTTTATTCTATTTCTTTCTGAATGGATTGAATTAATCCCACTAGCAGCGCTTATTGGCGTAATGTTTGTAGTCGCAGAAAAAACATTTGAATGGGGAAGTTTAAGGTTATTTGGGAAAATACCCAAAGAGGACATCTTTGTAGGATTATTAGTCGGCGGGGTGACCATTATTGCAGATTTAGCTATTGCAGTGATACTAGGTGTTATCGTCTCAGCACTATTTTTTGCATGGAATCATGCTAAGAGAATCCAGGTCCGTTCTAGCTTTAACGAAAAAGGATCGAAAACATATGAGCTTGAAGGGACTCTTTTCTTCGCCTCCACTCAAAATTTCCACGAATTGTTCTCTATAAAGAAGGATCCAAAAGAAATAGTAATTGACTTTAAAAGGTCCCGAGTAGCTGATCACTCAGCAATTATGGCAATTGATAATTTAGCCAACAAATACAAAATTTTAGGGAAAAAATTGCACCTAATACACCTTAGCCCCGACTGCCTGGAGATCCTCGATACCGCAAAAAGCATGGTAGAAGTCAATCTAGTCGAAGATCCCAAATATCACATTGCAGATGATAAACTAGGTTGATGGCTATATAGAGGCTTAAGATAAAACAATTTATATCCACGTGAAATCATTTTTTTGTATATGATTTAAACGAATGATTTATTGATCATGCAATAACTAAGGGTGGGGATATATGAAAGTAAAGGCAGCTATACATCGTGCTACGAATCATCCACTCTCCATAGAAGAGGTTGATATCGCCTCTCCTGGGCCCGAAGAAGTCTTAGTGAAAACAATCGCATGCGGAGTCTGCCATAGCGATCTGCATGCTCTCAATGGTGCGATTCCGTCTAATTTACCAGCAATCCTGGGACATGAGCCCGCTGGGATAGTCATAGAAATCGGAGATCGCGTCCGTAATGTGGCTCCGGGTGATCACGTTATTGCTTGTACATCCATGTATTGCGGTAACTGCAGTCAATGTATTCAGGGTAGGCCCTACCTTTGTATCGATCGAGGGGCTTGTCTACGTGGTGAAGATGAACCTCCACGAGTTACGCAAAATGGAAAAATTATTCATCAGTTTGCTGATCTTGGGGGCTTTGCCGAGGCTATGCTTGTGCATAATCGGGCGGTTGTAAAAATTGACAAGGACATTCCCTTTGACCGAGCGGCCCTAGTAGGTTGTGCCGTTACAACAGGAGTGGGAGCTGCCCTAAATACTGCGAAAGTGACTCCTGGTTCGTCAGTAGTTGTTTTTGGTGCTGGTGGTGTGGGAATCTCGGTAATACAGGGGGCAAAAATAGCTGGGGCGCGTCAAATTATTGCCGTTGACATCCTAGACGATAAACTCAAAATCGCAGAGAAGTTCGGTGCCACAGAAACCATCAACTCCAATAAACAGGATCCTGTAAAAACAATCAAGAAAATGACATCAGGAGGCGCCGAGTTTGCCTTCGAGGTCGTAGGTATGCAAAAGCTTCTGCAACAAGCATTTTACTGTCTAGCTCCTCATGGTACCGCCATATTGGTAGGCGCTATCCCAGTAGGAGAAAGCGTCTCCGTAAATGCGGGACATTTCTTCCTCGAGAAACGTATTATTGGCTGTATGATGGGTTCTAATCGATTTACGCTCGATACACCGCGCTATCTAGAGCTCTACAGACAAGGCAAACTTGATTTGGATAGTATGGTGACTCGGCATGAACCACTAGAAAAAGTAAGTGATGCTTTTGATGCAATAACCTCCGGTGAAGTCACCAGAACAGTGTTAATGTTTGATCAATAAATAATATCGAGACGATATTTTCGTCGTAGATGAATGATGGGTATATAAGGATATTTTCTGTGAGCGAGAACAACATCAAAGATCTAACAGTTGATATAACTAACTTCGTTGCTACCATTGAAATACGACGTCCTCCTCATAACTTTTTTGACGTAGAACTTATTACACAAATAGCAGATACGTATAGCGAGATGGATAGCCGAAACGATGTTAGAGCTATCGTACTCTGTGCGGAAGGTAAAAATTTTTGCGCGGGCGCAAACCTAGGTGCGTCTAACGTAGGCAATGCAAAAGATAGCTCAACAGGTGTCTTATCAAACGATCTTTACCGACAAGCGGTTAGGATATTTCGCTCAAAAAAACCTGTAGTTGCTGCGGTACAAGGCGCGGCGATCGGAGGCGGACTGGGATTGGCAGTCTCCGCCGATTTTAGAGTCACATGTCCCGAAGGTCGATTTAGTGCTAACTTCACCAAGTTAGGATTTCATCCGGGTTTCGGCCTAACGCTTACCTTGCCTAGCTTAATCGGAAAACAACGTGCTTCTCTAATGTGCCTGACGAGTAGGCGCATAGATGGGCTACAAGCAACCACATGGGGTTTGGCTGATCTATGCGTGCCCCTGTGCGACGTTCGGTTGGAAGCTCAGAAAATAGCGCAGGAGATCGCTAGTTGTGCCCCACTGGCGGTAGCGTCAACTCGCAGTACTCTTAGGATAGGATTAGCTGACAGTATTGCTATGCAAACCGACCACGAACTAGCAGAGCAAAATGCCCTTAGAGGAACCAAAGATTACAAAGAAGGCATCGAGTCCGCATCTCAACGTCGAGAACCTATCTTCCAAGGTAAATAATATTTTTTAACCCTGTCCTCTTATCCATAAAGGGGTTATACAAATGGCATATTCTGTCGGAATTTGAGCACGCAGGGCTTTTGCAACTGGTCCGTCGGTGTCATCCATGTATCGGTCTATCATCAACTCAGTTACCCTTGGCCCTTCGCTCAATTTGAGTTCTGCAGTGCCTTGACCTCTTAATAGCTTAAATCGGCTTTTATCTAACGCTATTTCAAATGCGCATCTTGGATTTCGGAATAAGTTAGAACGCAGTATCGTTTTTTCCTGCGTTATACACCAAAATTTTTCGTCTTCATATAGGAACCACAAAGTAGAGATCAAAGGGAATCCATTCGACGAAATCGATGCAAGTCTCACGGGCTTACGTAAACCGGCCAATAAGTCAGAGACATCTAGTGGAGACAAAGAGGCTACTTTTCCGTGTTTATTTTTCATACTTAATCCTACCAAGTTAAAGGACATAAACACAGCCTATATTGATCTATAGAACTAGTGTTCTTGATATTTTAGACTCGCCTAAAGTAATGTTCTATCTGTGATAATTTGTTGAAATAATAAAACATCACAGCACAGTCATAATGAGGAGTTATAAGTGCTAAAAGAAATCAATTTATCTCAATGCGAGAAATTTGGTATAGGAGCTTCCCGTCCAGAGGATGTTGCGGTCAGCGCCGAAGGTGAAGTGTGGCTTTCGGACAAGAGATCTGCATGTGCAAAAGTTAATACCGATGGTACTCTTTCAAAAATGGGAGACGTCCGCGGTGCTCCCAATGGGATCAATTTTGACCTCGAGAATCGTATCCTAATCGCTAACTTTGGAGGACCTGAAAGCGAATGTGGATCTTTACAAAGATTAAACCTTGATGATGGACTTGTGGAAGTATTGTGTCGCGAGATCAATGGGAGGGCACTTTATGGATCTAATTATCCCATCTTAGATACCAAAGGCCGTATTTATTGCTCTCATTCTACTTGGGGACCTTTAGATAAAGCATTCGATGGGGCAAACGACGGCTTTATTTTTAGATACGATCCTGATGGTAGAGTCACCGTACTTGCCGAAGGTATTCAGTTTGCTAATGGGATAGCACTAGACTACGGCGAAGAATATTTGTACGTTTGCCAGACCACTGGCTGCAATGTCATCAGATATAAAATACGGCAAGATGGCACCTTAGGCCAACCCTTACCATATGGACCAAAATTAGGTCTTTCACATATAGAAGTCCAAGACAAAAGACCTTTGTCATCAGAGACACGCAGTATGCTCGGCTTAACAGATGGGTGTGGATTTGATTGCGAAGGTAATCTTTGGGTAACTCTAGTTCTTGCGAACAAGATTGTAGCTATTACCCCTCAAGGTAAAGTAAAGACGATGTTATCTGATCCTGAAGGTCACACGATGATCAATCCTACCAATGTGACGTGGGGCGGTCCGCAAATGAAAGACCTATATATCGGAAGTGTGACAACAGATTATGTGGTTAAGGTCCCCAGCCCTATCGCTGGTATGCCACTAGCTCACCAACGAAGTAATTAGCGAGTCCTTCAAAATGGCTGATGAAAAACCAATATTTATAAGAGAAGATGATGAATTTCATTTTGCATCTATGCAAGATAAATGGTGGGCAACAGAAACCGCGTGGTATTCTTTTCATGTCCCTGAAAGAAAACTAGGAGGATGGCTCTACTGCATGTTCCGGCCCAATATTGGCACTGTTGCAGGAGGATGTTGGCTCTGGGACGACTCGTCTCCCCTGCCGTGGGAAGCTCTTTACTCATCTAACTACACCGCCTTAGAGTTACATCCTAGAACGACTCTCTCGAATTGTCAGTTACCAAACGGGGTTTCAATTTCTTGTACCGAGCCGGCTATGCAATATGCATTAGGATTTCAAGACAGAAATAACTTGAGGATTGAGCTTCATTTCGACGGCGTTATGCGCCCAGAGCCACTCACCTCTATCCGCTCAACTTTTGGAAAAGCCAATCACTTTGATCAATTCGGAAGGATCACTGGTGAAATATCGCTTTACGGCGAAGCCATCAAGGTTGATTGCATTGGGATGCGAGATAGGACCTGGGGAATACGTCCAGAAAATCGTCCAAAGCAGGCAGCTTATGTGACTGGCGCGGTCAATACCGATTTGAATTTCTTAGCAGTCTCAAGCCCTATAGATGGGAAGGACCAAATCACATATGGATTCCTAAACCAAGGTGGTGAAATTCAAAGTCTTGTATCTGGGGAGCGAAAAGTAAAAAGAGATCCTATACACGGGCGAATCAATCATATTCAAATATCAGCAGAAGACACAAAAGGACGGCGCCTAGAGGCGACTGGGAAACCTCTCAGTTCGATTATTATCAACCGGCATACTTTTATTGATAATAATAGTTTGATCAGATGGGAAATCAATGGCCTAGAAGGTTGGGGGGAAGATCAGGATATGTGGCCAGTCAACCGATGGTCGAGAAAAATGCGTCAATCCCGCGCAGACAGAACTCTATGACTATAACAAGTCAACTAACGCCTCAACGTCAACAAAGCATGTGTCAAAGCGGTATTTGGAAAAATAAACTGCTGACTGATTATCTAGATGATGCAGCTTTTAAAAATGGTACTTCCATTGCTATTGTCGATCACAACAGTGAATCTGGCTTGACGAATCAAATCACTTATAGCGAGCTTTCTAAAACATCAGTCCGAATTTCATGTGCGCTGTTCGCATTAGGAATTCGTGCAGGTGATGTGGTCGCAGTTCAACTACCTAACTGGTGGCACTACGCTGCAATACACCTGGCATGCCTTCGAATCGGCGCAGTGATTAACCCTTTGATGCCAATTTTTAGGCAACGAGAACTTGAATTCATGCTCGCTTTTGCGGAAGCTAAGATATTTATTGTCCCCGAATTTTTCCGAGGGTTCGAACACGAAACGTTGGCTCTATCACTGAAAGAAAAGATAAGTACTCTTGAGCACATTTTCGTTGTAGATGGAAAAGACGAAGACACTTCTTTCGAAAAATATTTCACCGATCAGTCTTGGGAAGAAAAAAGCGATTTATTCGAGTCGGTTAGAAATTCTCGCCCAAGCCCTGACGACGTCATAGAAATTATGTACACCTCTGGAACGACAGGTACTCCTAAAGGGGTCATGCACACATCCAATACACTCTTAAGCAAGGCAGAATTAGCACGCCAATTATTTACGCTAAAATCTAGTGACACTATATTTATGGGCTCTCCCCTTGCCCACCAGACAGGCTTCATGTACGCGATTGTTTTATCTGTTTTCAACGCTTCGAAATGCGTATTGCAAGATATCTGGGATCCTAGCCAAGCATTGCATGTAATTAACGAACAAGGATGCACTATCACATTAGGTTCTACCCCATTTTTAAGTGACTTAGTCGTGGAAGGTAAAGAAAAAGTGAACGCAACATGCCCTCTTCGTCTATTTCTGTGCGCTGGAGCTCCTATTCCCAGAGTATTAGTCGAACAGGCTACAAAAGCATACCCTTCAATGTATGTGATGAGTGCATGGGGTATGACAGAAATGGGGATTGCAACTGCCACTTACCCAGGAGACTCTGATGAAAAAGTCATTGGCACAGACGGGCGTGCGCTACCCTTTCAAGAGGTGCGCATACTTGACTCAGCCGACAAAGTTGCCCCCCATGGCCAAGAAGGCCGACTCCAAGCACGTTGCGTCACAAGTTTCGTCGGCTATCTCAAGAGACCAACAGAATATGGAGTAGATGAAGGTTTTTGGCTAGAGACTGGAGACAATGCAAGGATGGATGAAGACGGCTATATTCGAATAACAGGAAGATCAAAAGATATTATTATCCGCGGTGGAGAAAATATACCAGTAGTTGAAGTAGAACAGTTGCTTTACCGGCATGATGCTGTTGCAGATGTGGCGATTGTAGGCATGCCCGATGAGCGACTGGGAGAAAGAAGCTGTGCCTTTGTAAGCTTCACTGAAGGGGAAACACTCTCCTTCAAAGGCCTTGTTGATTATTTAAAATCTTGTGACATTACTACCCAATACTTACCAGAGAGACTAGAAATAATCGATACTTTCCCTAGAACAATGAGTGGGAAGATACAGAAATTTCGACTAAGAGAAATCGCACAGTCACTCACCCCTCAATCGAATAATGACTAGAGGTATGTTGTATGCAAATTAAAGACACTTTGATGAGAATTAGCAAGACCTGCAAAACCGTTATTGCACCGAGCACACAAGATGAATATGCAAAAACACAAGCCTATATGGCATCGGTAGTTTTAGAAAAAATTGCCTTACAGATAGCTCTAGAGGAAAAACACGATCTTGAGATGGCTTCCGCATACCAAGCTCTAGTGGACGAAGTTTCACTCATTCTCAATAATAGAAAATATTCTAAAAATCTCTCAAGTGAAATACACAATGGACTCGAAAATTTCTCCAGGAATAAATCAAGATCAGGATTAGATATCTTTGTTAAACAACTATATTTGTCGAAGGAAGCCCTAGGCGAAGAGTTAGTTAATAAAATAAAAGAACGGGTGCACGTCACGATGCGCGCTGATATTGATTTTCGAATGGAGTTCGCCAAGTAATGGGAACCAGAGTTACGGAGCAACAAATTTTAGAGTACTTGTGTATAAACATTCCGCACGAAAAAGATCATCGATTGACGAACATAGAACGAGTCACAGTCGGGTGGTCTCATGAAACATGGCTATTCGATTTGATCACTACAGTTAACGGCGTCGAGCGTACTTTACCTTTATGCCTAAGGCGCGACCCAGGAAATACTTTATTACGCAACCTATCAAATCTTGAAACGCAATTTAAGGTTCTTCAATGTCTCGAAAAAACAAAATTGCTTGCTCCAAAAGTTTATTGGTATGAGTCAGATACAAAAATTTTAGGGGCTCCTTTCCTAGTAATGGAAAAAGTATCTGGAGTCTGCCCAAGTCCATGGGGGAAAAATGGACGTGATTTCTATGAGAAAGCGTCAAGACGAGGAGTGTTGCCTGTGGACTTCTCTAAAACACTTGCAATACTCCACACGTTAGATTGGAAAAAATCTGGGTTAGAATTCTTGGGCGTCCCATCGCCTGATCGTGGCTTTGCACTAGCCGAGATAAATAAATGGAAATCATTGATTGATGTTAGTGACCATCAACCAGAACCTATTCTTACAGATCTGATTTATTGGTTGGAAGAGAATGCCCCACTTAGCCAGAGAGTGACGTTAGTGCATGGGGCTTATCGCACGGGGAATATTCTTATTGAGGAAGATAGAATCTCTGCCGTTCTTGACTGGGAACTTCAAACACTAGGTGACCCTATGTACGATGTCGCCTACGTTCTTAGTGATCTTAACCGAGAAGGCACTAACTTACTTTCAAATGTTGTTGATCGTGACATCTTCTTTGAGACCTATGAATCGATGACAGGCTGGACCATTGATGAAAAAATTTGTCGGTACTATGATGCTTTATACGCTATGCGCTCTGTCGCATTTTGGATGAGTGCTTCCGGGCTTTACGCTTCGGGGAGAAGCGATGATATTAGACTGGCGCGCACTGCCTGGTCAGTAACGGTTGTGCTTGAGCGTGCAGCCAAAAACTTAGGTTATTAATTCATTATAGGAAGGGGAAAATGAACAACACAACAGTAGGAGACGACGTCGACGTGATTATTATCGGCGCAGGCGTCAGCGGTCTTTACAACTTATACCGCCTTCGACTTCAAGGGCTAAATGCATGTATTGTTGAAGCTGGGTCAGGTGTTGGAGGTACTTGGTATTGGAACCGTTATCCAGGCGCACGGTTTGATTCTGAAAGCTATTCATATCAATATAGCTTTTCCGATGAGCTACTAGAGGAATGGGAATGGAGTGAACATTTTTCTCCTCAACCAGATAATGAGCGCTACTTAAACTTTGTCGCCGACAAGTTCAAATTAAAAGAGCACATTGATTTTAATGCCCGAGTAAAATCCGCAACGTACTGCTCAGATGCAAATAGATGGACCGTGGAAACAGAAAATGGCACCACCAAAACGGCTCATTTTCTCATCACAGCGGTAGGCATTCTCTCAGCTCCTAATATGCCGCCCGTCCCTGGTATTGATAGTTTTGCCGGCACCTCTTTCCATACAGCTCGATGGCCAAAGGAAAAAATTAACCTACGCGGGAAAAGAGTAGGTGTTATTGGCGCGGGGGCGTCTGCTGTTCAGCTAATCCCTATGATTGCGAAAGAAGTTGGACACCTTACCGTATTTCAGCGCGAACCGAACTATTGCTGCCCATTAAGGAACTCGAAAATATCAAAAGAAGAGCAAGCAACTCTCAAAAATAGTTATCAAGACGTATTCGAGCAATGTAAAAAAACGTTTGCTGGATTTATGCAAGACTTTGATCCGAGAAGTACGTTTGATGTTACTAAAGGAGAGAGAGTAGCCTTTTATGAAAAAATCTGGGAACAGCCGGGTTTCACTAAATGGTTTGGTTGCTTTCATGACATTATGACTGATGAGGCGGCTAACGAAGAGTATGGTGATTTTGTTCGTAAAAAAATAAGATCTCGTGTACATGATCCGAAAATTGCAGAATTATTACTACCTAAGGATCACCTCTTCGGATCAAAAAGAATTCCTTTGGAGACCAACTACTATGAAGTTTATAACCAAGAAAATGTGGCGCTCGTGGATGTTAAAACCGTCCCAATTACCGAAATAACTCCAAGCGGGGTTAGAACATCACAAGCTGATTATGAATTAGATGTGATAATTTATGCCACTGGATTTGATGCTGTAACCGGTGAATTGGCGCGTATGAATATAGTGGGGGAAAATGGAAAAACCCTATCAGAGGCTTGGTCTGATGGACCTCAGACTTACCTTACGTTGCAAACGTCAGGGTTCCCCAATCTGTTTCTCGTTAACGGCGCGCTATTTTGCAACTACACACGCTGTGCAGAAGTAGTAGCTGAGTGGGTGAGTGATTGTATCAATCATCTTTCAATCCATGGCTTTACGAGGATAGAAGCGACAAAAGAAGCAGAGAAGGCGTGGACTGAGCATTCAAATTCACTGACCGATGGAATGTTATTCACCAAAACTAATTCATGGTTTATGGGGACAAACATTCCTGGCAAGAAGAAAAATTTCTTATTTTATGCTGGCGGAGCCCCCGCATATAGAGAAAAATGTGCGCAGGTTGCTGCCGATGGTTACGAAGGTTTTTTATTGAGTTAAGTTACCATAAGAGCTTATAGGTTCCGCTTGTACAACAAAACTCTAATTTGATACATACCGATAGAAGCATTGCTTGAGTGCAAACGTTTAAAAGTACTTAAGAACTGATATAATGACCTTCAGAAATTGGCACCTGAATAAAGGCTAAAACATGGATATTGAAGAAGCGATTCGCTCAAGGCGTTCCATTCGCGCGTTCACTAATCAAGAAGTTGAACAAGAAAAAATTTCGCGAATATTCGAATTATCCCAGCGTTCGCCAAGTGGGACGAACACCCAACCATGGCATACATACGTTTGTAGAGGCGAAGCAAAAGATGCAATAGTCAGAGATGTTTGTGCACTTTTTGATAAGGGTGAAGCCAAAAGCTATTCGGAATATGACTATTACCCAGACAAATGGAATGACACTCATACCGCACGCAGGAGAAAAATCGGCTGGGATCTATATGGACTAGTTGGGATAAAAAAGGGAGACCGCGAACGCACGGCAATTCAGGCGCGAAGAAACTATTGCTTTTTTGATGCCCCCATCGGTGTATTTTTCACAACAGATGCCTACTTAGGGCGAGGCAGCTGGTCTGATGTTGGGCTCTATATGCAGACCGTCATGCTTGCTGCGAGAGGAGAAGGTCTTCATACATGCCCTCAGGCGGCATGGATAAACTTTCAAGAACCTATCTTCGAACACCTCAGCATCCCTAATGATCAAGTTATTGTTTCAGGAATGGGCCTAGGTTATGAAGATACTTCAGCAATTGAGAATACACTTGTCAGTGAGCGAGAAAAAACAACTAATGTCGTAAATTATGTTGGATTTAATTAATTAGTCGGAACTTAAGGTATTAATATGCTGAAACTAATCAGATGGTCTCTTGGTAGAGTTATTTTAACTCTAGATTTTCTGACTCCTCCGCACCCTGTGAAAAGAGAGCCTGAGGACCAAAAAAAAATGGATGACAAAGCGAGTCAATTGAGCCTCTACCAATTTCGAGCCTGTCCGTTCTGCGTAAAAGTTCGCAGATTTATGCAACGAAATGCGCTTCAAATAGAACTACGTAATGCTAAAGATCACGGAATTCACAAAGATGAACTTATTCGAGGCGGGAAACGTCATAAAGTCCCATGTCTGCGCATCGAAAATAAGGAAGGACCTGATGAATGGCTGTACGAGTCATCTGCGATAATTGATTACCTCAAAAGAGAGTTCTCGTTACCCCAATAAACACGACTAGCTGGTCATTTCTGAGCCTTCCAATCTCTTGCTTTCAGCACGTTTTGGATCGTGGCTAAAAAATGTATCCTCGTGCTTGAGCGCTTCGATACCTCCCACGAAATGTGCTTTAGAGCGAACAAATACTTCAGCATCGAGATCATACCAAAAAGTAGGCGGATCGAATGTCCCACCCATGATTCCTACCATTCCTGGAAAAACTTCTAAACGGCTCAGTATGGTAGTCCCACAATTCTGACAAAACTCATTATTCCAACTATTATCAGACTCGCTTTTAAAGTTATAACTCCCCAAGGTTCCAGCGGTAATTAGAAAATTTTCTTCCAAAAAATAGGCTAGAACACCAAATGCACTGCCGCTTCTTAGCTGGCAATACCGACAGTGGCAAACACCTTTTACTTTTGGTTGTCCAAGCGCCTTATATCTGACTTCCCCACAAAGACAGCCACCAAAATGTTCTGCATTATCATCCATAGTCCGTCCGCTCCCTAACTGCTTTCTCAATATTATAAAGCACCTCACTACTGCTGCAGTTCGACGCCCTTTTCGTATCTTATACTTTTCAATTTTACGCCATCCACATCAAAATATTCCCAAAGACCTTCAGGCAGTCCTTTTTCATAATTCACTCTGGCTTTCAGCCTAGCATTTCGATAAAAGTACTCACTCGTCCCATGAAGTACCCCAGAGACGTAAGAAACTCGTGCAAGCACAGCGCCATCACCATCACGCTCAACCAGAATACCGCTCAAGATCTTCTTGTCTCGGGAGTCGTATGCAAGACCATTTTCCATTCGCACTGTCTTAAGAAGACGTGTATCAATCTCCTCCAGCTTTTCCGTTGAAGCAAAATAGTAAGCAAACGCAAGAGCAAAAAGAACGGT
>Ga0115551_1000299_pt1 | contig 34496 bp, 36 predicted proteins | sample COGITO_mtgs_1103_FD_87179 | JGI IMG/M metagenome (GOLD analysis project Ga0115551, IMG submission 87179) | Pelagic marine microbial communities from North Sea - COGITO_mtgs_110321 | ecosystem: Environmental > Aquatic > Marine > Epipelagic | place: Germany:Helgoland, sampling site Kabeltonne... | reverse complement strand
GTGGAACCACCTGAACCCATCCCGAACTCAGAAGTGAAACGCAGTAGCGCCGATGGTAGTGTGGGGTTTCCCCATGTGAGAGTAGGTCATCGTCAAGCTCTTATTCTAAAAATCCCTAATCGCATCGCGGTTAGGGATTTTTTTTGCCTGTAAGAAAGTGCTTATCGATCAAGGCTATTCTGGCCGAATGTTATAGCTACTCAAAACGAGCGATTTTAAACAAGCTATGTCATAATTAACGCAATAATTATTCCCAGCCCTGAGCGGATTTCTCAGGGTATGCAGCTTGAAATAGTGGAGCCTTAAATGAGCCAAGATAACTTAATCATATTTGATACGACTATGCGTGATGGCGAGCAAAGCCCTGGCGCTTCCATGACAAAAAACGAAAAAATTCGTATCGGTAAAGCCCTCGAAAAAATGAAGGTTGATGTTATTGAAGCCGGTTTCGCCGCCGCTAGCCCTGGTGATTTTGAATCCATTCAAGCCGTCGCTGAAAACGTTAAATTTAGTACGATCTGTAGTCTAGCACGTGCGGTTGATCGTGATATTGAGCATGCAGCTGAAGCGTTAAAGAAGGCGGAGCGTGCACGTATTCATACTTTTATTGCCACGTCTCCTATTCATATGAAGTACAAGCTGCGTATGCAGCCTGATGAAGTGATTGAGCGTGCCGTTTATGCAATTAAAAAATCTCGTAGCTTTGTAGAAGATGTTGAATTTTCTTGTGAAGATGCGGGCCGTTCTGAAATTGACTTCTTATGCCGTATTATCGAAGCTGCAATTAATGCTGGCGCTCGCACTATTAATATCCCAGATACCGTTGGTTATGCGATTCCTTCTGAATTTGGCGCAACCATTAAAACCTTAATCGAACGTATTCCAAACGCTGATAAGGCCATTTTCTCAGTTCATTGCCACAACGATTTAGGTCTTGCAGTTGCTAACTCATTGGCGGCTGTTGTTAATGGTGCACGTCAGGTTGAATGTACTATTAACGGTTTGGGTGAGCGTGCAGGTAATGCTTCGTTAGAAGAAATTGTTATGGCAACACGTACTCGCCATGACTTGTTTAATATTAGTACTAATATCGATGCCACTCAAATTGTACCAACATCGCGTTTAGTCTCCTCTATTACTGGTTTTCCAGTTCAGCCTAACAAAGCAATCGTGGGTGCAAATGCGTTTGCTCATGAATCAGGTATTCACCAAGATGGTGTATTAAAGCATCGAGAAACCTATGAAATCATGAAGGCGGAAGATGTAGGTTGGGGCGCTAACAAAATGATTATGGGTAAGCATTCTGGTCGTGCTGCATTTCGTAGTCGTTTGGAAGAACTTGGTGTTAAGTTTGCAACGGACGAAGCTTTAAATAATGCCTTTGCGCGTTTTAAAGAGTTGGCGGATAAAAAACACGAAATCTTTGATGAAGATTTACAAGCATTGGTTTCAGAAAGTAATGCTAAAACGGCCTGCGAACGCTTCAAACTAGTCTCTTTATCTGCCCACAGTCAGACTGGTGAAATACCGACTTCCGAAATTGTTCTCAATATGGACGGTAAAGAACACACAGCAAAATCTGAGGGAAGCGGCCCTGTTGATGCGGCATTTAAAGCGATCGAACAAATTGTTCAGTCCAAAGTTAGCTTGCAGCTTTACAATGTCAATGCCATAACAGAAGGCACAGATTCACAAGGTGAAGTGACTGTGCGTTTAGAAAAAGGCGGCCGGATTGTTAATGGCAGTGGCGCTGATACCGATATCGTTATTGCATCGGCTAAAGCTTATATCTGTGCGCTGAATATGTTATTGGACGGTAAAGAGCGTCAGCATCCGCAAACAGAAGGTGTTTAAGCCACTTGGCTAAATTAGCATTATGAAAAACTTATGTTAGAACAGCAGCGTATTGAGTATTTACAGGCAATGGGTATCCAGTTATGGATGCCTCGTCATGCCTTGGATAATGCTGCTGAGTCTAGTTGGCTCGCGGGTTCAGAAGCGAATAATGCATCACTCGAAGTCAGTGGTAGTACTCCAGTTAAAGCAGGACACGCCGCTGACTTATTAGCAGAAATGGGCTTAGTTGATGCTGTTACAGTAGCGACACATCCGCAAGCGGCTGAAAGTACTTCTGCGCAGGGTCTTGTTTCTACTCCAGTTCGGCATCAGACGTTCAATACCGAAATTGCAGAGCCGAGTCATGTTGCAGAAGTGGGTGATGCTTCTGTAGATGACATACCTGTAGATTTAACTGTTCCCAAGTTCGAGCTTCATTTTGCCTTATGGCCCTGTGGTCTATTATGGGTGGGTGGCCAAACTTTTGAACAGCGAGATCATAGCTTTCAAACTGCAGTGAGCTATTCCTTGCTGGGCAATACAGCGCCACAGGCAAGTTATTCGCAATTTAAATGGCCATATATTGAAGGTAGTAATGAAGATCAGAGTATGGCAGTTGCGCTTCGTGCCTTAACCGCTCAGTGGGATTTTATGAGTAGTCAAGGTGCCCGTGGCTGGGTTGCTATGGATTCATCAAGCCTTAAATGGCTCGAGAAAGTATCTTCAAAAGCTTTATTTTCAGTGAATAAGCGTAGTGAGCTCTACAGCATGGCAGGCAAAAAACAACTTTGGCTGGCACTGCAAACCCTTTCCCCTACATCAGTATCCTAATTTATGCCCATTCGTTTAATGCAAGAAAGTGATCTTGATGCGGTAATGATTAATGAAAATGCAGCTTATGATTTTCCTTGTCCCGCTTCCATCATAGCGAGTAATCAAAAACGTTATTATTGTATTGTTTTTGAATCCCTTGCTGAAAAAGATAAGTCCGCTGAAATTTTGGGCCATGCCATTTTAAGTACGGTTGTCGATGAAGCCAGTGTCTTGAATATTGCAGTTTCACCTAAAGCACAAAGACAGCGTATCGGTTATCAACTGATGGAGAATATTTTAGCTTACGCAGCCAGTAAAGATTGTGTTGAGGTGTTTCTAGAGGTACGTGAATCTAATCGACCAGCCTTCACAATGTATCATCAGTTTGGTTTTAATGAAGTTGGTATTCGTCACAACTATTACCCAAGTAAGCAAGGGCAAGAAGACGCTATTTTGCTGGCCTGCTATCTCTAGCTTACAGCCTTTAACTTTTACAGCTTTTATCCTATTTAAGTCTATTAGCTTCGAGTAGGGTGTTTTTGCAGCTTACGCTGTAATGTCCTGCGGTGCATGCCTAGGGCGCGTGCTGTTGAGGATATATTACCGCCATTTTCATGCAATACTCGTTGAATATGTTCCCACTCTAGTCGTTCGACTGACATCGGAGTTTCATCAATATTCACTTCCGTTTCATTGTTGCTGTCTTCAAAGGCGGTTAATAATTCTTTTACGGTTGCAGGCTTGTGTAAATAATTAAAAGCACCAAGCTTTATCGCTTCAACCGCGGTAGGAATGCTGGCAAAGCCAGTTAATACAACAATTCTAGGCTCATTGTTGAGTGCTCGTAACTTAGGCAGTAAAGTGAGTCCTGAATCTTGTCCTAGGCGTAAATCCAAGCTAATCCAATCAAAGCTCTCTAAGCTCAATTGCTGTACTGCGTCATCAGCAGTGGTGGCATAGGCTGTTGTATGCCCGAGGCGTTCTAAACTGCGGCCTAGTATTTGTGCAAAACGTTCTTCATCATCAATGATAAGAATTTTCTTAAAAGACTTCGTCGTGCTCATTGGCCATTACTCATGCAGGGGAGGCGAATTATACAGCTAGTTGAACCATCGCGGTTAGCTACTAAGTGTACTTGGCCGTCAAATTGTTCAATGCTCGCATTGCTAAGGTAAAGGCCTAAGCCAATGCCATGTTTCTTATGACTAGAAAATAAATGATGTTGCTGTAAGTGTTGTGACGCTTGGGTATCTGGTTGGTGGATAGTCAGAGACCATTGCTGATCAATAACTTCGCTGGATAGCTCTATGGTTTTCGAGCCTGCCTGAGCGGCATTATCGAGTAAATTTAGCAGTGCTTGATCCAATAGCGGCGACTTGCGAATATCAACCTGATGTTCAAGACCCGCATTGAACCATAATGCATTAGGCTGACTTAAGCGCCAGCGGTGCAATAGCGTGGTTAACCAGTGACTTGCATTAATGGACTCTGCTTCGTTATGAATATTGCGCCCTGCGAGGGCTAGGCGCTGTAAAGCTTGGCGACAAATCATTACTTGCTGATGCAATAATTCAGTATCGCCTTCATTGAGTGCTAATTGGTGTTCAATACTGTCGTTTAAAATCATCTCCATTGTCATGAGTGGCGTTCCCATTTCATGAGCTGTTCCCGCTGCAAGGGTGGCTATGCCAATAAGTTGCTCATTTTTTAGCTGCTTCTCTCTGAGTTCAGTTAGCTGCTGACGCTTCCTAATGGTTGATTGCATGAGAGCAGGAATTAGTAATGTAAGGGTGATTGCACTGACAAGGAAAGTAAGCCACATGCCTGCAAGGTGCCAATCTAAAAAACTTTGCTGGTCGGTTTGGTTAGCTAGGTGGTGGCTAGAAATGCTTAATTGTAAAGGCTGATAGAATTGAGTGAGGATGCTGTAATCTAAAATACAGGTAATGGCAATGAGCCAAACCCATAGGCGGCTTAAATTATATGCGGCAAAGACAATGAGGATCAGTAGATAAGAAATCAGAGGATTACTAGCACCGCCGGTAAAGAACAAAAATATTGTTAATATTTGGCATTCAAAGAGTAAATGGATCACTAAATGAATCGGCTGCATTCCATGGCGACTGTGGTAGAAACCAAAGATTAGCAGGGGAGCGTAGCAGGCAACTGCAATCCATGCCGTTAGCGCTACCTGCGCATGGTTGGTACTGAGATAAATAAGAAGCAGTAGCAGTGAGCAGGCAATGGCCAATCGCAAGGCAGTGAGGCGCGCAATGACAAACATGAGATTGCTTTGAGGGTTTGGAATTACAGAATTGTGCATAAATTACATAAGACTCGACGATTGTTCGTTCATTATTATACGGTGTTGGCGAGTATTCTGTATAATGCCGTTTTTGATCCATATCATAGGCTATACGCAAAATGAGTCAGTTTGCAGAAGAAGTTGGAAAACGTCGCACATTCGGCATTATTTCCCACCCTGATGCGGGTAAAACCACCATCACCGAAAAACTTTTATTGTTAGGTAATGCTATTCAGTTAGCAGGTACGGTGAAGGGTAAAAAAACTGGCCGCATGGCAACGTCAGATTGGATGAAAATGGAGCAAGATCGTGGTATCTCTATCACCACCTCCGTCATGCAGTTTCCGTATAAAGATCGCATGGTAAACCTGCTCGATACGCCAGGGCACGAAGATTTCTCGGAAGATACTTACCGCACATTAACCGCAGTCGACTCTGTGTTAATGGTAATTGATGGCGCTAAAGGCGTGGAAGATCGAACGGTTAAGCTGATGGATGTCTGTCGCTTACGGGATACGCCGATTTTCACCTTTATCAATAAAATGGATCGCGAAGTGCGTGATCAAATTGATGTGTTAGATGAAATTGAATCCGTTTTAAAAATTAAATGTGCCCCGATTACTTGGCCTATTGGTATGGGAAAAGCGTTTCGTGGTGTTTATAACCTGTACACCGATACCATTCATTTAATTCAACCAGGGCAAGCAAGTATTGTTCCTGATGATGTGCAGATCCAGGGTCTGAATACAGACGAAGCCCGCGCAGAGCTAGGCGCCGATGTCGTTGAAGAGATGATTGAGGAAGTTGAGCTAGTTCGTGGCGGAAGCTATGAGTTCAATCTAGAGGAATACCTTGCGGGTGAAATGACCCCTGTCTTCTTTGGTACTGCATTGGCGAATTTTGGTATTCGTGAAATGCTAAATTACTTTGTTGAGTGGGCGCCAGCACCTATTAGCCGTGAAGCGGGTGATCGTACCGTATTGCCAACAGAAGAAAAATTCAGTGGGTTTATTTTTAAGATTCAAGCCAATATGGATCCTAAGCACAGAGATCGCATTGCGTTTATGCGTATTTGCTCAGGCACTTATAGTCGTGGCATGAAAATGAGACACTCACGCTTAGGTAAAGACATTAAAGTCGCCGATGCCGTAACCTTCTTAGCTGGCGACCGCACCAATGTTGAAGAAGCTATTTCGGGCGAAATTATCGGCCTACACAACCATGGCACAATTCAAATCGGCGATACTTTCACTCAAGGTGAGGATATGCGCTTTACGGGTATTCCTCATTTCGCTCCAGAGTTATTTAAACGTGTACGATTAAAAGACCCATTAAAGATGAAGCAGTTGCAGAAAGGTTTGCAGCAGTTATCGGAAGAGGGTGCGACTCAGTTATTTATGCCTTTAAATAATAACGATCTGATATTAGGTGCAGTCGGTGTGTTGCAGTTCGATGTTGTTCAGCAGCGCTTACGCGATGAATATAAAGTTGAGTGTATTTATGAGCCGATCAGCGTGAGTACGGCGCGCTGGGTTTATTGCGATGACGAAAAAATATTCGCTGAATTTAAGCGTAAGTCGGCTGAAAACTTAGCGGTCGATGGCGGTGGCCACCTGACCTATATTGCGCCAACTCGCGTCAATCTAAGCTTAACCCAAGATCGTTTCCCTGAAGTGGAATTTAGCGCGACTCGTGAGCATTAATGCTCAGTAACACGCAAGACTTTACTAGCGAAACTGCCATTCTGAACTAACATTGTGGCAGGGCATTAGCTGTTGCAGCAGCCCTATTGTGTGTTGACTTATTTTCAGGGTGAATAAAAAATGATCGCTTATTTCATAATTTCAATATCCATGACGGCGTTAATCTGTTATGGTGCGTACCGAATTTTCCAGCAGCGGGTCAACACCTGTCAGCTGACACTCGATGATGCAAAAGGCTATTATCTGATAGCGGCCATACTGATTGGCTTCTTAGGTAGTGCCCTTAGCTTCTATGTAGGCCAAGTATTGGGCTACAGTAATCAGGAAGAAAGCTCTAGTGCTATGGCGTTGGCCATCTTGTTAGACATTATGGCAGCCCTCCTGACTTTAATTTGGGGTCTGGTGAAATTTCATCAGCCTGAAAAATATTAATACAATGCTTTAATTTAGCTCGCCCCGTCCCCCTGAGCTTCATAAAGGCATTGTGAATTTGTAACTTCGTAAATTGGGCTTGCGCGGTGGCTTCTACTTATGTAGAATTTCGCCTCTTTTTTAAGATTGCAAAGCCCTAGAAAGGCGAGAAATTAATGAAAACTTATAGTGCAAAACCAGAAAGCGTACAACGCGAGTGGTTTATAGTTGACGCAGCCGAAAAGACTCTGGGGCGTCTGGCAACTGAGATTGCTCTTCGTCTAAAGGGCAAGCATAAGCCAGAATATACTCCTCACGTAGATACTGGCGATTATATCGTTGTTATTAACGCGGAAAAGATTCGTGTTACCGGCAAAAAAACGACTGATAAAATGTATTACCGTCACACTGGTTACCCAGGTGGTTTGCGTTCTATCTCTTTCGACAAGCTTATCGATCACAAACCAGAAATGGTTATCGAACAAGCTGTTAAGGGAATGCTTCCAAAGAATCCTTTAGGTCGTGATATGTATCGTAAGCTTAAAGTGTATGCTGGTTCTGAGCATCCACATGCAGCTCAACAGCCACAAACTTTAGAGATAAACGGATAAGATATGGCAGCTACTCAATATTACGGTACTGGCCGTCGTAAGACCTCAACTGCACGCGTTTTCTTGCGTCCAGGAACAGGCACTATCCAGATTAACAAACGCGCTATCGATGTTTATTTCGGCCGTGAAACTGCACGTATGGTTATACGTCAGCCTCTAGAGCTAACTGAAACATTGGGTAAGTTTGACGTTATCGTAAACGTTAAAGGCGGCGGCGGTAGTGGTCAAGCTGGCGCAATTCGTCACGGCATTACACGTGCATTGATGCAGTATGACGAAACACTTCGTCCTGCTCTTCGTGCAGCGGGTTATGTTACTCGTGATGCTCGTGAAGTTGAACGTAAGAAAGTTGGCCTACGTAAAGCACGTAAGAAGCCACAGTTCAGCAAGCGTTAAGATCAAACTTGCGCTACATCAAGAAACGCTCAATGTATCTTACATTGGGCGTTTTTTTTTACCTAAAGCCCCCGCACTATCGGGGTTTTTAGTTGTCAGCGGGGCGCATTTTCATTACTATGTGCGCCGCTTAGTATATCTAGCTGATGCTGACGCAGGTTCGTGTGTGATTCACGTGCCATACTGCGTTAAGCCAAAAAATTATAATGATGGGAGAATAGGTGATGAGTCAAGACGGCGTGAATAACAGTCGACGTCTGCTACTCCTGGGTTCGACCGCTGCTGTTGGTGCTGTAGGCGCCGGCTTTGTTGCTGTTCCATTCCTTGCTTCATGGAATCCTAGCGAGAAAGCAAAAGCTGCTGGTGCACCTGCTAAAGTAGACATTAGTAAATTAGAACCTGGTGCTATGCTGACCGCCGAATGGCGTGGTAAACCTGTGTATGTTGTACGCCGTACTGAAGAAGTACTGGGTATGCTTGAAGGTTTAGCGGATCGTTTAAAAGATCCAGCAAACGGTAACAAGGATCAACAGCCTGTTTATGCTGATAATCTACAGCGTTCACGTGAACCGGAATTATTGGTTCTACTCGGTGTATGTACTCACCTAGGGTGCGCGCCAAAATTCTTCGCTGAAGTTAAACCTGAGCCATTTGATGCTGACTGGCAGGGTGGTTTTTTCTGTCCTTGTCACGGTTCGCGTTTTGATATGTCTGGTCGTGTATTTAACGGTTCTCCAGCGGGCGATAACTTACTAGTTCCTCCTTACATGGTTGAAGATAATATCTTAGTTATCGGTATTGATGAGGAGACTGCATAATGAGCCAGCAGAAAAATCCAATCATGGGCTGGATTGACGATCGTCTACCAGTAACCGTGACATACGAAAAGCATATGTCTAAGTACTATGCGCCTAAAAACTTTAATTTCTGGTATTTCTTCGGCGTATTGTCGATGGTAATGCTCGTTAACCAAATCCTAACGGGTATTTGGCTAACCATGAACTTCACGCCAAGTGCAGACTCAGCGTTTGCATCGGTTGAATACATCATGCGTGATGTAGAATGGGGTTGGTTATTACGTTATATGCACTCTACAGGTGCTACTTTCTTCTTTATTGCTATCTATCTACACATGATGCGTGCGTTATTGTACGGATCATACCAGAAGCCACGTGAGCTAATCTGGTTGTTTGGTATGGGTATCTATCTAGCGCTAATGGCTGAAGCTTTCATGGGATATGTTCTTCCATGGGGTCAGATGTCTTATTGGGGTGCTCAGGTAATTATCTCTTTGTTTGGTGCTATCCCTGTTATTGGTGATGACCTAACTACTTGGATTCGTGGTGACTTCCTGATTTCAGGTGCTACCTTGAACCGTTTCTTCGCATTACACGTTATTGCTGTTCCATTAGTCATCGTTGCTTTGGTTGTATTGCACTTATTAGCACTTCACGAAGTGGGCTCTAATAACCCTGATGGCGTTGATATTAAGAAACATAAAGATGAAAACGGCGTGCCTTTAGACGGTATTCCCTTCCACCCGTTCTATACCATACACGACATGGTCGGTATCGTAGTGTTCTTGATGATCTTCTGTTCGGTCATGTTCTTCTTCCCAATGGGGGGCGGTTTTATGCTTGAATACGCAAACTTCGAACCTGCTAACGGTCTTAAAACACCTGCGCACATTGCGCCAGTTTGGTACTTTGGAGCGTTCTATACCATCCTGCGTGCAATTCCTGATAAGTTATTAGGGGTTATTGCGATGGGTGCTGCAATCGCTATCTTGTTCGTACTGCCTTGGTTGGATAAAAGCCCAGTTAAGAGTATTCGTTATAAAGGTATTGTGAGTAAAACATTGATCCCTGTGTTTGGTGTCGCGTTTGCTATCTTAACTTGGTTAGGAACTCAGCCTTCTGATGGTTACTTCTTAGGCTTGATTAACAATACAACTTTGGCTCGTTGGCTAACGGCATTTTACTTCGGTTACTTCTTATTGATGCCTTTCTATACTCGTATGGAAAAAACCAAACCTGTTCCTGAACGCATCACTGGAGGCCACTAGAATGAAAAAAATTATTGCTCTGTTCGCTTTGATGGCTTCTTCGCTTTCGTATGCAGCCGGTGGTGGTATCCACCTAGACGAACATAAAACAGATTTGAGCGATACTGCATCTTTGCAGCGTGGTGCTCAAACTTTCATGAACTACTGCATGGGTTGTCACTCTCTAGAACACGGTCGTTATAACCGCGTTGCTAAAGACTTGGACATTCCTGAAGCGTTGATGCAAGAAAATTTAAACTTCGCGGGTAAGCGTTTCGGTGAGTTGATGACGATCGCTATGCGCACTGAAGACTCTAAGAAATGGTTTGGTGCTACACCTCCAGATCTTACTTTGGTTACTCGAGTACGCGGTGGTGACGGTGATTGGTTATACACTTACCTACGTTCTTTCTACGAAGATAAAAGTCGTCCTTGGGGCGTAAATAATGCTGCGTTTAAAGATGTGGGTATGCCTCATGTTCTTGCTGGCCTTCAAGGTATGCAGAAGAAAGGTTGTGCACCCGTATCAACAGGGTTTGATTCTTTAACCGGTACTGAAATCATGGTTGATAGCTGTGAACTTGCAGAACCGAAAGAAGTTTTATATCTAGCCGAGGAAGGTCAATTAAGTCCAAAAGAATACGACAATTTAGTGTATGATTTGGTGAACTTCTTGGTATACATGGCTGAGCCGATCGCTTTAGAGCGTCAACGTCTTGGTTGGTGGGTATTGTTGTTCTTGGTTATCTTCCTAATTCCTGTTTACTTGTTGAACAAAGAATACTGGAAAGACATTCACTAATTCGTCTTCGAATTAGTTGAGCTACCTGTACTGCTCGGCGCGGAAACGTGTTCGGGCTGTATTTGTTTTTGAATAGTTAAAATTTATTTAGCTGGGGAATTATATGGGTGTTGTTGCTAAACGTTCTTCCATGACGTTTTATTCGGATGGTACTGATCATTATAGCCATCGTGTGCGCATTGTATTGGCTGAAAAAGGTGTAACAGTAGAAGTTCACGATGTGGACGCTGATAACAAGCCAGAAGATTTGGCTACATTAAATCCGTATAATTCATTACCAACATTGGTTGATCGTGAATTGGTGTTATACCAGCCAAATGTAATGATGGAATATTTGGATGAGCGTTTTCCACATCCGCCATTATTACCCGTTTACCCAGTCGCGCGTGCGGAAAGCCGTTTATTGATTCACCGCATTGAGAAAGACTGGTGTGTTCTTGTCGATACTATCTTCTCTGCGACTGCAAAAGATAAAGATAAAGAAAAAGCACGTAAAGAATTACGTGAAGGCATGATGACCATTGCCCCTATCTTTAAAGATATGCCTTACTTCATGAGTGATGAATTCACGATTGTTGATTGCTGTATGGCTCCAATTCTATGGCGTTTGCCAGCAATGGGTATTGAGCTTAGCGGTAAAGCGGTTGAGCCTTTGTTCCAGTATATGGAGCGTTTATTTGATCGTGAATCCTTTCAAGCTAGCTTGTCAGAAGCTGAGCAAGAAATGCGCGGTTAATTGACATGCAGACAATGACGCCAAGCCGCCCGTACTTAATGCGGGCGCTGAATGAGTGGATACTTGAAAACGACTGCACGCCTTACGTGTTAGTCGATGCAGGTATGCCTGGAGTTCAAGTTCCAGAAGATTATATCGATAACGGTCAGATCGTACTGAACATTAGTATGTCTGCGGTTAAGTCGTTGCTAATAGATGATGATGGCTTATCGTTTAATGCGCGTTTTGGCGGTGTACCGATTGATTTGTATGTGCCGATGGTTGCGATTTTAGCGATTTACGCGAAAGAGAATGGCCAAGGTATGGTCTTTGGTAGTGAAGCGGGTGCGCCTGATCCTAATAAGCCTCCTGAGCCTCCTGAGCCTACCAAGCCTAAGCGTGATGAAAAACCTGTTAAGCCTCGCCCATCTTTGAAAGTGGTGAAGTAGTGCTTTAAGGTGGCAGTGAGTTGCAGAGTAAACTGCTTCTAGCATAAAAAATGCCCCAAGAGATTAGTCTCTTGGGGCATTTTTTTGTCTGCAATAAAAGAACCGTTAGGCTATTGCTGATTTAATTTCCAATTATAATCCAGTGTTTCATAGTCGGAGAAACGGCCAGCTTCCATATTATATTGCGCAATAAATTTTAGAATGCCGGTTGCTTTCTTATCGGCTGCAAAGTCTTTCGTAAACCAGTCAAAGATTTTAGAAATATAAATTACCTCGCCATCAATATTGATCCCTTTACCAGGGTTGGCAAGAAACCTGCGGGTTTGTTCATCAAGTTGCTGATCCAAGTTTTTGGCAGAATAGGCTTCGATGCGCAAGTCAGGACAGCTCAATGACGCGCACACAATAGCGAAATGAATACGAGGTTCTTTCATTTTTCGCAGAATTTTATGCTCTATAGTATCTAAGCTGATGGTATTAGCGTTTAACATCGCAGCGGGTTTTTGCCAGACAGGGCTAAACCAAGTGCCAATATCGCGGATGCTATGCTTCGGTTTATGATCGGTTATGAGCTTAATGGCAAAGAGATTATAGGTATTAATATAGAACGCCATTTTTTCTTTGCCCTTTAACGTGCTGGGATCAAAGGCGGCTAGACGCTCAAATAATGAAGAGAATGCGGGATCTTTACTGATGGCGTCATAATTCACCAAATTAGTTCGAATCCCAGATCGTTCATCATTTATAATATTTTGCTTGAGTAAGGTGCTGTAGTCAGACCAATCAAAACTGGCTGAGCTGTACTGAGTAACGAAGACTAAGCACAGCAATAAAATACGCATTTTATGAACTCCCATAGTAATACGACTAATAGTAGAAACGACTACCAGTATAGGTATTACTAGAGGGATTGTCATTGGACTTAATCAACGCTGGTAGCGAGTAAGGATTCAATGAGTTGTGTCGTTTCTTCGCTATTCCATTCTCTCTCACCTAGAATGCGCCCGATCAGTTGGCCTTTCTTTCCTATAATAAAAGTAACGGGCAAGGCGGATACTTCATAAATTGTTCCAGCATCTTTTCCCTCTAGTGCAATGGGAAAGTCTAGTTTGTTCTTTGCTATCCATTTTCGTACCGACTTTTCACGCCCATGATCAACAGAGATAGCAATGATTTCGACATCATCGTTGTGGTATTTCTCTGACAAGGCTTGTAATGACGGCATTTCTAAACGGCACGGTACGCAAAATGTTGCCCAGAAATTTAACAGAACGATCTTACCTTTGTAGTCTGATAGTTTAATCTCTGTTTCAGTCACGCCAGGTAAAGAGAAGTCGGGAGCGAAGATAGCAGGATCTTGAGGGAACTTGTCATAATCTACTCCCGCTTGAACAGGTAGGCCTATGAGGCTGAAACATAACGCACAGGTTAATGAGGCAAAGTAATTCATCGCTATTAGTCTCTACCTAAGTTGTCTAAAACATTGATTAATCGGGCGCCATTTTTATAGTCTTCGTTTAATATAATTTGCTTCTGGTCATTAATAACAATCACTGAGGCCATGGTTGCACTGTATTGCTTCAGTAATGATTGCTTATTATCCACAAGGATTTCTAGGCCTGTATAACCGTTAGAGCGCTGCAAAGATCGTGATTGGGATAGATTCGCAGAGACATAATCGACCATATAAAAATGCACATTTCTGTAATTTTCAATGACATGATTTTTTATATGATTCATATGGTTATCACACAGAGGGCACCACATTGTGAAATAAAGAACCACTGCATCATTGGTCAGTAATTCGTCCTCTAGCGTAATGGTTTCATTGAGGGTGGTGGTAGCGATAAAGTTTTCACTGGTTTTAGAATCACCCGATCTAAGGTCTTTACTATCGGGTGTAAGATCTTCCAAGCAGCCTGTTAATAAACTCAGGGCAGCACAAAAAGAAATGAGTTTAATTAAATGCATAGCTAAAGCCTAAAGTATAAATATCAGTTGCGGAAAAGTTCTTACCCCGATCATCATCCATAAAAGCATGGCTCCATGTTAATTTATACACATAGCGCAAATCTGCGCTGGCATAAGACGTGGTTAATGCAGATGACTGTTTTTTCATTTCGGAGCTGGAGTTGCTTAGGTTGCCTATTCTTCCAGCATCCTCGCGTAAGTCTGAAATAGCTGCAGTAAAGGTTACAGTATCAAGATCTTCTAGAAAGACAGTATACCCAGTAGAGAAGGAAATAAACTTTCTATCGCCTAAGCGCTTAGTATAAGGATCAACGGGCTTGCCAGACTCCTGGTTAACAGAGCGTGCTAAATATTTTCCATAAGACCCTTGCAGCATCACGGTAAAAGGATAGACCGTTTTCTCAATGATCATATTGGCGTCAACGCGATAAAAACCACGACCCGTTATTTCAAAACTATCACTGACACTGTCACCGTATTCTGAATTTCCTGTCGGTACAGTTAACGTACCGCCAAGATAAATCGATGGTTTGAGGTCGGCAATCGAGTTTACTTGATATACACAGGTAACTCGGTCAAACGCTTCGTACCAAAAGCTTACGTTCGCATCACCAAAGCCATTATCTTGTGATGATACGCCCGGATACTGATTGTCGTTCCATACGTACGGTAAAATAATACTCGCTTGCCAGTTATTGGCCAGACGCTGTGCATAACCTAGGTTGAGTCTATATTGGTTTAAGTCAGCGCCTTTGGGATCTTTGACATAATCACCATCATTATTCCAAGAGCCTTTGTAGTCTTCGATATCAAAAGAGACATCCAGCATTTTCTTGCCGAACTTAGGTAAGACTAAAGAGCTGGCATTACCACCTCCGCAGCAAGAGGCTGCGAAAGCGGAAGATGCAGTGAATAAAGACAGCGCTAAGATGGTTGAGCTAGCGGCTAAATAACCGCGGGTTCTAGCTCTGGGCTTTAGAGAGATCATTATTCTTGGTGCTGATATTGATATTGTCATTACATATCCATGCCCGATATATCATCTGAAGACATCTCGTTCGAAGAAAGGATGAATATGGCGCTGGCATTGCTCTCACCATCATCAATTTCACCATCGGTGGTTTTTAGTTCGCCATTGACTGATAGCGAAACATAAAAAGTATCGACTAAGCTTGTCATGTTGGCCGATTTCCAAATCCCTTCACCTTGAGAGGTTGCCACTTCCCAATGAGTGTTATCAGTACTTACCTTAACAACAACGTCACTCATGGAATTAATGGCTAACTCTCCATCAGAATTTTCATTGAGAATTAAACCTTCAGTTATTGCAGGAAAATTATTCATTGATTCTTTAGCGGCAATAAATAATTCAACAGAGCGGTTCTCCCCCATTCCTGTAATACCATTATTAAAAATAAAGTAGGTACGAGGTGTGGTTGTTGTTTGTTCCATTGGCATCGACGCCATCGGCATGATCATAGAAGGCATTTGATCATCAATGCCGCCTTTTAACTTAGCAAGTGTGGTATCACCCATCGCCATCTTAACGGCAGGAGAGAATTGAATGTCTTCGTCAGTCTCAGGCAGTGAGAAGTCAATATTCCAAGTGCCCATAGAATCACCATTTGCCATGACAGAAGCCATAATGAAGTAAGCAGTACATTCAGCATTGCCGTCAGCGTCGGTTTCTGTGCAGCCAGTATGGGGTGTACTGTGTTTATGGCCGCCTGCCATTGTCATCATGGGGGCCATTGTAGGAGTAAAACCACTGACGGGATCAGAATCACTATTAGTCGTTATATTTACGGGAAAAATATTTTGTCCAACCCGAGCGCCTTTGTCAGGCAGCGAAATGGTAAAAGTATGAGGCGTAACTGTATAAGAGAATGTTGTTTTTTCTTTCTCCTGACCTGAGTCAGAAGAGGAGTCATCCCCACCGCAAGCCATAAGAATGCAAGTGGTTAATGCGGTAACGGTCGCTTTCACGAAGGTGTTAGGTTTGAACATGTCGATATGCCTCGGTTTAATTTCTGCAATCACTATAAAGGTTTCGTGATGTTGTTTTTTGATGAGAATCAATAAGGTGAAAAATAGCAATCATACTTCTAATTGAGTAGTGACAAATTGTCGCACTTAGCTTCTTTATCGGTATTTAAACTATAAAAAATGACTTAGATTATGTTTTTTATTAACAGTCATTAGCAGTGATGTGCATCAAGATCGTGATGTGGGAGTGACTCTATTATGAAGGTTCTAAAATATTGCTTAGATTAGGAGAGTTAGTATGAGTCATTGCTGTGGTGGTTGTGGTGGAGAAGATCCATCAAAGAAAAAAACGAATGTTGTGAGCGAAGTTGAAGAACAAAAATCTAGCGAAAAAAAAATGAACGAAGCAAAATCTAAAAACGATACTAAAGTGGGTACGTGGCAGCCTGAAAAAATAACGTTTTTAAAGTGCCCGATTAGTACAGAACGATACTGAAGTTGAGTAACTTATTTGGGTAATTTCTGGGGTAGCCCAGCAGCTTTAATTTAATCGATTAAATTAAAGCTATAAAAAAGCCGCATACTAAAAATAGAATGCAGCTTTTTTACGCAGTAAAACTGAACACGGCTAATCGAATAGGTGTTAACCCAGCTCGTTCAACTTCTGTTTCAATACTTCCATTACAACTTGAGGGTTAACACCCTTAGCGGCTTTACGAGTCGCACCAATGAATGGCCCAATCGCTTTGGCACGTTTATCTTCAGGCGTACTCAAGTAAGCTTCAACCAGTTTAGGATTGTCGGCCAATACTTGGGCAACTACTTCTTCAATCGCTGATGTGTCCGATACTTGCTTAAGGCCTAGTTGGTCGATGAGTTGATCAACGTTAGAGCCTTTGCCCTGCCAAATTGCATTAAAGACTTCTTTGGCGCCATCGTTTGAAATGTCGTTGCCTTTAACATTCTTCAAGATGGCACCTAGTTGTTGGGCGCTGACGGGAATGTCGCTGATGCTGATTTCATTTTTGTTCAATGCGGCAGAAAGATCACCCATAACCCAGTTAGCGGTCATCTTGTAGTCGCCAGCAATCTCTGCTGCCACTTCAAAATAATCAGCCATTTCACGGCTAGCCGCGAGCACACTGGCGTTATAAGCAGAAAGGCCATGCTCAGATTCAAAGCGGGCTTTTTTCTGTTCTGGCAATTCAGGCAAGGTTGCGCGAATCGCTTCAACATACTCTTCGTCGATGATGACTGGCAACAAATCAGGATCAGGGAAGTAGCGATAATCGTTTTCTACTTCTTTAGAGCGCATGCTGCGAGTTTCGTTTTTATCGGCATCAAATAAACGAGTTTCTTGCTTGATGCTGCCACCGTCTTCAAGAATGTCTATCTGACGTTCGATCTCAACTTCAATTGCGCGCTCTACGTTTTTAAACGAGTTAACGTTTTTAATCTCTGTGCGTGTGCCTAACTTTTCTTCGCCTTTAGGGCGCAAAGAAACGTTACAGTCACAACGCATAGACCCTTGTGATAAGTTGCCATCACAAATGCCTAAATACATCACAATGCTTTGCATTTTGCGGAAGTAAGCAGACGCTTCTTTCGACGAGCGTAATTCAGGTTCAGAGACAATTTCGATTAGCGGTGTACCACAACGGTTTAAATCGATACCCGATTGGCCATCGAAACCTTCGTGCACTGATTTACCCGCATCTTCTTCAAGGTGTGCACGCGTTACGTTAATGCGACGCGACTTACCTTCACCCAAATCGATATCAATATGACCCATGCCAACGATGGGTTCGTGCAGCTGAGTAATTTGGTAGCCTTTTGGCGAATCAGGATAAAAGTAGTTCTTACGATCGAATACCGACTTCATGCCAATTTCCGCATCAATCGCTAGGCCAAACTTAACCGCCATGCGTAATGCTTCTTCGTTAAATACCGGCAAAACACCCGGTAAACCCAAGTCATAAATATTGGCTTGAGTATTTGCATCTGCGCCGTATTCAGTACTTGAACCGGAGAAAATTTTTGATTTTGTAGCCAACTGAGCGTGAATCTCAAGGCCAATTACCACTTCCCATTCCATGATAGCGTCCTCTTATTTTAAGCCCGTTGGAGTTTTAGTATGCCAGTCAGTCGCATTCTGAAATTGATGCGCGCAGTTTAATAAACGGCTCTCATCAAAATAGTTACCGATTAACTGCAAGCCGACAGGAAGATCATTGATCATACCTGCGGGAACCGACATGCCTGGAAGACCGGCTAAGTTAGTTGCAAGAGTAAATATATCTTCTAAGTACATGCTGACGGGGTCTTTGCTTTTCTCACCAAACTTAAACGCAGGGCTAGGAGCAACAGGACTCATAATGACGTCTACATCGTTAAACGCTGCAACGAAATCATTTTTAATTAAGCGACGAACTTGCTGTGCTTTTTTATAATATGCGTCATAAAAGCCCGCAGATAATGCATAAGAACCCAACATGATACGGCGCTGAACTTCGTCACCAAAACCTTCACTGCGTGAACGCTTGTAAAGGTCTTCGATATTTTTTGGATCTTCGCAGCGATGACCAAAACGAACGCCATCCATACGAGATAAATTGGCAGAACATTCAGATGGTGCAATCACGTAATAAGCAGGAACACATAAATGAGTATTCGGTAAGCTAATTTCTTTTAGCGTCGCGCCCATCTTTTCGTATTCTTTAATCGCATCTTGAATGGTTTGCGCCATTGCAGGATCAAGATCGGAGCTGAAATATTCTTTTGGCAAACCAATCGTCATGCCTTTCACTGATTTATTCAAATCAGCGCGATAATCGGGCACAGCACGATCGATGCTGGTGGAGTCTTTTTTATCAAAGCCAGCCATCACGTTCAGCATCATTGCCGCATCTTCAGCGTTGCGAGCAATGGGGCCGCCTTGGTCAAGGCTAGAAGCGTAAGACACCATGCCGAAGCGGGAAACGCGGCCGTAAGTAGGCTTAATACCTGTTACACCACAAAAAGATGCGGGTTGACGAATCGAACCGCCGGTATCGGTAGCGGTAATGCCCGGAGCTAAGCGTGCTGCAACAGCCGCCGCTGAACCGCCGGAAGAACCACCCGGAACATGCTCTTCGTTCCACGGATTTTTAACTGCACCGTAAAACGAGCTTTCGCTAGAAGAACCCATGGCGAATTCGTCCATATTGGTTTTACCCAAAGAGACAGCACCGACCTTGTTGAAATTATCGGCAACGGTAGAGTCATACGGTGCGATGAACTTGTCTAACATCTTCGAGCCGCAACTGGTGCGAACACCTTCGGTGCAGAAGATATCTTTGTGTGCCATCGGCACACCCGTCCATTCGTTAGCATTACCCGCCGCGCGTAATTCGTCTGCCGCTTTTGCTTGGGTCAGAGCTTGCTCGTCGGTCACGGTAATAAAACTATTATATTGGTCGTCTAAATTTTTAATGCGATCCAGAAAATGCTGAGTGACTTCAACACTTGAATATTCGCCGGCTTGTAAATCTTGAGAGATTTGAGCCAAGGTTTTGTTATGCATAATGTGTCCTTAATTCTTAGCTCTGTTATTCAACAACTTTCGGTACTAAATAGTGACCATTGGCGGTGCTTGGAGCAATCTTTTGGAATTTTTCACGTTGATTAACTTCCGTCACGACATCGGCACGTAAGCGTTGCACAGCATCCATTGGGTGTGCCATTGGCTCAACACCTGTGGTATCAACGGCTTGTAGCTGGTCGACTAAATCCAGAACATTGGATAAGTTGGTTTGAAATTCTGTGATGCTTTTTTCGTCTATCTGCAAGCGCGAAAGATCGGCGATTGCGAGAACCTGAGTCGTGTCCAAAGACATGGGTTTACTCCACTATTTATGCAGGTACTTAATTAGGTACTAATGCCAGTTTGGGGATTGGCTACCAAGGGCATATTTAAAGGCGATAAGTTACCACATATAGTCGTAGGATTTTAGCGCTTATTGATTCAAGGGCGTCTCAGGACAAACTAACTTGGCAATTAATGCATAACATGTGATATAGGAGCTTGCCGAAAGCCTGCGCCATTGCTAGAGTTACGACAATTTTGTAGTTGCGTTCCTTGTCGTCTTGCTCGGGAACACTTTATTCAGTTGAGAATTTGCGAATGTTTAGAAAGATAAGAGGCCTTTTTTCCAGTGATTTGTCTATCGACTTAGGCACTGCTAATACCCTGATTTATGTAAAAGAGAAGGGTATTGTATTGAATGAGCCGTCAGTTGTGGCTATTCGATTACAGGGAAATCAAAAAAGTGTTGCCGCCGTGGGAACCGATGCAAAACGAATGCTAGGTCGAACGCCTGGTAATATTCAAGCTATTCGTCCTTTAAAAGATGGTGTGATTGCCGACTTTGAAGTGACTGAAAAAATGCTGCAGTATTTCATTAAAACGGTGCATCAAGAAGCTTTCTTAGCACCCAGCCCTCGTGTTGTTGTCTGTGTTCCACATGCAGCGACCTTGGTTGAGCGCAAAGCAATTCGCGATTCAGTCTTGGGTGCTGGCGCGCGTCGCGTTTATTTGATTGACGAGCCTATGGCGGCGGCTATTGGTGCTGGCTTGCCCGTTGATGAAGCACGCGGTTCGATGGTGGTCGATATCGGTGGTGGTACGACAGAGGTTGCGATTATTTCTTTGAGCGGTGTTGTATACGCTGAATCTGTGAAAGTGGGTGGCGATCGCTTTGATGAAAACATTGTTGCTTATGTTCGTCGTAACTACGGCAGCTTAATTGGTGAAGCAACCGCTGAACGTATTAAGCAAGAAATCGGCACAGCTTACCCTGGCGGTGAAGTGCGTGAAATTGATGTTCGCGGACGTAACTTAGCCGAAGGTATTCCACGTAGTTTTACGTTGAACTCCAATGAGATCTTAGACGCTTTGCAAGAGTCGTTAGCGGCCATTGTACAGTCAGTAAAAGCAGCATTAGAGCAAGCTCCACCAGAACTAGCCTCTGATATTGCTGAGCGTGGTTTGGTATTGACCGGTGGTGGTGCTTTATTACGTGATCTGGATAAGTTGCTTAGCGAAGAAACAGGTTTGCCTGTTTTGGTTGCTGATGATCCACTAACGTGTGTGGCTCGTGGTGGCGGTATGTTCTTAGAGAGCGCAACGGATATTCAGCTAGAAATGCTAGCGGCTGATCGATAAATACAGAAAACTTTTCTGTATTCTGCTCAAACGGCTACAAGCGTGATTTTATCGCGCTTTTAGCCTTTTAAACCTTATCCTGTAACCGCTTTCCTTGTATAGTTGAACGATACGTGGATTGAAAAAGGATCAGGTTATTAAATCCCCTATTGAAATAACCCCATTACATGCTTCGCGCTTGGTCGGCATTCTTTGTTTATCTATCGCTCTTATGTGGTTCGATAATCATAGTCAGCACTTTAAACCTGTACGCTATGCATTGGGTTATGCCCTTTACCCTTTACATCTCATTGCTTCTACGCCTTCTGTGCTTATGGATTGGTTTGGCGATTCTGCTAAAAGCCGACAACAGCTTGAGCTTGATAATGCTGAACTGTCGGCGCGTAATTTAATTCTTGGGCAAAAAATACAACGCCTTATTTCTTTAGAAGCCGAAAATATTGAGCTGCGTGAATTGCTGGGTGCTTCTGATCGCATAAGTGAAAGTGTCATTGTCGCTGAGTTAGTCTCGGTCGACCCTGATCCGTTCAGTCAGCAAATTGTTATTAACAAAGGCAGCGAAGATAAGGTTTTTATTGGTCAGCCTGTATTGGACAGTCATGGTCTCATGGGGCAGGTGATTGATGTTTTACCTCATAGTAGCCGAATTTTATTAATTGCCGATTCAAACCATGCGATTCCTGTGCAGGTTAACCGCAATGGTGTACGAGCTATTGCCGTAGGGTCAGGCCAGTTGGGTGATCTTAATTTAATCTACGTGCCTGATACAGCCGACATCGAAGTCGGTGATTCATTAGTCAGTTCAGGTTTAGGTAATCGTTACCCTCGAGGTTATCCGGTAGCGAAGGTTGCCAAAATAGAACATTTTCCCGGTAAAGCGTTTGCGGTTGTTACCGCTACACCGAGTGCAAAATTGGATAGAAGTCGTCACATGCTATTGGTCTTCAGTGAAAATGCGAGTCATGTGCCCCCGAAAACATTATGGGAGCAAAAGTGATGTCGGCTAGAGCTTATATCTTTTTAATATTCACCCTTTGTATTGGGTTTATTTTACAGTACTTTCCGCTGGTCGATTTTATGGATTGGTTTGTACCTGAGTGGGTACTCATGATCTTTGTTTTCTGGCAGCTTCAGGCTCCTAAGTTAATTAACTTCTGGTGGGTGTGGCCATTAGGATTACTGCTAGATGTGCAGCAAGGCATTCCATTAGGTAGCTCAGTGGTTGGTTTTGCGGTTGTATTGTATGTGCTTCAGCTTATGTACCAGCGCTTAAGAGTTTTTAATGTTGCTCAGCAAGCGGGTGTTATCTTTTTATTATTATGTTGTTACCAGCTCGTCGTTTATTGGGTGATGGTCGCGACAGGTGACATGCATAAACCTTTATCTTTATGGCTACCAGCCTTAGTCAGCGCACTCGTCTGGCCTTGGTTATATCTGCTGTTATCTAATACCTATCAAAAGTTGAGATAATGCTATGTCGCAATCCCTTGTGCTAGCGTCTACATCACCTCGACGCAAAGAATTACTGCAGCAAATCGGCGTAGCTTTTACGCAGCTAAGTATTGATATCAATGAAGATGTCGTTTTGGCAGAAGAACCCGAGCAGTATGTTTTGCGTTTAGCAAAAGAAAAAGCCGCGGCCGGATTTGGATTATTATCAACCACAGAAAAATTAACTAAGGTTGTCTTAGCCGCCGATACGACCGTGGTATGCGATGGTCAGATCTTGGCTAAGCCTGAGTCTTTGAGTCATTCAAAAGAAATTTTAACAAAGCTTTCAGGGCGTGAGCATATCGTCATGAGTGCTGTAGGTCTGCACAGTCAGGATAAAATCCTGCAAAAAGTTGTCACAACCAAAGTGAGATTTCGGAACATATCCGATGCTGAAATTGACGCTTATTGGCATAGCGGTGAGCCTCAGGATAAAGCCGGTAGCTATGGCATTCAAGGGCTTGGTGCTGTTTTTGTCGAATCTATTACGGGCAGTTATAGCAACGTTGTCGGCTTGCCCCTGTGCGAAACTGCACAGTTACTCAACCAATTCAATATAGCATTTTGGCAATTATGAAAGCAGAGATATTAATAAACGTTACCCCAACAGAAACCCGAGTCACCGTGGTGGAAAATGGCGTGCTGCAAGAAGTCTTTATTGAACGTGAACACTTACGTGGCTTAGTGGGTAATGTTTATAAAGGGAAGGTTGTTAGGGTACTGCCGGGCATGCAAGCGGCTTTTGTTGATATTGGCTTGGAGAGAGCGGGTTTTATTCATGCGTCGGATATTATTGGCGGTGATGCACAAACTCCTATTATGAGCTTGTTGCACGAAGGGCAAAAGTTAGTCGTTCAAGTAACTAAAGATCCTATTTCTAGTAAAGGTGCGCGTTTAACCAATCAGCTTGCCATTCCATCACGCTATTTGGTGTATATGCCCGATACGGATCATGTTGGTGTTTCGCAACGCATTGACGGCACTGAAGAGCGCGATCGTTTACGCGCTTTGGTGGCCGCTAGTATTAAAAATGAAGCGCTTACGGGTAAAGGTGGTTTCATTCTTCGTACCGCCGCTGAAGGTGCGGGCGAAGAAGAAATTAATGCCGATACTCGTTATTTAAAACGCTTGTGGGTTACATTAGGTGAGCGCCTAAAGGGCGCGAAAGTCCCCAGCTTAGTGTATGACGAACTGCCTTTGTTTTTGCGGACAATGCGAGACTATTCACGCCCGGAAATCACCCGTGTTCTTATCGATTCAAAAGAGACGTATCAGCGTATTGAAAAATTTGTTGAACAGTTTGTGCCAGAGATTTTACCGCAGTTAGAATACTATCCAGGCCCGCGTCCTATTTTAGATCTTTATGGTGTTGAGGATGAAATGCAGCGGGCGCTAGAGCGCAAAGTGCCGCTAAAATCCGGTGGCTACTTGGTGATCGATCAAACCGAAGCAATGACGACTATTGATGTGAATACGGGAGCTTTTGTTGGTCGCCGCAACCTTGAAGAAACCATCTTCAAAACCAACTTAGAGGCTGCGACCGCCATTGGACGCCAACTAAGACTGCGTAATCTTGGGGGTATTATTATTCTAGATTTTATCGACATGATGGATGTTGAGCATCAGCGCCAAGTGCATCGCATGTTAGAGAAAGTCTTAGAAAAGGATCATGCAAAAACAAAAATTAGCGGAGTCTCAGATCTTGGTTTAGTTGAAATGACGCGTAAGAGAACTCGAGAAAGCTTAGGGCAGATGCTCACAGAGGCTTGTGCGTGTTGTGATGGTCGCGGTACGGTTAAAACTGCAGAAACTATTTGCTACGATATCTTCCGTGAAATTTTACGAGAAGAGCGCGCTTACGATGCCAGTTGTTATCTTGTCTTAGCATCGACGGCAGTGATCGATCGATTGTTAGATGAAGACTCAAGCAGCTTGGCTGACTTGGAAGCTTTTATGGGAAAAACCATCAAGCTGCAGGTTGAATCCAATTATACGCAGGATCAGTATGATATCGTTTTACCTTAACCAACGCGGTTTATCATGATACGCGGGTTGAGATTTATTTGGACTCAGCTCTGGCTGACAGGTGTTGTGTGCTTAGTGTTACTTGCGCTCTATACCAGCTTGGGTCGACAGTTGATTCCACTGGTTGAAACCTTAGAGCTGGATGTTGAAAAAGTACTCTCTGAGCAGCTCGGCGTGGTCGTTGATATTGAGTCGATAACGGGAGATTGGGTTTGGTTCTCTCCGCGGATACAAGTTAACAATATCCAGCTAGGCGACCCTGAGCAGGGGTTAAAAATACAGCGTTTAGAAGCCAAGCTGGATGTTAGTGCGAGCCTTTTCTATCGCGTTCCCGTCTTTGATCAAATCGATATTGCTGGTGTGAAATTACCCTTTTCTCAAGATGAACAAGGCAACTGGTCTCTGAGTCATTTTTTATTAGCTTCCGGTGATAGCAGTAAAACAAAGCAAGATTTTTGGGCGGGTGATAAACCGCTTTGGTTGGAATTGCTCGGCCAGCAAGGAGAAATCCATTTATACAATTGGCAAGTTTCCATTCAAACTCATGATCAAGTTGTAAAAGATATTACAATTTTAGACCTGCGCTTACGTAATAAAGGTTTGAAGCATTGGTTAGAAGGTGAAGTTCAACTAGGTGAAAGTGCTGCACGATTAACCACTCAGTTTGAAGTTGAGGGAGATCTGTGGGATTTCAGCGACCATAACGGCAAAGGATATTTGCAGTTAGCGACTCAGCCATGGGAGCCTTGGATTCCCAAGTACAGCTCTGATTGGCAAGTTGAAAAACTCATGGCAGGTGCGCGCCTATGGGTAGACGTAGAAGATGGTCGTATAGATAGTCTCGATGGCTATATCGATTTACCTGAATTTTCTTTATTAAAAAATAATGATGAACAGTCTAAAGACATCAGCTTTCGTGATGGCCGAATTACGTTAGCTGGGCGACGCAGTGATGATGAGTGGCACCTTTGGTTTGATAGTGACGTTGATTGGCTTTCGGACATTACACCGCCCAAACCCAATGGACGCATTAGTTGGTTGCCGAATCTTTCGGGTGGTTTGCAGCTAGCATTAAACAAAATTGATTTAGCGCAAACAGCTTTTTGGCTGCAAGACTTTAAAGTTTTGCCAGAAAAATATCTGCAATATATTACTAACTTACAGCCGATCGGTTTGGTCGAGCAAGTAAGAATTAATATGATCCCAGAGCAACAGTGGGCGTGGGGAGTGAGTCTTGATCTTACAGAAGCCAGTATTCAGGGCTGGAAAGGCATTCCTACGGTTGAGAATTTAACGGCTACGCTGGATTTTGATGCAAAGAAGGGCGTGCTTAAAACTCAGGGTATTGATGCTCTACTGCACTTTCCAGATTTATATACCGATGGTTGGCCATTAACGGATTTTAAAAGTGACATCTTTTGGCAAATTGATCCGGAATATCTAAGATTAGTCGCCCCAAGTTTGCGCGCAAAGTATCAGCAAACAAGTCTGAATGGCAGCTTTTCACTGTACACGCCGCTCAAAGAAACGCTTATGGAGCCACAGTTAAATCTATTGCTGGGTATTCAAAATCTCGAACTGGTTGATCAGCAGGTTTTTGTGCCTAAAGATGTCGCAGTCGGTGTTTCTAATTGGCTGAATGAAAATATAAAATCGGGTCAGGCGACTCAAGCCAGCTTTTTATACTCCAGCAGTTTAGCGTCGGAGTTGCCCGAAAATAGCCAAACGGTTCAGCTTTATGCTGACATTCTAAAGGCCGACTTAACCTACCTTGCAGGCTGGCCAGAGGTTTCTCAAGTAAAAGCGAACCTTATGGTGGATGTGCCTAATGTCGATGTCTGGGTACATAAAGGCACAACGTTAGGCGGCGAACTACTTCCTAACAGTACACAGGTTAAAGTGCGTCGCGATAGTGAGGAAACTACCTGGATAACATTACGTGGCGCGTTAGCCGGTGATGCGAGTGAGGGTATTAAATACTTTTCTGAAACACCGTTGAAAGAACAAGTCGCAGGGGTATTTGATTTTTGGCAAGTGAAGGGGGCAATAGAAAGTGAATTGTATGCACACATTCCATTATCTGAAAATGATGATGAAAAAGAATTAAGTATTCGCGTTAATAGTCAGTTGAGTGATGTTGATATTGCGATGACGGACCTCGGTTTATCTTTTGACAATATCAACGGTATGATCGAATTTGATTCCGATTTAGGACTCACCGCTAAGGCGATACAGGCGAATGTATTTGCGGGGTTAGCCACTGCGGATATCACGTCGACAAAAGAAGCCGCAGGGTTTGATATTCATATTAACGCCCATGGCAAAGCGAAAACTGACGCAATCAAAACATGGCTGCCGCTCTTTATGCTTAAACCTGTCAGCGGCGAGTTGAACTACACCTTGGATTTTAATATTCGACCGGTTGAGCGTGGCGGATTGTTATTAAATATTGCCAGTGATTTACGCGGTATTAATATCGATGCGCCTTTACCTTTCGCGAAGCAAGATGACCAAGTATTACCCTTTAGTATGTCGGTTAAAAAAACCCGTGATTTACGTATAGACTTCCGCTATGGAGAACTGGCGAATGGCGTCGTGGCAATGGAAGACGGTGAACTGAAACGTGGACAGATTTATTTAGGGACTACGCAAACGTATTTACCCAGTGATGATGGTTTAAGCATCGTTGGAAACATACCGCATGAGCTGGATGCAAAAGCGTGGTGGGAATTTTGGAATCACATCAAACCAGAGCCTAGTGATACAGAGGGTGAAGAAAAGAAAAAGACTGCTGTGCTAACTCACATTGATTTATCAGCACCAGAAGTCAATGTGTGGCAACAGATGATGGGGCCTAGCCACATTACGGGTAATTATAAATGGAACCAGTGGGACTTCATTTTAGACAGTGAGTTAATAAAAGGTAAAATTAATCTACCCGACGACATGGCCACTCATGCGATCGTAATGGACTTGGATTACATACACTTGCCTGTTACGGCTGGTGGTACAAATGATGAAACAAAATTTGGTGCTGCAAACACGGTTGATCCATTAAAAGATTTTGATCCACGCTCGATTCCTAGTATTGATATGACGGTGGCAGAAATATTTTTCGGAACTCGAAACTTTGGGCGTTGGGATATGACCATGCGTCAAGAGGAGGAGCTCACCAAGATTCATATTAATGACTCTCTAACGAAAAATTTAGTCATTAAAGGTGATATTGACTGGCGAAAAGACGAGCAAGGACATAGCACGCATTTAAATTTATTACGGATAGAAACCGATAACTTAGGCGATAGTCAGCGAGCTTTTCGTAAAGTGGCTTCTATTGAGGCTAAGAGTGCTAAGTTTGATACCGATTTAAAATGGCGAGGTTCACCCGCAGGCTTTAACTACGGAACATTAACTGGGCTGACGAAAGTAAGTATCAAAAAAGGCGTATTAATCAGTGATAATACCGGTGCGCTAAAAGCATTTGGCGTCTTAAACTTCAACTCTATTAGCCGCCGCTTGCAGCTCGATTTTTCTGACTTATATGAAGCAGGGGTGGTGTTCGATGTATTAAAAACCCGCTTATCGATTGCCGATGGGGTAGTGACGTTTGCCGACCCATTATTGATTGACGGTCCTTCGGCTAAGTTTCAATCAAGTGGTACGGTAAATTTTAATACCGATGAGATAAATCAAAAGCTGGTAGTTACCTTTCCAATTACCAGTAGTTTACCCCTAGTGGCTGTATTGGCTGGGTTTGCACCGCAAATAGCGGGAGCAATTTACGTAACAGAAAAATTGATTGGCGAAGAGTTAGAGCGATTTACCAGCGCCAGCTATACCGTCAGTGGTACGATTGAAAACCCTAAAATGAAAATTGATCAAGCGTTTGATAATGCGTTAGAGGGCAAAAAAAGCCGCAGCTTTAAGGATCGATTTTTAGATATTTTTGGTCTAGGAGGAGATGACGACGATGACTGATATGAAGACTAATGATTCAAAAAAGCTAACCGCCAAATTAGCGGCCATACAAATCACCACGGGGCTAAATGTTGAAAAAAACTTAGCGGCTGTTGAATTACAAATACAAGCCGCCGCCAAACAAGGCGCTAATATTATTGCGTTACCAGAAGTTTTTGCGTGTTACGACAGTCAAAAATATTTAGCACTGGGACGGCAAGAAATAACAGTACTGGGGACGTTACGCAGCCGAATGTCGGCTTGGGCAAAAAATAATAAGGTCTATCTTATTGGTGGCACCATCCCTGTGTTAGACCCGCAAACGAGCAAGGTGTATCCGCGGTGCTATTTTTATAATGATGAAGGTGAAGAGCTGGGATATTACGATAAACTTCATTTGTTCGATGTTGATGTCGATGATGCTCAAGGACGCTATCGTGAATCGGATATGTTTTTATCCGGAGATGAAATAAAGGTCTTTCCAACACCTTATGGCAATGTCGGTTTAACGATTTGTTATGACCTTCGCTTTCCTTATCTGTTTGACCACTTGCGAAAAGCAGGCGCCGATATTATTTCAGTGGTGGCTGCGTTTACTGAGACCACAGGAAAAGCACACTGGCAGACATTATTACAAGCTCGAGCGATTGAACAGCAGTGCTATGTGTTAGCGGCGAATCAGTGGGGGCAGCACGATGATAAACGCCGTACCTTTGGTCACTCTATGGTGATTTCTCCGTGGGGAGAAATATTAGATCAGTTGCCTACCGGGCAAGGGATCGCAATTGCAGAAATAGATTTATCTGAGGTTGAGCGCATTCGACGGAAAATGCCGATTGCGAACCATCAACGCACGTTGTAAATACGAGCCTGCTGATTCGCAATGGGAGAGCGATGATTAATCGTCTTTTTGGTTGTACTGTTCTTTAATAGCTTGAAACAAGTTTTTATAGTTGCTGCCTGCTTTTGGCGGCTCAGTACTCATCTCTTTCGCGGCGTTACGAATTAAGGTCCGCAAGTGCTGTCGATTAACGCTAGGGAACTGCTCGATAAAATCAACGATAGCATCAGGATCTTTAACCAAACGAGTACGCCATTGTTCTTGCTGGCCAGTCACTCGACCGTAAGCCTCTGTGGAAGGGTCTAATAAGTCCAACGCTTCACGAACGGCTTCGATATCTTCGCTACGAATAAGGCGGCCAATGTATTGCATGTGACGACGCATCGCTTCGTTTTTACCGACGCGTTCTGTTTCCCGTACCGCAGCTTTCATCATTTCAGAAAGCGGAAGTTCCATGGCTTTTTTACGTGGTAGAGCAACAATACGCTCACCCAGCTCTTGCAGTTCTATCATGTCGCGTTTCATTTCTGATTTGCTGACAATCTCGTATTCAATTTCTTCCGCGAACGGATCTTTCTTTTTCTTGGCCATGATAAAGCTGCCTTTTATAAATAAAGTATACTGGCTAAACCTAAGAAGGAGAAGAAACCTACAACGTCAGTAATGGTTGTAAGTATCACGCCTCCCGCGAGCGCAGGATCAATGCTCTGGCGTTTCAGTATAATAGGAAGCGCTGCTCCACTAAGAACAGCGACAACTAAGTTAATAATAATAGCAGCGGCAATAATGCCTGCTAATAAAGCGTCGTTAAACCAAAACAGTGTTATGCCTCCAATAACAGCAGCCCATAACAGACCGTTGAAAAAGCCAACCGCTAATTCTCGATTTAATAGCCAGCCTATATTGCCGCTACTGATGTGTCCTAATGCTTGACCACGAATCACTAAAGTTAAAACTTGGCTCCCTGCAATACCGCCCATACTGGCAACAATGGGCATAAGTACCGCAAGTGCGACTAAGCGTTCAATAGTGTCGCTGAATAACCCGATCACAGCCGATGCAATGAAAGCGGTTATTAAATTAATTCCCAACCAAACAGCGCGACGACGCCCAGTTTTAAAGGCGGGTGCAAACGTATCTTCTTCTTCATCTAAACCCGCCATACTCATCATTGAGTGGTCGGCGGTATCTCGAATAACATCAACCACGTCATCAATGGTAATACGGCCAATCAGTTTTCCGTGATTATCGATAACCGGCGCGGAAACTAAATCGTGACGTTCGAAGATCTTTGCCACATCTTCTTCGTCGAGTGATGCATGGATAATTTGAGTATCCGTTGTCATCACTTCACGTACGGTTTGGTTTAGGTCACTCACCAATAATTTATTGATGGGTAAAATGCCAATGAACTCGTTATTGCGGTTAATGACCAACAAATTATCGGTCATTTCAGGCAGAGAACGATGGCGTCGCAAATAGCGCAAAACAACGTCCAGGGTGACATCCGCACGGACTGTCACCGTATCGGTGTTCATCAAGCCGCCAGCACTGTCTTCTGGATAGCAAAGAACAGCCTCTAAACGACTTCTGTTTTCACTGTCCATGCCTCGCAGCACGTCATTACTTTGTTTCTCGGGCAACTGCTGTAATAAATCGACGACGTCATCGGTATCAAGTTCTGACGTAAGGTCGACGAGTTGCTCAGTGCTCATCTCATTTAAGAAATCGGCACTGATCTCATCACTTAGATGTTGAAGAATTTCACCTTCATTTTCTGTTTCAACCAACTCCCACAGCATTTTTCTGACTTTAGGAGGGGATGACTCAATGAGGTGAGCAACTTCAGCGGGTGCTAAGCCGATATTGATTGTGCGTTTTACTTCTTGCAGACCACCGCTTTCAAGCGCGGCATTAATGCTATGCAGTTTTGCTTTCGCGCGTTGATTTTGTTGGCCCATAGCGCCGCTCTTATTAAATGAGGATAACAGAAGGGTAATGCGCTTATTCTAGCTGGTAAAGCGTCAGTATGCTATCTGGACATGTTGGGAGGAGAGAAAAATTTTGAGCTAACCGGCTGTTTTTAAAGTGATATTCAGGGTTTTTAAGAATAGAGGGGCTATTCGTCTTCGTCAAAGCGGCGGTTAATTAAATCAAGGACCGCTGCGCAGGCTTGGTCTTGGTCATGTCCTTCAATCTCTAAGCAAAGCTCAGTACCTTTGCAGGCGGCTAACATCATGACCGCCATAATGCTTTTAGCATCGGCCATTTGTGTTTCATGACCTATTTTAATTTGGCTAGAAAACGACGAGGCCGTAGTCACGAGCTTTGAAGCAGCGCGGGCATGCAGTCCGAGCTTATTTATAATGAGCGTATTGGTTTTAATCATAACTCAGGCAGCTCTCTATGGCGGACTTGCACGTTGTCGAACTGTGCAGTAAATAATTTTGTTAAGGCTTCAGAGATAAATACTGACCGATGATGGCCGCCAGTGCAACCAATGGCAACCGTCATGTAGCTGCGGTTGGCTTGTTCAAAGCTTGGGAGCCACTTTATTAAGTAGTTTTTTATATCAGAGAGCATTTCTTGCACAAGAGGCTCTTTTTGTAAGAATTCGATGATTTCAGGGTCTTTGCCTGTGAATTGACGCAAGCTCGGGTCCCAATAAGGATTGGGCAAATTACGCACATCAAATACGAGATCGGCATCAACCGGAATACCATGTTTAAATCCGAAAGATTGAAAGAGCAGCGCCATGTCCGCTGATTTTTTATTACTGATGCGCAATTTAATTAAGCTGCGTAATTCATGCACAGAGAGGTGCGTGGTATCTAAGCTGAGATCGGCCAAATCACTGATGGAGTGTAATAAAGTGTTTTCGCTCTCGAGTGCTTCATCCAATGATGTGTCGCTATTGGTGAGCGGGTGCTTGCGACGAGTTGAACTAAATCGCTGCATTAAGGTGTCTTTATGGGCATCAAGATATAATACTTCAGCCTTAAAAGGACCTTGTTTAATGCTGTTAAGAATTGAGGGGAATTTACCCATATCTTGAGCGGCATTACGGGCATCAATGCTAACGGCGAGTCGTTGCAGGGAGACTTCGTTATCAATTTTAGGGCCGTAGGTTTGCTGCTGGGCTTGCTCGATCAGTGTCGATAATAAGCCGAGTGGCAGGTTATCAATGCAATAGAAACCTTGGTCTTCTAGCACATTAAGAGCGGCTGATTTTCCTGAGCCAGAACGACCACTGATTATGACTAAACGCATTTCCGTTTCCATGAGACTTCCTTAATTCTGTTGGGCATAGCCAAATAACAACGGCTTAGCTGTTAAGATATCGCTCTTTGATAAAGGTTTTGTGAATCAGTAGAATTGCGTAACGCATCGCGGTAATCAGCTTGGCTGAGTTTTTGGGCCAACATACTGAGGGTTTTTAAGTGCTCATCGGTGGCTTCTTCTGGAACTAATAGGGCGAAAATCAAATCGACGGGTTGTCGATCAATCGCATCAAAGTCTATGGGGGTTTCAAGCTGCAACAAAACACCAAATGTTTTATCACACTGCTTCAAGCGACAGTGAGGAATTGCAATACCTTCACCAATACCAGTACTTCCCATACGCTCACGATTTAATAAGCGCTCATAGATTTCGTCAGCAGAGCTTTCAGAAATATGGTCGGCAATAAAACTGCCTAGGTATTCTAAAACTTTCTTCTTGCTTGAGAGTGGCGCACTTTTTACGGTGCGCTCTGGGGTCAAAATGGAATCAATCGCAGAGTTCATTTAATGCTTAGCCTTCATTTCTTACCTTCAACCTTTTAGCCTTGGCCCTTGTTTCTAGCAACAAGTTTTTCTTTATGCTTGAGTAATTGGCGATCGAGTTTATCGGATAAACTGTCAATGGCAGCGTACATATCATCATCTTCGGCTGACGCGTGTAAATCGCTGCCGCTGACGTGCATATTACACTCTGCTTTGTGCCTTGTTTTTTCTACCGTTAAGGTAATGTCTGAACGTGTTATTTGATCAAAATGATGCTCAAGACGTTTAATTTTTTCTTCTGCATAGTCTTTTAATGCAGTGGTTAGCTCAATATGGTGACCGCTGATATTTATTTGCATAAGTTACTCCTAGTTTACCTTTGGACTTTCTTTCTACAACTATTTTATTCCACTGTTTACGCTCACATAGACCTATATGGCCAGCGTTTAAAATAAACGTTTTCGTTCATTTGACGGTGGAATCATCATTGCCTCACGGTATTTAGCGACCGTACGACGTGCAACCTGAATGCCTTTCTCCCCAAGGATCGTGGCAATCTTGTTATCGCTGAGAGGTTTCTTTAAAGGCTCTTCAGCAATCAATTTTTTGATCATCGCGCGGATGGCTGTCGATGAACACTCGCCACCACTATCGGTGCTGACATGGCTGGAGAAGAAATATTTAAGCTCAAAAATCCCTCTCGGAGTGTGCATGAATTTCTGTGTTGTTACACGTGAAATGGTGGATTCATGCATCTCTACCGCCTCGGCTATATCGTGTAAGACGAGAGGTTTCATGCCTTCGTCGCCGATTTCAAAAAACTCTTCTTGGAACTCAACAATCTTAGTCGCGACCTTTAACAAGGTATCGTTACGACTCAATAAGCTTTTAATAAACCAGCGTGCTTCTTGTAGGTTGTCTTTTAAATAAGCGTTATCAGGGCTGTTATCGGCTCTTTTAACTAACGAGGCGTATTCGTTATTTACGCGTAATTTAGGCGCGATTTCGGGGTTAAGCTCTACTCGCCATTCGCCTTTGATCTTACGGACGATGACATCAGGAATAACGTATTCAGATTGTTCTGAAATGATTAACTCACCCGGGCGAGGAGTCAGTTCTTGTATTAAGCGCAATACCTCTTTGAGGCTGTCTTCGCTGAGCTTAGTTTTACGC
>Ga0115551_1000297_pt1 | contig 34681 bp, 30 predicted proteins | sample COGITO_mtgs_1103_FD_87179 | JGI IMG/M metagenome (GOLD analysis project Ga0115551, IMG submission 87179) | Pelagic marine microbial communities from North Sea - COGITO_mtgs_110321 | ecosystem: Environmental > Aquatic > Marine > Epipelagic | place: Germany:Helgoland, sampling site Kabeltonne... | reverse complement strand
GGCTACGCTCTTCTTAGCCGGTGTTTTTTTCTTCGCGACCTTCTTGGCTGGGGCTTTTTTGGCTACGCTCTTCTTAGCCGGCGTTTTTTTCTTCGCAACCTTCTTGGCTGGGGCTTTTTTGGCTACGCTCTTCTTAGCCGGTGTTTTTTTCTTCGCGACCTTCTTGGCTGGGGCTTTTTTGGCTACGCTCTTCTTAGCCGGCGCTTTTTTCTTCGCGACTTTTTTGCCAGGCGTTTTTTTTGCGGCGGCTTTCTTGGTCACTGTTTTTTTTGCGGTTGTTTTTTTCGCTGCGGACATAATGTGTTGTGGTTGCTTAGAAAGGGGACGACTTTGTTTAAATTTTGAGTTGGTGTGGTGCGGCAAGTTCTTTGCTGGCGGCCTTTACTTTGCGCATGAGTCCTAATTGGTCTTCGGGCGATGCGTTGGCGACTTTTTGCCTTAAAGTATTCAGTCGATTTTTTAAGTAATTATTGTAGAGGAAGTTGAGGTAATTATTTATTTGATACTCAGCTAAGTCGGCTTCAACATCTAGGTCTCTTGAGTGTAGGTCGGCGATTAGTTGGCGGTCTTCAATCGTGTCGATTAGATTTTCGATATTTGAAGTATCTTCAATCAATCCTTCGCGTAGTTCGGCGAGAATGCGTTTGAGGAGACGGCCGGCTGGCGATGTGCTATTAATCCAATCGTAATCAATTATTTCTGAGATTGCTGCGCTGAATTCGGGAAAGTGTAGAACGAGCCAAAGTAGCTCCCATGTCCCGTCTGTCAATAGCGTGTCTGTACTGACTTTTTTGGTGTTTTTTTGCGGATTCTGACCTGAATGGTACGTCTGAGGCTTTGGGGATTTCTTGAAATCAACCAGTGCCGCGTGGGAATCGACATTTAGAAGCTTTGAGGCGGTCTGTATGTAATCTTCGCGCGCAACCTCGGAAGGTACATGCTGTAATAGATCGAATATGTGACGTAAGGCAGTGGTTTTCTCGTTGGTGCTGGGGTCGCGGTCTTCGGGAAGGCTCTCGGAGATGGCCAGCTCAATGGCACTTTTTGAGTTTGCGCGGAGCGGTTCGAGTGCGGCGGCGCCGTGCTGACGCAATAAGTCGTCGGGGTCGGCTTTTTCCGGTAACAATAGATAACGGAACTCGAGGCCAGCCTTGAAGGCGAGTGGAAGAGCGCGCAGGGCCGCTTTGCGGCCTGCTTTGTCGCCATCCAATAAACATTCGACGGTATTGGGCTGGTAGCGCCGCATCAGATGAAGTTGATCGTCGGTGATTGCGGTGCCCTGTGGCGCGACCGCGGTGTGCAGGCCGACAGACCAGCAGCGGATAGCGTCGAGTTGACCTTCAACGAGGAGGAAGCTGCCGCCTTCTTTAAGATGCGTGCGTGCGTGATCCATCCCGAACAGGATGCGGCCTTTGTGGAAAATCTGCGTTTCGGGAGAGTTGACGTATTTGGCTTCGCGGGCTGGATCGTCTGCGGGGGTTTGCTCCAGTTGACGTGCGGTAAAGGCGACGACGCGCCCTTGCACATCGCGAATCGGCACCATGAGTCGGCCGCGGAAGCGTGATTTAAAATTGTCGTGAACACTTTCGTTGTCGCGGGCAAAAAACAATCCGCTCTGACGCATCGCGGCGGCGGGAATGCCGCGCTCTTTAAAATAGAGCGCGAGAGCATTTCGTGCGACGGGCGCATAGCCTATTTTGACTTCATCTGCGGTCTCCATTGTAAAACCGCGTTGATCTTGCCAATACTTACGCACGGGTGCGGCTTCTTCGGACTCAATAAATTGCTGGTGAAACCAAGTCATGGCGAGTTCATGGATTTCAAAGATTTGCTTGCGCAGCGACATTTCTTCGCGGGAAGGGCCGCCGGCTTCGTATTCGAGGGTGATGTTAAATTTCTTAGCAATGAACTCGATGGCTTCAGGGAATTCGAGGTTCTCGACCTTCATGATAAAAGTGAAGCAGTCGCCGCCTTCGCCAGTACTGAAGCATTTGTAGAAGCCGCGGTCGGGGTGGACATAAAACGACGGGGTCTTCTCCTGAGTAAACGGGCTGAGGCCTTTCCATGAACTACCAGCTCGTTTGATTTCGACGTAGGGAGACACGAGATCCACCAAATTTACCTGGTGCTTGATCGTTTCGATTGATTTTTGCGCAATGCGGGCCACGTATTATATATGTAGGATGCGGGTGTTGCTGGAAATGGCCTGCTTGAGGCTCAGCGAAGTCGGTTGATTGAGGCTTCAGCCTCATTGCAAAGCGGGTGATTCGGTGCGAGCTGGATGAAGCGTTCATAGAGCACGATTGCGGAGGTATTGTTCCCACTAATTCGCTCATAGCCGCGGGCGAGTGAAAGGGCGATTTCGGGGCTGCCGGGAAAACGGTCATGGGCGGACTCTAATTCGGCGAGGATTTCATCTGGCTTTTTTGTGCGTTGAATCACACGTAGATAGTCGAGGGTGAAATCGATCTTTTGCGGTGCGAGTCTTGTGGCCTCGAGAGCGGTGGTCTCGGCGTTCTTAGCTTGTCCGTCGAGTCGGTAGGCGAGCGAGAGCTGATTCCAGATGTCGGCGCGGGCGTTGGCACGGCCGAGTGCTTGCCAATAGAGCTGGATAGCTTGTGTGTAATCGTGCTCCATGGATGCGCTTTCGGCATCCGCTAGTATTTGTTCTAAGCTGGGCGGTGCTAGGGCGGGGCGAATTGCCGGGAGGGTGGTTTCGGCCGGTTCGACTTCTACTGCGGGTGTGTTGGCCATGGCTTCGGCGCGCTGCATGTCTGCGATGACTTGTGCCTTTCCAGATGAAGACTCAACAGGGTCAGTAGTTGTTAGGTCAGTAGTTGCTGCTAAGGTGTCGGCTTCGAGTTTGGCGGCAGCTTTTTTAGCGGCGTTAGATTTGGTCAGTTCTGCTTGCAAGGCCACTTGAGCAGTGCGCCAACGTTCGAGTTCGCCGCGGGCGTTGGCCCATATACTGGCATCGACAGCACCAGGGAATTGTTTATCGAGTTGTGTGATGGCTATTTCGGCGGCGGGCCAGTTTTTGTTGCGAAGGTGGATCTCAAGAAGACCGAAGAGTGCGGTAAGTGCGGTTGGGTCGTCGCTGTTTGCGGCGATGTTTAGCCAACGTTCAGCCTGTGGTAAGTTATCGAGTTTATAAAAAAGGGTGCCAATTGCTACTGCAGTTTCTGCGGAGGGTGTGCTGTTTTCCAGATCGATTCCTTTTAAATAAGCGTCGAGGGCTGGCTGAGTCTGATGCGCTTGTGCGCGGAATTTTCCGAGGCGTAGCCATAGTTGAGCGTTTATGGCGTCTGACTCCACCGCGACGAGCGTTTCGAGTAGCTCGTGAGCAGCAGTGGCTTGATTCGCATTCTCTTGTGCGCGGTAGGTTTGGAAGAGAAGTTCTACGTCGCTCGGTGCCAGAGCATAAGCGGCGCTAAGGTAGAAAGCGGCTTCGGAGGTATTGCCAAGCTCGTGATGGATGTCACCGATTTTTTGAAGAATTTCGGGGTCGTTTGGGTATGCTTGCGAAAGTATTTCGAGTGTGGCGAGTGCGGCTGTCTCGTCGCCATCGATACGTTGTTGCGTGGCCTGATTGAGGCTGTTGGCTCTCTTTTCTTCTGGCCCGCTGCAACCTACGAAAATTACGAGTGTCAGAGGGATTAGGATGAAGATTAATTTTTTGGTGTTTGCTTTTAGCATAAGCAGCAATTTGTTGCGAAGGGTGTGTATTACTGGAGATAAGTCCGCAGTGTTACCGTCACTTTCGTTTCCCTTGTTTGGGTGTCAAGTGGATAGGCGGGCGTTGTGCCTTGATTTGATGCGGTTTCGCTGGATTTGCGGTGCGTTGCTTCTCTTGGGTATTTTTTTAGTGCCGTCGGTTGCGAGCGCGCAGGAGGGCTTGCCGCCACGTGCGCCATTGGGCTTGATCTGGGAAGTGCCAGTGCTAGAGGGGGAGCTTTATTACTCTGAAGTGTCGGCTTTGGTTGAGACGTATGAAGCTAAGGTGGGCTCCTCGCTGATGCCGAGTAAGCGTGGCAAGGTGGGCATTAAAGTAAACACACGGAGTGGTCGTGGTTTGAGCACGCCGTTACAATTGCTTCGGGCTGTGATCGACGTATTGGAAACACGTGGCTTTGCACGGGATTCTATTTTGATTGTGGACTATTCGGCGTATCAATTGCGGCAGGCTGGTATCATGCCTTCGATCAGCTCGGATCAGGGCGATTTTGAGGGTTGCCCAGTTTATGCGCTCGATAGTGAGCAGCATTATGATCTGGATTGGTTTTATGATAGCCCGCTGCCGCCGAGATTAAATCAGGAGCCGCAGTTGTTTGGTAGCTTGGGGCGCGGCAGTAGTGCGCTGAAGGCAGGTGCGAAGGAGCGAAAAAGTTTTTTGGCTGCACCGCTATTGTTTGAAGTGGATTTTTGGTTAAATTTAGCGGTCGGCGTGGATGATGCTGCATTGGGGGTGGATGGTGCCCTAGCAAATGCGACTTTATGGAATGTCAGCAACAGCCAGCGCTTTCTAGGCAATGAGGCGACTGCTTCGTCCGCCGTTGCTGAGATCGCAGCAATTCCGGAGTTAAATGAACGAATGGTGCTGCATTTTATTTCGTTGGATCGCTATCAGTATATTGGTGGGCCGCTTTTTAAATCCCGCTATTCTCGATCAGAGCCGTTGTTATGGATGAGTTCGGATCCAGTCGCGATTGATCGATTGCTGTGTGATAAGATCAATAAGCACCGGCGGTTGGACGGTTTTCCAGAGATTTCGCCGCTACCGCGTCAGTTGCCCTTTGCCGCCAGTCTGGGCTTGGGAGTGTTTGAGAAATCGCGCATTCGATTACTGCGTTTGGCATTGGTTGCTCCAGCAAAAAACGACCAATCATTTTCAGGGGAAGACGCGGGGATTCCGTCGAATGGCGACTCTGAGTTAGAATAATTACCGATGTGCGAAGAAACACCTTGAACTGAGACGAAAAGCCTCGTTCTTTCATTCTTATGCAGATCGCGGACTATTATCCGATTCTTATTCAATTTTCTATCGCAGCCAGTATAGGCGCGGTCGTTCTGGTAGCGTCGCATATTTTTGGGCAGCGCGGCACTTCAGTTGGCCTTAAGGATACGCCTTACGAGTGTGGCATGTTGGCTGAAGGTTCCGGCCATGCGCGGTTTGCGGTGAAATTCTATGTCACAGCGATGCTTTTCATCCTGTTCGATATCGAAGTCATCTTTCTGATGCCATGGGTACTAGTCTTTCGTGAGTTCCTGGCTGTAAACTTGCCGATTTTATTGCCGATTTTCTTCTTCCTCTTTGTGATGGTTCTCGGACTTTTCTACGAGTTGAAGAAGGGTGCGATTGAGTGGGATCAGTAAACCTAGCCTGCTCGGGCTTGTTTGCTATATTCTCTTTTTGTTGCTTGGTCTGAGCCTCCAGCTTCCTCCACGGCTGTTATTTATTCTGATATTTATTCAAACCCTTTGACAATAGACGCTCTCGTTTCACATATAAGTTATGCGTATTGACCGCTACATCGCTCAAAATCGTGTGATCGATCTCGAGAGCACCGACTTCAAGGGAGCGCTGTCGGAACTGCTAAACGTTTTCGATTTATCGAAAGACAGGAAGCTGACAAAAAAGGGGCTGCTGAAGGATCTGTTGGATCGGGAGAAGCAGATGACGACTTATTTAGGCAGCGGTGTGTGTTTGCCTCATGCGCGAGTACCGATGAAGCGTAACTATATGATAGCCGTGGGGCGTTGTCCGAATGGGTTGAGTTACGATGGGCAAACTGAGTACCAAGGTATCCGCTACGTTTTTCTATTGCTCGCATCAGAAAACGCGCGGAGTTATTTGTATAGCTTAGCATCGCTGGCTCGTGTGTTTCAGGATGATTCGCACATGGAGCGCTTGGCGGCAGCCGAGTCGTTGCCAGACTTTCGTCGTGAGCTGAAGTCGGTTTTTGGCGGGGATGGAGTGAAGCCGCGTCGCCGTCATGATCGGTCTAATAATTTAATTCTGAAGGAAGCGGCAAAGATCGCCAAAGGAGCGAACTGCACGTCGATCTTAGTGTTTGGTGATACCTTCGGCGGTGGCGTGGAAGTGGGCCGCGTGTTTAAAGGATTTAAGACGGTATTGATAGCGCATGGCACTTCAGATTCCGTGACCGAGCGTGACGATATTGATGCGATTTTGCCGATTCGTTCGTTTAGTAATCACCGCTTTTCTCAATTGCGCAGCGCTGTGTTGATTGGCCTTACACGTGGTATCTTTTCGAATACAGAGCGGCTTTGCTGTGTGGGCGGATTGCCGCAAAGTAATCAATTCGATAGTATTACAGTAGTCGATGTGGAGCGTGAGTTCCAAACGATGCTAATGCAGAAGTCCGATATGTTACCCGCGGGAGTTAAGGCAGAGGTGGTTGAGCGGGTGCTTGCCATTGCCACTGAACTCGCTGTCGAAGGTCGCGAAGGGCATCCTGTCGGCAGCTTATTTGTATTAGGCAATTCAGATGAAATTATTGAATATACCAAGCCGCTTATTTTGAATCCATTTTATGGATATAAGGATGAAGACCGAAACATCCTCAACCCGTTCATGGACGAAACGGTCAAAGAGCTCTCTTCGATTGATGGTGCATTTATTATTCGTGGTGATGGGGTGTTGATTTCCGCAGGCTCATTGATTCATGCGCCAGATTATATTCATAATCTACCCAGTGGCTTGGGTAGTCGTCATGCCGCGGCTGCGTCGATCACTCAAGTCGAAGATTGTCTGTGCGTTGTTGTTTCGGGCAGCACTGGGCAAGTTACACTTTTCAGGCGCGGCGAGATGTTGCCGCTGATTGAAAAAACGCTAGTGCGTAATAGTTAGAGGCTTCGCAGTGTGAATGTCTGAGAGTGGAATCATGCGTATGTTCTCTGGTTACTTGACGAGGCTCGATCAGGTCGCTTAAACCTTTGTCGCCTCAGACCTTAACACTTTTTATTTTTATACTCAAAATGTCTCGTATTGATAAAGCCTTCGCTACTGCCCGTGCCGAAAACCGTGCCGCCTTTGTCGGCTATCTTTGTGCTGGCGATCCTGACTTTGACATATCTGTCAAAGCATGCCGCGCGGTAATTGATGCAGGTGTCGATGTACTCGAGTTGGGCGTACCATTTTCGGATCCGCTTGCGGATGGGTCGACGAATCAACTGGCCGCGCAACGTGCACTTGAAAGTGGAATTACCAGCACCCGTGTACTGGAGTTAGTCAAAGCAGTCCGTGCATTTAGCGACGTGCCGATTGTTTTTTATACCTATTACAATCTCGTCTTCGCTTGGGGTAGTGAGGCGTATGCTGAGCAAGCAAAAGCTGCGGGGGTCGATGGTATACTCACTTTAGACCTGCCGCCGGAAGAAGCTGGCGATCATTTAGTAGCGTGTGAGAAACATGGATTGCAAACCGTATTTATCGTCGCACCAACCACTCCAGACTCGCGCTTAGAAACGATCTGTAAGGCAGCTACTGGATTTGTTTATTATGTATCACGTGAAGGTGTGACGGGTGAGCAAGCTGCTATGTCGGATGGCATTAAGGCGCGCGTTGATGTGATTAAGCAGTACACCGATCTACCAGTCGTGGTTGGCTTCGGTATTTCTAATGCCGATCATGTCAACACAGTCGCGCAGGCAGCCGACGGTATCGTGGTTGGCAGTGCGATTGTAAACTGCATTGCAGATAATCTTGGTGTTACGACTGCGATTGAGTCGGCTTTGACTTCGAAAATGAATGCCCTGACTGAGGGTAATGCCTTGGCGAAATCCTAGTGAGTTGCGGTTCCTTTGAAGAGTCATCGCTGCTCCTGTGGAGCTCGGTGCTAACATGTTCTGCTGTTGACCAGTATATGAATTCGATCAGCGTCTATTGTATCTTGAGTAATACATGAGTATGCACACACACAATGACGATCAGATGGCCTGCCCTTCATGTGACCAGTTGTATGACATGTCAGGTTTAGGGCATCGGCAACAGGCCCGTTGTGGGAGCTGTAATCATCTTCTCGCGATCTATCGAAAGCATGCGTATGCGCATGTCGTGGCATTTTCTATCAGTGGTTTGATATTCTTTGTAATGGCATGTCGCTATCCCTTTATGTCTTTTAAATCAAGTGGCATGGAGAGTATTATGACGCTTCCGCAAGCAATTACGCAGATTAAAGGTGAAGGGATGTGGGATCTCGCAATTTTGGTGGCTTGTTTTATTTTAATCATTCCTGCCTTGGTGATGGTCTTAACTGGAGCACTGGGCATTTCGCTTTTAGCTGGCTGGCGTAATTACTGGGCGAAGGATGTCGCAAAGTTAATTTTCCATTTGCAGGTGTGGAGCATGGTAGAGGTTTTCTTTATCGGTGTCTTGGTCAGTTTGTTTAAAATTGCGCATATGGCGACGGTTGGTATTGGCATTGCTTTTTGGAGCTATGCGGCATTTGCCATATTCTTCACGTTAACGTTGTCGAATTTGGACACGTTTTATACGTGGAAACGCTTGGAGGAGCTTGAGCCATGAGTCGTGCGACTGCTGCTTCCAAGGGATTAGCGTCGTGCCACTTGTGCCAGAAGGTTGCAAGTCTCGAGCTGAATAGGTGCCCGCGTTGCGGAACTGTGCTACATTCACGAAAATCGAATAGTTTGAATCGCACCATGGCCTTACTTTGCACTGCGACGATTTTATATATTCCGGCAAATATTTCCCCAATTATGATTACCGATCAGTTGGGCAGTTCGATTGAAAGTACGATCCTTGGAGGTGTCGTGCTGTTGATTCAAATGGACTCGCTACCTGTCGCTGCGATCATATTTATTGCCAGTGTGATGGTGCCAGTTGCGAAGCTGCTGTCTTTATTTTATTTGTGTTGGACGGTTAAGTCTGGCTCGTCGGTGAGCCCTCGGCAGCGCACGATTGCTTATCGTATTACCGAGTTGATCGGTAAGTGGTCGATGATCGATGTGTTTGTGGTGTCGATTCTGGTGGCGCTGGTTCATATCGGAAAAGTTCTGGTGATTCGCCCAGGGATTGCTTCAATTGCATTTGCAGCTTTAGTGATCGTGACAATGATCGCGGCTGAAGGATTCGACCCTAGATTATTTTGGGATAAAGAGGATGAAAATCATGACTGATATAGCTAAACCTATTATAAATAAGCGTAATGGCCTCTCGGTGATATGGATTATCCCGCTTGTTGCATTTGCATTAGGCCTTTGGATGGTCGTCGACAAAAAGATGTCTGAAGGGCCTGTGATACATATTAGCTTTAAGACGGCCGAAGGCATCGTTGCCGCGAAGACGAAGGTCATGTATCTGAATGTTGAAGTCGGTCAAGTTGAAGCGATTTCGTTGAATGATTCAATGAACGGAGTCTTGGCTTCAGTACGTATTGATCATGATGCTAAGCATTTACTCTTCGAAGACACTCAGTTCTGGGTTGTTCGTGCTCGTGTCGGCGCTGGAAACATTAGCGGTTTGAGCACTTTGCTGGGAGGCGCGTATTTAGAGCTATCGCCGGGGCAGAAAAAAGCGACACACTTTGAGTATGTCGGTTTGGAAACCCCGCCTTTGACCCCCGCTGGCGCCGATGGTATTAAGCTTAATCTGTATAGCGAACACGCAGCTTCAGTGAGCACTGGCGATGCCGTCTTATATAATGGTTATAAAGTCGGTCGCGTTGAGGGTATGGGGTTTGATGAAACGCAGCGTCTGGTGCACTACGATCTCTTTATTGATGCGCCTTATGATCAACTCGTGAATGATTCTGTGCGCTTCTGGAATGTCAGTGGTATATCGGTTAACGCCTCAGCAGGTGGGATCGATATTAAGACAGGTTCGTTGGATACAATCTTACTTGGAGGCGTGGCTTTTCGCTTGCCCGATGGGGCTGAGGCAGGTGCACCAGTAGAGGATGGGGCAGATTTTAAACTTTATGATAGTTATGGAGCTCTACAGGAGCAGCCTTATGAGTATTCGTTAGAGTATGTTGTCCAATTTAGCCAATCGCTGCGTGGTCTTCTACCAGGGGCCCCGGTGGAATATCGAGGGATTCCAATCGGCAGCGTGAGACGTATTATGACGACTGAGCTATTAGCTGATCCTGGAGAGCAACGCGGGGTCGCGATTCCTGTGTTGATTAAGATCGAACCGGGTCGCTTGGGGCTGGCAGATACGCAGGAGTCGGTGAATCTGATTAAACAAAGTTTGACTGAGAGTGTCCCTCAAGGGCTGCGGGCAAGCCTTGAGACTGGGAGTATCATTACGGGTAGTTTATTTATTAATATCGATTATTATGATGGTGTTTCCTCGGCTGAACTTGGGGAGTATGATCAATATTCTTTGATTCCTAGTGTTGAAACTGGTTTCGCTCGAATCGAGCAGCAGCTATCTGATTTTTTAACCAAGGTAAATGCATTGCCGATTGAACAAACGATGCAGAATTTCGATGGCATGGTCACCTCGATGACCGAACTCATGGAGTCAGTGGATGAGTTCCTGAATGATCAAAATACGCAAAATTTGAGCGCGGAGATGACTGCGACATTAAAAGATGTACGTAAGATACTCGGCGGTCTGTCTCCGGATGGTCAAATTTTTCAGTCGATCGAGGGTAGCGCTAGTAATATCAATCAGACACTTAACAATCTTAAAGAACTAACACGGACGCTTAGCGATAATCCGAATGCATTGATTCTTCCAACCAACTTCCCTTCAGATCCACTTCCAGGAGCCAATTATTAATGAGAAAACCACTATTACTTATCGCCGTTGCGAGCGTGCTCGTTTCAGCTTGTTCAACTACACCTCAAGCGCGCAGCACCTATTTGTTGCGCTCCAGTAGTCACGTGGCCACCGGGAAATTAGCGGAAGTAGGGGACGCGTATCTCGGAACTGTGCAGGTCGCTAGCTACATCGATCAGCCTGGATTAGTGCTGGAGGTTGAGGAAGGTATGATTCACATCGCGAAGCAGCATCAGTGGGCTGAACCCTTACGTGTGAGCCTGCGCGAATTCTTGAACGTAGAGATTTCGGCGGCAAATGATGAAGCACTTGCTGCGAGTCCACTAAAAGATGCTGCTGCGTCTCGTATCGACGTTCGAATCAGCCAGCTGCATGGCGATGCGGAGGGGCATGCCGTTTTGCTTGCTAGCTGGAGTCTTAGTTCGGCAAAGCAGCGTCATGAGTATCAGTTTGCTGAGACTACGGCCCTCGATGGAGTCGGTTACGAAGCATTGGTGAAAGCTGAGATTAAGCTGCTGATTCAATTGTCTAAGGCGATTGCCCGTGAACTAAAGTGACGTTGTGTGTGGCACCAACTGGCCTCATCTCGACCAGCCGTCGATCTTCCAATTTGACTCCATGAGCTTACGGTCACTCCCACCATGCTCTGGGGAGAACCAAACCTCAAAGCGAGCTCCATAGTACTGATTCCAATCGCCCTCATAAATAGGGAAATCGAAGCTTGCGCGAAACAGCTCATCTGGGTCGTCCGACCAGCCGATAAATTCGGACGAGCTTTGTTTTAAGCGGGACTTCGATAGAGGAACTTCCCCGGTGATTTCGTAGGCCTTCAGGTAAAGGTTACCTGGCTCAACGGGGTTACACCGGATGACTGCAGTGTAGCGCCCAGACCCCCCGGCGAGCGAGATGGAAGGCTCGCCTCGTATAATCGCTCCCTCCGGAAGCAGAGCTCTCGCCGCCTCCCGGGTCGGATCTTTAAGCAGAGCCTCGAACTCGACCTGCAGTTCTCGAACCGTAGCTTTACTCATTCGCCGTTCTTCCGTTTCCGCCTGTTCCATGATCTCCACTGTCACCCCTTGCTCCTGCCAAACGACATAACTTTCCTTCAGCTTATATCCTTGTTTAATTGGCAGGATAAGTTCTTTTCCCGAGGGGACTTTATTTGCTCCCCATCCCCAGGTTTTTCCTGACAGGCCGATGCGAGTTCGGGTCTGGTAGTTTTGGGATACATTTCGGCCAAAGGAGGAAAAATAGCCTTGGTTACGCGTTTGCCATTCCCCTTTTAGAAGCCACCTGCGCGTCGCGAATTCATTGCCATTTATTCGATGGCGCCACCAGGCCGGAGAAGCGGACAGGTACCACTCCAGTAATTCTGGGTAATCACGGTGTAAGATCCCAAGCGCAGGAATTGAGGGGAGAAAGGAAGCATCCGAGGTTCCGATCGTCTTCAGCGTTGCGATCAGTGCCGCCTGAAAAGTATCCGGTCCGTTCCATTCCGGCTCGCTCGGATGAGGCGGCTGGCTAGTTGGATCTAACAGGGCAACGTTTTCTGGCAATGTGAGTTCGTCAGCAAAATCGTCCAGGTCTTCGGCTAACATCGAACCAAAGAATATCACCATCACAGCTGGAACCAGAGCAAGAAGACAGCACAGAAGACATCCAAGCGCCGCCAGCCCACGCTTCACTTTTTTTTGTATGAACCATCTGATCGCGCTCACCAGAAAAAATATTAGGCTCAGTCCAAACACGAGGGCAAAGGTCGCAGCAAGCCAGATGGGAATTAAAGCGACCGCCGCGCTGCCAAACAATGCACTCAGACTAATTAGTAGCGGCATCAAGTAAAAGCGCCAGGCAATGGATCGAAAAAATGTTTTCATCTTTTATAGATTTTGGACTTAGCTTTCGTTTATCGATACTAAGCCACTAACTCCTCCCTACTGACTCCTTTTTTAAGGTTGATGCACGACTTCTAGCTCCCGCAGGGCTTTTTTTAATTCTGTGATCCCATTGGCGGTGACTTGAGTTTGGCTGAGGAATATTTTTCGTAAGCTGCTGGAAGCGTGGAGTGATTCGAGCCCTGCGTCGCTGATCTGGGTATTGTAGAGGTTCAAGTAGTTGAGGTCAGCAAGCTGGCTAAGTGTGTCTAGTTGCTTGTCGGTTATGTCGGTGCCGTTCAAATGTAAGCGTTGCAAATTGATACACTGCTCGAGTTGTTTAAAGAAGTCTGAGCTGAGGGCTAATTCACTACAATCGAGCCAAGTGAGTTTGTTGCGAAACCGGCTGAGCTGCTGAATGGCTTCGTTGAGCTGTCCGGGCTCGACCACGCCGAGGTCGATCCGTATGCTTTCATCGGCCCATGCGTTGTATTCGGCCTTCACGCCAGTGCGACTGATTTGCTCGATCAATAGGTCGGTGTCGGCGTCGCCAATTTTAACGGTGTCGCTTGATGCACTATTCAGCTCCGCTTCGTCCGGCCAGTAGGCGCCAGCCTCGATCCATTGGCGCACGAGATCGATGTCTTCCGAGGAGACCGGGTCTTTCTCTTCCGGGGGCATGGCATCGTCATCATCATGTGGGAGTAACATGCGATACATCAGCTCGCTCTGCTCAACGTTGCCGGGGACGATAGCGGGTAGCTTACTCTTACCACCTAGGTTAATCGAATGCTGCTCATCTAATCGATAACCTCCTTTTTGTTTGGTCGCACCGTGGCACTTGTAGCAGTTGCGCTCGAAGATGGCTTGAGACGTTTCAAAAAGCGCGATTCTGGGGTCTAACACTTGAGGTGTCTGTTCTAGCGCAGCGATTGGCGCTGATATCTGATCGATTGGATCTTTGCCGATCACTACATCGGCCATCGGGGCGTTGAGTGAAGAGGTACTGGTTGCTTGAGTAACTATTCGCGCTTGGGCCGTATTTTCTTTGCTGCTTTTATCGGCGAATGGAGCAGGCGCGGCGGTACGGCGCTTCTCATCCTTAAATGGTTTGGAGAGGAAACCTTTACCGTGTACTAGCTCACCGCCCTGATGAGCGGTCATGACCATTGTGATGGTGGCGGCGACGAGTGCCAGCATGTAGACTAATTTGCTACTACGTTTCCCTAGCTTTCGATGAATCCAATAACTAAGGAATGTGGCGACGATACAGCCGGCAAAGATGAGGCCCCAAAATCTATGTTGATCGATTTCGTCGCCGTATTGGCCAAATTCTTCGTAGCTGAGGCCAAGTACGACTGTTAAGCCGCAAGAAAGTAGTAGCAACAAGTGTAGCAAGCCGGTGGCTTGGTTCTTATGTTTTTCGTCGTTTTTTTCGAGTAGAAATTCTAGAAACCAGATCGCGGTGAGTGCTCCGATCGGCAAGTGGAGTATGACCATGTGGAAAGGGCCAAAGGGGATTAAGAAATCGGGCATACTAAAGGCGTGAAGTGAGATTAAGATTAAGAATAGGATTAAGATTAGGAGAGACGCTAACTTCTGACTCCTGAATTCTAACTCCTCTTTTTAAAACAGTGCGGTGATGGGGCGACCTTTATCGGCGACGCGGAAGGGGCGGCCACTAGGGGAGTGCACTACTTTATCAATCGGCAAGCCAAGGGCGTAGGCGATAGTCGCGTTGAAGTCTGGCACGCTGACGCCGTTGTCGGCGACGGAGTGGCCACTGGCGTCCGTCGAGCCGTAAACTTGTCCACCTTTGATTCCGCCGCCAGCTAGCACACAGCTAAAAGCGGAAGGGTGGTGATTTCGGCCAGCGTTGCTATTGATTTCGGGGGAGCGACCAAACTCGGTGCCGATCACGACGAGCGTCTCGTCGAGGAGACCGCGGTAATGGAGGTCGTCGAGCAGGGCGGAGACGGATTGATCGAGTGGGCTAGTGAGACCAGCGACTTGATCGTGATTATCGTTGTGTGTATCCCAACCGCCAAGGGTGAGTTCGACAAAGCGCACGCCGTGCTCGACGAGTCGACGCGCGAGTAGGCAACTTTTGCCGAAGCGAGAATCGCCGTAAACATCGCGTGTGAGCTTCGGCTCTTGGCTAAGGTCGAAGGCGGCGAGGTCTTTGCTGTTCATCAGCTTGATTGCTTGTTCGTAGACATCGCCATAGGCGCGTACTTGCTTGGAAGGATATTTTTTATGAAAGGAGAGATCCATCATCTGCGCGAGTGCCAAGCGTTCCTGTAGTTCGGCTTCGTCGACACTTTGGTGTCGATCGACGTAGGGCAGTCCGTCGTCGGGGCTGCCGAGGTGGAGTGGCTCGTATTTCGAATCGAGAAAGCCTGCGCCGCCGGTGGCGTTATTACTGCCACCGATACGAACGTTTCCAGGCAGGGTGGAGTTGGTCTTGCCGGACATGCTGTTGAGCCATGCGCCGAGTCCAGGGTGCTTAATCGTCCCGCGCTGCGCATAGCTGGTGTGCATGAAGTAATTACCTGGTTCATGCGCGCCTTGGGTTGAATTCATCGAGCGAATGATCGCGATCTTGTCCATGCGTCGTGCTAGGCTGGGTAAGTATTCGCTAATCTGAATGCCGGCTACATTGGTATCGATTGTTTGCACCGGCCCTTGATCTTTCCAGCTGGATTTGGGGTCGAAGGTGTCGATATGGCTCATGCCGCCGCTGAGGTAAATGTAAATGACGTTGCGGGCGGTCGGTTTTTTGATGGTTTGTGAGGCCCAGAGGGGAGTGGTGCTCGCAGATAGGCCGACGCCGAGCAGTGCCTTAGCCGAGTATTGTATAAATTTACGGCGTGAGAGTTCGTCCAGTTTGTTTAGTTCGTCATACATAGCAAAGAGAATTAGGAATTAGGAATGCTGTTTGGAGGTGGGTTCTTAATCGTTATCTTACTCTTAATCCTAATCTTTTTTTGTGTGTGGGGATGATGACTAAGATTAAGGGTATGATTAGGATACTGAGGCCTTGGCTTACTGGATAAACAGGAATTGCTGGGTATTGAGCATAGCCCAAATGATGCGTTGGCGGGCCTTCTCAGGGTCTTCGTTGAAGCTGGGCAGCAGGGCTTCCATTTCGGCTTCCGAGGGTTTACGAGCTAAGAATCCGAGATAGAGTGTTTCTAGTTTGTCTTTTGGGGTCTTGGCTTGGCGTGCTTCCAGCACGGGAGCAGATCGCTGCGCGAGAAGCCAATTGGTTTGGTTCGAATTCATCAGGAAAAGGGCTTGAAGGACGTTGCCCTTTTCGTCGCTATTTTCGATGAGCATGCGGTCGGATTGGCCGAAGACTTCGAGTAGGTGGCCGTTGCTTTGCGGGGATTGTAGCTCGGAAGCGCGACGGATATTTTTGATCCACTTATCGTCGGCTTTGTTGCCTTTTCCTTTTGTTCTAGGGAAGTTTGCTGCCATCATACTCATTTCCATCGATGCGCCAGCGTCTGATCCGCTGAGATCAGGGTTGAGCATTTGGTTCCAGGCCTTTCGAGTGTTTTGGAATTCATTTCGAATGGCTGCCAGTTCGGGAGTGCCTTTAAGAGTGGGGTCTTGGTTGGCTTTATTTTGTTTGGTGCGTGCCGCAAAATATGCTGCATAGACATCGCTCATCTTGGTGATATGGTTGGCGATCTTCTGAGGAGACCATTCATCGAGGTAGACTGCTGCGGCTGGCTTCTGTCCTGTTACGTATTGAATTCCGCCGTTGTTGCCTTTATAGCTGGTGTTGAGAATTTGGTCGATGTCAGGAGTCATCAGTGTGGCGATGGAGTCCCATATCTGCTCCGAGCTCATGCGTTGAAAGATCGGGCCTTCGAGATGGTAGTCATCTGCTAGGTCGGGGTTGTCGATCACGGTTTGGCGCTGGAAATACTGAGTATTGTAGAGTACGCGCAGGTATTGCTTTAGGTCGTAGTCGAGCGCGATCATTATCGACTCTAGGTATGCCATGAGCTCTGGGTCATCGGCTACGGATTCGTCGGTGAGCTCGTCGACGGGCTCGATGAGGCCTTTGCCCATGGCGTGTTTCCACATGCGGTTGGCAATGACGAGTGTGAAGCGTTCGTTGTTTTTTGACACGAGCCAGTCGACGTAGCTGTCTACGCGCTCACTGGAATCGTGCAGTTTGGCATCGGATTGGTTGCCGAAGAGGATCTTGGGCTCGACGATGTCTTTTGGCTTAGCGTCGTCGTATTGATAGTCTTGCGGTAGTTTGAGCGTGCGATCGGTATGCACGACGCCCCATCTGAGGGGATCGAAGAACTCTCGCCCAGCACTCATAGGAGAGGCTTTCTGGTTGCCTAGTATTTTGCCTTTATTCTGTTTTTTGGTAGTTTCTCGCAGGCGGTGCATGACCTCTTTGAGCTTCGGGTCGTCGTTCTGGATGTTGACGCCAGTTTTTAGGCCGTAGGTGTAGGCGGCGAATTCGTAGAAGTCTTTTTGGCTCCAGATATCGGTGGGATGGTCGTGGCACTGAGCGCATTGCATTTGTGTGCCGAGAAAAACTTGCGCGGTCATGGACATATTATCCAGTGGCATGCCAAAGTCGCGCAGGTAGTAGGCGACTGCCGGATTATCCCACGGGTAGCCGTTGGCGGTAAGTAGCGACTCGACAAATTCGTCGTATGGGACGTTGCGGCGGATCTGATCTTTGAGCCAAGGAATGTAATAGATGCCGCCGTAGCGACTGCCTTCGCGGCCAGTAGTTTTTGCACGTAGGATGTCGGCCCAGAGGTTGAAGTTATGGCTAACGTAACCAGGAGAGTCCAAAAGGCTATCGATTAGCTCAGAGCGCTTGTGTGGGGCGCTATCGTTGAGAAAGTGGACTGCTTCGGCGTAGGTTGGAATGCGGCCGATGATTTTGAGATAGGCGCGACGCAGGTAGGTGGCATCGTCGATGATCGGGGCGGGTTCGACCCCTTGCGCTTGCCAGTATTTGGCAAGAAATTTATCGATTTGTTGACTGGCGCCAAAGTGGTCTTGTCTTTTCACGACCCGAGCGACATCGGGCTGTTCTTGCTTGTAGGCCGTGGCGCTGAGTAGGCCCGCCTCTTTTTGGGCGAGTATATAACTGCGATCTTTGGCGGAGAACTGGTTGAGTGCTAGGGTGACTACTCGTCGATCTACAGTGCGTAGAAAGGTGACTCGGTCTCGATACATAGAGACTAGGTCAGCTTCAATCGTTTTGCCTGCCACACTGGTAAAGATTCTGGCGAAGGCGCTGCTGGAAAGCGCGGTGGCCAGTAATAGACACGCGCCGATTCTAAAAAGTATTTTGATTGGTAAACGAATGGTTCGATCCTTTTTGTTTTGCAGTGTCGCAGGGGTAGAGCAGAGGAGTGAATTAGTGTTTTTAAAGGCCTTCCTGTCAATTGGTATTCAATTTGGATACCAATCGAGGTCTAAAGTTCCTGATGAAATTACACTCATTGATATATGTGGTTTACAGCTCAAAAGTTTCAAAAAGGCTAAATAATTTTTCATTTATTAGTGATGCATTGTTTTAGCGCACAAAAAAGCCGCCTGTGCACGATGGCAGTAGGCGGCTATTGAAAAGTTTGATCGGGTTAAGGGCAAATTAGCCCTTGTAGATCTTCAGTAAGGCGTCGGCGATTTCCGATGGGTTGCGGGCGATAGAGACACCAGCATCTTCCATGGCTGCAAACTTCGCTTCGGCTGTGCCAGATCCGTTTGCAGAAACGATTGCACCAGCGTGGCCCATGGTACGGCCTTTAGGTGCAGAAGCGCCTGCGATGAATCCAGCGACTGGCTTAGTGACGTGTTCCTTAATGTAGGCACAGGCTTCTTCTTCAGCGCTTCCACCAATTTCGCCGATCATAATCATCGCAGCCGTGTCGGGGTCTTCGTTGAGCAAGCGCACGGCATCGAGTTGAGAGGTGCCGTTGATTGGGTCACCACCGATGCCGATACATGTGGATTGACCGTGACCGCGCTGCGTGAGCTGGTAAACGGCTTCGTAAGTCAATGTACCGGAGCGAGAGACCACACCGACGCGACCTGGCTTGTGGATGTAGCCTGGCATGATACCTATCTTACATTCGCCGGGTGTGATGATACCTGGGCAGTTTGGCCCGATCAAACGAGTTTTACCGTTTGTTGCATCCAGTGCTTTGCGCACTTCAGCCATGTCGCGTACTGGCACACCTTCAGTGATGCAGATGACGAGCGGAATCTCGGCCGCAATCGCTTCGAGAATTGAGTCGGCCGCGAACGGAGGCGGGACATAGATGACGGAAACATTGGCTCCGTATTGCTTCACTGCTTCGGAAACCGTATTCAGGACAGGCACTTTGCCTTCCCATAGCTGACCGCCTTTGCCGGGTGTGACTCCAGCGACGACATTCGTTCCATAATCAATGCATTGTAAAGTGTGGAAGGTGGCAGTTTTACCAGTAAGTCCCTGGACGACGAGACGTGTATCTTTGTTAACGAGAATACTCATTGGATCTTATATTAAAAGTTATCGTGTTAATACGCTTAGGCGCTGGCGACTTGACTAGTGATGATTTCAGCAGCTTGGACAAGGCTGTCGGCTGGGGTGAGTGCGATGCCACTTTCGCGGAGGATTTTCTTACCAGCTTCGACGTTGGTGCCTTCGAGGCGGACGACGAGTGGCACGTTCAGCTCGATGTTATTGGCAGCAGCAACGATGCCTCGTGCAATGACGTCGCACTTCATAATGCCGCCGAAGATGTTGACCAAAATACCTTTAACATTCGGGTCGGACAGGATGATCTTGAAGGCGGCAGTGACCTTCTCTTCATTGGCGCCTCCGCCGACATCGAGGAAGTTGGCCGGTTCGCCGCCGAAGGTCTTGATGATGTCCATCGTCGCCATGGCAAGTCCTGCGCCGTTCACAAGGCAAGCGATATTGCCGTCCAGAGCAATGTAGGCTAAATCAAACTTGGATGCTTCGATCTCTTTCGGGTCTTCTTCGTTCAAGTCGCGGAGCGCTAGGATGTCAGGGTGCTTGAACAGCGCATTGCCATCGAAGGATACTTTGGCGTCGAGGGCGACTACTTGACCTTCCGGTGTGGTGACCAGTGGGTTGATCTCAACCAGCTCGGCGTTCTTTTCCCAGAACATCTTGTAGGTACCGCTGAGGATTTTACTGAGTTGCTTAACCTGATCGCCTTCGAAGCCAAGTGCGTAAGCGACTTCACGGCAATGAAAGGGGCGCAGGCCTGTGGAAGGCGAAACTGCGACGCGAGTGATCTTCTCTGGAGTGGCCTCGGCGACTGCTTCAATGTCCATGCCACCTTCGGTCGAGGCGATGATGACTGCTTGAGCGGTTTCACGATCGAGCACGATCGCGAGGTAATACTCGTGTGCAATGTCGCACCCTTCAGTGACGTAGAGTGTCTGCACCTTGCGCCCAGCTGGGCCAGTCTGTGCGGTCACCAGTGTGTTATTGAGCATCGCCATGGCAGCTGTTTGTGCGGCTTCGCAACTTTTGACGACCTTTACGCCACCTTGGTAGCCATCGTTGAACGTTCCCTTGCCACGTCCACCTGCGTGAATTTGTGATTTAACGACGATTAGATCGCCTTCAATCTTGGAGATGGCGGTGTCTACTTCTTCGGCATTTGTCGCTGAATATCCGCGTGGGACTGGGACGCCGTAGTTGTGAAGAAGCTCTTTTGCTTGATACTCGTGAATGTTCATCTGTTGTTGGTTAGTGTTCTAGGCACAAAAAGGAAGCTTGCTAGATGCCAAGGTTGATCGGGCGGCGCAACCTATTTTATAGGTATTTCGAAGAAGAAAAAACGGTGGCGAGTGAATCGGGCTCATCAAGCAGTTTAAGGCTTCATTTGAGTTATTTGATCTGAACCGCTTTAGGCTTCGTGGTTTATTTCAACTAGCTAGTCTGGTGGAGTGTGAGCGACTCGCTCGTGGGTTCATTATGCATAATATTAGGCTCCGTTGGACGGAAATAAATAAGTTGGTTCATTAATGGCTCTGCCCGTATTCGATCTCCTCCTATTAACCAAGCCGTATCGTTTATTTGTAGCGAGCGGGTTTATCCCGCGATTGAGCAGTAACGAGATGCACTCTCAGAGTTCACAGCCCTGAGGCGTTTCGCAATTAGGACGGGCGATCAGACCTTTGATTGGCTCTTCGGGAAAAAGTTGTTCGGCACGACCACCGTCGATTAGGTGCTTTTGGCAGACGGCGTCCAGGTCATCCTTGCAGCGGGTGCGGCGCATATCATGAAGGAATTGCCCGTCCATATCGACGCCGAGACCAACGAAGTTGAGGAACTTTTTCATATGATTAATGTGGCTGAGTTCGTGGCGTTGCCTATGGCTGGTAGCGATAAATAGGTCTTCGACGTAGTCGCGCACATCGGTCAGCGTTGGGCGAAAGATGGGTTGCTTGGAGAAATGCTCGCGCAGTTGGCGGAAGATCCAAGGGTTGCGTATGCAAGAACGGCCGACCATCAAGCCTGCGCTGTGGGTTTCATTCAGCACCCACTGTCCTTTTGCTACCGAGGTGACGTTGCCATTGGCAAGCACTGGGCAGGTAAGGCGTTCGGTTGCGCGTTTAATATATTCGTAGTGCACCTCGCTGCGGTACGCTTCTTTGACGGTGCGGGCGTGGAGGCTAAGGAGATCCACATCGTATTTCTCGACCAGATCGAGGATGGTGTCGAAATGTTCGTCGCCGTCGAAGCCGATGCGCATCTTTACGGTGAACCGTCCCTTGATCGCTGCGCGTAGGCACCCTAGAATTCCGTCGATTTTAGCGGGATCTCGCAGCAGACCACCGCCAACTTTTTTCTTATATACCTTAGGCGCGGGGCAGCCCATGTTCAAGTCGATGCCTGCGACTGGTAGTTGCAGTGTTTCGATCTCTTGCACCGTGCGTTCTAGGTCGGGCAAGCTTTCACCGATCAGCTGAATAAACACGGGGCGGCCCGTCCCATGCTCGCAGATCGAGTCGATGATCGATTGCTCCATGCGCGAGTGGCAATGCACGCGAAAGAACTCGGTAAACAGTAGGTCGGGTGCGCCGTATTTACCCAGTAATTGCATGAACGGCAAATTGGTGACGTCCTGCATCGGAGCCAGTGCGGTCCATGGTTGGCCAGGAATTAGTGTGTCAGGGAGTGGCTGCATCGAGGTGATATCTTGCGGGCTTAACTATTTAATTTTAGTTAATATGACACTCGATTCTTGGTCGAATATTAGTTGAAAGTTCGATTCTAGTTCATCAATTATTCGTTGAGGCTTGTCAGTGATGACGATGTCCCCGTCAACATTTTCAGTTTTTAGAGCGTCGCTGCTTAAGAATTCTTTGATTGATTTATTGGAGGGTAACCAACTTTCGATCTTGTGGTCCTCCCTGGTCTTAAACAACGTGATTAGCAGGTATTTTCGTTCCGATTTTTGAAATTCTTCGTCCATAATATGGAGAATTCCATATTTATTTCCTTTTTTTAGAATGACCTTTCCTTCGTCTAAATCGAAAGCCTTTTCATCATCGTTCCATTCGATGCTAGCGGTTTTAAACGTTCCGATATTATCTATTTTTTTCAGATCAATGATTTGACTAATATCGCCTTTATTTGAAATTAACCAGGAGCCTTCGAAGTCACTGAGTTGTTCGGGCGTAAAATCGCTGCCGATCGGTTCTTCTACCAAAAGTGAGGTGCAGCCAGCTGCAAAAGAAATAAAAAGTGCGAGTATTAATTTCATTTTATTTAAAACAGTGCCAAACTCCACTATTCACCTTCTTTGAGGATCTTCGCGAGGATCTCGGCCATGTCGTCGACCGAGTCGAGCACTTGTTGGGCCACATACAAGGGCTTGTCGCAGGTGAGAGCAAGTACGATGGAGTCGCTGGGGCGCGCGTCGACTTCGACGATCTTGTGCCCGAGTTGATTCTCCATCGATACGATAAGCCGGGCAAAGAAAGTGCCTTCTTTGACATCGTTGATTACGATGCGCTCTACTTCGGCACCGAGGCCGTCAAGCAGAGTGATCATTAGATTGTGGGTCATTGGGCGCTCTGCTTGCTCTCCGTTTACTGCACGTTGAATCGCTTCGCCGAGCGCGCGATCCATGTAAATGACAAAGGTTTTGGTGTCGTTTCCTAAGAAAACGGCACATCCATTTGATGTGGGCATGACTCCTTTTACGCTGACTTCGACGACGCTGTTATCCATATAATTTTTAAGTATGCTTGGAAGCGGTATGGCTTCAAGTGTATAGGCTGAGTGAAAATGTATTGAAAATAGTGTCGCACCTCGCGCGAGCTGTTCTAAAATCCAAGGCAGTGAATCAAAACAGACAGACAACCAAGCCAAATCTGTATTTAGTCGGATTTATGGGCGTCGGCAAGTCCGCCATCGGGCGGCGTGTCGCGCGTGAGCTCGGCTATAAATTTCTCGATTCGGATGATCGTATCGAAAAGCAGGTAGGTAAAAAGATTCCAGCGATTTTCGCTGCTGAGGGTGAAGCGCGGTTTCGGGCTTACGAGCGCGAGTTTATCGAAACAGGTCATCCGACGCAGGGTTGTGTCGTTTCTTGTGGCGGTGGCCTGGTCGTGCAAGAGGGTATGTCGGAATTGCTAAAGTCAAAGGGAGTTGTGATCTGCTTGTTCGCCTCGGTCGAGAGTATCATTGAGCGCACAAGTCGAAATAATAACCGGCCGCTGCTGAATGTGGCAGATCCTGAGGCACGTATTCGTGAGCTATTGGCCGCGCGCGAGCCGGTCTATATGGACTCAGGAGCTTGTATTACTACTGATGGACGCACTATTCCTGAAGTGGTTAAACATATGCTGCGTACTTATCGTGCATGTGCGAAGCGAGATCAACCGGAGCCGTGAACAGAGGCGTAGGAGTGCCTGATTCGACTTTAGTGCTATGCTAGCTTAAGCCGAATCTCGTCTTGTCATCCGCTTTAGATTCCCGCTTCATGCCCGCATGGCTGAAGACTCAAAAATTCGTTGTGGTGTGGTAGGTACCGGTTATCTGGGCCAACACCACGCTCGTATCTATGCTGCACTCGAAGGGTGCGATTTGGTGGGAATTGTCGAATCCGACGACGCTCGTGCTGCAGAAATGTGTCAGGCGCACAGCTGCGCTCGCTTTGAGTCGCTCGAAGCATTGGCTGAGGCGTGCGATGCTGTAAGTGTCGTAGTGCCGACCGATCATCATCGAAACGTGGCGGTGCCGTTGCTTGAGGGCGGTTGTCATTTGTTAATTGAAAAGCCGCTCTGTACCAGCCTTGAAGAGGCCGAGGATATTCTTTCCGCGGCGAAGGCTGCAGGTCGTATCGTTCAGGTCGGGCACATCGAGCATTACAATCCAGTGATGGGCTACCTTGAAAATGCGGTCACCAAACCACAATTCATTACAGCCGACCGCTTAGCTCCTTTTAATCCACGTGGTACCGAGGTGGGCGTGGTGCTTGATTTGATGATCCACGATCTTGGTGTGATTTTGGCACTTGTGCGTTCGCCGATTAAACAGATTGATGCGGTCGGTGTGAATGTGCTCTCCAAAAGCGAAGACATCGCCAATGCAAGAATCACTTTTGAAAACGGCTGTGTTGCAAATATCAACACCAGTCGTGTGAGCATGAAGAAAGTGCGTGAGATTCGTGTGTTCCAACCCGCGAACTATCTATCGCTGGACTTCATGAATCAGAGTGGTCATTTTCTACGTAAGGAAGGTCCAGAACTCGTACGTGAAGAGATCCCAATCGAGAAGGACGAGCCGCTTAAGCTCGAACTCGCTTCTTTCTTAAAAGTCGTCAAAGACGCTGGGCAACCAAAAGTCGGTGCCGAGCTCGGCAAATCGGCACTTGAACTGGCGATTCAGATCACGGAACTGATTCACGCTGATAAATAAATTTCCCGGGTTCGCATTAATGTCTGAACAGCTTCCAGCACCTACCGATTTTGCCGCGCCAATTAATGGGCGACCGGACTTACTCTTCATTGCAGGTGAACATTCTGGTGATGAGCATGCGGCGCAAATAGTCGCTGATATACGATTGAAGCACCCTGACATGAAAGTCGCCTGCCTCGGTGGCGTTGAACTCGAGGCCGAGGGCGCACAACTACTTTACGACTTAACTGCGATGTCGATTGTCGGCTTTGCTGAGGTGGTAAGGCATTATGGTTTCTTTAAGGCGCTCTTTGATCGCACGCTGGATTGGATCGAACGCTATCGTCCGAAGCATATTTGTTTCGTTGATTACCCTGGCTTCAATCTGCGTATTGCTGAGCAATTACTCGAACGCGGCTTGAGCAGAAAAGGCGGAGGCGATATCGGTATTAGCTATTATATAGGCCCACAGGTCTGGGCATGGAAAGCGAAGCGTCGCTTTAAGATGGCGCGCACTCTCGATCGTCTCGGGGTGATTTTTCCGTTCGAGGTCGAGTGCTTTGCCGACACCGAACTGCCGACTGATTTTGTCGGCCATCCGTTCGTGCGCGAGAGTTATCAATTGCCGTTCTGCTACGATGCGTCAGCGCCAATGCTGTTGCTGCCAGGAAGTCGGACCGCTGCTGTGGGTCGTATCTTCCCACTATTACTACAAGGATTTGAAATCGCGCAAAAATCGAAGCCAGAACTAAATGCCAAAGTTGTTTACCCAAGCCAACGTATTCGCGATGTTTTGGAGGCGGTGTTACAGAAATATCCTGCATTGCAGAGCTCGATTGAGTTAGTGCGTAATGAGGAAAACGGCTTGCCGGCCAGTGCAGTGTTGATGAGCTCTGGCACAATGTCGCTGTCCTGCGCGCTGTCAGGTATTCCTGGCGCGATTGTGTATCGCCTCAACCCAATCAGTTATTGGCTCGGGCGCATGTTGGTGAAGATCCCGTATATTGGCATTGCGAATCTGCTGCTTAATCGTCCGTTGCATCCCGAATTCATTCAAGGCGCCGCCAAACCGAAACGCTTAGCTAAGCAAATTCTAACCGCGCTTGATGATCCGCAAGCTAGCCACGCCGCTGCCGCGGGTGCTTCCGAGCTCCGCGGTCTGTTGCATGCAGGCAGTGATGTCAGTGCTGCCGAGTGGTTATTAGAGGCGTGCGAAGTCGGATCAAATGGCGCAAAGTAATGTATTCACTTTGTGTCTCACAGCTGGCAATGCCCTTATCTGCGGCGTGAAACAGAGTCTGGATGATCAATCCGACGGGTGCCGGAGTACTGATCATTTGATGCAGATTAGGGATGCGTATTCCCGATATCAGGTGATAGATGAAAGTTGGAGTGTACATTTTGAACTGCCTGCTGCTGTTTGGTCAACCTGAGGTGTTTAAACTGATTCAAGTGGACGGCTTAGGCGGGGATATCGAAATCTGATGATGCAGGACGTGCAGATTCTAAAATCGCAGTAGTCGGGCCTTCGCCAGTGCAGCCCTATGTTTTGATGATGTCTTCTAGGTAGCTGCGCGCGCTGGCTTCATCGGTAAATTCGCCCTCGAGTTGCGCTTCATAGGCGCGGTCGAGGATCTTGCCGAAGTTTGGACCAGGCTTGATGCCAAGCTCGACTAAATGCCGCCCGAGTAAAATTGGTTTTGGGGCACTGTCTTCAATCGCAAGTTCGGTGGCTTTTTTGAGCAGCCAGTCGCCTTCGGGAAAGTCATCAACCACGATCGGCGGGCGACCTAATTTGTCGGCAAAGGCAACGCGGGTGAGGCGATCGACGCGTTTGACGCGGGCGGCAAGTCGGCGGATGGCGGCATCGCCTGCACCATCGCGATATAATGCAAGAGGGCGCATGTGTTGCTCAACCAGCGGTAGTACTTCTGCAAATATTTTTTTCTGTCGCGTCAGACGTTCAAGGAATGCGCGCGCAATCGGCACGCCGTCTACATCGTGGCGTGGGCTGCGAATACGGCCGGTCTTTTCATCGACGAAGCTGGAGACGGCTTTGCCCATGTCGTGGCAAAGCACGGCGAGGCCAACAATAAGGTCTTCCCACTCATCGCCGATTCGATGACACGCATAGGCATCGAGGCAATGGCAAGTGTGGGTCCAAACATCGCCTTCTGGGTGCCACTCCGGATCTTGCTCGCAGCCGACCAAGGCTTCAATTTCGGGGAAGTATTGCAGCCAGTTGCATGCTTGTAGGAAGAGTAAACCTTTTGATGGTTGCGTACCCTTGAGGATGAGCTTCTTCCACTCTTCCCAAAGACGTTCCGAGGGCAAGTGCTCGGGCGAGAGTTCGCGGCAGAGTGTGATCGTCTCGGGCGCCGCTTCGAGGTTGAACCGCGCAACGAATTGCATGCCGCGTAGCACACGCAACGGGTCTTCACTAAAGGCGTCTGAGACGTGGCGCAAACGACGTGCTTTTAGGTCGATCACGCCGTTGTAAGGGTCGAGTAATTCGTCGGTGAGTGGGTCAATGCTTATGGCATTGATGGTAAAATCACGTCGCGATGCAGCTTCTCTAGGCGACATGCTGGTATCGCCTTCAACGACGAAATCTGTGTGCTTCGGCCCGCTCTTTGACTCGCGGCGGGGCAAAGCGAGGTCGATGTCGTGTCCCTTAATGATGAACACACCAAATGCGCGGCCTACAGTATCGAGTCGAAATGTCTTTTTGAGGGTGGACTCCACCTCGTCGGCGCTGAGTCCATACACTTCCATGTCGACATCTTTAGCGGGGATTTCGAGTAAGCCATCACGCACGCAACCGCCTACGATTAAGGCGCGTCCACCAGCTGCTTTGAGTAATTCAGCAACCTGCGTGCAGGCCTGGCGCTGACTGGGAGGAATATTTCCGAGGATTTTCACTGTTAGAGACTAGAGACTTGAGGGGGGAGATCTGAGATTTGAGACTTGAGGGGGAAGATCTGAGTGCTGGTTTCAAGTCTCAGCCCTCAGGTCTCTCGGCTCTCTATCGCAATTCGTTAGCGCATAGCGCTAACGAATTGCGGCCCCGCCCCAGCTGAGCTTGTCGCGAACGATCGCGAAGTGCGAGTGATCTGGGTTTTGCATGAGCCGGAATTTCTTTGTGGCTACCGTTACTTCGATCGGGAAGTTGCCATCGAGATCGAAATGCACGCGGCCATCGATCGTAATACGAGGACTGGGGCCCGGCTCGCCGCTTTCGATTTTAAGTTGGGTTGAGTGGTCGAATATAACTGAACGATTGCCAAACGTGTGCGGGCAAATCGGCGTCATCGCAATGGCGCTGACTTTCGGGCCGATAATCGGGCCGCCGGCAGATAGGTTATAGGCCGTCGACCCGGTTGGAGTGGAAAAGATGAGACCGTCACAGTGATACTCCGATACCGGATTACCGTTGGCGGAAACGCAGAGGCGGATCAGCCCGCTGCCTTGAGTTTCTTTGATGACGACGTCGTTTAGCCCATAGATGCAGTCTCCTTTTGCATTTGTGCAGCTCAGTACCGAGCGTTCGGCGATCGAGTATTTTCCTTTAATGAGTGCGGGGAGATCGCGTGCCGCTTCGGCTTCGGTGAAGGTGGCGAGGAAGCCGAGCTTGCCGAGGTTAATACCAAGCACGGCAGATCCAGATTCGAGCGCTGCATCTAGAACGCCGAGCAGTGTGCCATCACCGCCAATTGCACAGCACAGGTCTTGCCCAATTAGGGCATCGGCTGTGAGCGGATAGTCCTTTAAAATATGTGTCGCGACTCCTTCACGCTCAGCGAGCGCTGCTAGGCTCTCTGCAACGGCTGCAGCCCCAGGCTTGGATGAGTTAACTGCAAAAGTGATGGATTGGATCGGTTTCATGACAATAAGGATGCAGTATGGTGGTATTCTGTGGCTAAATCAATTCGCGATTCAGTTAGATTAGAGGCGCTTTATTTGTGCCGCAGGCATTCTTGCCTGTTAATTTATCGTGTAGACCACAGGCTTCGCTCAGTAAAACAGACGGAACGGAGGTCTGCCTGGATGGCTTAGCGATATCAGCGTCACTGAGGGCATTGATTATTGTTTGGAGCGTTGACCTAGCTTTTCTGTCGTATGGTATTCTGTATAATGCCTGAAGAACGTTACCTACTGATTGACGCGTATAATGTAATTTATGCGACGGATGAACTGCGCGAGGTGCTGCGTGAGAATTTAGATGCCGCTCGGGATCGGCTTACTGAGATGGTTGCTTCGATCCACGATGCCGAAGGCGTCCGCACCGCGTTAATACTAGATAGTCGGAACAGCTCTCTCGAAGTGGATCATCCCTTTGGCAATAAGACCTTCGAATGGATTTATGCGCCGGCGGGGCTTTCGGCGGACGGTGTGATCGAAAGAATCGTGGCGCGTGTGTCGAATCCGTCTGGTGTGACAGTGGTAAGTCATGATAATATGGTGCGTGAATCGATCCGTGCCAATGGCGCCATGGCGATGACGCCCAAGGAGCTCTTCGGTTGGGCAAGTGCGTGTGATACGCGGCTAGAGCAAGATGCGCAACGTCGCCGCAAGGCAAATACCCGCGAGTGGCAGAACGGTCTCGAAATTGACTTATAATACAGGCGATTAGCTTTTGGGGCGTTTTAGAAATAACGGATAGACATCTATTATTTTGTGAATGAGCGCCGTGAGACTAGGTAATAAAAATATTTTTTAACTTTTCTTATAGACGTGAGTATAATTCCGATGTTTGATTAAATTCTAAACAAAAATATCTCTAGATTGAGGATGCATACTAATCATGTTGAAGAAATTCAGGGGCTTTACGGGCCATTTACTTTAACCGAGCGGGTGGTGCAGAAGATTTGGCTGCGCCAAGATTTTGCAACGGCGAGGCTATTGACGGTTTCGGGCAAGACGCTTGAGGTAAAAGACCCAGGGAGCTGGAATTTGCAGGAGGGGCCGGATTTTAAAGAAGCATGCTTGATTCTTGATGGTGTTGAAATTGTCGGCGACTTAGAAGTGCATTTCAATGTGTCGGATTGGCACAATCATCAGCACGAGCGTGATGCCAATTTTGACCGCGTAGTGCTGCACGTAGTCTTGCATCCCGAACGGCGAAATCCTAACCTAGTGCAAACCTCGAAGGGGCATGTGCCAGAGCTGTTATATTTGATGCCATTATTGAATCGTGACCTGGAGACGTATGCGATGGATGAGGCTCTGCTAGAGCTGGAGCAGCAGGACGAGTTGGAGTGGGTAGAGCAATTTATTCAACGCCCCGTGGCGAAGCGCTTACAGATTTTGCGAGAGCGAGCTGAAGCGCGTTGGCAACAGAAGCTCACATATGCACAACAACGCTTGCAGGCCGAAGGCTGGGAGGCGGCGTGTCACAGCTATGCATTGGAGGTGTTGGGCTATGCGCGCAACCGTGCGCCGATGCTACGGCTGGCAGCGAAGTATTCGCTCGCTGCGATGCGTGTCGATGGAATGAACAGCGATGGTTTATTTGCGGAAGAAGCGGCGCAGTGGAAGCTAAACGGCCTGCGGCCTGCGAATCATCCGCGCCGGCGCTTGAAGCAATACTTGGAGATCGTGCAACAGCAACCTCACTGGCCAGAGCGTTTGGCGGATTATTTAAAGACGCTTCCTGTTGGGCAGGGGAGTTCGACCACGGCAGATTTTAGAAAGTCCGTGAGCCTACCTAAGCATCGCGCGGTGCTTAGAGAATCACTGTTCAATTCAGTGCTAGGCGAGAAGCGTTTCAATACGATGGTGGTCGATGCCTTCTTGCCGTTGGCAACCGCCGCGGGCTTCCTCGATGGCTTTAATTATTGGATGCATTGGTCACCCGGTGATAGTCCCGATGCCATGCGCCGCTTCTTGAAGCATGCGGGTGTAGCGAATCGGCAGAACCCGCAAAGCAACGGCTGGAATCAAGGTGCACTCGCGTTATTTTTGGAGCGTGGGGTGTATGGAAGCTTGTTTTCGCAGTGTTCGCCCTTCCGCGAGCGTGGCATTGAGCGATTCGAATCGAGAGCCTGAGCAAGCCCAGACGCCACGATTGAATGAATCTATCAAAGGGGTAGAGCCTAATAAATGTGGGACGCGCTTCCGCGCGTAGCGTCATCTAATGCCCTGACCGCTTTGATGAGGTTCTGACTGGTCTCTTGTTGACTGGCCAGCACCTGCTTAAACGCTTCGTTGCCCTAGGTGTTGGTCTTCATATGGGTGTGAAGGCGCGCAAGAGGCAGATGTCTCTATTAATGTATTGTGCCTTCTTCCTTGACGAAATTCGGAACCGAGTTGACGGTGGCGCCATGTTCACTGTAGGCAACTCAAGTCATCAGCCATCCGCATTTATGCGCGGACTGTCTCTGTGTTTGGCTTCGTTGATATTCCTGCTGGGCATGGCGTCGGTTAGTCCCGAGATGCATGAGGCATTGCATGCCTCTAGCGAGCATTCGCATAGTTGTGAGGGGCACCATGATGATGCTCCTCTAGAAAATGACGGAAGCCATTCCTGTGCTGTCACTCTGTTTGATCAGGGTGCGACTGGTGTTGGGCTTCTGGTTGAACTACCTGCGCGAACCGATTCTATTCTGGCGGTTTTTTCGCTCAGTGCTGAAGTCATTTACTGCGGGCAAGCTCCGATTCGGCGCTGTAGTCGCGCGCCTCCGATTGAAACTGTTGTTTAAGTAACACTCCGAGCTCTGGGCAAGTCTGTCTAGGCCGGTATTCCCGCGTGTGCCATGCGCATGCACCGAACAACATTTTTCAATCAACTTATGAATCGCTTATTTTTATCGAGCGGTGCCATCCTGTGCACCGCGCTGGGCTTTGCCCAAATCACTCACGCAGAATCGTCCGACGAGACGATTTATCAACTGGAGGACTTTATCGTCTCCGCTGGCCCAGGCTTACGCTCGATATTTGACTATGCTGCTCCCGTGGACGTGGTGGATGCTAAAGAACTTACTCGCAAGAGCGGTAGCAGCCTCGGCGCGGCGCTTGATTGGCACCCTGGTGTGAGCACTTCGTCTTTTGGCGCAGGTGCGAGTCGCCCTGTGCTACGTGGCTTTGATGGGCCGCGCGTGCGTATCCTTGATTCTGGTATCGAAGCGCTCGATGCCTCGGACACTAGCCCTGACCATGGTGTGGCAACTGAGCCATTGCTGGTCGAGCGGATCGAAGTGCTTCGCGGCCCGTCGACTTTGTTGTATGGAGGCTCTGCGATTGGTGGTGCTGTTAATGCCATTGGCAAGGAAATGCCACGTCGACGGGTGGGGGAGACTGGCTACGAGGGGGCCTTCGAATCACGCTATGATACTGGCTCTAATGGGGAGACCTATTTGGGGTATGCTACCGTTGGCCAAGAGGATTGGGCGCTGACTGTAACTGGCCTCAATCGCGATGCTGACAACTACGAAATACCGAAGGATGCGCGCGCCGATGACGCGAGCGGCGATACTTTGGAAAGCAGTTTTGTTGAAACTGAAATCTACTCATTTGGTGTTAGCTGGTTCTTTAATGATGACAGCCGTATTGGCTTCTCTTTTTCTAACTTTGAGTCCACCTATGGCGTGCCAGGGGAAGAGGAGAGCATATCAATCGACTTAGAGCGAAAGCGTTATGATTTGGAGATGGAATTGGTTGATCCTTCTGAATTAATTGATGCGTTACGCGTGCGGCTTGGCTATACTAATTACAAGCACAGTGAGTTGGAAGGTGCTGAAAATGGAACTGTATTTGAGCGTGACGGTTGGGAGTTTCGCACTGAGGCCGCGCACGCGCCTTTGTGGGTGATCGATGAGGGGGTTATTGGTATCCAACTGTCCGATACCGATTTTTCAGCACTTGGAGAGGAAGCATTCACGCCTCCCACTGAAACCAAGAGTCAGGCTTTGTTTTTCAGCGAACATATTCATGGAGATGTGCTGCACTATGAGTTAGGTGGGCGGGTCGAGCGCAGTGATGTGTCCGCTAACGGCAATGACAGCGACTACGATGAACTGGCGTTGAGTGCCGCAACTGGAGTCACTTGGCAGATTAACCCGAAGGACACGTTGTCACTCGTTTTGCAGCTTTCTCAGCGTCATCCCAACTCGACCGAGTTGTATGCCGATGGTCCCCATCTGGCTACCAGCCAATACGAAATCGGTGATGCTGATTTGGAAAAGGAAACGGCCTATGGAATTGATCTGACTTATCGTTCGACGCATACGCGTTGGCAGGCGGAGTTCTCTACCTTTTACACCTACTACGAGGATTATATTTTTGCTGAGGCTCAAGGCTTTAAGACTGATGGGTTGGACACGTATCAGTTCGAGACCATTGATGCTGAATTTTATGGGTTTGAGGCGCAGCTTGATTACGAACTGTTTAAATCTGTAGATAGCACTGTGCTCCTTAGCTTTATGAGTGATGCTGTGAAGGCTCGCAATAAGGACTCGGGCGATGATCTTCCCCGGATTCCGCCTGTACGCATCGGATCCCGACTCGGCCTGACACATCGCAATTGGGAGTCTGGTTTGGAGCTGCGTTATGCATTTGAGCAAACGAATGTGGCCCCAGATCAGACCGACACTGACGGCTATACTCAGCTGAACGCCGATCTGAGATATCGCTTTGAACTGAGCGACTCATCTGCGGTCGTTTTTTTTCTACGAGGGGAAAATTTGCTGAATGAAGTCATTCGTCATCACAGCTCTTTTCTCAAGGATGAGGCTCCCTTGCCAGGGCGAAATTTTACCCTCGGAGGACGGTTTGAGTTTTAGGTAATTAGATGAGTTATACCTGCCGACTCGCTCAGCTCGCTACAAATAATGACTGCGATGGCGGAGCGCCTATTTCTCGGCATTGACGAGAGCTGCCTCTTTATGTAAGAGTTTCGTGCCATGGCGATTTTTGATGAAAATATTGTCCGCGAGTATTTCGAATTGAACGGTTTTTTTGCCCGTCAGTTGCGTAAGCACAGTGTGCATTCGCGAAGAAAAGCTACGGAGGAGTCGGTGGATTTGTTGGTCTTTAATCCATCGGCACCATCGGATGCACCAGAGCCGAACTTTCAATTATTCTCTTCGGACATGGTTGCGATCCGGCAGGCAATCGTGGTGGTGCATAGCTGGCAACAGACTCGAGTGACGCCGGCGATTTTAAAAAGCCCTGCCCGTTTGTTAGAATTCCTAAAGAAAGGTGTGCTGAGCCAAACGGATGTATTGTTCCAAGTTGAGGACGGGGTACTTGAAAATGTGGCGGCGTACCGCAAGGTTTTGGTGCTGCCCGGCTTGCCGACTGCGGAGCCACAGCGCAGCGAATGCATCGAGCTATTTAAGGCAGCTGGTGTGGATGGGGTGATCGCTTTTAGTACGATTCTAGAAGATTTACTGCGGCACGTGGAAGTGAACCATAGTTATCAGAAGTCAGAGCTTCTGCAACTAGTACGCGTGCTTAAGATCTATGATATGGTGCAGGCTCCACAGATGCGTTTATTTTAGAGGGCTGAGGTGGGAGAGCTGAGGGTTGAGGGTTCTCCCATTCTTAATCATGCTCACAACTTGACTCCTAGTCGACCTTTCGGAGCGCTGAACTGAACTGTGCTGTGGTGATTAGAATTAGGATTAGGACTTTTTTGAGAACAAGTGAGATGACGGGAGTGGAGGAATTTCAACGCGCAACGATCAACTTACTCGCTTGAGTAATTCAAAAAGGCGGGAAAGGTTACGCGTATGTCGATCCATCCTACTGCTCTCGTTTCTGAAACTGCCGTGATTGGTGCAGGTTCTGTTGTTGGTCCTTATGCTGTGATCGAGGCAGGTGCTGTGCTTGGTGAGAATTGTTCAATCGCGGCTCATGCCATTCTGCGTGGTAGCTCTGTTATCGGTGATGCCGTCACCGTCGATTCGTTTGCGGTGATCGGTGGTGATCCTCAGTCGCTGAACTTTGATCCTAAAACGAAGAGTGGCGTGCTGATCGGTAATAATGTGGTGATTCGGGAAGGGTGCACCGTGAATCGTGGCTCGATTGAAGGTTCGGATACCGTGGTAGGGGATGGTTGTTTTTTTATGGCTCAGGCGCATATCGCTCACGACTGTAGGGTGGGTAAGGATGTGG
>Ga0115551_1000284_pt1 | contig 36253 bp, 37 predicted proteins | sample COGITO_mtgs_1103_FD_87179 | JGI IMG/M metagenome (GOLD analysis project Ga0115551, IMG submission 87179) | Pelagic marine microbial communities from North Sea - COGITO_mtgs_110321 | ecosystem: Environmental > Aquatic > Marine > Epipelagic | place: Germany:Helgoland, sampling site Kabeltonne... | reverse complement strand
CAACCTCGCCCACTGATCAGGAGTATATTTTTACTCAGCTAAAAGTTTACTCAAAAACAACGTTCAAAGGGGCTGGTGGCGTTTTAAAAATAAAGGACAATACGGTTGTTGATATTGGATTGTCTTACTACCCAATAAATAACCTTGGAGAAGACCGAGTTATTTATGACGGTCTGATTGTAGAAGGAAATTCTTCTAATAATCCAGCTCCTGTTGTTTGCGATACAATTACATGCACGGGATTTAGAAGCAAAGTTATAAATTGCGTTCTTTTTAATGCCATAGATACTGGGATCATGTTTTCTGGTGCAACAAGAGCATTTTGTAAAAACAATTACATTGAAGGAGCGAGAGACTTATGCATCTACGTTAACGCTGGTGACTTAGAAGGTTTGGGTGAGTCAATTGTTTCAAATAACATTTGTAAGAACGCCCCTTTTGGCGGAATAGGTATTAAACGATTTTCGGCAAACTGTATTGTTGAAGCAAACACGATTGTTGATTGTGGCAACGGGATTACCGTTGAAGACTTTGGCGGCGGCTCAAACCCTACAAACCTTCATATTGTAAATAACAACATGCGAAGAATCGGTTTCCCGCTTCGCGGTGCAAATGTCGCAGAGCGAGGGATTAGCATTTCAAGGGCATCAAACCTTATTGTTAGCGGTAATAAAATATATGAATGTTCAGGAGACTGCATTCTGGCATCAAATCTTGATGACTCAATAATTTCAAACAATCACGTTACTGGATACATTTCCTCACCTTCTGCCTCTGGTAACAACGGAATTATCGCATCAACAACGCCTGTAAATAACATCATTGTGTCTGGAAACATTGTTAAAGGAGTTGCAACTAGAGGTATTTATTTTGGTGATCCGACAGAATGCCAGATTATAAATAATCAGGTCGAGTCTGTGAGTTCTGCTCTTAGAATTAACGCTCCTGGCAACGAGTGTGTTGTGACAGGGAATGTGCTGTTCGGAACTGGCGGGTTGGATACTGAGTTGTTTTCAGGGGCCGTTGTTATATTTAAGGATAATATTCTTAAAAACGGAGCAACAGAACTTTCAAAATATGGCATAAGAACAATATCTTCAGGGCAACCATTCCCTGATGTTTCTGGATTTATTGCAAGGTTCCCCGGAGAAGAGTTGGTTCACCTTGCTGATACAAGCTGGTGGAAGTCATACGGAACTGGCGCTGGCGAGTGGAAGCGTATGACAACTTAAAAGGCGCTAAAACGAAATTTCTAGTTCACGAATGCGCTTATTGAAAGATGAGCGCATTTTTTCTAACTCTTCCCATGTCCATTTAATAGGATCAGAATGAGTCTCACAGTAATCTATAATTGCCTGCCCTTCATCCTCTCCAAACCTATCAATCAAACCTTGCTTGTATCCCCTGGTTGTTTTAGTGCCGGATATATCGCCTGATAAGTTCATATTGCATCGGTGGTTATGCTGAAGGAATGTGTTCTTTCTGTCATAGCGTAAGCCTGACTGAGCGCCGCGAGTTTTAAAGTGACCACAGCACCACTGATCACCACCAATAGGTCGGCCACAGCTAATACATTCAGGCTCTAAACCTCTTTCCTGGAACCACAATTTTTCCTCAAGTACGCGCATTTTGTTAAATGACTTCTGAGTTAATCCGTGTTGCCACTTCAGATCGCGCCTTTTTGCTTCCTTGCTGGCTGCTCGTGAGTCTTTATCCTCTTTCGCTTGTACTTGCTTGGCTTTGTTGATTTGCTTCGTCCTGGTGCGCTCCTGAAGCTTTCGCGAATGAGCTATTGCATGGTCGATACAGCAAAACCAGCCTGCCGGGGTTTTAATTCCCTGCTCAGTTGGATAGCGGTCCTTGCAGTGCGTACACTTCCGTTTTGAATTTGCCATAGTTACCCTACGCTTAGTAATTGTGAGATTGCATTGTGAGCCGTAACTTCATCGTTAAAAGGCTTAGCCAGGACGTAACGCCAGCAAACATTGAAGGCGGCCTTGTAATAGTCTCTGAATTGTTCCTCTGACATTGCATTGAAGTTGATTGATTTAAGTTTGCGCCTTGGTCCGGTAGGCGTGATCTCCACATCGAAATAACCAGCCTGTTCTTTAATCCAGTCGTGAAGCGCTTCCTTGGTCTTGTTTGGTGCCTGGATTTTTTGCGCTCTGTTTTGGCTTAAAGTAGCAAGGAACTGATCGCCCCAGTGCGCCACTTCACCGCCGCCGCCGTTGTCGTCAAGCACCTTACAGAACTTAGCGATCAGCATTCTTTCCGCTTCGGTGGTCATTCCCTGGTCCGGTTCCCAATACTCAAACGTCAAAGCGATAAGCCCGGCCCAGTACCTTTGATGATAAGCAAGTGATCTGGCGCTTTGTTGAGTGGCGTTAATCTTGATCGCCTGGCCTATCTTCCAGCCTGCCGCCGCTTCCCGGTCTGAATCGGTAGCATAGGCAAAGCCGTTATTGACCTTAATCAAAACAAATTCTTTAGCCATTATCATCACCTATCTGTTCAATTAGGCTGTCACCGACATGCTCAAGCATCCAAGAGCAATCGTTATCTTCAGCCACTAACTTAAGGAGCTCGTACTCTTCCGGTTCGCATGGATAGCAATCTTCTGGCGGTCCACTATAGAAACCTGGTGAAAATGGTGTATGATTAAACGTAAGTTCAGCTTCTACTTCTGAGCCGTTAATATCCAGTGTCACCGTTTTTGTGTATTGCATGTTATTACTTCCTTTTCTACTTTGAACTGCCCTAGCCGTATTGGTTAGGGCTTTTTTTATGCGCCGTATAATTCGGACTTCTTAACATAGCTCGTTACCTGTGCGCCTATCTTGAATGGGTTAAACACAAGTACAAACTGAGGCTTGTTATTTCCTGGTATCGGCTTGCCTTCACCATCCAAAAAAGCAATTCGCCCGGTTGAATACTCGCGCTTACCTTCTGGCGTAGCATCGGCGACTATGTGGCGGATCTCGCTAACACCTTTCAAAGCTTCAGCAAACCAACCAACGCTAGTGTCATCGTTAAGCAGCATAACAACACCAAGGCCACCAGCTTGAGCTTCAAGCGACTTCTTCACCCACGGCATAGGATTGCTATACGGGCAATTTAACCAAACATAATTATGACCTATGAAGGCGTAGCGCTTATCTATCTCTTTGGCCCAATCCAGGGAAAGAGAATCATCTTCTTCAGTGAAGTGAAGATCACAAAGCGCGTTTTCGTGCGAACTTGCCATATCAGCAATAAAACCAAACTCACGATTTAGAGTGTTAAACACTTCTGGCGGTGTGCGCCATGAATCTCCCATGCTTTTCTTTTTCATATATCAAACCCTAATTGAACAGAGATTTTATCTGATTTTTCGTCATAGATTAGTGACGATGCTGAGTTGTAATATTCTATTCTCTCCACAAGTATCGAAGCTCTCGTTTCCTTTGATTGTGGCTGGTATGTACCTCTCCAATTCTTATCTATACCAATGTTTCTAGCGACATTTGTAGAGTCGGCTGAAGCAAATGGTAGCTTTGTAAATACGTTTTTATTTAAACCTCGTAGCATGTGCAATTTAGCAATAGGGTAGCCGATTTCGTCAACCACATGGCGAATAATGTCCTTAATTCTGAGTACGCATCCTGTTGGGTTTTTAGTAATGTCATATTCTCCGCAAGAACCGATTGCTACTCTTGGCCACTCATTGCAAAGGCGTATAAAGCGATCTTCTGATTCGTTCATGTGCCAAACTGGTGCACCACTAGCCACGCCGTGAGGCCAATCTTCTATTAGTGCGTCGTTTTCTAATTCGCCTCCGTCTATAACATCAGGAATTATCGCAAAGTCGAAACGGGGATGATTCTTCCAGCCACGGATAAAATTGTGGTACTCGCACCAGTCAATCTCCTTCCCTGTTTTCCAAAATGTAAACGCGCCATTGTCGAGCGCGAAACTCTGACAAATCTCACTAGCCAACCTTAATTGACCGTGGTGAGCGAAACTTATAAAAGCATGCCTGCCTTTCCAGGCTTTGATTGCGCATGTATCAGGCGTAATTGGCCCTCCGTGATAATGAATCATTTACTTCTTTCCTCATATCTAGTTTTAAATGGCCCAATCAACTTAATCCCTTTATCAAGAAATTCGTCAATCTTGCGGTCAAGCTGCTGGTTGTGTTGTTCCGGTGTAAGCGTTTCTTTCATCTTATCCGGTGTTTCGATTCGCTTAGCCTTCGGATCTGGTGGAGTAATTTCACCGTTAGCAATCTTTGTTCTGATCTTGCTGATAGTTTCAGCCCAAAGTTTACGGGCCTTGTCTTCAGGTAATTGAGTTCGGCACTGAAAGCCTACCTTCTGCCTAGTTAACAACTCTGCATGATCAAGTGCTTCTTTCTTGTCAATGAAGCGGTCAAAGGATTCAGTGGCATCCTCAACGCCTTCGCAAAGCTCAATGAACTTAGGCAAGTTAGGCGGCCAAGTAATGCCAGCTTTAACAGTTTGAGCAACGCCATTCTTAACGCTTTCGATAGTCTGTTTATTCAGGGCTATCTTCCACATCAATGACGGTTCCTCGCCGTTCTCCCTGATCCACTGCTCCCCGTAGATCTCCACCATCTTCACCCAAATCCAATCTGCCGCTTGACTGTTGGTATTCTGGTCCGTACTTCTCTCGAAGTCTTGCGTGTTGGCGTTCGAGCGCTGAGAGTTTACGGCCCGATGTAGATTGTCCATTGATAATTTTTTCATTGCCTATTGTCTCCATGAAGCTTTCGAGCTTTTCACCTGTTCTACATATCAGCTCAATATCGTTAAAAGGTTTCTGCCTATCGTTTTGACCCATTGAAAACGGATCATTACGACAACCATCAATAGCCTGTTTAATCTGTTCAACCGTATAACCTTCTTTCAGTCTTGCCTTGATAGCTTTATCGCGTTTAGCGGTTAGCTTGCTGGTAGAAAGATTTTTACCCATAACGTCACACCAGTATTTGAACAAGTCGAAAGCCGGGTTAGCTTTAGCTGACATAGGTTTTTCTAATTGGTTACTGGTTAATGGTTCTTGGTTATTGGTTATTGGTTTATGGTTAGCTTTCGATTCGCTTTTTTTAGCTTTACCTTCGGTTTCGTCTGGGTTAGCTAAATTAACCGACTGGGTTTTTTTAGCTTTGCCTTCGGTTTCGTCTGGGTTAGTTTTGGCTTTTCTTGGTCGCCCTCCCTTTTTGCCGTTAGCCCTTGCTGCGTCTGCCTTTGCGTGATAATTGGCAATTTCTGAATCAATGCGACTTTGCTGATAACCTTCTTCCGTTTCTGTAAAGAAATCCTCAAGGACGGTTTTAATTTCCTCGTGGTTTTCTCTCATATTGATAAGCCTGGACAGCTTAGAAACGTCTTTGATAAGAGGTTGCTCTTTGTCGTAGTACAGATCGATAAGCCGTCTATAAGCTAAATCTTCGGTATTACTCAAATGACGAGTAGCCTTAGCATAGTCACCAATGTTGAATTGGTAATAGTGCATAAGCTAATCACCCTCGCCAAGCGCAATGAACTCACTCACTGGCATTTCAAAGAATTTCGCAATATCAACAATGCTAGATTGTTTAATAGAGCCGCTTTTAAGCCAGTTAGAAATCTGCTGGCTGCTTGTTCCTAAAGCATTAGCAAGATCTTTATGCTTAATGCCTTTGTTTGCTATAGCGAGTCTTAGAGACTTACTTAGGTTCATTCTGGTTAACTCCTTTACTGTGTTGATGAGCTTAATATATACGGCCAAGCTTAAAAAGTACAGAAAAAAGTGAAAATAAATCTTGCGGAAGTGAAATTAAGCGGTTATAGTTCTTACATCAACACGGAGACGCAACATGAAGAAGGCAAGTATGAATGTTTTAGCAGTAATAGCAGGGGTGGCGCTTTTCTGTCTTGTAGGTCAAATGGACTACGAAGACGCAGTAAACCAGGAAGCACACTATTGCGATATGGTTGAAGCTGGTAACTGGCCTGCTTACCGTGATGACATTGTTTGTTCAAAAGTAGAAGGTGAATAACATGAAAATCGAAAACAAAGGCGCTCTTGTAGAAGCGTTCGCCGTAAAGTCGGCAGAGATTCAACGTCTTAATGATGAGCTCGGAAAAGCTGAAGCGGATCTTGAAGCAATTAATCAAGCTATCGTTGTTGATGAAGACCTACTTGGAATTATCCAAGAGGGCGGTATCCACACTGTAAACGATGCACTTGTTTACTGGAATGACCATAACGATCAGTTAGAAATCGCCAAGGTTATTCATTCATGGTCTGAGAAGACTGAACTTAACGCTGAACAACTTCAGTTAATTGGTGGCTTAAATGAGTAACGGCGAATTAGTTGCAAGTGATCAGCAATCATCACTTCCGGTTATGGCACAGCCGCACATGCGCCTAATTGAAATTGCAGTGAATAACGGCGCTGATATTACTCAGCTTGAAAAGCTTATGGATCTTCAAGAGCGTTATGAGGCAAACCAGGCCAAGAAAGAGTTTAACGCCGCAATGTCTAAGTTTCAGGCAATGCTTCCGGTAATTGAAAAGCTTGGCATTGTTGATTACACAACTTCAAAAGGTCGCACGTTCTACCAGTACGCCAAGATTGAAGATATTGCTAAGGCAATTCAGCCAGCGTTAAAAGAAACGGGTTTGTCTTACCGCTTCACGCAAAGCCAGGATAACGGAATTATCACGGTTCGCTGCATCGTCACGCACAAAAGCGGCCACTCAGAATATAGTGAGTTGGTATCTTCTCCTGATATTAGTGGCGGCAAGGATCAGCTTAAAAGTATCGCTTCGGCAATCTCATACCTTCGCCGTTATACACTGACTGGTATCTTGGGGATTGTTGTCGGTGGTGAAGACGATGACGGCGATTCTGTTCAGTACGACAACCAGGACCAGCAAAAGCCTGTTAACTGCTACCCGGATGAAGAGTTTAATAAAAACTTCCCGGCCTGGTCTAAAAAAATAACTGACGGCAAGCACACAGTTGACTCGCTACACCAATTCTTGACTAAGAAGAACATTATCCTTAGCCAAGACCAATACTCAAAATTACAACAAGTAGGAAAGTAGAATGCAATTATTCAAAGTAGAACAAGGCACACCGGAATGGCACGAACTTCGTGACACTCACTTAACCGCTTCTGATGCTTCTGCAATGATGGGTGCAAGCAAGTACAAAAGCCGCACTCAGCTAATGAAAGAAAAGAAGTTTGGTGTTAAGGAGAAAATCACTCCGGCTAAACAAGCGCTTTTCGACAAGGGCCACGCAGCAGAAGACGCAGCTCGTGATCTTCTTGAAGTTGATATGCTTGAGTCATTCGCTCCGGTTGTTGGTGGTATCGAGATTGACGGTTTAAAGCTACTCGCTTCACTGGATGGTCTATCAGAAGATCAGCAAATGGTATTCGAGCATAAGCTTTGGAATGAAACGCTTGCTGAGAATGTTCGCAATAACGTGCTTGAAGATACTCACTACTGGCAGTTAGAGCACCAGCTTCTTGTGTCCGGTGCTGAAAATGCTTTGTTTATGACTTCAGACGGCACAGCAGATAAACGCGAATACATGCACTACATTTCAATCCCTGAACGCCGTGAGCAGTTGATTGCTGGCTGGAAGCAGTTCAATAGAGATCTCGAATCTTTTGAAATGGAAGCCAAGAAAGAAGTTGTTGTTGCTGAAAAAACTAGCCTACCAGCTATTTCATACAGCGTAACAGGAACAGAGATCACCACTAACATCGCTATGTGTCTTGACCAAATCAAGACAATGGCAAGTGAAGAAATGAGCAAGGTCCTGGAAACTGATCAGGACTTCGCCGACAAGGACCAACTTAACAAAGATGTTAAGAAGGCTCGCGCCGGGCTCAAAGATATGATCGGCAAGGTTCGCGGTGAGTTTGTTAGCTACTCACAGTTTGAAGAAATCGCTCAAGAAATGGATGGTGTTCTTCAGCAAATGCAAAGCCACGGTGAGAAGCAGGTTAAACAGGCCAAAGAAGCTAAGAAGCAAGCTATTTGGACTGAAGCAAACAACGACCTTCTTAACCATATCCAAGAATCTAACGGCAAAATCTCGCCTATGGGCCTTGTGTCAATCATGGGAGAGATTCGTCCTGATTGGACTGGTGCAATGAAGAACAAGCGCACCATTGAAAGCCTTGAAAATGCGGTATCTGAAGAGCTGGCTAAGTGGAAGGTTGAGATTAATCAGGTAATGGACCGTGTTATTCCTAACCTTCAATATCTTCGTGACCATGCAGCAGATTACAAATTTTTATTCTCTGATGCTCAGCAGCTAGTTAACCAGGACGCTGAACCATTCCAGGCAATAATTAAATCACGCATTGCCGACCACAAGAAGGCTGAAGAAGAACGCCTTGAAGCTGAACGCCAACGCATTCAAAAAGAAGAAGAGGCAAAAGCTCAACGTGAAGCTGAAGCCAAAGCTGAAGCAGAGCGCGAGCGCATCCGCAAAGAAGAACGCGCCAAAGCTCAAGCTGAAGAGCAAGCTAAACGTGAGCAAGAAGAAGTTGACCGTTTACAGCGTGAAGCAGAAGAGAAGGCTAAGCAGCCAGATCCAGCGCCTGAAGTAGAGCAAGTATTTCAAGATGCTGTTCAAACAGGTGTCGGATTTATCCAGGGTGGTAAACGAGTTGCGCCGGAAGACGTTTATAAAGAACCTGAACCAGAGCAAGCTAAGCCGCTAAATGAAATTATGTCTAACCTTGTGTACGCTCTAACCAAAGAAGCGGCTAGAACTGACTTCATGGAGTTTCTTGAAAGTTGTGGTGTTACTTACGATGAGTATCTTCAGGTGAAAGAATACTGGTTGTCGCAAGGCGTTAAAGCTTACCTTTAATAATTAACCTGGCGGTGTAACAACCGCCACCACTTAAACCAAAGTAGAGATATAACATGAAAACGATTTTTACATACGACACAGAAACAACCGGAATCCCTAACTGGAAAGTTCCAAGCGATTCACCTGAACAGCCTCACTTAGTTCAATTGGCTGGTGTTCTTTCTAACGCTGAAACTGGTGAAGAAATTCAATCAATGAACGTGATCATTAAGCCGGACGGTTGGGAAATCCCTGAAGAAGTAACAGAGGTTCACGGTATCACGACTGAATACGCGCTTGAGCATGGTATTCCTGAAGGAATGGCTGTCGCAATGCTTCACATGATCCGTGGTGACGCTGAACGAGTGGCGTATAACAAGACTTTTGACCAGCGCATTATTCGTATTGCAATGAAGCGCTACATGTCTGAAGAGTGTATTGAAAAGTGGGCGGAAAAATCAGACCACCACTGTGCAATGCGAATGGCTCAAAAAGAGCTAGGCGGTAAAAATCCAAAGCTTGTTGATGCTTACAAAGCTATTTGTGGTAAAGACTTGGTAAATTCTCATAGCGCAATGGCTGATACACTGGCAGCGCAAGAAATCTTTTTCAAACTTAACTCAGGAGAGTAATCATGGCAGATCGCAAAACAAACGTAGCTGACTTTATCGGCGAATGTAACGCAGGAATTATGATTGAAAAGCTTGCACTGGCTTTAAGTGATGCGGCATTAGCTCAAATCACTCACGGTATCGGCAGCAAGAAAGCGAAGGTATCACTTGAATTTACCTTTCAACAAATGGGCGACAACGATCAGGTTATTGTTTCTCACAAGCTTTCAACCAGTAACCCAACTAAGCGCGGTAAGAAGTTTGAAGAAGATATTACTGATACAGCGTTCTTTGTTGGTAAAGGTGGCAAGCTAACCATCAATGCGCCGGAAGAAGACGACAGCGGCCAGTTCAACCTAACACATGAAAATGTTGATAAAGAAACTGGTGAAGTACAGCAACACTCAAACGTTCGCCGCCTGGCTAACTAATTCAAACCGCCGGGTTAACGCCCGGCAAACCTTAAATTTTTATTAGAGAGTAAATAACTATGTCAATGACTAAAGAAGCAATCCAGCACCTTGAAAAAACTGTTCTACTTCAAGATGTGAACACAGCGCTTGCAGCGGTAGCAACTCAATCGCCACTTGTGGCACTACCTGAAGGCGTAAAGCTTTCTGATCTTGAAGGTCACATGGAGCACCGCACTTCTTACCGCTTCAACTTCTCAACCAAATCAATCAAAGACTTTGGTGAATACTGCAAAGAGTTCGACAAAGAAGGCGCTAAGTGTTTTGTAAACTCTGATCGCATGTATGCAGAAACCATCTTTGACCTTGGCACAGAAGATAAACCGCTTCACCAGCGCCACAACTCAAAGCTTCAGCTTGATAAGACAGCAGCGTTTAAAGCTATCCTTTGCGTAAATGGCGACCACATGAGCCAGAAAGCAGCGGCTAATTTTGTTGAAGACTGGGCCGACAATATCAAGGTGGTTAACAGTGACGGCGAGCCAATGACCAATAGCCAGGCGGCCAAGCAATTGCGTGAAATCACTATCGAGCAAGTTAGTAACCGTGATAGCAAGGTCGGCGACTTCGGCGAGTCTATGAGCGAGTTCGAGAAGATTGAAGCTAAGAACCAGGACAAGATCCCGGCAACGATTGAGTTTACTTGTCAGCCTTACCACGGTTTATCTAATCGAGCGTTTACCGTTCGTGTATCAATCCTAACTGGCGGCCAGAAGCCTGAAATCTGCTTCCGCATCATTAAGCTTGAAGCGCAAGAAGAAGATATGGCTGAAGAGTTCAAAGAAATCCTGGTTGAAATGTTCAAAGACTCTGAACTAAAAACCTTCATCGGCGAAAGCTAAGACTAACTAACCAAGTTGAACTATCTGGAATTACCGGATAGTTCGCTTTAACAAGGAAATACCATGCAAAACAATGCACCACTTGATAAAGGCCGTGTTGCTGTAGTAGTTGAGAAGTATCCAACCAATCAGCTTGATCAAAACAATCAGCCTCAAATGAAAAACCGCTACGCCACTGTAGGCCGTGCAACTCTTTGGCCTAACAAGCAAGGCTCTAACATGCCTAACATTGAAGTTGAGCTTGATACTATGCCAGTCGGTCAAACTGGTCCGGTTAAAATGTATATCTTCTGGAACTCTGAAGATAACCAGAACCAAGCGCCTCAACAAACTGGCGGCTATCAACAACAGGCAGCACCACAGCAACAAGGTGGTTACGGTCAACAGCGAGGTCGATAATGGGAAAGGTTTTAGACTTACTCAGTAAAGGCGCAAGCGCTCCGGCTGGTGACGTTACTCACGTTAACGAAGCCAAAACAGCAGAAGAAGCGCTTGCTGTACTTTCAAAAGAAGCAAGAAAGGCATTGCGTGAAACGGGATTTTGGAACCAAGAGTTTCACGGTAATGAAATTGTAGCGGTGATCGCCTGCTTTATTGCGGCGAAAGCTGAATTAGATAAACAATCTGAAGGTAAATAAAATGACAAAGCAAAATGACGAGCAAATGGAAAAAGAAATTGTTGAACTTGGTTTAACTGCGCCTCGCGTAACACTTGATTCAATCAAAGCACTAATGGCTAAAGTTGAATACAAGGTTCACGTTGTTGAAGGCACTACCACAACTCACGCCGTTGCGCTTCTTGATGGTTTCAGCCTGGCTATTGGTATGAGCGCGTGTGTTGATCCTGCTAACTTCAATGAAGAGTTAGGCCGCAAGTATTCAATTATTGACGCTGAAGAGAAGGCTCAGAAAAAGCTATGGGAACTTGAAGGTTATCGCCTGAAGTTCTCAAATAGCTAAATGAACAGCGTTATTAAGGTTGTATTCATGCCTAAGCTGTTAAAGGCTCAAAGGCATGAATACTTGATTAACACAGACAACTACAAAACCGCTGAAGAGATAGCAAGTAAGCGGTTGTTCTTTGATGGTCACAGCAAGAAAGACTTCAAAGAAGTTGTTATGGCTCAAGTTCAAGTATTTGATAAGTAAGGTATTTATGAAAAAGATAGCATTAATCATAGGCCACTCAGCCAAAAGCCCAGGGGCCACAAACAAAACTTACGGCACAAGCGAGTTTGAATTTAACGGGCCGCTTGCTCACTCGGTAGCTGAAAAGCTTATCCTGGAAGGTTACGAACCAATTATTATTTATCGTGACTGCTCATACTCAGCACTACCAGGTAAGGTAAATCAAACTGAAGCTGATATTGCTGTTTCATTTCACTGTAACGCCTTCAATGAGCAATCAAACGGCTCAGAAACGCTTTACTACAAGCACAGCTCAAAAGGCTTCTTGCTCGCTTCGTGCATTCAAGAGCAAGTTGTTAAGTGTTTGGGCCTTAAAGATCGCGGCCTTAAACCTTGCGTAGCTTCGCACAAAGGTAAGGCTGGTGATCGCGGTGGTCTTCTCCTTCAGAAAACTTCAATGCCTTGTGTCATTGTAGAGCCGTTCTTTATTGATAGTGACGCATCATTAGAACTGGCTAACCACAAGTTTGAAGATTTAGCTGAAGCATACACAAAAGGGATAGTGAACTATCTAAGGGGTTAGCATGAGTTTTTTAGCAAAGATAACTGATGTTGTTGGAGGTTCATTGTTTGGCTCAGTCAAAGAGCTGATCACTGATTACTTTCCACCGGATATGTCACCAGAGAAAAAGGCAGAGCTTCAGCAAAAAATTGATGAAATGGAGTTCAAGAAACAAATGGCTATCATGGAAGCCGCCGCTGATGCTGAAAAAACGCTTAACCAACGAATAGCAGAGCAAGAAGGAACAGCAAGCGACCTTAAACAGTTGCCGATAGTTGGCCGGATAGTTTTGTTTCTTCGTGGTATGCAGCGTCCTATGTGGGGATTCTTCGTTATGTACCTGGATTATGAATGGTTCACTAATCCATCAACAAAATTGCTAGGGGATAAGTTGGTTCAAACGTTCTCAGAGCAGCAGCAGACAGCGCTTATTGTGATTAACCTATTGGTATTGGGTTTCTTATTTGGTGAGCGCACCGTCAAGAACCTTGAGCCACTAATCATAAAAGTGTTTGGAAAGTCAGGTAAATAAGGTAATTTAGTCGCTTGAATGATATACTTATCAAAATGTCAAGCGACAATTAAACCTATATTATGGACAAACATATGCCACAGGATACTTTAAGTTTTATACAGCGCCTTCAGGAGTACGGGATACTCGGTTATGCGTGGATACTACTCGTAAGCTTTTGGGCTGGAACTGCAAAGTATCTAACCTCACTCAATGGAAAGAAGCCGACTATCTTCGGTTGGCTATCTGAAACTTGTGTAAGTGGCTTTGTCGGTATCATTGCCGCAATGACTTGTCAGTATTACCAGCTAGACTTTCTACTCACTTCAGCAATAACAGGGATCTGTGCTCATAACGGCACCAGGTCCCTTTATCTTATTGGTGAAATCTTAAAAAAAAACACGACAAGCCTTAACCGTATTGCTTCAGAGCCAACGGATACCGCTTTGATGGCAAAGAGAAAGGAACAAGACGATGAAAAACACGATAAGTAACATCATTCTCCCGGCTGATACCTGGGTTAACATCTATCTAGCCCCTGCAATTGTCGCCGCTGGTATCTCAATCGGTGATCGCCTAGCCTTCACAAGCATAGAAGGCACTATCAATTTAAACTTCTCAGCTAACAAGCCTGGTCAAGACGCCGGGTTTACTCCGTTAGAGAAAGGCTTTGAAATATCCAATAGCTTAGGCTCATTAGGTGCGTGGGCGATTAGTCGCGGCGCTGATGGTTTAATTAACGTAGGTGAGAACGTAACCGCTGAAATGCCTGATGGTTTATTTAGTGGCACACGAGCAATTACACAACAGACTTACACTGAAGCCAATTCAAAAGCTGGCGTTCAGCATGAAGGTTCAACTCTTCTATCTGACGTTGCCGCTGGCGCAGAGAGCGACACCATCTTTCTAACTGGTGCATTGCCCGTATCGCTAAAAGGTCGCGTCATTGGTTTTACTGGAACTGGCGTAAAAGCTGAAATATTTGAGGCTCCAACGTATACAGGTGGTTCTTCAGTTCCATATCAAAACGCTTCAGCTATTAATCCAGTGGCCGGACTAGCTCAAATCATTGTAGGTGCAACCGTAACGGCTGATGGTGATTTAGTGTTTGCGCCTGACTACCTGATCGGCAATACATCAAACCAGGGCAAAGGCTCCTATGGCGATTCAGTTAGTGGTAGAGAAAAGCTGTTGAAACCAAACACAGCTTACTTATTCCGTATTACCTCCCTTGATACTCAGCCGCAAGACATTACAAGTCTGCTTACCTGGTATGAGGGTGAACTCGACTTGCCGCTATGAGTGAAACCAAGCAAATTAAATTAACCGCTGAACAGTTGGAGTTAGCAAGTAAGCTTACTCCGCTTCAGCGTAAGTTTGTTATGCACCTGGTAAGCTCAAGCATGAACCAAAGAGAGGCTTATGTTAAAGCAGGGGGCAAAGCAGAAACAGAGAAAGCTCAAATAGCCTCAGCAAGCCGCATGTTAGCTCAAGTTAGCGTGAAAGCCTTCTATGACTCTTTGATGAATAGTATCGCTTCAGATTCGATTATGACAAAGCAGGAAGCTCTTGAGAGGCTTTCTAAGTCAGCAAGGGCAACAATACACGACATTTGCACATTCGAGCTTAAACAGGTCGGTGAGGACGAAGACGGCAACCCGGTGATGCAAACGGTTTGGGCCATGAAGCACTCTGAAGACATTGATCCGGTTATCGCCGCTTCAATCAAGTCAGTTACCTTCACCAAGACCGGGCCAAAGATTGAAATGTACGATAGCAACGGCTCAATCAAGATACTTTCAGACCTTCAAGGCTGGAATGCGCCACGCAAGCAAGAGATCACCGGGAAAGACGGCCAATCATTAGCAATCAAAGCTGATGTTAGCGCTCCAGAAATAGCGGCGGCTTTAGCTGGTTTAATGGGTAAATTGTAAAGCCTTTAAAATCAAACGGTTAGTTAACTTCTCTCAGTACGGATATAACAAGGATATTACGATGAAACGAAAACCTTTCTTATTTGCTGTGTTAGCTGGCTTGTTTATGTGGATTATCATCATATCCGCTATCTTATGGAGTATTGCGTGAGTGAAGTAATGCAGTGGGAGACAATGACGGATGCCGAGAAGATAGCCGTCAAAGTAGCAAGTGAAGCCTCTTTTGAGGCTTTTATGCGTATATTCTTCCAGTTATTGCAAGGTCAGAAGTTTAAAAAGAACTGGCACCACACTTATGAGTGCCAACTTGCTGAAGATGTTTTTTACGGAAAGATTAAACGGGGCATCATCAATGTTGCGCCTGGTTCAACTAAAACAGAAATATGGTCAATTCACTGGCCTGTATGGTGCATTATCAAATGCATCACTGACGGCAATCCAAGAAGTTCACGCTGGCTACCGCTTTCTTACTCTGATGACCTGGTTGTTGAGAACGCAACAAGGGTTAAAGAGATCATTGACTCTGAAGAGTTTCAGCAGCTTTGGCCTATGACTCAGGCCAAAACCACCAAAGCAAAGCACAACTGGATGTACTACGACCAGAACAATAACCGCCATCGTCTTTACGGGACCAGTATCAACGGCCAGGTAACAGGTCGCCGAGCTGGTTACATGATTGAAGACTGCTTTACTGGTGCGCTTATCCTGGATGATCCACTTCCACCGAAAGATTCAGACAGTGGCAAGCTAATGGACAAAGCAAACAAAAAGCTTAACCGTGTTGTTCGTTCCCGTCTTGCACATGACAACGTGCCTATCATCATGGTTCAACAGCGAATAGCTAACGGTGACAGTACCGACTTCCTTATGAGTGACAAAACGCCGGACACCTACGAAATATTCAAGGTTCCGGCCATTGTTGATCGTGAATACCTGGACACCCTACCGGATGAAATGAAACAGGCCTGTATTCGTGACACTGGATTCAAGTCGGGCCGTGTTAGCTACTGGACTGACAAAGAGCCAACGGAGACATTACTCGCCATGGAAAAAGCAGATAACTTTATGTTCAGTGCTCAATACCAACAAAACCCTGATGACGCACTTCAAGAAGGTGTTGTTTACAAGAAAGAGCTTGAGCTACTTATTGAAGAAGGCCGTTTGTGTAATATCCCTATCGAGAAGGCACTCCCCGTTTATACCTATTGGGATCTTGGTATCAATGACGATATGGTTTTATGGCTCATGCAGCCACACCGCAAAGAGTTACGAATGATTGCGTGTTATGCCAATCGTGATGAAGGCATGGAGCATTACATTAACTGGCTTCACGACTTCGCTGATAAGTACGGGATTCGATACAAAGAACACCTAGCACCGCATGATATTTCTGTTCGTGATCTAATGACCAGGGAAAGTCGACTTGATACCGCTAAGCGAATGGGTATTAAGTTTAAGCTGGTTGAACGATGCAAGAGCAAGCGTGAATCAATCAACGCCTTGAAGAAGTTATTTCCTCGCCTATGGATTGATAGCAAACGATGCGACACCGATTCAACCGGAGCAACTGGTGATCAGGCTAAGAAGACAGGCTGGAAAGGTATCAAGGCATTGCGCCGCGAGTGGGACCATGACAATGAAGTGTTTAAAGATGCTACTGGCCCTAAGTGGGCTACTAACTTCACTGATGCCATTCAGCAAATGGGCCTTCACTACAAAGAAGAGGTTGAGCGCCAGAAACCACAAAGACGCAGACCTGGACAGCATTCTTCAGGTGGATGGATGACAGGCTAATGCGTAGTTATGGCGAAATAGCTGAAGTGTGCTTTCAGCGTAAAGGCTGGAACATTTACAATCTGGCTACTGAGTATAAGATTTGGGATGGATACCGCAACAAATCGGTTTATGTAAACACCATGCTCGAACTCAAAGAAGAGATAAGCAAATTTATCAAAGAGGAATACCATGAAGAAAGTTAAGTTCAAGTGTGACGGTTGTAATGTGGTTGCGAGCCGACCAAAGCAAAGGCTTGTTCAGGAACATTCTCGTAAGTATTGCTGTGAAAAATGTTTAATGAAATGGAGGCTTGCTAATGGCTAAGTCAAAAATAGAACAGCTTTACGCTAAACCCGTAAAGCAAAAAAAAGGTGATAAGTCTGATGACTCATTACTTTGTACGGCCAGAAAGCGAGCTCGTGACGGTGCAACCTACTGGAAAGAAAACTGGGAAGCGGCTGAAGATGATCTGAAGTTCCTTGCTGGTGAGCAATGGCCTTCACAAGTACGAACTGAGCGAGAGCTTGAGCAACGTCCTTGCCTGGTTAATAACGTATTACCTACTTTTGTGGATCAGGTTCTTGGTGATCAGCGACAAAACCGCCCGGCCATCAAGGTAAGTGCTACTGATGTGGTTCGCGTTCCTGACTCTGAAACCGGAGAAGACACAACGCTTCGCATATCTAACACCACTGGCAAGACTGACTATGAGCTTGCTGAAGTGTTTACCGGGCTAATCAAGAACATTGAATACAACTGTGATGCTGAAACAAGCTACGACATTGCTTTCCAGTCTGCGGTTGAGTCTGGTATGGGTTACTTGCGTGTTCGCTCTGATTACCTGGCAGATGATAGCTTTGAACAAGACCTGATCATTGACCACATTGAAAACCAGTTTGCTGTAACAATGGACCCGAACGCTAAAGAGCGTGACCGTTCAGATATGAACTGGTGCCTTATTGATGACACGATGGAGAAGGAGTCATTCAAAGAGCTTTACCCTGATGCCAACGCCGACCCGGTTAACTCTGATTCAGTTGATGATATGGGAACCTGGTACTCTGACAACTCAGTTAAGATCAGCGAATACTTCACTCGTGAGCCTTGCGTTAAAGAAGTGGCCCTTCTTAGTGATGGCCGTTCAGTGTATATGGATGAGCTAGAGCCTGTTGTTGATGAACTGCTTGCCAAAGGTGTAAGCATTGTCCGTACCCGTAAGGTGAAAACTTATAAGGTCTTCTGGCGTAAAATTACCGGGCTTGATGTTCTTGAAGGTCCTGTTGAATTGCCATGCTCAACTATCCCAGTCGTCCCGGTTTGGGGTAAGGCGTTGGTTATTAAGAAGAAAATTATCTTTCGCTCTATTATTCGCCATAGTAAAGATGCACAACGAATGGCTAACTATTGGGATAGCGCCGCAACTGAAGCCGTTGCTCTTGCACCTAAAGCGCCGTTTATCGGTTCTGAAGGTCACACTGAAGGTTACGAACACCAATGGGAAACGGCCAACACTGTTAACCGTTCAGTGTTAACTTACGTCCCACAATTCCAGGGCGATCCTGGTCCACGCCGTGAACAACCAGCCGCTATCCCTGCCGCTGAAATCACTCTTGGCATGAACTCAAGCGAGAAGATTAAAGCCACGCTTGGAATGTATGACGCATCACTTGGCGCAATGGGTAATGAAACTTCAGGCCGGGCAATCGTAGCAAGACAGCGCCAGGGTGATCGCGGTTCGTTTGCCTTCATTGACAACCTGACTAAAGCCATTCGCCGTGTTGGTAAGATTATGGTTGAAATGATACCTAAGATTTACGATACAGAGCGTGTTGTTCGCTTGAAGTTCTCTGATGAAACTGAAGACTTTGTTAAGTTGAATGAACAGATACTTGATGAACAAACAAACGAGTGGGTAACTATCAATGATCTGAACGTTGCTAAGTATGACGTTGTTGTTACTACTGGCCCGGCTTACTCAACACAGCGACAAGAAGCGGCTGAATCGCTTATTCAATTCGCTCAAGCTGTTCCGGCTTCCGCTGCCGTTATTGCTGATCTTATCGCTCAAAACATGGACTTCCCTGGCGCTGATGTTATGGCCGAACGTCTTAAAAAGATTGTACCGCCTAACGTATTGACCAATGACGAAAGAGAGAAGCTTGCTGAAGATATGCCAGAACAGGACCAGCCAACACCTGAACAACAGATTCAAATGAAGGAGCTTGAAGTTAGAAGCCAGGAAGCTGAAGCTAAATCGGTAACAGCTCAAGCCAATAACGAGAAGTCTGCCGCTACAATTGCTAAGGCGCAGGCGGACCTTGTTCAGGCCCAGCTTGAAACGGCTGAAGCGCAAGCTCAGCTTCAAGCTATTGAAAGCGGTCAAGGTCAAGCTTACCAGCAAGTGCGTGAATTAGTTGCTGAAGCACTGGCTGAGTTAATGGCAAATAACCAAAATGTCAAGGCTTAACGAGTGACTTTTTACTAAATTAAGCTTATCATTAGTTTATGGCTACCAGTGGCCTTTCACTGGGCTTAAATTCGTATAGGAACATATACGCCATGAGTGATGAAAACAACCAAGACGAAACTTCAGGTTTTGTCGTTACATTGAGCGATGCGCCAGAAGCACCAACTGAACCACAGGAAGAGCCGAAGCAAGAAGAACAGGCCAGTTCTGAAGCTCCTGCTACTGAAGGTGAAGAGAAGCCAGAACCTAAAGGTGAAGGCGAAGAGTCTGAAGGCAAAGCGCAAGATGATTCCGGTAACGATTCTGATACCGCCGCACCGGACGAAGGCAAGAAGCCTAACCGAGTGCAAAAGAGAATCGACAAGGTAGTAAGAGAACGTGAAGACGAGCGCCGTAAAAATGAGGCACTTGAAAAGCGTATTGCAGAATTGGAAGGTAAAGGATCGGATAAGTCAGAAAAGGAACCCGTTGAGGATGACTTTGAAACTTATGACCAGTATCTTGATGCCCTAGACGCTTATGATAATAAGCCGACAAAGGACCAGGACAAGCCTGAACCTAAACAGGAAGAGCAAGAAGCGGCACCTTCATTAACCGATAGCCAAAAAACGGCAATGGCTGTTATTAAGGAAACGGTTGAGTCAGCAACTAAACCTGATGACTTTGAAGCTGTAGCGCTTAACCCTGAAGTTCCGATCACTGGCGATATGCTTGAAGCGTTGGCTGAATGTGAAGACCCGGCAAAGGTCATGTATCATTTGGGCCAGAATAAAGATCTTGCTACTGATATTGCTTCTGGTTCGCCAGCTCAGCAAATGCGAGCAATCGCAAAACTTGATCTGACGGTGACGAGCAAACCGCCGAAACCGACAAAAACAACTAATGCGCCCGATCCTATTAGCCCTGTTGGTGGTAGTGATGCACAAGAGAAAGCCCCGGCTGAAATGTCTTTTGCAGAATACGAAGCTCACATGAATAAGAAAGAACGTTCGCGCCAATCTTGGTAATAAATAAAGGAGCCTTCTCATGGCTGTTCAAAACAACAATCTACTTACTGATGATGTAATTGCTAAAGAAGCATTGCGTCTACTTAAAAACAACTTGGTTACTGCTAAGTTGGTTTACCGCAACTATGAAAAAACATTTGGTAAAGTCGGCGATACTATTCGCTTAAAACTTCCTTACCGTGTTAAAGCGGCTGATGGTCGCACCCTGGTTAAGCAACCAATGGTTGATCAGACAATCCCGTTCAAGATTGACAAGCAGCACCACGTTGGCCTTGAGTACACTGTTAAGGATAAAACCCTTGATATTATGGACTTCTCTGAACGTTACCTGAAGTCGGGTATGATTCAGATCGCCAATAAGATTGACCGCAATATCTTGCTTACCCTGAAGAAAGCATTCCACACTTCTGGTACTCCTGGTGTTCGCCCTGGTAAGTTTATCGACTTTGCTAACGCTGGTGCTAAACAAACCACTTACGCCGTTCCTCAAGATGGAATGCGCCATGCGGTCCTTGACCCGTTCACTTGTGCTTCTCTATCTGATGAAGTAACAAAGCTGTTTAAAGAAAGCATGGTTGAGCAAGCGTATAAGATGGGCTATCGCGGTAAGGTTTCTGAGTACGATACTTACGAGTCTCAGAACTTGCCTAAGCATACTGTTGGTGATCACGGCGGCACTCCTTTGGCTGGTGCTGGTGCTAACGGTTCAGTGATCACTATGACTGGCGGTACAGCTTCAACAGCTGGCTTCTTGAAAGTTGGTGATGTGTTTACCGTTGCTGGTGTATTCGGTGTTAACCCTCAGAACTATGAAACAACTGGCTTGCTTCAAGAGTTCGTTGTTACTGCTGACGTTGATACTGATGGTGCTGGCGCTGCTTCAATCAGTGTATTCCCTGCATTGAATGACGGTACAGCCACTATCAACAACGCTGAAGGCGACCCAATCAGCACGAAAGCTTACCAGAACATTACCGCCCTTCCGGTTGCTGGTGCGGCTATCACTATTGCTGGTGCGGCTAATGCAACATACGAACAAAACTACCTGTTCCACCGTGATGCTATTGCGCTTGCAATGATTGACCTTGAGCTACCACAGTCAGCGGTTATCAAGTCTCGCGCTGCGGATCCTGAAACTGGTCTGTCACTTACTCTTACTGGTGCTTATGATATTAATGAGCAAACAGAGATTCACCGTATTGATGCTGTTTACGGCACTGATTTGATTTACGGTGAGCTTGCCCTTCGTATGTGGGGCGCTGCTCAGTAAGTAATAACCGATAAGGCCCAAGGACGGGCCTTTTATTCATTAGATAGAGAGAGTAATTAATATGTCAAAATTATGGATGTATCACGCTAACTGCCCTAAAGGTGAAATTGTTAACTTGTCTCAAGCTGAGCAATTAGAGCAAGACGGTTGGGTTAAGTCTCCGGCGCTTCTTGATTTACCTAAAGAAGACAACGCCGCAAAGATGGACGCCGATCAGATTGAACGTGCACGACCTGAAGATCTTGTTGGCCTGGTTAAAACAATGGGATTCAAGGTTTTGTCTGAAGTTGAATTTGAAGCTGAAATGAACAAGGCAAAATTTAGCGCTGTGCCTGTAACCATTGAATCATTCAGCGATGAAGAGCTAATTGCTGAAGCTGAACGCCGTGGCCTTAAAGATTCTGGCGGTTCTACTGCTTCAGTTGATGATCTGCTTAACCAGTTTAATGAAGACCCTGAGTCACTAACCAAGGCTGAGCATGTTGAGCTTGGTAATACCTTGTATAGCTTAGGTCTGCGCGAAAATATGAAGGAAGCAACTTTAATTGAAAAGATTAACGCAGCTATAAACGAGGCCGATTAATATGGCAACTACGGTAGGGGATATTATTCGCAGTGCTATGCGAAAAATTGGCGTTCTTGCTGCTGGCGAACCCCTGCCAGCCAATGAGGGTGATGACGCTTTAAAAGTATTCGCTCAAATGGTCGATGCCTGGACCAATGAAACGCTGCTTATTCCTGTAGTTGGGGTGGTTACATTCCAGCTTACTAACGATGTATCTGAATACACTATTGGTATTTATCCAGAGCCTAAGCCGGATCCATTACCGATTAACCATATCGAAACCGCAAGACCAGAAAAGATACTGGCCGCTTTCATTCGTGACCAATACGATACTGACTACATTCAAGAAGTTATTGACGTTAAGACCTTCTCACGAATTAGCCGTAAAACAAACGCCTCACGCCCTTCGCGCTTCTATGTTCGTGAAGGCTGGCCGTTAAACACTATTCTATTTGAATCGGTTCCTTACTCTTCAGAAACCCTTCATCTTGAAGTTATCCAGCCACTAAGTGACATACTTCCGGCGGCTTGCCTAACTGAAGTGATAAACCTACCGCCAGGTTACGAGCGAGCGCTTATCTATAACCTTTGCCTTGACCTTGCTGATGAATGGGGCAAGCAACCAAGTGCAGCTATTGCCACTCATGCAGTTGAAGGTAAGAAGTGGTTGAAGCGTAATAACTACCGCGATCTTGTTCTTGGAATGGACCGAGCTGTTGCCACTCAACGTAAAGGCATTGGTACTTATATTATTGAGCAGGGGCCATAACATGCAAAGAGAGATACCGCTTGCGGCTAACACTTCAGAGCAGGATATATCAGGCAATGAGTTGCTTGTTAACGTGTATCCTCGCGCATCAACTGGTGGTAAGTACCCATTCAACCTAATCAACACGCCAGGGCTCGCATTCTTTTGCGAGCTTCCTACATTCCCGGTGCTTGGCCTTCATAACAATAAAGGCCGAGTATTCGCCGTTACCCCTTCAAAAATGTACGAGATATTTAAGAACGGAACATTTAAAGAGTTAGGTGACGTTGACCTTAAAGGCCGCGTATCAATGGAGGACAACGGTATCCAGGTTGTTGTGGTTGATGGATTCAAAGGTTTCTATTATGACGCCAATACAAAGGAGGTGGAGCAGATAACAAACGAAGCCTTCTATCCGGCCTCAACAGTTACCTATCAAGATGGTTACTTTCTGTTTGACAGAAAAGGAACGGGTCAGTTCTTTATATCTGAGCTACTTGATGTTGACTTTGATCCGTTAGATTTTGCAACAGCTGAAGGCCAGCCGGATCCGTTAGTTGCGATACTTAGTGATCACCGTGAAATATTCTTGTTCGGCACTGAAACGATTGAGGTTTGGTATAACTCAGGTGCTTCTGATTTTCCCTTTGAGCGTAACCAGGGCGCATTTATTGAAAAGGGTTGTGGAGCTCGTTACTCAGTAGCCAAGCAAAACAATACTGTTTACTTTATCGGTTCTGACTTAATGGTTTATCAAATGACTGGTTACACTCCAGTAAGGATAAGCACTCACGCCGTTGAGAAGACACTTAAAGACGTTGATCTAAGTGATGCGTTTGCCTACACATATCAGGATGAAGGGCATTTGTTTTACGTGCTAACTATTCCAAGTAGGGATATTACCTGGTGTTTCGATATTTCAACTGGTGCTTGGCATGTTCGCCAGTCGTACCAGTTTGGCCGTCACCAGTCTAACAATGCGATCTTCTTTGATTCAAAAACTTTGGTTGGTGATTTTCAGAATGGTCGAATCTATCAAATGGCTGGCAACTTCTACACCGATGACGGCGAGCCTGTTGTTCGTGAGTTTGTTTTACCTACCGTTAACAACGGTCGAGAGTTCTTAACCGTTGATAGCTTAGAGTTTGATATGGGTACTGGTGTCGGCCTTATTAGCGGTCAAGGTGATGATCCAGAGTTGCGAGTGTACTTCTCAAAAGATTCAGGCAAGACATACAGTGAAAGCTTTAAACGTGGTCGCATTGGGAAGGTTGGAGAATACTTAACAAGGGCGAAGGTTAACCGCTTTGGTGCTGCCAGGCAGTTCACCTTTAAAGTTGAAATATCTGATCCTATACCAATTGATATAGGTGGTGCGTGGGTTGAGGTTCGCTAATGGCTGATAACAAAACTGAAAACCTAGTATCTAAACCTCCTCTTCAAGTGAGACTGATCGACCAGAGCGGTTTAATGAATCGCGCCTGGTCTGTTTGGTTTCGTGATTTATATCGCCGTGTAGCTTACAAAGGCGGAAATTCTATTGATGAAAATATTGAAGATATAGATCAGCTCGTTGCCGCTGTTGAGGCTAACATAATTGCCATTGCTGCCAATAAAGAGTCCATTGAGAAAAACGCTTTAGACATTGCCAAAAACGCTGAAGATATTGCTATAAACTCAGCGGCTATTGTTCAGAATGCTTTAGCCATTGCAGAGAACGTAATAAATATAGAGGCCAATGCGCAGGCGATAGTTTTACTAGCTAATAGCCTCGACACTCACGTTAACGCTTTCCAGGCACACGGATCTAATGGTGATATAGTTGGCTTTAATGACGCGGCAAGTGAATCAACGGTTGGACTTGTTGCTAGAATGGCCTCAATAGCTGACGCAGTAGAAACAACGGTTGATATTACAACTGCTGATATTGGCACAGCTCCGGCAGCTTATGATCAGGCTTACACGCAATCAGTAACCGATTTAACGAATGAAAACAAAGCGGCAATAAATCAACTGGCTTCAGACCTTAACGATGCTATTGCAGTTCTTAATAACTTACTGGCAGAAAGTAAAGCTTCAGGCCAGATGACAACACCATAGGGATAACATGAACGAGACAAACACAAAGCTGGAAGAATCACGCTCGCTGGCAATTGTTGCGGCTGTATCTTCAATTGATATTGCTGATCGGCGCGGAAAGATTAACGCACTTGAACAGGCCATGCTTCAGGAAGATCAAGTTCCTATTGATGTTAACCACCGTTTTAATGGTGGCATCTATGCGCGTGAAATCACCATTCCAAAAGGTACACTGTTAACTGGTCGAATCCATAAGTTTGATCACTTCGATATTATGCTTAGTGGTGACATTTCAGTTTCTACCGATACAGGAGAAGTTAAGCGCCTTACTGGTTTGAATATCATGGAAGGGAAAGCTGGCAAGAAACGAGCGGGATACGCGCACGAAGATACGCACTGGATCACGTTCCATTGTGCAGAAGAGCGCAACCCTGAAGAAATGTATGAGTTTCTTACTTGTGGCTCATTTGAAGAACTGGAAGAGTTTAACTATCTACTTGAACAAGCAATGAAGCAAATTGAGCATGATGAAGCTGTATTGACAGAATGCGCTAAAGCTATCGTTGATAAGGGGGATTTATGTCAGTAGTTGCGGCGGCGGTTATAGGCTCTGCTGTTGTTGGTGGGGTTTCAGCTTACTCTTCTGGCAAGGCGCAAGAGAAGGCTGCTAAGAGTGCAGCGGCTTCACAAGAAGCTATTGCTGATGAAAACGTTGCTCTTCAGCGTGAGTTAGCTAATCAACAGCGTGAAGACTTTGCGCCATGGCGTGATATTGGTGAGCAAGCATTAAATCAAATGTGGGCTGGTGTTCAGTCTGGTGAGTTTGAGGTTGGTGACATTGATGTAACAAAGGACCCTGGCTATCAATTCAGAATGGACCAGGGGGTTGAGGCGCTTGATAAGTCGGCAGCGGCTCGTGGCCGTTTATTGAGTGGCGCACAGCAAAAAGGGGTTACTGATTACTCTCAAAACGTAGCAAGCCAGGAGTACGCAAACGCTTATGCTCGTGAAGCTAATGAGAAGGCGCGTAAATACAACATGCTTTCAGGTCTTTCTTCTGGCGGTCAAGCTTCTGCTGCTGGTCAGGCTCAAGCGACTAGCAACCTAGCAAGCACAACAGGAAATATCCTTTCTAACCTTGGAACCTCACAAGCTCAATCTGAGTATGCACAAGGTCAGGCCAGGGCTGGTGCTTATCAGGGTATGGCGCAATCAGGAAACCAGGCAGCACAAAACTGGCTGATGTATAAATCTTTGGGGGCTTCGTAATGGCAGCTAATCAATATGGTATCGACTTAGGCGAGATATACCGAACCAAGGCAGCGGTTGAAGGTGCTCGCACTCAAAATAAACTATCAGGTTTAAAACTTGGTGAAATGGAGCGTGAAATAGCAGAGCGTCCAGCAAAAGAGGCGGCTGCGGCCGAGCGTAAAAACTTGCTTACTGGCCTTCGTCAAAAAGCGGTTGGCGGTGATGTTAGCGCACAGCAACAATTATTAGCCTTGGATCCTGAAGGTGGCGCAACGTTTATTGATGCTGTTACCAAGATGGATGACCGAAAACTGGAAGCCACTCAGAGATCAGTTGATGAAATGGGCCAGCTTGCCGGGTACGTGCTTCAAGGTAAAACACCTGAAGAACAGGCTCGCCGTTATCAGTTAATGTATCAAGGCGTTTCACCTGAAGTTCAATCAAAGCTACCTGAAGCGTTTGACCCTCAATTTATGGAAATGTCACTATCTAAAGCTATGGCAATGGATAAGATTTTAGAAAACCCTAAATCTATCCAAGTCGGCGGTGAAGATGTTGTTTATAAAGGTGGCCGTGAAGTTGAGCGCAAGACTCGCCCTGTTAAAACTTCCGGCACTGGTTCAGATGGTGGTGGAGTTAAGTCTGCCGATGAAAGCTTGATGTATCGCCAGTCAGTTGAATTGCTTGGCGGTCTGTTTGATCAGGCTGGTAATATTACCAATCTTGATCCTACTGTTAGAAATAAGGTCCAGGGTATTGCTACCGAAGCAACTAACATTTTTCGTGAAGGTGGTGTTACTCGATCGCAAGCTGTTAAGCAAGCAGCTCAGAAGTTTGGGCTTGAAGTTCCTGACGCTGGTAGTACAGTTGATAATGACCCTTTAGGTATTCGATGATAAACGAGCCCTTTAATTAGGGCTTTAATACAGGAGAGCCGCCGTGAGCGAGTTCATACAAAGCTTTAGAGAACAAAACCCTCAATACAATGATATGGCTGATGACCAACTGGTTACAGCTCTTCATGGCAAATACTATTCAGACATTCCAATTGAACAATTTAATCAAAAAATCGGCTTTCAAGTCGCACCGATTGAACCAGTCCAGCAAGATAATTTACCAGTTGATGCCAATTTAGGCGCTTTACCTGGCAATAATTTACCACTTCAGCAAGAAACTTTACCAGTTCAAGGTGAAAGTTTACCAGCGCAACAAATCCCACAGCAAGCCGTTGATGGCTTTACTGGCGCCGCAATGAAAGCACCTGAAGATCAAAGCATGTTAGAGCTCGTTAGCGGTAAGCTCAAAAACTGGGGCGCTGGTGCTGGTGAAAGAGCTGGTGACGTTGGCGGCGCATTGCTTCAGACCATTGAAACGGTTGGTTCTGGACTTGAACAGAAGTTACCTATGGGCGGTTTCGTTTGGGAAGATGGTGACATTATCCCTTCTGTGCTTGGTCCTGAAGAATGGGCTAAGCGAGAAGCTGAACCAATCCTAACTAAAGGCGCCGACGTTCTTAAAGATATTGATCTTGGCTATCAAGAGAAAGTCGGATGGGAAGATGTTAAGAAGTCATTCTCTGAAGGTGGTCCGTTATCCGGTAGCGCTTATGCTGACGTTTTGGAATACGGACTTGAGCAAGGTGTTAAGTCTGTCCCTGATATGGTGGCGGCCATTACCGCTTTGCCTGCTTACATATTTGCCCGTTCTGGTGAGATTGGCGAACAGAGAGCTCAAAATAAAGGCAAGGAAAGCGCTGAGCTTGAAGATGTACTCGAGGCCGCGCCTTTTGCCGTTGCCGCTTCATTGCTTGAGCGTATCGGTGCTAAAGGCATTACCCAGGCTGGCAAAGAAGAGATCGGGAAAGAGATCTTGAAGGCTGGTATTTTAAATTCTACTAAACGTGTTGCTGCTGCTGGCGGCAAAGCCATGACCAAAGAAGCGGCCACTGAAGCAATTCAGGAAGGCATGATTGAATATGTTGGTGAGCGTTACGGCACTGACGTTGCAATGGATTGGAAGGAGGCGCTTGATCAGGCTGCGGCTGGCGCTGTTGCTGGCGGTGTATTTGGTGGTACTGGCGGCGGTGTTATGGCTACCGCTAACGAGATCAACTATTCACCTGAAAAGGTTATTGCTAAGCAGCTTGAAAAAGACATTGAAGCAACTGAGGTTGTAGGTACTGAACAAGCAGCTATTGAAGCGCTATCACCTGATCAAGCCCAAATACAAAATGAGCAAAAACAACAACAAAAACAAGAGCTTAAAGCAAAAGAGGCGCAAGCCAAGCCTGAGCCAGCCAAGCCAGTTGTTAAGCAAGAGTTTGAAATTGATAAGACTCAAACTACTGAGCAAGAGCCTGTCGCGCTTGAGTTACCTGAAGAGAAGCCAGTTAAACAACAAATCGTTGGTAAAGAAGTTGTTGAGGCACCGATTGAAGAAATAACCATTAGTGAAGACGTTCCTCAATTCAAAGAAGGCGCTAACGTTAAAGGAGTTGTTGAGCCATTAGGCGGTAAGTTTGAAAGAACTGGCGTTGCTCCTGTTCAAATATGGGTCCGTGAAGATGGTCGCAAAGAAGTGATCAGCGGTCGCCACCGTTTAGACTTAGCTGAACGCAGTGGAGAAAAAACAATCCCGGCTCAATATCATTATGAGTCTGAAGGTTTCGGAGCAGATCAGGCGGCTGTGCTTGATGCCATGCTTAATATTCGTGAAGGTCAAGGTAAGGTAAAAGATTATGTCGATTTCATCAAAGCAACAAAACCAAGAAAACAAGAAGCAGAGTCACAAGGAATACTGGCAAGGCAGACGGGCAAACGGGCTTTCACAATCGCAACTGAAGGAAGTGATGCGCTCATTACCAGCCACCGAAACGATCAGCTAACTGATGAGGCTGCTACTCGTATAGCTGAAGCGGCACCACGCAATGAAGCCTTGCAAGCTGTAGGCATTAAGGCTATTCAAGAAGGCAAAACGATTGCCGTAGCTGAGAACATGGTTAAAGCCGTTAAAACCATGACGGACGAAACCGCGCAGCAAAGCGGTGATCTGTTTGGCTTTGATGACTCGGCTATGGTCGAAGCTGAAAACCTGGCGAAAGCAGCAGTTAAGAAGCAAAACGAAATTCAAAAAACTTTGTCGGCGGTACAGGGCGCAGCTAAACGACCAGAGTTAGCCGCTAAAGAAGGCGTTGACGTTAAGAACCCTGAAGCTATCAAGGCCCGTATTGCTGAACTGAAAGAGCAAAAGCGTGATTGGCAAAACTGGCACACTAACCCTAAGTTAACCCAAGAGCTTAAAGCTCAACCTGAAAAGGCGGTAACTGATGAGAAGCCAGCGATCACGGAAGAAGCTAAAGCACCAACACCAGAGCCAGCGGCGCAACCTTCACCTAAAGAGAAAGACACCTTTACCAACTGGAACGCTAAAGATAGTGAAGGCGGTCCGGCTGAGCAGTCATTTACTCGCGGCGAATATGCCAAGGCAGTGAAGAGTGACAAAAAAGGAACCTTCTTTGATGGTGGTGAAATTGAAGGTATTTCTCAAGCTAATCAGCAAGCCAAAATTAAAGGCGTTTGGCATGACTTTGGCTCTATCGTTAAAGCTGATAAGCCGGAGCCAGTTAAAAAGCCAACTAAGCCAATGTCTGAAGTTGTCGAATCTGTTAGTAGGAAGAAAGGTAAAGACTTAACCGATGCCGATAAAGTACCAGCACCTAAAGCAGACTACGCCACTGAGCCAGCGCAAGCTTATCGTTCTTTCATGGAATCGGTAGCCAATCAAACCGCTACTGTTTCCGAAATTAAAGCTGATGCTGAAAGCTTGGTTAAAAACAAGGACGCTATCATAGCCAAGTTGAGTGATCGCAAGTTCACCAAGGCAATGCTTCAAGAGATAACTCACTCGCCACGTACTGATCTCAAAAAGCCACAAATGGTTAAGAGTGCGTATGAGCGAATGCTTGCACAGCACGTTATTGGTGACGCTACGTTTACCATCTTCGGCGGTTCAAAAACCTACGAACAACAAATGATGGAGAAAATTAACAAGCAGACTCAAGCCGATGTTGATGCAGCTTATGAGAAGCAACGTGAATACCGCGCTCAAATGAAGCAGCGTAAAGACGAGTTTGTTAAGTCACTATCTAACCCTGAAACCTTGCCAGAGTTTAAAGAGTTCATTCGTGTTCGCGGTAAAGACAAAATGAGCCCTGAACAGTTGGCCGCTTATGACGAGCTAGTTGCTGAATCAATGGCAGAAGTGAAGTCTGATGTTGTCAAAGCTGAAGCTGAAGCTGTAACCACTGAGCGAGCGCAAACTAAGCACACTAAAACAGGTGCGGATCTGTTTGTGGTCAAAATGGTAGGCCGTGTACCTAAAGAGCAGTTCAGAGAGTTAAGCGGAAAGGCTAAGCAGCTAGGCGGCTATTACTCTTCTTACTCAAAAGGTGACGCGATACCAGGCTTTCAATTTAAAACGGTTGAAGCGGCTGATCAGTTTGAACAGTTGCTATCTGGCAAAGATGTGGATAAAAGCGACTTTGCAGAAGCCAAAGCTGAAGTTAAGCAGTCAAAGAACGCTGACAATCTTCTAAACATGGCTGAAAAGATGGAAGCCAAGGCCACAGAAGAGATTAACCGACCAAGACAATCTAACACAGCAAGACGCGCTTCAATGGCTGCTAACGCCACTGAGAGAGCTGAGAAGCAACTAGCTTTAGCTAAGACGGTTCGCAATATCGCCGTTAAGCTTCAGGAAGGTGAAGTTAAGCACTTGGGACAAATGAGCCAGGTCACACAACTTGAAGAGCTGATCACCATTCAGAAGCGTGCAATACCTAATGACTTGTATGAGCAAGGTTCGTTTGATGGGTACTCAATTAGCCGACCGTTAAAAGAAGGCGTAACGGTTGACGACTACATTAACCTTGTTGATTTCCCTGGTATCGAGCTTGATAGCGGTATTATTGAGCGTGTAGCCGACACCTTAAAAGGTAAGCGCGGTTATGCTCGCCTATCTGCTGATCTTCGCAAGTTGCCAAAAGGCAAGCGTGATTCACTTCGTAAGCTTACAAAAGAACAGGGTGACAAGATCATGGCCGCAAACAAAGCCGGATTGTTGGAGGCTTATTCTCTTAGCTGGCTACCGGATCAGGTTGCCACTTTAAACCGATTAGGAAAGTTGGGTATCTCTACTGGTGAGCAACTACGCGCCGCTATTCGTGAGCTTGATTCTCTTCGAGTGGCTAAGCGACAAGAGGACCCGGTTAAAAAGCTTGAGCGTGATTTGGTTGGCAAGAAGATTGAAGGCTTCTTTCCTACTCCTACGCCATTAGTTGATCAGATGATTGACTATGCAGACATTAAACCAGGGCATGAGGTTTTAGAGCCTTCCGCTGGCAAGGGTAATATTGCAGATCAGATCATGGTTTCCGCGCCTGATGCCTCGCTTGATGTTGTTGAATACAACACTTCACTTGCTTCATTGCTTGAGGTGAAAGGCTATAACGTTGTTGGTAATGACTTCCTTGAATACTCCGGCAAGCAGTATGATCGCATTGTAATGAATCCACCATTTGAAAACTTCCAAGATATTGACCATGTAAAACATGCTTATGATCTGTTAAAACCTGGTGGAAAACTTGTGGCTATCATGGGCGCTGGCGTGAAGAACTCACGCAAGAAAGCGGTTGAGTTCCGTGAGTGGCTTGATGATGCTGGCAGTTACATTGAAGACTTGCCTGAGGGTAGTTTTAAAGGTTCTGAGCGTTCGACTGGCGTTAACACTGTAATGGTGACGATTGAGAAAAACGACACTAACACGCTTAACTACAAGATGGATGACAGCAAGGTTTCACCTACACCGAAAGACGGTGAGCGTGTATTTCATGCACCTGGTCATAACTTCATTGGCATGTTCCGTTCAACCGGGATACCTGAGCGCCGTGACTTTGTAACCATTGAAGGCAGAAAGTTAAAGATACCTGATTCGCCGCAACGCATTGAGCCGATCATGAGTAAGCTGATTAAAATCACTGGCCGCCGTATTTACTTTGGCAAAATCAAAGGTAAGTCTGCTGAAGGTTTTTATCGTCCTAACGTTGGTGAGATCAGAACGCGCCGCAAGAATGACGTTGAAGTGTTGGCGCATGAAATGGCCCACTATCTTGATGTGTATTCAAATATCACTTTGCCTAACTTCCAAAAGCTTTATAAAGATCCGAAGTATTCTAATGAAGTGGCCGCGCTTAGCTATACCGATGCTGATCCGAAGATTGAAAAAATTGAAGGGTTTGCTGAGTTTGTGCGCCTATGGCTAACGAATGCCAATGAAGCACAATTAAGAGCGCCTAAGTTCTATGATGCGTTTACCAATGAGTTAGCGCGTGATCGTAAGCTGCTTAATCCTATGCGTGATATGCAGGACCTAATGCACAAGTTCTACTTTCAAGGGCCTGATAAGTTAGGCCAGGCGTTAATTGGTCAAGACGTTTCATTCAAGCAACGTTTTAATGAGTGGGCTTATCGCCGTGACTCGCGTATTCGCCAACAAGTTATTGACCGATTCCATGCAGCAAGAAAGGTTGAGCAAGAGCTAACCCGTAAAATTGGCACCGTTGAAGAGTCAGCCTGGAAGCAATTCAGGATTGCTAACGGTGGCGCGGAAGGTATCTCTGATTACATTCTTAACTATGGCACCGTTCAGTTTGACGAAAATGGCGATCTGAAGCGTAGCGGCAAAAGCTTACATGAAGTGATGGAACCAGTTAAAACAATCAAGCTAAAGCCTGAACATGAAGGCGATCAGAAGATTGATTTGCTAATGCGTTACTTTGCTGGTCGCCGAGCGTTAGAGCTTCACCGACAGAGGCGTGAAAACTTGATCCCTAAAGAAACCGCTAAGGAATGGGCTCGCCTTGGTAAAGATTACCCGGTGTTTGAGTCTATCCAGAAAGAGTACCAACAGTTTAATGATCGCATGATGGACTTTTACGAAGAAGCCGGAATGGTTACGCCTGAAGGTCGTAAAACAATGCAGTCAATGAATAAAGACTATGTTCCTTTCAACCGCATCCGCGATCAGCTTGCTGGTGGTAAAGGTGCGGCTAGTGCCGGATTCCAAAAACTTAAAGGTGGCACCGCTAACCTGAATGATATTTTGGTGAACATTCAAGACGGCATAACGGCCAACGTCCGATCGGCATTAAATAACCGAGCTAAGCAAAGACTTTATCAATATATTTCAGGCCATAAAGACGGGGCAATTTTTGCAACCAGGATAGCGCCGGACTCTAAGCCTGTTCAGGTTTACGCTGATGAAATGCAAGCTAAGATCAGTAAAGTGCTTGAGGCTAACGGGATTGAGATAGAAGGCGATCTTGATTTGGCTAGTAAAGAGCTTCTTACTTTCTGGCAACACGGCGTTGCGCCTCGCGTTAACGAGTCGGGTAATATCGTTGATTCAGTGATCATCAACGGCAAGCCTAAGTATTACGAAGTGCAAGATCCGCTACTTCAAGAAATGCTTATGTCAATGAACCCTGAAAGCTACAGCTCGTTTATGAATGTTATGTTCGGGGTTAAAAACTTCTTTACCCGTACCATTACGCTAGGTATTGAGTTCACCGGGGCTAACCTGGTGCGTGATACAGTTGGCGCAACGTTCCTTAGTAAGAACAACTTCAAGCCGTTTATCAGCTCATTCCAGGGTATGTATTCGTTTTTAGCTAAAGACAAATATTACCAGGACTTTATTCGCTCCGGTGGTGGTCACTCTAGCCGCCTAGAAGGTGCTACTCGTGACAGCCAGGCAAGGCGAAGAGTTAAGCTTGATGAGTTTGGCGTGATGACTGGTCCTGAAAGATTACTAAGCAGCATTGATAACTTAGCTAGTGCTTTTGAATATGGCACTCGTATTGGTGAATACAGACTTGCCAAGAAAAACATGAAGTCTGATATGGACGCTGGTTTTGATGCGAGAGAGATCTCAACTGACTTTAGTGTTCTTGGTGCTAACAGGTTCCTGACTGGCTACATTCGCACAGTTCCGTTCCTAAACGCGATGGTTCAATCACAGGATCGTGTATTTAGAGAGGCGGCAGTAAGCAAGCGTTATGACGGAAACCCTACGGCTATGGCTATGAAGGCGTTTCTTGGTATTACGGTCCCGACTCTGATCCTTTATTTGGTGAATAAAGATGACGAAGATTACAAAGCAATACCGGATTACGAAAAAAGAACTAACTGGCATATTAAAATCGGTGACGGTCAGTTCGTTAAAATTCCTCGTCCTTATGATGTTGGTTTTGTTTATGCAACGATGCCTGAGCTATTTGCAAAGTATGTAGAAGATGACAAGGGTAAAGAGTTTGCTGACGGTATGTTATGGACCATGACGCAAATGTACGGGATTGACGGTACTCCGGCAATGATGACGGGGTGGTGGGACCTGGTTAGAAACGAGAAGTGGACTGGTGCGCCAGTTGTTCCGCAATCACTTTCTGATGTTGAGGCTCCTGAACAGTACACATCAAACACAAGTGAAACCTTTGTTCGCATGGGTGAGGCTTTGGGGGTTAGCCCTATTAAGGCTGAGCACATGTTTAAGGCGTACACTGGTTATCTTGGTGGGTACTTAATGGCTGGTACAGATCACCTTCTTTGGGATGAATCGAAGTTTGGCGAAAAGCCAGATCGCAAGCTATCAGAAAATGTATTCTTACGCCGATTCCTTACTCCTGATGTTCGCCCGGCAACAGCAAACATGGAGAAGTTTTTTAACCTAAAAGAGCAGTCTGATAAAATAGTGTCAACCTTTAAGCAAACCGTTGACGTTCGCCGACAAATTAAAGGCCAAGGCGGTACTGGCAAGTTTAAAGATGATAAATTTTATGGTTTATCAGGCAAAGAGAAAGAAGTTCTATTTGGCTTGAATGATTCTATGAATCAATTAATTAAGCTAATGTATGGTAAGGAAGGGATTAAAACCGCTGAGCTGAAAATTAAATATGATAAAAATTTGTCTGGTAAAGAAAAGCGTGAGCAAATGGATAAGTTATGGCTTGCTCGCAATAAAGCATTTGAAACGTACTATAACCAAGCTAATCAGGCTTTACAGAAGGCCAAACGAGAAGCAAAACAGGAGAAATAATATGGCAGTCGCAATGATAGGCCCTAAGTTTTACGCTTGGGACCGTAACGGAAAGCCGTTGGCCTTCGGTAAGCTTTACACATACCAAGCCAGAACAAACGCACCTAAACCAACTTATCAATCAGAAGATCAGGTTGTTGAAAACACTAACCCGGTTATCTTGAATGGTGAGGGCTATGCAAATATTTATTTGGACGGCTCTTACAAGATGGTGTTAAAAGATGATAATGACAATGAGATATGGTCTTCCGATCCTGTTTCATCTGCTCAGCCTAATGAATGGGTAAACTGCCTTACTGCATCTTATGTTAACCCTACAACATTGAAGGTAAATGGAAACTTCACCAATGAATACGATCCAGAAAGAAAGGTTAGAATAGATAACGGTACCACAGAGTATTCTTACTCTACTGTTGTTGAGTCAACTTTCGCTGCTGGTGAAACTACGATTATAATTCAAGACGCTGTTGTTACTACTGGTGTAGATGAGATTTGCGCTTCAATTGTAGGTAAGGAATCATCCCTATCAAAAAAAGACATTTCATTAATTACTGACTATGTATTTAAAAATGTAGAAGATCTTAAATCTGGAACAACAACTGGAGGGGATGTTGTATCGCTATCTATTGGCATGGCGGTTAAAACTTTAGGATATTATGAGCCAAGTGACGGGGGTGGGGCTACCTATGAAATAGTAGCTTCTGGAACGGGAACTGATGATGGAGGAAGTTATATAAGCACTCCTGAAACTCAAGCTAAACTCCTGTTCAATGAAGAAATAAATATACGACAATTTGGTGCTATTGGTGACGGAACTACTGATGATAACGACAAAATAACGAAATCTCTTGAGTACGCAAGAGATCGAGGTGGTTATAATACGGTTATTGTGCCAACCTCGCCCACTGATCAGGAGTATATTTTTACTCAGCTAAAAGTTTACTCAAAAACAACGTTCAAAGGGGCTGGTGGCGTTTTAAAAATAAAGGACAATACGGTTGTTGATATTGGATTGT
>Ga0115551_1000281_pt1 | contig 36336 bp, 20 predicted proteins | sample COGITO_mtgs_1103_FD_87179 | JGI IMG/M metagenome (GOLD analysis project Ga0115551, IMG submission 87179) | Pelagic marine microbial communities from North Sea - COGITO_mtgs_110321 | ecosystem: Environmental > Aquatic > Marine > Epipelagic | place: Germany:Helgoland, sampling site Kabeltonne... | reverse complement strand
GATCTCTTCGACACCCGCGACGCCGCGCAGGCGCCGTCTGCGGTTCACGACACGCCGCGCCACCGCCGGGTGGAGAGCCTCGGGGGCGACGACATCACGCTGAGCCCCGGTGAGCTCGGCGGGTCCCAGTACATCATGTCACCCGGGCATCAACTCAAGAACCAGCTCGGGCGGACCGAGAGCACCATGTCCGACGGACACAGCGGCCTGCCGAGCAGCGTGGAGGAGGTTGCCGCGGAGGTGCCCAAGTCGCAACGGCTATTTCCAATCTTCGCGAAGGGTCGGAAGACGGTGCATCTCGTGAGGCACGGGCAGAGCACGTACAACGAGGCGATCAGCGGGCCCGGTACATGGAACGAGCCCAACATATTCGACGCTCCCCTGACCAAGCTCGGCAGGAACCAGGCGACGGCGCTTGGATCTTTCCTGGCTAAGCTCCCCAAGGATGCGGTGTGGGTGACGTCTCCGCTCACTCGGGCCATGGAGACGTGTGTGTACGGGTACAAAGCCAGCCTGCAGGTGAAGGCGGCGCAGAAGAGAAAGGGGGCGGCGATGCGAGAGGCGGCGAACGGCATGGCCTCTCATCAGAAGACCGGGAGTGGTCTGCCACCTTCCGGACGGCGCAGGAGCAGGCTGTCCAACGGAGGGCTGCCGAGCGGCGCGGGGACGTCGCGCGCGAGTGACGAAAATGGATACCTGGACGGTGATCCGATGGTGGGCACCACGCCCGCACCGAACAGGATCGACGAAATCGATGAGCCGGGCTCGAGGGATGCTGGCGCGGTGAGTGGCGGAAGGTTTCCCTCGGCGCTAGCCAACGGCTACGGCGAGGAGAGGACCCCGGCGCCAACTCGCGAGCCCCTGCGAACCGTCGGGTCGGATCTCGGTGAGCTCGCGCCGGATGCCAACGGGGCTTCGCCGTGCGATAGCGATTTCGACCAGGCTGAGATGATGGCGTGGGGCGACAAGGTGTTCGTCAGCCATCATCTCTCGGAGAAGCTGAGCACGTCGGGTGATATCGGTCGGTGCAAGGGTGTTCTCATCAACGAATTTCCGCTCCTCGCCGGGGGATTGTCTCGGCTTCCTGGCGACGTCTGGTGGTACAACCAACAGCACAGACCGAATGACGCGGAGCGTCAGCAGTTCTCGTCGCACGAGCCGAGTCAAAAATTCATCGACCGCGTCGAGAGGTTTCGCAGCTGGCTGACCAGTCGAGACGAGAAGGTTTTCGTCGTGTTTGGGCACTCGACGTTTTTCAAACACCTGACCGGCGGGCACAGGAGCCTGAAGAACTGCGAGGTGCACACGTATCACTTGTGATGCTGCAACTATAGCATATTATGGAAAGGATTCACCGTTTCTTAATCGTCACGCCCTCTCGACCCCACCCCTTGTTCCGTAGACATCACTGCGCAGCGGCCTGGGCCGGCGTCTTTGCCCCCTTGATGGACAGAGCGTGGATGTCCCCCATCATTCCAGCCAATGCCCCATTCACGAGGCGGTGACGAGCCAGTAAGGCCTTCCCTTCGAACTGTTTGCTCACCACGGACACCTCGAAGGACGATCCGCAGCCATGGTAAGGGTCAAGAGAAGCGCAATGGAGAGAAGGTTAGGAAAGACGTGAACAGTAACTCGGGGAGATGCGCGGAACTGCAGACGAGGGATTGCCTTACTCTCCAGAGATGTCAACGACCGAGACGTCTTCCGCCTCTAACGCGGATCGCAGGGTCTCCTCGACCTGCTGAATTGTCGGCATCGAATCGACTGTGGGAAGTGGTTCGGGCGCAAGGAGATCTGACATCAGAGCGCAGAAGCTCGGCGACTTTTTGCCGCACACCTCGGGGCGCTCCCCCCTTCTCACGGGGAGGGACCCTTTTTTCCTTGGGGAGGTCGTCGACGGCCATGGACACTTCACCGAGCGGCGACTCGGCGGCCACCCTGCTGGCGAAGCTCCAAGCTCGCAACAGGGTCGAGGTGGACGCATTCAAAGCCGTGTTCGAGGCTCATGCGGGGGCGCAACGTCAGGCTCGGGTTCTGCAGGAGCGCGTGGCCATGCTCAACCGGCGGTGCGCGGAGCTGAGCGAGGATAAGGAGAAGATGGAGGCTGACCTCAAGGTAGCGAACGAGGCGGCGGCCAAGGGGACCGCGGTGAAGGACCAGTCGGCACGCATCTCCGAGCTTCAAACCGAGCTCGCGGCGAGCTACAAACAGCACGCGGAGAGCTCTCAGCAAGTCATCGCGGCGAAGGAGCAACAGGCAAAGGCTGAGCAAGAGTTGGTGACCGCCAAAGACGCACTCGCGGTCGCCGAGCGCGAGCGTGACGAGGCTCACGAGCGCGGTTCAGAGCTGGAGGCTGCCCTGGAGGAGTCTCGAACCGCGGCGGCGGCGGCGACATCCGAGGCGGAGGCGAGGCTGTCGGCACGGAACGAGGCCGTAGCGAAGGCCGAGGCGATGAAGGCTGAGAACGCATCGCTAGTCGAGAGGCTGATGCAGCTGAAGATGGCGGAGGCGGAGAAGATGAACGAGATCAACGACCTTTACGACAACCTGCAGCGACAGAAAAAGTCGGCGGAGATGAGGGCGATGGCGTCGGACCTATCCGCCGCGTCCGCGGAGAGCATGTCTTCGCTCACCGGCGCGGTGGGTGGAGCGAACGCTTTTGGAAGTGGACATTTCCCCGCGCGCAAACGTCTCGCCATCCGAGCCAACGTCGGAGGCACGCATCGCGTGGCGTTCACTCCAGGAGGCGACGTGCTGGCCACCGCCGGGGACGACAGGACCGTGGCGCTGTTTGATGCCGGGTCCGGGAACCCGACGGGCCCTGAACGACTGACGGGTTCCACCGGGGCTATGCTCGATGTTGACTTTTCCGGCGGCGACGGCGGCGGGGCGGGATCGGTCCTGATGGTCCTCGGAGCCGGGACGGATCGAGCGGTGCGTCTCTGGGACGCCACCACGGGCAGGACGCGGCACACCCTCACCGGCCACGCTGAAAAGGTCGTGTCCGCCAAGTTCTGTCCATGGAACTACGCTCGAGCAGTGTCGTGCTCTCACGATCGCACTATAAAGGTCTGGGATCTTGAGCGAGGTTTCTGCAAGGCGAGCATCATGTGCGCGAGCAACTGCAACTCGGTGACGTACGGCGAAAGCGCGGCGGTTGTCATCAGTGGTCACTACGACGGTGCGGCGAGGATCTGGGATCTCAGGCAAAAACCCGGAGCAGCGTGCGATCCCGTGGAGGTTCGAGGGCATTCGCAGCACGTGACGGCGGTTACGATGATGCCGACAAATCGCAGCCAGTTCATCACGAGCAGTCGCGACAACACGCTCAAGCTTGTTGATTTGCGGAGCGGTCGGGGCGATGTGGTCCGTACTCTCAAGGCGAGCGGTTACCGCAGCGGTACGCAATGGGCGAATCCGTGTGTTGCGCCTGACGGACGTCATGTGGTCGCGGGTGGAGCTGACGGTGGCGTGTTTGTGTGGAACGTAAACGACGGCGGACTCAAGGTTACCCTGCGCGGGCACGACGTCGCAGTGGCCACTTGCGCGTGGTCTCAGAGCGGGCTAGTGACGGCCGATAAGAACGGCGTCGCGATTGTTTGGTCGGGTTGATGCCTGACCTAGATAGAATATTCTTTACGACGGAATCGAACGACGAGTCGCCTCATGGTTTGCAACTACGCTGTGATAAAATTGTCTTGTCTACTTTAAGCCTCGATTGCCTGCGGCGCGGACATGTTGGCCACCGCCTCCAGGTTCTCCCTCCAGCTCGCGAGCTTGGTCTTGAGGTCCTTCCACTGATCGTCGCCAAATACCCGGTGGTTGACCCTGGTCACCACCGCCACGCCGCGCACCTGGTCCATCTTGGCCTCCACGAGCCTGGCGCCAACCGCCCTGACGATCCAACTCTCAACCTCACCCTCGCCGCACTGAAGAGCCTCGGCGACCTGCGCGTACGTGAACTCACCCTCAGCGCTCTTCTCCGCGAGCGCGCATAGCGCCAGGAGCTTCATCTTGCCCATGCACTCCGCCTCCTCCAGGCCGAGATCCTTGAACACGGCCCCGTTGGACTTGGCAAACGCGGTGAAATCGGCGACTCCGTTCCCGGTGAGCATCGTCGTGAGCAGCTTGAGGGCTCCGGAGGACTTGGTACCCTCGAGCGCCTGCACCGCGGGGGACCCCAGCAGGTCACACCTGAACGTCATGTCCGTCGCCTTCACGAACGCGGTCACCACCGCCTTGGCAACCTCCTCGCCCTTGGCGTCGAGCTTGTCACCCGCCGCGAAGGTGGAGAGGAACTGGAGCTGCAGGTCGAGGATGCGCTTGGCCTCGGTGGAGTTGGGATCGGGGTTGCCGGAGGTCTCGGCGAGCATGGTGAAGACTTCGCTGAGCACCGCCCGGGTCTCCGCGGCGTCGAGGTTCCAGGACTTGTAGTTGTCCTCGACGTGGTGCGAGATGGGCGCGACGAGCTCGGCGAGCTTGGCCTCCCTCACGTAGGCGAGGATCTTCTTCAGGATGGGGAAGCGAGCCTTGGCGTCGGTGGTCATGTTGTACAGCTGGAACAGGGTCGCGGCGCGAAGGGAGCCGCGATCCGTGCCGGCGAGCGCCGCGGCGACGAGCTGGTCGACGCACTTGGCGGCGTCCGCGGGCGAGAGCCTCTGGGCGAGGCCACCGATGATGAGGACCGCAGCCTCGAGATCCTTCTCAGGGGCGTCGGCGAACAGCTTACCGCCGTGGGCCATGATCTTGGACACGACCTCGGTGAATTTGCCGGCCTCGAGCAGGGACTCGCACTCCTTCACGACCTTGCCGTCGGCATCGCCGATCAGGCCCGCCACCAACTGGGCGACGGAGATGATCGGGTCCTCCTCGCCCATCTCCACGAGCACACAAGTAGATGCACTCATATTTCGTTACACGCTCGCAGTATATGTGCGGCGCAGTGTATATACGCTCGGCTGACGCTCGATGCGACGCCCGCGCGGTTGGAAAAGGGCCGCGAAGGGAGGGCGCCCACCTTCAAAACTCTTTTTTTCCGCCGCCTCGCAACAAACCCTACTTGAGCGAGACTGCTGACTGAAACTCATACAAGTACGTTTTGGCCGATACCAGCCAAATCGGAGGGATTGTCAGCTCGAACGTCGACAGCTCCAAGCGTCGAGTCGGGACGAAGTTCACACGAGAGAGAGCCCCGGGGCGACGCGCTTTGGGGTTGGTATCGATGGCCGCGGCGGTGGCTGTCGCTCCCGTACCGTTCAAGGATGAAGACGACGACTCATCAGACGACGACTTCGCCGACGAGCTCGAGGCGCAGCTGTTCGAGGCGGAGGTGAAGCGAGATGCGGTCACTGGCGTGAAAAGGGAGCGCGACGAGGGGCGCGACGAGGAACCGTCCGCCAAGAGGGTGGTCCGCGACGCCGGGCGCCGGGAGGAGCAACACGACGGAAGGGAAGGACTTGCCACTCTCCCCCTGGAGCTGACCCTGCAGATCCTGCGATGGCTCTCCCCCGAGGACCTCACGAGCGTCGGAACCACTTGTAAGGCGATGGCTTTCGCCACCGCGGATGACTCGCTCTGGCGCAGGTGCTTCTGCTCGAGGTTCGGACACCCGAAGCTTACCGGGGTGCGAAGCTGGCGCGCGCTGTACTTCCAGGAGGATGCACGCGAGCTGAGGCTGACCACATCGTCGGCACCTCCCGACCTGAGACACCTGTACGCGCAGATGCAGGCGGCGAAGAGGGCGCAACCGCCAGAGACGCACGACGACGCCCTCCTCACGCTGACGGACGCGGAGAACGTGAGTCGGTGGAGGGCGCAGCGTGGTCTGAGCGACGGGTCGGACCCCGCATCCCGGCACACGTGCTCCATCGCCAACGGATGCTCCTATCGCAGATTCGGCGCGGACATATTCGTGTGCGAGGGAACGGGCCGCGCGCACATGTGCGACGACAGTTGCCGCGAGAGGGTGGTCGACATGGACGGAATGTCGGAGATGTGCTCCATCTCGGGAAGATCGTTCGACAGGTTTCTTGGTGAGGGTGCGGATGGCATGGCGACGGGGGCTATGGACGGCGGAGCAGGCGAGGTGGGCTTCACCGGAGAGAGGGGGTGGCTTGGCAGAGCCTTTGAGGCTGGGTACGGCGCTTCAAGCGAGCGGGAGATGTACGCGGCTCTGTGGGGCGGCGACGGCAGCGCGGGCATGAGGGCCAATCGGGGGGTGGACTCCGACGACGAGGTCGGATCTGACTCCTCGGACTACGACTCTGAATCATAGGCGTGTATGATGTTGTATGTATATTACCTAGAACACGGAATCACTCGAGTTGTTCTGAGACTTTGAGCCCGAGTCGTAAGGGATGGAAACGTCGAGCTCGTCGGGCACCACCTCGTCGAGCTCATCAGGCACGAATTCCTCCTCTTCCTCGATGAACTCCTCGATTTCAGCCGAGCCTGAAACGCCTGGAGAGCTTTTCTTGCCCTGAGAGCTCCCGCGACTCTGGCGGGGGCTGGCAGCGGGCGACTTTGCCGGTGACTTTGCAGGCGACTCGGGAGCCGCCGCGGGAGATTTGGGTGCGGGAGACGGCTCCGCCTCCGCCGCAGCCTTGGGCTCCTCCGCGGCCTTGGGCTCCTCCTCGACCTTTTCCTCGATTTGCAACGGCGGTGCGTTCTTGAGTTCCTCCTTCTCCTTCTCAGTGAGTCCGCCGATGCCCCATCTGAGGCCCTGCGCAATTGGATCCGAGGGGATGAATTTCTCCTCGTCAATCTCAAAATCGTCGTCGCTGTACTCGGTCTCAATCTCCGTCGGTGTCTGGGCCTTCAGCTCCGCCTTGTGCTTCTCTTGCGCCTCGAGCTTCGCCCTGGCGAACTTGGCCTCGAGCGCCGCCTCCTCCTCCATCTTCTTGGCCTCAATCTCGGTCTTGGCCATGGCCTCCTTGTACTGCTGCCGTTGCTTCTCAAACATCATTTGCCTCTCGTGATCGGCGATGGCCTGGCGCTGCTTCTCCTGCTGCATCTCCAGCTTTTGAAGTCGAAGTTTGGTGACCGTCGACGCCGCCGTCTCGTCACCCGGCTCCGGAAGATTTTGCAGCCTTTCCGGTAGGAGGGCGTGCATCGATTCCAGGCCGAGGTCCGCGGCGCTCGCGCCCGGGGCCATCATCGCGGTCCTGTACGCGCCGCACGCAGCCTCCGCAGCCACGCGTCGGTCCTTCTCATCGTCCAACAGCTTCTTCCAGGCTGGCTTTTGCTCGTTGATGGTGACCCAGGCCTCCTGGGCGGTTTTGACCGCATCCTCGGCCCTCTTGTTGGCGAGCTCGTACTTAACCTTCAGGTCCTCCGCCATGCGCACGGCGGCGTGCTTGTCGTGGACCAACGTGACTCGCTCCTTCTTGAGCTTGTTGAAGTCGCCGCGAATGTCCGCGAGCTCCCTGCGCGCCAAGTCAGCCTCCGACTTGGCCCGTTCCATAGCGGCCACCACCTGAGCATACGCCGCGCTGTCCTCTTCGGTGTAGGAGAGGGAGTCCCCGTAGGTGAGGCCCATCTTGATGCCGCCGCCAAGATTCTTGGGAACCGGGAGGGCGATGCCGCGCTTGGCGAGAGCCCTGCGCGCGACGTCGAGCTGCGCGTTGAGGTCATCGAGCTGCTGCGCGAGAATCTCTGTCGCGGTAGCCTGCTGGCCGTGCTTCTTCTTCAGCTCCATGGCATCCCTGCGCGCCTGCGCGATGGTGGCAATCTCCACCGCGTGTTGCGCGCGGTCGAGCTCGAGCTTTGCCCGCTCATCCTCGAGCGCCATCATTTCCGTCTTGATCATCTCCAGGCGACGCTCAGCCTCGGTCTCAGTCTCCCTGCGTCGCGACAGGGCACGTTCCTCAGCCTCGGCGGACAGTTCCGCGTACCTCATGGACCAGGATCCCTCCTTGGACTTGATCTCGGCATCGCGCCTCTTCAGGTCCTCCTCCTCCCTGGCGCGGTTCACAGCGCGCTCCGTCTCCTCGCGGTGGGCCTCCTCCTTCGCCTCCCTCAGCTTCTCGTGCTCTGACGCGAGCCTCTGGCGGTGATCGTACGCCGCACGCTCCAGGGCGGACTCGGCGGCCCTCACGCGCTCCAGCTGGCTCTCCTCTCTCGCGCGAAGCTTCCGGAGTCTCTCCGCGTGAACGCGCTCGAGTTCCTCCCGCGCCTCCGCGAGCTGCCTGCGGTGCTTGGCAGCCTCCTCGAGCCTGGCCTGGCCAACCTCGTGGTCCCTCACGCGCCTCACCTGCTCCTCCATCTCGTGCCTCATGCGGTCCTCGCACTCCCTCTGGAAGGAGGCCATGCGCTCCTCCGCGTCCCTGAGCGGCGCGACGCGTTCAGACTCAACCGCGCGTTCGTGCATCTCGTCAATCTGTGCGAGCCTGAGGGCTAAGGAGCTGTTACCCCCGTGGTCCTCCGTCTGGGTGGTGATCTCGCGACGCGCGCCGCTGCCCCCCGCGTCCGCGAGAGCCTGCAAGATGCCCAGCAGCAGCGGCAGCTCCGCGCCGTGCTCATCCGGCTTGGGCATGTACTGCACCACCGACGACGTGGGCCCGAGGCCGAGCACGCGCGCGAGCTCATCCCTGGTCATCACCTGCTGGTTCGTCAAGCCGCACTCGGGCTGGAACACGGACAGGGCGTAGCCGTAGTTCTGGTGCTGAAGGTACTCCACGTACAGGCTGTTCGCCGCGCGCTGCCACAGCGACTGCTGGCCGGGGCCGGGGCCGCTGCCCTGGAACACGCCGGGGTCGCGTCGCTGGAGCACGCCGACGAGGCGAGATCTGAGGGTTCCCTTCAGTCCGTCGATGGTACCCGCATTCTGAAGCTCCTCGAACACCTTGCGCCGGAACTGGCGATCCGAAAGCGCGGAGGCGTCGAGCGCCATCCTATCGCTCTGGTCAAATCGACGAACGAGGGCTTTTTTCCTCCTCTCGGATGAACCAACCGGGTTCTTGCGCCGGGTTACTCCAAGAAGCCTTCGTCGCGCTCCGCTGAGATGCGCGCGTTCGACGTCCCAGATGCAGGGAACACGTCGGCGCGTTCGTTCGGTGTCGACCGCGGCGCGACAACGTCTGGGCGGTGTACGGAGGCGAGGTCGATGATGGGCAAATTCAAACCGGAAACGGTCAAATTTTGAATTCGCAAAAATCAGACGTGTCAAATAAGCGGAGGTGACGAGGGTGAGCCACAAGGAAAGAGAGCCACGGAGAGGTCAACATGGCGAACGAGAAGCGTACGATCCAATCGTTCTTCACGCCCGTCGCGAAGAAGGCCAAGCCCGCGGCGGAGGCCCCCGCGGCGGCGGACGAGGCTCCCGCGAAGGAGGTGGAGGCGAAAACCGACGAAAAGGCACCCGGATCTTCCTCCACCCTGCCCGATGCGCAGCGCAAGAGAGCGGAGCAGAACAAGCAGGTGGCGATTAGCAAGGCGCTGCAGCGCAAGGCGATGGAGGTGGCGCAGGAGGCGGCGGCGAAGGGCGAGCCCCTCAACCTGGACGACCTGCTCGTGGAGGATACGTGGCGAGGGGCCCTGGAGGGCGAGTTTGGCAAGCAGTACTGGTCGGGCCTGAAGAAGTTCCTCGTCGGCGAGTGGGGATCCGGGAAGAAGGTGTTTCCGGCGCCGGGCAACATCTTTCGTGCCTTTAACACGTGCCCGATGGAGCAAGTCAAGGTTGTCATCCTCGGTCAGGACCCGTACCACGACGACGGCCAGGCGATGGGCCTGAGCTTCTCGGTGCCCAAGGGGTGGAAGGTTCCGTCGAGCCTGAACAACATCTACAAGGAGCTCGGCACGGACCTGGGGTGCAAGAAACCGACGCACGGCGATCTAGACAAGTGGTCGACGCAAGGGGTGCTCATGCTCAACGCCAGCCTCACGGTGCGCGCGCATCAGGCCAACTCCCACTCGAAGAAGGGCTGGGAGAGCTTCACCGACGCCGCCATCCGAACACTGGCCAAGCAGCGCAAGGGACTGGTGTTCCTGCTCTGGGGAAAGAACGCCCAAGAGAAGGAGCGTCTCATCGCCAAGGACGCCGGGCACCTCATCCTCAAGTGCCCGCATCCCTCCGGCCTCTCCGCACACAGGGGTTTCTACGGGTGCAAGCACTTCTCGCAGGCGAACACATTCATCGAGAAAAACGGCGGCGGTCCCATTGACTGGCAAATCGTCTAAGGAGGTCGAGAGACCCGTGTCGCAGACGTGTACGTGTAGCTGTAGGTATTCTTTGTGCGCAAAAGTTCGATTGATTCTATTTTCTTCGTCTATTCTAAGATTGGTGTCTACGTGATGCGCTCTGAAATCAGGCATCCTCGGGCAAGATGCCTTTCTTGTCCATTAGGTCAATCAGCGCGTTGACCTGGTTGCACACATCCAAGATCTGATCGTCGAACTGCACCATCGCCGCGGAAGCGTCTTTGGGATCCTGGAAGTAGATGAGCCCGTCCACCTGGTCGATTTTTCCAGTCATGCGCTCCTCGCCAATCATCTTCGCCGCCGTTTCCTCCGCAAGCCGCGGGTCCACCCCGAGGAGCTGACCCAGGTCCGTGACCATGATGTTGTTGTACAGCTTACTGGCGCTCAGCAAGTTGTGCTCAATCACGGCTCGGCTGACGATGCTCATCCCGTCCTCCGACTCGACGCCCAACTGGTGCGGCTTGAGGTTCGCGCTGAACGCCTGCACCTCGTCGTTCCGGAGGATGCGTTCGAGGTACACCTTCTCCATGAGGGAAAACACGGGCAGCCGCGCGCACCGCTCGTCCTTGTATAGAGTGGTCAGCACACGGCTACGCTGGGGGCCCGCGGCGGCCAAGATGGCGCACGTGATGGCGTTGGTGAGAGCCGCTGCGAGGTCAGCCTCCCCCACCTGCTTGCCCTCACCCGTCACGAGCCCGATCTTTGTCTGCGAGAGATCATAGTATCGCAAAGCCGCCTCGACGAATCTGCCCTTGCCGTCGAGGATGCGCGCATAGCACGTCTTGAACTGATACTCGAGCGTATCGTCCTGTTGGGAAAGATTAGGTACGTGATGCGGGGGTCAGCGAGCGGACAATGGTCGGTTCACGTAAAACGTCGATACGACGGAGGGTTCCGAAAAGTCGACCTCATACAGGCATGTGTAATCCAGGCGCGGGCCCTCGGTCGCAACGCAGCCGGTTCGTGTCGACGATTCATCGACGCGGGTAACGCTGCCCGACTATACGCGCACGACGTAACGGCCCATGCACTTCAGTGTGGTTAAGGTTGTGATAATCATCGGTCGACTTGGGCCCTTTGAAAAGTTGGCAGGAGGGGCGCTCGGGATCTCGTCCCCGCACCTTGCAAGCCGAGAGAAGGAACGATGCCTTCTTTATGAAAGTATCCGCGTTGACTGCGTCGTCGTCTTCGAGGTAGAGCATGGCGATTTGCACGCACTTCCGCAGCTTGTACTCGTCGCTGAGCACCCTGGTGCCGCTGTCTAGGTCGATTCCCGCGAGCATCTTGGCTGCGCGGCTCCACTCCGCGTCGTTCTGGTACAGCTTCGAGAGACCCTCTCGCAGCACGCTGACTTGCTCGTCAAAGGACATGACGCGCGGGCTCATCTTCTCGAGCGCGAACGCCGCCGTCTCTTTCTGCTGCTCCGCCGGCAGCGTCGTCACCACCTCCTGACACAGGGTCTGGAGGATCTGTCTCGAGATCACGAGTGGGACGTCGTCCGACATCATGTGCGTCACCATCGCCTTCAAGCCTTCCACGTTCCCTCCCCCGGCGAGGCACTCGGTGACGACATCCCGATACTGGGCGGTCCTCTCCTTCTGATCCGCCACCGAGGCGATCTCGCTGAGACGGGCCTCCATACCGCTCGTGAATAATGACAAACCCTTCGAAGTTGACAGTGGAGTGTTAACAATTTGGCGTCCTCTGTTTAGTATAGGGTGCGCTATCATTAATGCTACAGCTTGTCTCACAGCTTCTTCAGGGTAAGGAACCCCTCTCCACCCGGCTCGCCGTTGTAGGTGATGGCGATCTTCGCCTTGGCCGGCAGCGCGAGGAAGTCGATGAGGGTCAGGCCGGTGATGTTCCCCGAGGGGTGCCGCCCGACGCTGGTCAGCCTGCCCGACGAGTGGTGAAGGACGTAGCTCGCCGAGTTGACCGCGGCGAGCACGGGTTCGCCGTTCACCAGGAGCTGTATCGCGGGTTTCTTCCTCACGAAGAACCCAAAGTTCACCTCGTACAGACCCGGCGCGACGGTGACGATGCACGACTTGTCCCTCTCCCAAATGAAATTTACCGGATCCGTGTTGACGCTCTGCACGTTCCACGGCACCCCGTTCCCCTTGTTCACCTGCCCGCTTTTCCAGATCCACCGGCCCAAGCTGCTCTCCCCGACCAGTCCGCGATTGACCAGCGCCTGGGACTTGAGGTGCGCGTCGAGATCCTCCGCCGAAGCCTTGAGCTCCAGCTCGCGGCTCACCTCTGCGAGCGCGTGGTTGACGTCGTCGACGCCAACCTTGACGTCCACCAGCGCGCAGACGTCCTTCATGTCGCTCTTCACCGCCACCTCCTCCTTCGTCGCCAGGCCGAGCTGGCTGATCTCGAGCCTCTCCAGCGCCTTGTTCACCGAGGTGGCGTCGGCCTTGCTCCGCAGCGCCGCGTCCACGTCGTGCGAATCAGCCTTGCGCGACATCGCCTCCCACAAATCCTCCATGCTCCTCTCCCCGCCCCCGGTCAGCGCGGCCAGGCTGGGTCGTGCGGTCCCCGGCGCGAAAGAGTTGGTCCGCGGCGCGATCGCGAATCCTTCTCTGCCCCCTCCCCCGGCCTTTTCCACGCACTCGGCGAGGAGCGCGTCCATCTCGTTCACCTTTCGCTCAACCTCGTCCGCATCCGCCTTGCGCGCCAGCTCCCTGCTCATGAGTTCCTCCTGAGCCTTGAACGCCGCGTGAACGTCAGCCTTGGTGGCCCTCAGGTCGAGCTGGTGCCCTATGTCCGAGGAGATGTGCTTCAGCTGACGCAGGGCGGCCTCGACCTCCGGCAGCTGGGACCGGGACCCGCCGCGGCCCAGCTCCTTGGAATCAATCGCCCTTTCGAGAGATTTAATTGCGTCGCCCTGGGCCCGGAGCACGTCGTGGAACTCCTTGAACGTGACACGCACGATGTCCTGGATATTACGCCATTGATTTCTTCCTGCCGTCATGTCGTCGACACTGACGGCGTGCGAGACCCATTCGGGTCTCGAGTGCGCCATGGCGAAGCCCGGGTGCTCGGCAATTGTGCTGGTAAGAATCGGCACCGGACCGTTGGATTTTCCTCGGAACAGCTTTCGGGACAAAGTTTTGGACCCGGGATACCAAAAGGAAGCGCGTGACGGCGTGTACATCCAGCCGTCGCCACTTTCTGAATCGAAGGAGTCGTCAGGAGTGAACGTCCGAGGCACTCGACCCATTTACCGACGGGCGCCGCCGGCCAGGGAGGCGACCGGGGATTTGGTTTTGAAAGGGCCAGCTGGGAAAATGAGCGACGATGACGAGGTCAACACCGGTGTCGAGGGGAAGGCCGAGGAGCTGACGCGGAATGTTGTCGACAAATTCGCCGAAGCAAAGCGTCATTCAGACCTGGCGCACGCGGAGGAGCGCGCGCGTCGATTCAATGTAGGGGAAAGGGAGAGGTTCGCGAAAGAGATGGGGGCTGACCGCCAAGTGTCTCAACCGAGTGGGTCCGGACGGGACTTGGGCTCGGTTCATGCGTCCACGAGCCGACGGAATCCGGGTGGCGATGGGGGATTAGACCTCGACGTCGGCGAGGCCACCATCGACCTGACCCCTCAGGAGCAGATGCAGTTCATCCACAACCTCACGAAGGCGAACGCCAACATGAAGATGAAGGTGTTTTACGCGGAGAAGCGCATCGAGGAGCTGACCGTGGCCACGGGACTGGACGAGGATCAGCTGCAGGGACTCGACAGCATGGTGAAGAACAACGTCGAACAGTCCGTGAAGATCGAGGAGCTCCAGACGGATTTGAACGAGAGGAACGAAATCATCGGCACCTGCAACAAGCACATCGCGTCGTTGGAGAGGGACCTGGAGGAATTGCGGCGGAGCAAGGAGCTCACCGCGGCGGAGAGGGAGACCCAGGCGCAGGCCGCCGCCATCGAGGCTGCTACCGCCGCGGCGACGGTCGCCGACGTGCTGAAGGAGTTACAGGATCTACAGCTGGACAATTCCTCCCTGATGGAGCGCGCCGCCAACGCGGGGGCTGAGCTCTCGTCGACGCGGGAAAAGGCCAAAGCGCTCGAAGCCGACCTCGCGGCGCAAAAGACGGAGTCACGCGCCAGCCTTCAGCGTTCCATGGTCGCCGTGGCGTCTCAGCAGGCGGCCGAGGAGGAGATCGTGTTACTCAGACACCGCCTCAACGCCGCGATATACAAGGCGGATGAGGCTGTGGCGGACCGCGAGGTGGCCTTAGCTCGGGAGGCGGCGGTTCGAGAGGAACTCGGCGCGAGGGAGGCCATCGCCGCGGGATCGCTCGAGGCCAAGGTTCAGGCCATGATGGACGCAGAGGTGAGGCGGAGGGACGAACACGCCAGGGCGTTGGACGCAGCGAGGGCTACGGTTCTCGCCGCGAGGGAGGAGACGGCGCAGGCGGAGCAGCGCGCCGAGACTGCCAGATCCGGTCGGCGTCAGGCCGCCATGGACATCGACCAGCTCAAGGCCCAGTGCGCGAGGGAGGTGCAGGCAGCGAACGACGCACGTGACAAGGCGATGAAAGAGGCACAGGCTGACATTGAAGAGAACGAGCGCAAACTGCGGGAGTCGGCGCAAAACGCGGAGGAGGCTGTCGCGCGCTCTCAAGCCCACGCGAGGGAGGAGATTGAACTGCTCAAAAAGCGCTTCGACGTCGACCTCGCGCAGGCGCGTCAACGCGCGGAGAGGACCGCTGATGAGACTGTGAGAAAGGCTCTCGAACGCTCGGACGAGAAGCTCGCGTTGGCCGTGCAAGCGAAGGAAGCTGCCTCGGCTGTCAACAGGGCTCTCAAAGACGAGCTGATGGAAGCGCGCTCCTCACAGGCTGAGGCTGAGATGGCTCTGGCCACCGCGAACGCGACGTGCGCTGCGCTGGAGCAGGAGGTGATAACCGCGCACACCGCCGTCCCCGTCAATGGGGAATCTCTCGCGAAGCAGATCGCGGATCTCACGGAGAAGGCAAACTACGCCGCGGATCTCCGGGATGAAGCGGTGACCGAGCTGGAGCGAGTCACGGAGGCTCTCGTTAAGGAGCGCGGTCGCGCCGCCGAACTCGACGGGGAGTACCAGAGATGCGCAGCCACGGCTGAGGCCCTGCGCGGTGAGGAGGATCGAATGGCCACCGAGCACATGGCCAGGTTGGAGGCGCTTCAACAGGCGGAGGAGACGCTCGACGCCGATATTCGCGAGTTTGAATCCGACCGCGCCGAGCAGCAGCGTCGACTGGACGAGCAGCAGGCTCGACTCGATGACGTCGTTCGACAGACGAATATTATGGCGAATACCCCCAAATCGTTGCCGACCGGTGCGGAGGGTCAGGATGGGCCCGCCCTTGTTGAGATGCGCGAGCGCCTGGTCGCCGCGGAGACTGCACTGTTGGTGTCCAAGGAACGCGCCGATTCCGCGTCCGAGGCGCGTGATGTCGCGTTGGCTGACCTGAAGAAGCTTCGCGAACAGCTCTCCGTCACGAAAACCGCTCTGGAGACCGCACGCATCGATGCGGACAAGGCTTCCATCGCCCGCGCCAAGCGGGAGGCTGGAGAGGAGGTGCTTCGTCTGAGGAATTCGGCAGCTGCTGTCGAGTCTGCATCGCTCAAGGAGCGCATATCCGCGCTCGAAACAGAGGTTCAGACGCTTCAGGGTGACCTCAAGGAAGCTCGTGACAGCGTTGGCAAGGCTGTCGTGTTGAGGCCCGTGATTCGGGAGGATGCGCCAGACCTGGTCACGGCGCCTTCTAAGTCATCCCCTCCCACCGCTCCAGAGAATGCGTCGGTGAAGGATCGCGCACGCTGGTTCCAAGAAAAGGCGGTCGAGAAGACGCCGGGCTCCACATCGGTGGTTAGCGACACGGACTCCGCCGCCTTCTTCACGCCGCAGCGGGGCTTCGACGACGAGGAACACGCAGAACAGCTCGCCGCCATGCGGAGAACTGTTCACGACCTCGAGGCGCAGCTGGCGGATGCCACCGCGGAGATCAAAGTCCGCGACAGACGTCTCCAAGCCGCCGAGACTGACCTCGGCGATACAACCGCGGCGGTCACCGAGCTCGGTACCCGGGTAGCGAAGAGGGAGCAAACGCTGGTCGCCAAGCACAAGCAGCAAGTGAGCGAGCTCGAGCAGGCGCGCGTCGCGGCGGAGAAACTCGTCAAGGTGACGCAGAACGAAGCCGACTCTCGCATCGAAGAACTCACCAAGCAACTCTCTCTGAAGGAAGCCGAGGTCGATGCCATGGTGAAGCAGCAGCGGCAGCTCGAGGAGGAGCTCACCACGCCGCAAAAGGCGGCTAATCCCCTGTTCACGGGCGAATCAATCACCACGTCGGAGAAGATTGCACCCGCGATGATGGCTTACCAGTCGCCTCCCGTAGCGACTCCCGCGTCCTTGCAGACGGATGTGATGCTCGAGAAGGGTATTCTCGAGTCACAGCTCACTGAAGCCAAAGATAAGATCCGACGACTGGAAATCGAGTCGCAGCTCGCGAAGGATGCCATGACTGAGGCTCGATTCAGAGCTGAGTTGGCGGAGTCATCGCCGGTGATGTCGCGAGTTCCCAGCGGCGACGATGTCGCAAGGAGCGATGCGGAATGGAGGGCGAAACTGTCTGAGACCAAGTCTAGGGCGGCCGCCATGGAAGTCCGTCTCCAAGAACAGCTGGATGAAGCGGTCGAAAAGTCGGCCGTTCAGGAGAGAGAAGCTGATGCGAATCTGCGGAAGCAGCTCAACGCCGCGAGACAGAAAGCTGCCGCTCAGATTGCCGAAGCCGAGGAGGAGTTTGAAAATCACATCGCGCAGGCGAATAAGAAGATCAAGAGGTTGGATAACGAGTTGAGGGAGGCAAAGGCCGAGCTTGAAGCATCCGGACCCGGTCTGAAGGCGGCTGCGCCATCACCCGTGCGGACAGAAGCTAAGCCCGCGGAGAAAATCAGGGATGATATCGAGAATGAGCTCAGACACAGCTTGAACAAAGCCCAAGCCCGCATTTCTGAACTTATTACCGATCTGGTCGAGACTCGTGAGCAACTCTCGTCACTTGAGGCAGAGTGGAAGCTGAAGTTGGCGACTGCTAACGCAGAGGCAAAGGCGGTTGAATCTCGACTCCAGTCTCGATTGGCTGAGGCCGAGGACAACGGTAAGGACCAGGTTGAGACGGAGTGGAAAGAAAAATTCACAGCGTTGAAGGCCAAGGCGACTGCCGACGAGGCAAGACTTCAGGATCAGCTGGATGAAGCGCAAGATACCATCTTTTCCATGGAGCAGAACTTCGAGCGAAGGTTGAGGACACAATTATCGGCCGCGAAGCAAAAGGCAGCCGCCGATCAAGCCGACCTCACAGCTAAGTTTGACGAAGCCGAAGATAAGCTTGCTGCCATCGACGTCGAGTGGAGGGCGAAAATATCCGAGGCCAAGACAACTGCTGCTGCCACTGAGGCGGGTCTCCGTGCTCAGCTCGCGGAGGTTGAAGAAAATTCCCTCGCCGCAGAGTCGGTCGCGGGTGCGGGTGAGGCTGAAAGCAAGCTGAGAGCCGAACTCGTGATGGCTCGACAGAAGGCCGCCGTCGAGATTGTTGACCTTAAGGCTTCCTTGTCGGCGGCTGAAGAGGAGATCGTCGCCCTGAAGTTTGCTGAAAAGAACCACCGGGCCGCGCTGGAGCGGACAGAGCAGCGAATGCGCACCGTCGTCGATGAAGCTCTGCAACGCGCTTCGGAATCGGAAGAGATGATGAAGGCGCAGATGCAAACAGCCCTCGATAAGTCATCCGCGGCTAAGATCGACCTTCAGCTTCAGCTCAAGAAGGCGGCGATGAAGGCTGAGTCTGATGAGGAGGAGCACGCCTCTCAGCTGGAGGAACTCGAGTCCAAGCACGCTGCGGCGGAGGCTGATTTCAAGACCCGCCTTCGTGCCACCGAAGACAGGTTCCATGCCCAACTGCAGCTCGCCGAGGACCAGTTCCAGGCGACGCAGAATGAGTGGCGGGCTAAGCTGTCTGAGGCCAAGTCCAAGGCGGCAGCTGCTGAGTCTCGGCTCAGGTCCCAACTCGCGGACAAGGAGGAAAGCTCCATGGCTGATGTCATCGCCAGGACCGAGGCATCTGAGGCCCAGCTCAGGGCGCAACTTCTCGACGTCAAGCAGCAGGCTTCGTCGGAACGATCCCGACTCGAGACCCAGATGGCTGAAGTCGAGGAGAAGGTCGGTGCAATCGAGGCCCAGTGCAGGCTGAAGGTGTCCGATGCGATGGCGAAAGCAGCGGAGGCAGAGACGAAACTCGCAAAACACATCAAAGAGGCGCAAGACGCCAAGGCTGAGATCACCACTCTTAAGGACGACTTGGTCAAGGCTACTGTCCTCGAGACGAAGCTCAGGGCGGAGATCGACGATGAGCAGAAGCAAAACAGAGACTTGAACGCCAAGTTGACTCACGCGCAGACCAGTTCTTCATCAAGCGAGGGCGAAATGAAAGCAAAGCTCCTCGCCGCAAAGATGGTTGAAGCTGAGCTGAGAGATAGCCTGAGTACTGCTCAGAGCCGCGTGAACCAGCTCGTGCTCCAGGTTGATACTGCAGACAGCAGGGCGAGATCTTCCGCCGCTGTCGCCGCTGATGACCTCGAAGTCATGACCAGGAAGGCGATGGAGGCGGAGGATTCTGCCGCCGCGGCGAGTGCCGACGTGGAATCATTGCACATGGAACTCGTGGAGCTTAAAAAGACCCACGGCGATGAGATCAACGAACTTCACAAACGACTGCAGGAGGCCATCGACCGTGCGGCTGACGCGGAGTGCAAGGTGGAGGAGCCCGGATCACCGGTTCCTTCCAAGTCAAAGATGGACTCGGACGTGATCGCCGAGCTCCTCGAGGCGAGCATGTCGCGCGAGGCTGATCTGCGTGCAAAGCTCGCGGACTCTGCTGCCGCGAAGGAAGAGACCACGAGCTCGACTGAGGCTAGAGAGCTTCACGCGCAGCTTGATTCGGTTCGGCGCATGGTAGCCTCGCTGCAGGCGGGAGTGCAAGCCCGCGATGAGGCAACCACAGAGGCCTTGACGCCGGATGGAAAGGGAATTTCCAAGAGCTCACCTCCGAAGACTCCGGAACTTGCGGCGTCCAGAGCGACCGTTAATTCGCTCACCTCTCTCCTCGAGACAGCATCCGTGCGTGAGGGTGAACTGCGCGCGCAGCTCCATGCCGCGAATCAGCGCGTGCAGGACCTGGAACGCGAGAAGCACGAGCAGGAGCTCGTCGCGCAGACCCAGCTCGAGACCATCCAGCAACAGTTACAGCAGCTTCAGCCGCAGAGGGACCAGGCCGTGGATGACGGAGCCACGACACAGGTATCCAGCATGGCGGTCGTCCCGGGTCCCGCTCGTGCCCCTCGCGCGTACAACCCGATGTGGGGCGCCTTCCCTGGATATGTCCATCCCATGTTTGGCGCCCCGGCTCCCGCCGACGGCACGGCTGTCGGCGCGTTAGCGGCGGCGCTCGAGGCTGCGGGTGAACGCGAGGGTGAGCTCAAGGCGAAGCTTGCGGAGTCTCAGGCTAGCGCCGCCACCGCCGCGGTGAAGTTGGCGGATGCCATCGCCATCGCCCGTTCCGAGGTTGATGACAGCGTCAAAGATCGCGTGATGGAACTGGAGACCGAGGTCAGGAATCTGAGCGCGGAGCTCAAGGAGAAGGCCCATGCCGCTCAAACTTTCAAGGCCTCGCTGGTCAATCTGCAAGACACAACCGCCATACTCGAGCAAGAACACTTGTCCGCGAAGGCGCACGTGAGAGAGCTCGAGGCTCGCTTGTTGACGGATGAGGCGACAGCGGAGGCCAAACTGAAAATTGTCCTCGGCGATGTTGAGGCTGCCAAGGCTGAGACCGAGGCTGTGAGGGCAGAAGCCAAGCACAAGATTGAGGCTAACTGGGACCAGGCTAATCGTTCCGTTGCCATGGCGCAAGAAGATGCCAAGAAAGATCGCGATGCCATCGTGGGGAAGGAAACTGAGCTCGTCGCGGCCAGAGAGTTGATCGCGGCTGTGGAGGGGCGTGAGGCTGAGACGCTCGAGCGCGTCGCCGCACTTGAACTACAGCTCAAATCCGCCCAGACGCAACTCAAATCCACCGAGTCACAGCTGAAGGAGTCGCAGGATAGAGAGGGTGTCACCGCAGAGGCTGATAAGGCTCTTCGCGTGGATCTGAACAAGGCTGAAGCTCGTGTGAAGGCGCTCCTGGAGGAGATTGAGGCGACCCGTGCCGCGGCGATGGAATCCTCTCGCGCGGCAAAGTCGGCATCTGCCAGAGCTGAGTCCATGGCCGCCGCTCTCACGTCGGCTAGTTCAGGTGGTGGCAGTGATATGAAGCTCGCGACAGCCGAGGCGCGCGTGGCTGCTTTGGAGGTTGAGCTCAGCATCGCCCAGAGGTCGGCAGCGCTAAATGCAAAGGAAGCGGACAGGGACCAGCACGCCCTCCTTTCCAAGGCTGAGCAGGCTGGAAAGGATTCGATGATGAGCACGGTGAATAAACTTGAAGACACCGTCGCCCGCCTGCAAGAGTCGATCAAGGAGGCAAACGCAGAGGTGGAGAGACTCAAAACAAGACTCTCCGCCGCCGAGAAAATCGCCGCTCACGCGAACACATCTCTCGGCGACGCCTCCGACCGGACAAGAAAGGCGTTTGAAGATGCGAGTGTTGCCAAGACCGACGCCCGAACGGCAAAGGCTGAGCTCACGGCAGCCAAAGACCGTGTTACCGCTTTGAAACGCGAGTTAGACTTGGCTGTGTCTCGGGCTAAACAGGCTGACGCGGAGGCGACAGCCGCCATGACGCGAGCTCACATCGCGGAGGCTGACATCGAGGAGTTGAGGCGGAGAGCTCTCGCGGCCGAGGCTGAGGTGGCCGCGGCTCGCGATGCCGCGGATGCTAACGAACGCAAAAGGAAAGACGCGGAGGGTCGCATGGAGGCTCTCAGATCCACCCTGCGCCACGCTCGTGATGACCTCGGGCTCGGTTGGACGGATCGGCCGAGGCCCATCGGCAAGCTGCCCACGCCGCCGACGGACGACACTGACGACGACGCCGCGATGCAGGCGCAGGCGGAAGACATCGTCCAGAAGCTCGCGGCCGCGAAGGCAAGGCTGCACCCCGCGAAGGGCCTCGCGCCCCGAGCAAAGAATAGACATGATTAGATTAGGTAGTGTTATTTAGATGAGGCCCGAGCGGCAGAACTATTTACTTTTCACGTGCAATAGCCCGGTAGCCGATGTCCCTACGCACGAAGCCGCCTGGCCATTGGATGGCGTCGACCGCGGCGTAAGACTTCTTCGCCGCCTCGGTGATATTCTTACCGGTCGCGGTCACGCCGAGCACGCGGCCACCCGCGCTGGTGACCTTGCCATCCTTCATCGCGGTACCCGCGTGAAAAACCTTGACGCCGTCCATGGCGTTGGCCGCGTCGAGGCCCTCGATGACCTCACCCTTGGCGTAGCTTCCCGGGTAGCCCTCGGCCGCCACGACGACGTTGATGGCCATCTCATCGCTCCACTCGAGCTCCCCAACCTTGTCGAGCTCGCCCTTGGCCGCCTTCAGGAGCAGGTCCACGAGGTCGCTCCTCATGCGGGTCATCACGCACTGGCACTCCGGGTCGCCGAACCTGACGTTGTGCTCAAGGAGCTTGACGTCGTCGCCCTCGATCATGAGCCCGGCGAAGATGACGCCTGTGAAGGGGCACCCCTCGGCCGCCATGCCGTCGACGGTGGGCTGGATGATGTCCTTCATCACCCTCGCCTCGAGCGCGGGGGTGAGAACGGGGGCGGGGGAGTAGGCGCCCATGCCGCCGGTGTTGAGGCCGGTGTCGCCCTCGCCCACGCGCTTGTGGTCCTGCGCGCCGACCAGGGGGATCGCCTTACCGCCGCCGACCACCGCGAAGAAGGACGCCTCCTCGCCATCCAGGAAATCCTCGACGACGATTTCGGCGCCCGCGGAGCCGAACGCCGAGTTGACCATCATGTCGTCCACGGCGTCCAAGGCGGTTTGTACGTCCATCGCGACAATGACGCCTTTGCCCGCGGCGAGTCCATCCGTCTTGACGACGATGGGCGCACCCTCTTTTTGTATGTAGGCCTTGGCCGCCTCGGGGTCGGTGAAGCGCTCGTACTTGGCGGTGGGGATGTTATACTTTCGGAGGAGATCCTTGAGGAAACCCTTGGAGCCCTCGAGCCTGGCGGCGTCCTTGGTGGGTCCGAAGCACGGGATGTCGGCAGCGATGAGGGCGTCGGCGATGCCGTCGACGAGGGGTGCCTCGGGACCGACCACCACGAGGCCGACGTTGTTGTCCTTGCAGAACTTGACGACAGCGGCGTGATCGGAGTCCTTGACGTCCACGACCTGAACGCCGTCCTCGACGATGATGCCCGCGTTGCCGGGCGTGCAGTAGAGCTCGCCGCAGGTGGGGCTCTGCTTGAGGCGCCAGCACAGGGAGTGCTCGCGCCCGCCGCTGCCGATGACGAGGACGTTCACCTTGTCGCCGGACGCCGCGACGGCAGCGCGGCCACCGGTGAGGGCGTAGACGACCAGCACGCGGCGCTGCTTGTTGGCGCGGGCCTGGGCGCGGAGGGGCGCGACGGCACGCCTAGAGCGACCGATGGGTGCGGCCGATTGGCCCCCGATTGCGGTGGTTACTTGGCAGACGGCGGCAGACATGCTGTCTCAAGCTCGTACACGGAGAGGCGATGGAGGCCTTGTTCAGCTGTACTTGAACGAGGTTTCCCCCGGGGATCTGTCTACGCTGAGCGTACGTGCGTCGGGGACAGTGGAGCGGGGGTGGCTTGGATGACTTGGAAAACCCCAAGCGTCGCTTTATTACGTGGCAAATATTTTTGGAAAGGTCTTTTCAGAACAGCAGGTGCTCCGTGAGAGTCATGCAGGGCGGGCACGGACGCAAACGATGTGTTTCTAATGCACAAACCTATGACTGTTCACGTGTGTTCGTATCCGCGCCGAAGAATCCACGTCACGCTCAGAGCACGACGAGCTCCACGTCCCCGTACCCGTTCTCACCCCGGTGCCTCTCGAACAGGCCCTTCACGGCGCCTATGAACTCCTCCAGCTTGGCCGCCACCTCCTCGTTCGTGGGGTCCACCCGCTTCTCCACCGGTATCGCCTTACCAACAACCGTGTGCACCTTCGCCTGACGTGGCATTGGGGTGCCCCACCTGCCCCAGAACGCCATGGGCGCGAGGCCGATGACCTTGGACAGCGCAGACGTCGTCGCGTCCGAGCACAGCGGCGGACCCAACTTCCAGTACGAGTACGTGCGCGTCTGACCGAACGAATACGCCGGGACGAGCTGCGCGCCGGTCTGCATCGCCAACTTCACGAACCCGAACCGCTTTCGTAGGTACACCACCTCGCACGAAGGGGTCATGCGCAGGCACTCGGCGACTCCGCCCGGGATCAAGAGCACGCTCCGCCCACGCTCGAGCAAACCCCGCATGTGCGCGCGTGATATGGGGTCTATGCCCAGCCAACTCCACAGCTGACGCAGGAGGGGCAGGTAGAATATCGTCGAGGTGGCCATCGCCCTGGTCTCCTTCACGATACTCGGCGTATCGGCCCCGTAGTAGCAGTAGTCCGCGAAGCTTATGATGGAGAGGGGCAGCACTCCGTGGGGCTCGCACCCGATGATGGACGGGGTGCCCTTGACCGCAGCGTCCACGAAACTCGCCTGATCCTCCCACTCCAGTGACATGGGGAAGTAGTCCAGCGCGCCGTAGGTGATCGCGCGCGCGATTGCGATACCCCAGCGCGGGAAAGGCCTCCGAACGGGAAGCACCGCCAGCGCGACGAGGATGGCGAGGGTGCCCACAGCGACCGGGTGGGGAAGGAAGAAGAGGGACACGGCCAGCATCGCCAAGGCGACGTGCGCTATGCACAGCCACGTTGATATCATCATGACGTTCCATATCGAATCGATACCCCCATCCCGGCGCTTGCCCTTTGACGTCGACATGGCCATCACCCGGTCGTGGCGCGCGCGTTTCTTTGTGTGGTGGAGTCCCGCGTCCAGTTCCGAGAAAATATCGGGCCGCCTCGTCACGTTTTCCGCACACACGTGAGTCGCACCAACCCCCTGCCCGGGGCACGGTGTAACATGACGATGTCGTACGTGCGTTTCCCTTACGATGAGTTGGGGCCTCCCGCGATAAACAACATCAAACCCGTGAACTTGCGAACAGCTGACGAGTGGAAGGTACGCCCTGACCGACCGACAGCTCACATTTTGCCCGCCCCAAGAGTTCGACATCCCTCCCCTCCTCGGCTCACACCCTACTCAACCCGTCATCGTCTCTCAGGCGGATTCGACGATGTCCAGTTTATATCCTTCCGTGGTCGACAGCCTATCCGTGTTCACCCCGACGCGAACCGACCGTGTTCGTGCGGAGAAGGCCAAGCAGGCTGAGGGATGCGACACCGGACTGGCGCCCGTGTACTTCAAGCCCCCGGCGTCGGAACCCAACGTGGGAGACTATGGTCCTCTGTGGTACGAGGACAGGGGGCGAGAGGGACGGAAAATCATGGGTGCGGGTGTGAAACCAAAGGCGAGCGGCGGCGGTGCCGATGCGGGGGCGTACGAGGTCAGGCCGGCCGGGCTGGACAGCACGGAGATACTCGGAGCGAAGAACCGCACGCGCACGGGTTTGAAGCTGAAGAAAGACTGCTGGGGCAACGTCATACCGCAGTGATCAGACGCGAGTGTACTTCTATGAACATCTTGTAAGCTAAGGATGTGTTTTCGTACGTGACGCTCACATCGGCGCGAACATGGACGAGCGAGGCTCCTCGCGCAGCGCCTCGAGCACCAGCTTGGGCGGCGGCGCCCACCTGCGCGGAACCTCCTCGACGTCGTCCGCCCCGTCCCTGTCCGGGGTGCGGGGTCGCGCGTCGCTATCTAGCGGGGAACTGTTCTTGGAGCTCGACGCCGCAGCCTCCACGGCGAGTTCCTCGAGAGCCTCCTCGACGAGCGCGGGGTCGATGAAGGTGCCGTGCGCATCCTCCCCAGTCGCGTGCACGTCCCCCGCGTCCGCGTCTTCCCCTCCCGACGCCAGAATGTCCAGAGCTCTCGCCGCCGGCCTCGGCGTGTCGTCTATGGTTTCAATCGTCCGTTCCGGTCCCTCGTCCGCGACCGCGGCGGGCCACCATCCGTCCTCGCGGGTCTCCACAATCTCAGCCGCCTTTTCAGCCGCGTCGTCGTCCACCTCGAACCCTTCCACCTGCGCAGCCGCCGTCGCCAGCCTGTCCCGCAGCGACCACGCGGTGACCATCGCCGACCTAGACTTCTGTTCCGCCGTGTGCAGGTCACTCAGGTCGGTCACCCTGAGCCTCTCCAGCTCGTGCACCCGGTGCACCTCGCGCACCAGAGCCCTCCGCGCGTCGTCCCGAGCGTCCCTCGCCGCCACCAGCTCCTCCCTCAACGTCTCCTCGCGTGCCCTCGAATCGGCAACCTCCCTCGCGAGCGCGTGGATGAGCTCCTCGGCGACGTCCTCGCCGATGGAATGGATCCACTTGGCGGGCGGCGGGGTGTCGGGTGCCCCGCCGGGGCTGGGCGTAGACGGGGAGTCATGAACCCCGCCGCCATGGTTCATGCCCCCGCCGCCGGGGTCCATGCCCGCCGCGAACGAGTCCGGGCTGCGATGGGACCCCCGCACGGCCGCCGCGAGGAGCGTGGGCACGCGCTCCACGTCGCACACACCTTCCGGGGACCCGGTCACCGCGCGGGAGATGGCCGCCGCGGGGTTTCCCCACGCCTCCCTGGCCTCCTCCCTCGCGCGGTGCGCCGCAGCCTCCGCGTCCTCCGCGCGTCGAGTCGCCGCGGCGCGTTCCTTGATGAGCTCGGCGCAGTGGGACGCGACGTGTTCGCACCTCGCCGCGCTCGTGGCGGCGTCGCCCCTGAGCCGCGCCACCACCTCAGCCTGGTGCCTCGCCGCCGTCCGTAGGGTGTCCTCGTGCTCCACCATGATGCGCAAACTCTCCGCCGCGCCCCTCTGGTCCTCCCTGAACCTGCGCGCCTGCGCCAGCGCCTCGCACAGCCTGGTCTCCAGCTCCCTCTTCCGGCCGCACCACTCCCGTCTCTCCACGCGTAGGGTCTCTCTCAGTTCCGCCAGGTCAGCCTCGAGCATCGCCATCCTCGCCCTGCCGCCCCTGAGCTCGGCGGCGTGTCCATCCTTGGCCGCCTCCCACTCGGCCCTCCACTTGGACTGGAACGTCTCTCGGTCCGCAGACGCGTTGGTCGCCGCCTGCCTCGCCTCCGTGAGGGCCACCTCGAGGCCCTCGATGATGCCCTGCTGCGACGCCTTTATCTCCGCGTCCGCCTCCAGGAGCGCGACTCGGTCACTGAGCTCCGTTGCCATGGCCTGCGCGGCTTTGGCCTCCTCCGAGGATGCCTGCGCGGCGCCCTCAGCCTCCGCGCGCTTCGCCTCCGCGGCCTCCATCGCCTGCTTCGACGCGACGACGTCATCCTGTTGCTCCAAACAGAGCTGCTCCATCTCCGCGACTCGGTCCTTCAGGCTCCTCAGCGTCGCGTCCGCCTTGCCGAGCAGCGCCTTGGTCTTCGCCAGTTCCTCCTTCGCGGTGTCGCGCTCGTGCCTCGTCGTTTCCGCGTTCGCCGCGTCCTCGTTGGCGGCATCGAGCGCCGCTTTCATGGCCCGCACAGCCTCGCCGAGGGAGTCGTTCTCGTCGCGGTACTCCTCGAGCCGCCGTCGAAGCTGCTCGAGCTCCTCGTCGCGCGTCATCGGCGTGTAGGTTCCCTCGTACGCAGAGCCCGCAGCGGCCATGACTCTGCTGGCGATGGCGTCCCACGCCGCGGCCTTCTCGTTCTCGGTTCGCTCCACGGGCGCGTCGTCGTCCACGCTCGAGGGAGACGTTCGCGAAGACGGTCGCGGCGGCGGTTTCCCGCGCCGCGGGCTCCCGACCGCTTCGTCGCTCGCCATGGTCTGCTCAAATTACCTGACAGCCAGGTTCAAACGGTCCCGGCTCACGGACCAGACTGCTCGGTTCACCCGCGGTGAATAAAATGAGCCGGAGTGCGAGGCATATCCCACAGTGTGTCGGGCACCGTCCGTCGCGACTTCAGAAGGATGGCTTCCGGTTTTGGAGCGTGAGTACCCGAGATCAATCCCGCGCGCGATAGCCGCTGCCCTCCCCGGAACCCCCGTTCGCCGCGCCTCCCGGTGGAATCGCACTCTTTTCTTTCACCTGGGACCCAGTCTGACCCGCTCCTCCGTCTTCTCCTCCTCCTCCAACAGTAAGGGCAACGAGGGGCGTTGCACGCCTCTGTGGCAGAACTTCTCCAGGGTACGTCGCCTGATTATTCCGATCCACCCGCACCCTCGCGGCACGCGTCTAACCTCCCGGCGCGCGACCCGAGCACCGCCAACCCTAAATATCACACAGATGGCCTCTCCGCGAGTTTCCTCCGCCCGCTCTGCTCTGACGCCCTCCTCCCCCTTCGTCCCCCGTCATCTCAGTGCATGTCCACCGCAGACAGCCCCACGGAATGCGCCAACCTTCGCGAGGACTACTTCGAATGTCTTCACCACCGCAAGGAGATCAGGCGATCCAACACGGTCATGGAGCAGCGCTCCAAGACGATCAACGAGAAGGCTGAGGTTCTCAAGGAGCAAATTTGGAAACAGGTGTTTGACACGAGTTGGGCAACAGTGGAGAAAGCGAAGTGAAGCGTAGAAAGCGTCCCGTCGTAGCCGCGTGTGAAACTAGTTGTATTTTGTTATTGAGTCGAAGGGGGAGACCCCGCGCCACATCATCACGGCTGCGACGGAGGTTGTTGCCCGTCGCCGCCGCTTCCACCGCTGTTTTCCTCCATCGATCGTCGCAGAGCCTCCGCGAGCATCTCATCCTCGGACATGCCCTGAGGCGCAAACTCGGGCGGAGGAGGAGCCGCAGCTGCCATCCCCGCGCCCATATCACCCGCACCCGCACCCGCACCCGCACCCATCATCGAACGCGCGAAAGGATTGTTGAGCGCCGCGGAGAGAGCGGCGGGATCCGCAGCCATCTGTGCGATTTGCTGAGCCATCTGGGGGTTAGCCTGGAGCATCTGCGCCATCTGGGGGTTGGAAGCAGCCGCCTGCTGGATGAGGCCGGGGTTGTTCCTGACCATCTCGGACATCTGAGTCAGCGCCTGAGGGTTTGACGCGAAGGTGTCCATCATCTGCTGCATCATCTGCGGATTCATGGGCGGCATCCCACCGGCGCCCGGCATTCCCATCCCTCCACCCATCGCCGCAAACGGGTCCATGGGAGGAGGAGGAGACGCACCCGACGCGCCGGGTACGGGCGTGGGGCTCGCGGGTACGGCTCGTTCGAGCAAGGCCTTCATCTCCGGCAGTCCGTCGTGCTTCGCAGCGGCTTTGCTGATCACGAGCATGGGCTCGGCGTCCGCGACCCTCTTGAAGCCGAACGCCTCCATGGCCGCGACTCCTCCGTTGTGCCGCCCGAGCCTCTGGTTGAAAGTGTTGTTGTTCATCTTCACCGAGCGGTACTTGTCCTCCCCGGGATGTGCAAGCACGTTGCCCACGAACGTCAGCAGTGTTCTCACGGAGGTGACAAACTCATCCATGTTGGCAGTTGACTCCTTCAGCTCGCCTAGAGCCTTGAGGATGGCTGCCTGCATGTCCGCCTTGGTCGCCGGATTGGGTTCGCCCTCTCCCTCCGATGGTAGTTTCGTGGCGTCGATTGGATCGTGTTGCTGCACCATCATCGCCAGTCGAGCGGTGTCCGCGCCCACGAGGTCGGCTTTTCGTTGCATGTCAAGGTAAAAGTGAAAGGTGGGAAACGCCGAAACTTGAGCTTCTCGCGCGAGGTCGGCGTTCAAAGGGCTCGCGTGCGTGTCCACTCCGACGAAAAGCGCGGTAGGTCGGGTACGCGCCATCTGTTCGTAGATTGGCTTGATCCGCTGGCACGGCCCGCACGTCGTCATCGACCAGTCGACCACGGTCAACGCTCCCGCCGCCTTGGCCTCCTCGAGGAGCAACCTGAGCTCAACGGCGCCGCCGACGATGTGACGCACGGACCCCCAGGTCTTCGGCGCCGCGGGTGCCGCGGCGGTCACGCTGGAAAGCATACTCGCGAGTTGCGCCGGATCGGGCTGGGATTTTACGGCGGTGCGCTCCCGCAGAGCCTCCTTCTTCGCTCGAGACTCCTCTCGCTTCCGCTCCTTTTCAGCTTCCGCCGCGGCTTTGGCTTCAGCCGCAGCCGCCTCCTCCTGGGCAATCTTGACAGCTGCCGCGACCGCAGCCTCCTCGGCAGCCTTAGCCCTGGCGGCTTGACTTTCGGCGTTGAGTCGCTGTTCCTCCTCCTCCTTGGCGCGCTGAGCCTCAGCCTCCGCGGCGGCGGCGGCTGCTGCTGCTGCCGCGCGAGCCTCCTCGGCTTTCCGAGCCTCCTCCTCTTGCCTCAGTCGCGCGGCCTCCTCAGCCTCACGCGCGGCCCTCACCTCGGCATCCTTCGCCCGGGCCTCTTCCGCAGCTAGAGGGTCGATCGTGGCCTTCAGATCTTCGCCCTTGCCCTGCACAGCGTCGAACCTGACCGCGAGCGCGAGCACCTTCTCGCGCATGGCTTGGCCGTACGTCTGCTTGTCGGGATCGGTCTCCTTGGCGTTCCTCTGCATCTTATCCATCTGGGTCTTGGATGCGGCGAGGAGACCGAGGGATGCGTCCACGGCGGTCTGACGCTCGAGTCCGGACCCCGAACCGGAGGCAGCCTGCGACGGGAAACGGAGAGAGGGCGCGTGACGTGTCAGCGGGCGAAAAAGTAAAAAGAAATCGGGAGGTTGACGGGAGGGAGGAGCGCGCGCTGGGGCGTGAACGGGGACGCACCAGCGCGTCGAACGCGGCGTCCGCCTTGTCCACCTCCCCGGTGATCTTCGAAAACAGTGTCATGACGACGACGTCGGTGTCCCAGGACCCTCGGTGTGGCCAGATCTGGGCCGTGGAGTTGACACCCGTCAATCGACACTTCGCGAAAAGTTGCCAAAAACTACAAAAGGCAGATACCCACGCTTCATTTCACAGCGCGCGAGGGCTCAGTCCGAGCGGTCCGTGGCACGTCGCGGCACGCATTCGTTTGAACTCGTCTACCCAAGACTGCTGGTCTACCGAGGAGCAAGATAATCCCGACATCCAGAGTATCGCGCTTTGACTGGGTAATTCTCCTGGTCTAAGCCGCCGAAAGGCCCCCGCGGGGCGTACGCCCACCAACGCGCTCGCGCGTTCCACTACACCGCGTGGTCAAGCAGCGGCTCCCGCGCTTCCCGCTTATACTTAATTTTGGTCAGAGATCATGGGTGACGACGAGCCCATGGCGGACCCGAACGCCAAGGCCGTGGCCGTGGCGGGTACTTCCGACGCCGGTGATGGTGCTGTGGACCTGAGCGTGCACCCTTCCGGCATCGTGCCCCAGTTACAGTGAGTGCGCGCGCCCCAATTCAAAGGGCACCTCTTTCTCTCCTGGATCTTGGGCCCCCTCCCGCTCGCGCCTCGAAGCGCCCGAGAACCATCGCGCTGACCCGCGCTTCCCGTATCGCAGGAACATCGTCGCCACTGTTAACCTAGACTGCAAGCTGGACCTAAAGACCATCGCGTTCCACGCCCGTAATGTGGAGTACAACCCGAAGGTGAGAGGAAACCCTAACCTCCTGCGGACTCGCCGGGGTGCACACCTTTTCAGTGTTCCACTTCGTCGCTTGATACTGACGCGGACCTCCTCCGTTTTCTCCTCGCAGCGTTTCGCGGCGGCGATCATGCGTATTCGTGCCCCGAAGACCACCGCGCTCATCTTCAGCTCGGGCAAGATGGTGTGCACGGGAGCCAAGACGGAGGCGCTCGCGAGGGAGGCGGCGCGCAAGTACGCGAAGGTCATCAGCAAACTCGGGTTCCCGGCGCAGTTCAAGGTGCGTATCGCGCGTCGCCCGACGTGATCGGTCCACGGATGTCTTGAACACATCACCCAGATGCGGTACTGAACCTCCGTTTCCCCGCGCCTCCATTCCCAGGAGTTTAAGATTCAGAACATGGTTGGCTCGTGCGACGTCAAATTTCCCATCCGCCTTGAGGGTCTCGCGTGGTCCCACGGGCACTTCGCCCAGTACGAGCCCGAGCTGTTCCCTGGTCTGATCTACCGCATGCAGCTGCCGAAGATCGTACTGTTGATTTTCGTCTCCGGAAAGATCGTGCTCACCGGCGGCAAGAACCGCGAAGACATCTACAAGGCGTTTGAGAACATCTACCCGGTGCTCACCGAGTTCAGGAAGCTTCCGAACCCGGGCGAGGAGGACGCGCCTGCGCAGCTCGGCGCCCCCGCCGCGGCGGGTGCCGCGGCGCTTCCGGCACCCTGAGAGTCGACGGGAGAACGACCGGGCTTCGAGATCAACGAACGAGAGTGGCTGTCCGAGAGGAGGAGGGACGGGTTGGCGGGGAGAGCGCCAAACGACGCACCGCGGCGCGGGCACGCGAGAAGACTTAGGAAAAATAGACCAAAAAAAGAGAGCGAGACGGGACGTCTCCGATAGACAAACTCATAGCATTCGTTTCGGAAGTGTGTCCGTTTATACAGAAGAGGACTTCCTTATTACGAAAGCATTCGCGCCCGACGTACCAAAAAACACCGAACGCAAACTTCAATCTCGCCGCGGGCGGTTCCGGGTGTTCGAGGCGAAGGTGCCACCACGTCGTGGTCGAGTAGAAATAAATGAATGGCTTTACATTCTTATTGAATAAGTATAATCTCTAAGAGAGCAATCGACTCGATCTAGGGAGACTGGTGCCCGCGTTTTGGGGCACCATGTTGAAAAAATATCTGTTGAAAAAATATCTGCTGAAAACAAAGATGGATCGTGCTTTGTGGTGTGTTACCACACAGCATTACGAAAGATCTCGTTTAGAGCTTGCCAGCGAGAAGCTTGGCGCGGTAGCCTGGAGTCTTGGAGAGCTTGTTGCCGCTCTCGCCGAGGTTGCCCGCCTTGAGGAGGGAGTCAAGCTTGGAATCGATGATGTCCATGCGAAGGTGAACGTCGTCGTTGGAGATCAGGCCGGTAAGGGTGTTGGAGATCTCGGACCAAGACTCGTACACGGGGAGGCAGATGATGACGACGGTGGCGACGGTACCCCAGATAAGAGCGATGGCAACCCAGAGGTTGAAGTAGCCCTTGTTGAAGACACCGCAGCCGGTGGGAGTGCCGCAACCCGCGAGGAGAGAGAGGCAAGGCCAGACGATGATCATGATGAAGGTGAAGCCCCAGCCCCACTTCTGAATCCACTTGAAGTGCTCCTCGAGGACCTTGGGGTTGGAGTCCTCGTCGTCCTCGAACGCGGGGAGAGTGTCATCGATGAGCTGAATGCGAGCGTTGAGGGTGCTGAAGTCGAAGTTCTGGGGGGCCATGAAGGACATGGCGGCGTGGACGAGACCGGAGGAGCAGATGGCCACGACGTTACCGGCGAGCATGGGGTAGTTCATGCCGAGAGTGTCGATGTTGACCTTGCCCTCGAGGCCGGAGGCAGTGGCGATCCAGGTGACGAGACCGAGGATGAGACCGGTGATGGCGCCGCAGACGGCGCCGGTGGCGTTCGCCTTGTCCCAGGTGAGCACGAAGGAGATGGGCATGACGGCGGAACCGATGAAGATACCCATCATGAGGTAGACGAAGCCAAGGGAGAGTCCAATCTCATCGAGGATGAGGGAGAGGAAACCCATGAAGACACCGAAGAACACAACACCGTAGCGGGAGACGCGGAGAATGTCCTCGCCGGTGGCGTTGGTGTTGATGTACTTGCGGTAGATGTCGTAGGAGATGAGAGAGGACACGGCGATCTGCTCAGCGGAGCCGGTGGAGACGATGGCCATGAAAAGCATGATGGTGATGGCGACGGCACCGCCCTTGCCCATGAGGTGAGCAGCGATGGCGGGGGGGACGAGACCCGCGCCGGCCTCAGCGGAGGTCACGGGGAGATCGAGAGCGACGGTGGCGAGACCCATGGCGGTCGCGAGGGCGAAGGGGATGGTGAACCAGACGAGACCACCGAGGAGATAGCCCTTGGTGGAGGAGCTGGGCTTGGCCGCGATGGCGGACTGCCAGTAGGACTGGTCAACGAAGACGGTACCGAAGTTACCCACGATGTTGATGATGCCGAAGATCATACCACCCTCGGAGAGCATGGTGAGGTAGGAGCCAGCCTCGTTCTTCGCGACGTAGCCGCAGTTCTGCTTGTTGGCAAGACGGCCCGTGCATTCGGTGGCGGTCGCAGTGGAGAGGCGGTTGAGCAGGTTGTAGACGTTGTCCGCGGAGCCGATACCCTTGCTCTCGTCGCCGGCGTAGACGATGAAAATGAAGATGATGAGGATGGAGAAGATGATCGCGGTGTGGATGTAGCCCGCAAGGAAGGTCGCCTTGAGGCCGCCAGTCATGGTGTACGCGATGACACCGATGGGGATGAGGAAACCAGCAACGGTCGTGGACATACCGGTGAGCGCGTTCACGGTGGCGGCGCCACCGAGGACAAGCATGGAAGAGACGATGACGTTGGCCATGAAGCAGAAGACGGTGAACACCTTCGCGACGTTGGCGCCCCAACGGGCGTCGATGATCTCAATGATGGTGTGCGCGTTGGGCGCGTAGCGCTTCACCTGGATGGCGAGCATACCGAAGAGAAGCACCTGAATGGTCGCGCCGGAGGCGTACCAGAAAGGGCCAGAGACGCCATACTGATAGGCGACGTTGGAGGACTGGAGGAGGGTAGCCGCCCAGGTCCACTGGGAGACGATGACGGAGGCGGTGAGACCGGTCTTAACGTTGCGGCCGGCGGTGTTGAAGTACTCGGACGAGACGTTGACACCACCGTAGCGCTGGTTGGCCTTCAAGATGAGGCCGGTGACGAGGGAGAAGAAGATGCCAAAGCCGATCACGATTCCGTAGCCGGCGGCCTGGGGAAGCACGTACGTGTCCCCGAAGAAGGATTCATCGCGAGTGCACACACCGGCGGTGGCGTCGATGTCGTACTCGGGGGTCGGGGAATCATAGCATGTCGCCATGATGCGTGAGTTCAATGAACTGCGCGCGAGACAAGTGATCGCCGAGGCGTTCTATCGCGCGTTTTGACCTTTTGACTTTCGAAAGGTCACATTCGACATGAACTTTCCAAAAGGTGCCCAACGAGAATCTTCACATGTTAAAAGTCGCTATCGCGGCAACACAATAATACAGACTGAATCATGATACACCGCACAAAAAACGCGAACGATTTATGCATTTTCGGTTCCGATTCTCACGAAACCTCTTCCAAGATCTCGGTTTTTGGAAAAGTCGACAGCCACCGTTGTGTTCTACTTTCAAGGAGGGGTCGGGAGTTTTGACGGCGTTTTGTATCCCGTGATCATGACAGCAAAGTATTTTGACTAGACTATGTACTCTGTTGAAGAAAATTCCGATTCGTGTGTTCCACCGATGTTCCGCCCACTTAATCTCACTGAACCCATTTTCACCCGCGTCTTTTCGTCGGTTATTTACACCCACGTCTAAGATATAACATGAACGTGGCCCAATGAGATCGCTCGATTTCAAACCAACTTACCCCCGCGTCTTTTCGATCGGTCATCATGAACGTGTGGCCGAAAATTGGAAATAACAGGAACCGACTAATAACTGAATACTCATACGCGTAATTGGCAACTTCTCTTTCTTCTCACATGACCGCTTCCTGTGAAGGGTTGGTAATAGAGGTTGGTAATAGAGGCACTGCACGGATAAGGCTCGGTTCGTTGAAAGGTCGTTGAAAGGCTTGGAATCAGACTTTAGGCTACAAACGTATGAAACCAGTAAGGGACCCATATTAACCAAAAGTCCGCCAAATTCAACACCATTCCGGTCGAAATCGCCCGAACGACGGGGTAGTCGGCTTGGAAAATCAAAATAGGTATTCTAATCGGAATGCCCACCAGCGGCACAGGCGATTCGGTCACGAAGATTGCCCGAGATGGTCGTGATATCGGTTCAATTTCTCCAGCCAATCAGGGCACGACGCGATACCCGTGATTGGCCGGAGGAGCCACCAGTGCCAGCCGGTTTGTTATTTGGGGTTCCCAGCAGTGGAAACCGCGAGTAGCCCAGGAACATTCGCCATTCCTGCACCCCGCTTTGCGCGTACGCTCAGCGAATAATGGCTACCATGGCTATGCCGGTGATGAGCGCCGCGGCCATCGCGCCCCGCTCCTCCGTCCGCGCGAAGGTTGCGATCCGCGGCGCGCGTGTCGTCGGTGCCAAGCCCATCGTGGCTCGCCCCGCCGCCGTTCGCGTCGCCGCGTCCGCCACCGTCGAGAAGACTGACGACGTCGCCCTCGGCCAGGTGAGGATCGCCCGATTGCCGTATTTTGGCCCCGTCCGGAGCCGGCGTCTGACTCGCACGCGACGCGCGACGCCACCACGGGGGTGGCGTCGGTCGAATAGTGTGCGGGAGAGATTGACCCAATCGATAACCCAGCGAAACGCGCGCTGGGCGGACGCTGGGCGCGGGTCCGCCGCGCGATTTCGTTGAAGTTTTTTGGCTCGGATATCACTCGAATCGGATATGCCGTCAAACCGCCGGACTTTTGCCTCGTGTCGACGATCGACCGCCCGCGACCTTCGACTGACCCGCGCGATCCCCCAAAACTCTTCCAATCTCCCCCACACAACAGACCGCCGCCCTCACCCTCGCGGGCGCTCTCTCCCTCGGAGCCCAGCAGGCGAACGCCGCCTCGACTGAAATCTCCCAGCTGGCTTCCGTGGATAGCCGGGCTCTCGTTTTCTTGGTGATCCTTGGACCTGCTCTTGGATGGGTCGCGTTCAACATCCTCCGGCCTGGCCTGAACCAGATTAACGACATGCAGGAGAAGAACGCCAAGCGCAAGGGTCTCGCCGCTGGTGTCGGCGGCCTCTCTGCCGCTGCCCTCATGGGTATGCCCGAGGCCGCTGACGCCGCCACCGAGGCCATGCAGCTCGCTGACATTGATGCCCGCATCGCCATCTTTGGTGCCTTCGTGCCGGTCCTCGGCTGGGTTGGCTACAACATTCTCAAGCCTGGAATCGCGCAGCTC
>Ga0115551_1000273_pt1 | contig 37041 bp, 65 predicted proteins | sample COGITO_mtgs_1103_FD_87179 | JGI IMG/M metagenome (GOLD analysis project Ga0115551, IMG submission 87179) | Pelagic marine microbial communities from North Sea - COGITO_mtgs_110321 | ecosystem: Environmental > Aquatic > Marine > Epipelagic | place: Germany:Helgoland, sampling site Kabeltonne... | reverse complement strand
TGAAAGATTAAACAACATAGACCGAAGACAGGATAATGATGATGTTCGTCATGAAAAGCTAGAGCAAAAGGTCCTAGATAATCATAATAAAATCATTTACGCCTCGGGCAGCCTAGCTGCACTAGTGTTTATTTTTGGTGTAGTGATGTCGCTTATTAAATAATAACCATCACCACTTCCGCCTCTCTCCTTCCATTCCTGGCAACTCTTCTACATTCGGTTGCGTTCATCGTCAGAACGCAGCATAGAATGATAATCCCCTGCCTAGATGCCTTGTATATCGCATTGCACAACGTTCTTGCCCTTAGCTTACCCTTTGCCGACTTCAAGACTTTCTCAACGCCAGAACGACTAATAGCCATAATTTCAGCACATTCATCGATTGAATAACCACTGGCGATTATGTATAAAGCCTTTTTCTCACGCTGAGTAATCATTTTACTTTCCTTGTTTAATTGATAAGCACCCTGCCAAAACCACCCTAAACAATTCTGGCTTGTGCTTATGCCAGTTATCTAAAGTCTGTGGGCTTTGACATGATATTTTAGAAACTTCAGCAAGGCTGCTGAGCCCTGCCTTCTTTGCTGCTTTTGATGTTGTCATTATTTTCCGAAACTCTCTAAAAAGTAAGCTATTCCTAAATTAGTTATGCCATTAGGAATTACACAATCATAATCTTTAAATGCCAACCCAAGACTTATGAGTTCGTTCATTCCAGATTTTGACGGCAAGTCGCCGTCCGTAACATGACCAACTTCAAACAATTTATAGAGAGTGTCTATTGCTCCACCGGTTAGGCATCTATTATTCATTACCTTCTCCTTTACCTTACAATCACAGGATTCCACACTAATAATTACATCACCATGCACATCAACAGATTCATGCTTAATCATTATATCTCCTCCGCATTCGTAACATCTGACTAAAATATCAACGTCAACTTCTACTTCTTTTTTGATTACTGGCATGTTATTTCCCCTCTATTGCATCAAGCAACGCCATAGCTTTATTAATAGCATCACCCGCCATATCTTTGAGTGTAAAGTAATCACTTGTATTCATTCCCGCCATTTGCTGAGATGCTATAGCCTCAAGTTTTGTTAGTCCGACGTACGGCTGGCCGCCATTGTTTTGACCGCCTTCAAAAGGCATGGCTGGATCGTTATAATTATTATTTTTCATTGAATACTACCCTTCTCTAGAACTTAATGAAGAAATATAAGATTCGATCCATTCTTTTTTGAAGTCATCAACATCATAAACCGTTACAGCTACCGAGCCATCCTCACGAACTCCCGACTGATCATTTCCAGTTAGTGTAGCGCGACCCCATGCTTTAGCGAATTCTTTTGCCATGTCGATGGTTGGAAATTCTAAAGTAGCTTTAAGTAACATAATCTTCTCTCTCTCGTTGTTTCGTTTCGATGTGGTTATAATATCAAACTGATTGAGGAATACAACAACTAATTTGATATTATATGAAATTAAATTACACCTCCTGGTCGATCAATTGAGAATATACAGCCCAGTCATCGGTAAGCATCATTCGCATGTGACGATTAGCTCTAGCATAAGTCTGATTAGCCCATAGCGAGTTCATGCCCTGCTGCGCTGCCTCTACAAAATCATTCACCTCAATAGCGGCTATCATTTTCTTAAACCTCATTAGCCCACCAATACCCATTTGATAAGCCATGCTAATCAGTACCGACTGCCTGGCTTCACTCAACTCTTGCCAGCAATTAATAACGCAACGAAGATTCACTGCTAAATCATCAACTTCACTCTTACACTGAGCTAGTGCCGCCTCTTCGCTTATTTGCATCCATTTAAAATCTTCTAGAGGCTGATTCTTTCCGCCAATCTTCCAGCCGATGCCAATAGTCGGGTATTTTTCAGAGCAGTAATACGGATCAGCCCTAAACCCCTCTTCGAATCTTAATAGTTTTTCAATGTTCATGCCGCCATCCCTTTTAATGCTTCGCGCCACTTGTTTGCTTCTTCTTTTGCCATATCAGCCTGTTTGCAATATTCCATTGCTTGAGCGCCTGAGCCACTGCGCATTTCTTTTTCAGCTTTTAATTCCAACTCTTGAGCAATAGCGCTGAACTCATTAATTCGTTTTTCGTAGTAATTCTTCATAATGCCTGCTCCAGCTCAATAGCTCGTTTAATTGATTGAATAGCTTCGTTCATATCTTGAATTGTATCTTTAGCGCCACGCTGCCCTGGTGCTAACATCTTCTTGATAGCGTGTGCCATTGCAGGATTTGTGACACTAAACGCCGTAAGAACATCGTACACGTCCACATAAATCACATGATCAACACCATCAACCAGAATGGTTTTAATCTTTCGGCTATATTTGTTGTTGTTGTCATGCTCGACTAAATCAGATGGATTTAACTCTTCATAATGCCCGTCATTGCCATTTTGTGCGATATTACTCATTCTTCTTTCGCCAACCTTCCACTCGCCTTCCATAATCTTAATCTCTTAGTTACTAGGCCGTTATGACCTAGCTGGTTTATTTAAAACGGTATCGAATCATCAAAATCGTCAAAACCATTACTATGCGGTGTTTGCGCCCCTACCGCTGGGGCTGGTTGAAATTTGGCTGCTGTGGTGCGAAACCTCCCTGTGGCTGACCTTGTGGCTGAGCATAAGCTGCATTTTGTGGATGTTGCGGCTGCTGCTGCGGATAACCCTGTTGTGGCTGCTGAACTGGTGGTCGTTGCTGCTGTGCTGACTGCTGGTTTCGATCTTGCTGCTCAAAAACCTTACCCTCAACTACACCGCCCGCACCCCACATTTTAAAGAACTGGTACAGCTGGCCGTCATCGCCTTGCATGGTGATGATTTCGCCAATTGTGCGCCATTCCTTCTTAGTCTGTCCGTCTTTTTGGTATTCGCCAGTGCTGATTGTTAGGTTTTCTTTCTTGATAAATGTAGCCATCTTTATTTACTCTCTTCTATTGTTACGCCGTTCCAGATTATTCCGAACGACTCTTTTAAAATTCTTTGCATTTCGATAATGAAAGCGGTTAATTTTTCCTGCAACTTAGCTATATATTCTTCGTCTCGATAGATTCGAGTGATGAATAAGCGGCCTTTACCTTCAATTCGTGGGTCATAGCTAACAAAATCCCACCATAGGCGATCATTTACTAACATATTGCCCTGCACCTGAGCCATGTGTTCTTTTGGCATTTCGTTAGCTATAACGGTTGCAATGTGATTGGCTGAGTTATAGGGGCATTTAATTTCTAGCCCACCTTCAGTTCCGATGAATCCGTCAGGGCTTGCGCCAATTAACATATCGTCAGCAATACAGATACCAACCTCATCAACAGTAACGCCGCGCTCGAAGGCATACTCTATCTGAGCGCCCTTCTCGTTATTAGTGCCCCAATCTAAAGCGGGCCCTTTAATCACTTTTTGCTCATCTGTTAATATTTCCGCTATCAACTCAAGCATGTAGCTCTTTGACGTTGCGCTAAATAATTCCGACTTGCCGCGAGGGCTTGCCATTAAGTCCTTGAATCGACTTGCACTAACAAGACCAAGACGAATCTTTAACCATTCATCACTACCTTGAACTACGTCAACCATAATCATAACTTAGACTCCAGCTGCTTAATTGCAAAATCTGCCTGCTCTTTGGTTAACTGTGCAAAGTGGCCGATATTAATACCCAGTCGAGCATTGATGAATCCACCGAATGACACTTCTTCCATTCCAGTTTGAGCCAATAGCTCGTTAATCTTAATAACCTGCGCGCTATCGCAATGCTCAATAACTTTGCCAGATTCAATTCGCCCGTCCGAATCCTCGTCACAAGGAACAATCCCGGTAACGCCTGTAAAAGTGTATCGGCGAAGGTACGACACGGCAGAGGCTAGCGCCTGGATTGGCTGTTTGCCACCTGACTTATCATGATCAGAGGTTAATGAAACGGTTTCTGTATGTCCATCAATGTGCGACAGGTGACAGGATACTGTTATCTGATTCGCATCCTGAGTTTGAGAGAATGAATAGCTCAATCCAGCTTCAAATAAATGCTTTTTAACTTGGTTAATAATATCCTCAAGCGGCGCATACTTTGAATTGTGCCCCGGCTTTAGCTTCTTAATCTTCGGGCAGTTTGCCTGAAACATACTAACTGCTTGCAGATAGCTAGACTTTGCATTTTTAGCATCGTAACGCTCTTGAAGCTGCATTAATCGCTCAAGCTTATCAATGTCAGCTCCTTGCGTAATAGCCATTTCAATTAATGCCTGAGCGCTTGCTGGTGCTGATACTGCCTTGGCTTGCTGCTCTTGTACTAATAACTCTGAATTACTCATCGAATCTACCCTCGTAATGACTAGCTATCGTTTCAGATAGCGATATTAATTTATGATCTAGCAGCTCAATAAAATCACTACTGCCTTTGTCCATTTGAATTGATGAAAGCCACGCTCTCGATACTTCTTCGCCCAAATTATCGTAAGCATCGTTAATACAGCGCCTAATGACCCGACCGCCGCTATTAAACTTAACGACCTTGCCAGTCATAAGATTTACTAAAATCTCTGCTTCTAGCTGATCCCATGATTTGCAGTATTTAGCAATGTCTGAAAGGCTGATTTCGTTTGTCATAATCTGATACTCCTAATACTTCAATATTGCGTTTGGAATCTGACCTTTGACCAAGGCAATAACAACGGCTTTTGCTTGATCTTCTGTAACGCCTGAGAACTCCATTAAAGCAGAAACAGCAAGATTATTAACACCTGCGCGATGCTCTTTGTCATCGTCACGAGCTTTCTGCTCTAATGCTAATCGCAATTTTTCAGCTTCTTGACGCTCTGCATTTAAACGGTTAGCTGCTTCAATATCTGCAAGGCGACGCTTCTCTGCATTTTCAGCATCAATTTTAGCCTGCTCAATCTGTGCCTGCTCACGCTTAATTGCTTGCTCTTTCTCCAGTGTTGCACGCTCTTGCTGACGAATTGATTCTAGGCGCTCATTTTCAAAGCGTTGTTTCTCCGCTAATGCCTGCTGCTCCGCTAGTCGAGTTGCCTCTTCAGCAGCTTGTCGCCTTAACTCAGCTTCATATTCTTCTTTCTGCTTAGCTAATAGCTCTGCTTCTGCCTGCTTAACAGATTCAAACTTTTCATCCAGCAAGATGGCAATTTCATGATCTGCTTCTTTCTGCTTAGCCAATAGACTTGCCACTTCTTCGGCTGCTAACTTATCAGCAATGGCTTGCTGCTCATCCTCCCAATCAGTCAATGGCTTGCGCACAAGCTCTTGAAGCGCTGCAATGGTATCTTTAACGCGCTTTCTGTTTTCATCAATCGCTTTCGGGATAGCTTTATACTCAGCAGCTAACTTCTTTCCATTGCTTTCAAGATAGGTTTTAGAATTAGTAAACTTTGTCACCATTGCTTTAACAGCGTCACGATTCTTTTTAACTGACAGGTCGCCAGCAACGTAAGAATCTGCCTCTTCGGTTAAGCGCTTCAGGATTGAATCAACCTGATCACCCTTGGTAAAGAATTTAACCAAATCTAAATTTTCCAATACAACTAAATCCGACATATTCACTTCCTCTTTGTTAATTTCTGGAGCCACTATAAATAATAAATTAATCACATGCAAGTATTAAATTGTCTTTACTTTAAATAATTTATTAATTACTATTGAGCCCTACTTAATAAGAGCGACACAAAATGAGCAACACATTAATCAAGGTAAAGAAGCGAGCGTCATTCGATAAGAATAAGGCTGAGCAGTTCGTTAAAGAAGGTATTGTATTATTTCAAAATGAGTTCGGACTTAGTGACTACGCTCTAGCAAAGAAATGTGGAATGACTGGCGGCTCTTATTCAATTAAAGCAATACGTGACTCTGGATCGCTAAACTTCGGCACTATGTCAAAGCTAGGGTATGGCGTTGGATTTAAAGGCGAAGATTATCAGGTCGTTGCCCAGGTAATGAAGTGCTTTAAAGGTGAAAAATAATGGCTACAAGGCTAGAAACACAAGAAGCATACAATGACGGACGAGCAGCTAGAATGCTTAAAGAATCTATCACTGAGTGTCCATTTAGCATGGGTGAGCTTGAACTTAGGCATTGGTGGTTGGCAGGATGGAATGATAAAGATCTGGAGTTAAATTAATGATATCAATAGCTGAACAATGCACAAACCGCCTAAGTCTGGGTCGTGATCTGCAGACTGGACCGGGATTCATTATCCGTGAGCGAAAAGTAGATACACGACCTACGATAATCTATCTTGACGAAAAGGGTAGGAAAACGACTAGAGCAGCAATAGCAAATCACTACGGCGTTTCTTATCGCTGCGTATCTGATTTTTATCTTAGAAATAACCAAGATTGGATTAAAACTCACAAGGCATTAAAGGCAAGATTATGAATAACGAAAGCATTAAGAATATTGCATTAAGTAACGGTTTTAAATTAAAACAACAACCTAATGGCGAAATGGAGCTAAACCCATACGTTTATGATTTTGCAAAGTCTTTAAACGAAGAACTACTTAAAGAAAATGCAGAGCTTCAGGTTGATTTGAGCACACTGACGATAAGAAATGAGGCGTTAACCCACCTAATTGCTGAATGTACTGAGCATGGTGAATTAGACCCTAGATTATTCGGCCCGTATATTGAGTATTTTTTAAATGAAAAAAATAACCTAAGAGGCGAATCAAAATGATCAGCATGACAGAAAAGAAAATCAATCTATTGAAGGCCCGAGGAATGAAAAAAGTAGGCGAAATCTTGCAGGATGAAAACGGTAATCTTGCATACGTCGAAGGGGCTGCGGTGCGCTGGCTAGACTCAGATAAGCGCGATACATTCATGTTTTGCAGTAATGATGAGCTTGGCAAGCTGGGAGAGGATGACAAATGATCGCCATTCAATTCGCAGCAACCATATCAATAATGCTGATAATCGGCCTATTCGCTATCGGATTCGTTCTTTATCTGCCTAAGCTGTGCAAGCACCCCGTCACGGTAAAGCTAAGCAGCATACAGAAGGTTAAATGCATGGACTGTTACAAGATTATCGACTGGCCGTTAAAGGAAGGTCAGCAGCCGCTTGTGAGCTCTTCGCGAGACAAAAGGAGAAAGTAATGAATCAAATACTTCACATGAATATATGCGGAGGCTATCAGTTCGAGCATATCTATTTTGAGTGGCACAACTATAGCGGGCCATGCTTTCTGAGGCGCAAAGATGATGATCCAAAGCCTCAGCAATTTAGACCAATGCGAGACTACTCAGCATTAGAGAGATGGGAGAAGCTAAGCGAAGTTCAGCAAGAAAGATTCAGGGCTTACTAGGTCGCATTAGCGGCCTTTTTAATGCCTGCTAGATATTTTCCCAGTCGTCAGCACTGGCGGTTCTCAGTTGGTTTTTGTTTCTTGCTCGCTCAATGCGTCTTGAGAATGCTTTATTCTCTGTAGTTCTACACATTCCACTTAACGGTCTACGATTCCATAAATCCCAGCCGCACCACCTGTGTTTTTGCGACCTATGATGCGCAGTTCTGCTCATATTAAATAACCTCTGTTGAACTCATGCAGCCTCACCGTATAAAAATATTGTTTTCTACTAAATGGCCCGCTCAATTTGAGCATATTCATAGGCTTGGCGGGCTCTAGTGAAAGAGGCACGCTTACAAGTAGCAGAGGCTCTTATTCGCAATAACTACCGACCACTTCACCCGCTCATTATACCAATCTAAATTAATTCTGCATTATTTAATTTATTTAAGATATTCGCGTGTTTTCCTATTGTTTTAAATGAATAAGTATACTAATATCAATTCATCTGCTAACGAAAGGATATTTAAATGACACCAGCAAAGAAAGTTAAGTCTTGTGGACTAACCGGCTTAGATGAAATGTCTAAGCTATCCACTCGACCAGTATCGACACTGACAACATGGTTCACTACCAAGCCTGAATTATTCGACGTGGTTCTATCTGGCTGCGTAAATAAGAAGCTTAATCAATCACTAGCCGACATTACAGGGCTAAGTGAGCACTATAAAAGCAAGCTGGAGGAGTTGAAATGACCAAGCACAAAAATAGCAGACTACTGGTAGACTTTCCGAACAAATGTCACAACGAGATTAAACTCATATCGGACGCTGGCAAGGCTAACGGTATGCCAGGAATGAGCTTCCCTAAAGTTGCTGTAAAGGCCATGCGTATCGGTCTAGCCGCAATTATGACTATGAATGCTGAAACATTGAAAGAGGAATTGAAGTGACTACACAAAAACCAAGCTACCCGCCGAAGTCTAATGAGCCTGTGAAATATCACTGCAATGACTCGTGCAACGCCTGTGGGGGAGTTAACGAAGTTACACCCGTATCAAAAGATGGCTATCACCTAGAGGAGGCTGAAACTAAATGCAAGGCCTGCGGTCATGAAGATTACTGGGCTTATGGGTTCTTTGAAGGATCAGAAGAAATTGAAAGCAAGTGCAGAACTTACAGCTTTAAATAACCCACCCAGCCCTTTCATTAGGGCTTTTTTTCGCCTGCGATTTGGTAAAGTGGTTGCACTTTGGTTATAGTGTAGTATTATATAAGTCTAACTAATTAGGAGTATTAACAAATGCAAGCAACAACAATGAGGCTTGATCCAAAGCTTATCGAAAGCTTAAAGGTTGAAGCAAAGAAAGACAGTCGAAGCCTTAATAATTTGATCAATAAAGTTCTTGGTGATTTTGTAAAAGGTTCTGTCGGTATTAATGACGCCATACAGCAATCCGATGAGAATTTGAAAGCTTGCTTTAAATAACCCTTGCGCCAACAAGGGCTTTTATCAATACGATAAGGTAATTATAACATGAGTCAATATTTAAGCATCCCTAATTGGAGTGATCTTCAGCACTACAAGGACAGAACGCCACCATGGATAAAGCTTCATAACGAGCTGCTAGAAGACTATGAATTTGAGTGCTTGCCTGATGCTAGCAAGGCGCATCTTCTTTGTATTTGGTTGCTAGCAAGTCGCACCGAGAACAAAATCAAGGCCGATCCAAGATGGATACAGCGCAAAATCGGGGCCAATTCCGATGTCGATATAGATGGATTAGTAAAGTCTGGATTTCTTCAATTAAATCAAGAGGTTACGGAGCGCTTGCAGGATGCTAGCAAGATGCCTCAAACTGTGGAGCAAAGTGCTATACCAGAGAGAGAGGGAGAGAGAGAGCAGAGCAGAGCAGAGGGAGAGGATAAGCCCGCCAAAAAAAGCGGTCGATCAGTATTTGTAATTCCATCACCTGAAGAATTAGTTTCTTACTTTGAATCAAAAGAAAGCACATCGGTAGAAGCTCAAAAGTTCTTTAACTTCTATGACTCAAAAGGCTGGAAGGTTGGCAAGAACAAAATGGAGAAATGGAAGTCGGCGGCTTCTGGCTGGATAACAAGATGTAAAGATAATAAGCCTGCGTTTACTAGTCAGACTCATATCGTTAATGGGTTCGCTCAAATAAGTTCACAGGGTAAGACATTCGACCAGATGAGAAGCGAGGTTATTAAATGATTACTGACAATCAATTAAACGAGATGCTTAATCAATTCTCCTGTATTTGGCCGAGCATGGGCGCAACCATGAGTCACGATCAAAAAATGGGGTATGCAACCCAGCTTGAAGCGGCACTATCTGAAAACGGCTTAGATAACGGTGACGCAGTGCGAGAGGGCTTTCGAAAGGCACGAACAGAAGGTGGGCAATACTTGCCTAGCGTTCCTACGTTTGTCGGATGGTGCAAGGTAGAGCGCAAAGAACAATGTCACAACTTACTGCCTCGCGTAGTAACTACAGAATCAACAGCAGAGCAGCGCGAACAATTACGAATAGATATGGCCGCCGCCTTGAAAGGAATTAAATAATGGAAATGAGTAATGATCCAGAATGCCAAGTACTCGGGGCGTTATTGCTAGACCAGTCCTGTATTTTTCAAGTTCAAGAGGTTTTGTCTGTTGATGATTTCAAGTATGCAAAGCACCAGGTTATATACAACGCAATTATAAAGTTGGGCGATGAATGCGACATTTTTACATGCTGGGCTGAGATTGAGAGTGATGGAATACATATAAGTTATCTATCTGATATGACTGATTGCTGCCCAACGACTAAAAACGTTCTGGCATACGCTCATGTTGTTTTAGAATCTGGCCGTCAGCGGAAGTTGAAATTACTAAGCCAGTTAATTATTGAAGCTCAGCAATCTAAAGAGAAGTCAGAAGTCATTCTAGACCGTGTAGGTGAGGCGCTAAGCTCAATAAGCACAAATGGTATTGGCAACACTCAAACAACGCTTAACGATGCTTTAAAAGAGGTCGTAGAGCAGGTTGGCGAACGAATGGATGGGATAGGTGAGGTTTACAAGACTGGGTTTGATGAACTGGACGAGTCAATGCCTCTAGAGTCTGGAATGCTGTATTTCCTGGGAGGATTATCTGCCATGGGTAAGACTACTCTTTTGCAGTCATTAATTGAGCATCAAATATTTAACGGCATACCGGTATATTTTAACTCTGCTGAAATGTCGGCAGCACAAGTTGCTAAGCGATTCCTTCAATCTGCTGGATCGATTGAGAGTAATTTTTTCAAAGACCCGGCTAAACATATGAGCACGCAGATCGGGCAAAGTATGACTGCTGGCCTATTAAAATTAAAAGACCGAAATCTATTAATAGACGATGAGCAGGGCCTAACGTCTAGCGCGCTAAAGGTTCGTGCAAGAAATTGGATAACATCACAAGAGTCGTATAAGAAAAACGGCAAGGCCATGCTTGTAGTTGATTATATTCAACTAATGGATCACGACCACAGAAGCACCAGTACATCACTAGGTAAAATTACAAAAGATCTGCGGTCTCTAGCCAAGGAAATGAAAATTCCAGTATTGATTCTAGGCCAGCTAAATAACGATTATAAAACACGCAGCGACAAGCGCCCAATACCGTCTGACATTGCTGGGTCTGGTGAAATATTCAGAGATAGTGACGGTGTTATTTTCTGCTACAGAGATGAGGTATTCAATGAGGACACGCCAGACAGAGGGGTTATGGAAATAGTAATGGGCAAGAACCGCGACGGGAACATAGGAACAGTTCGTGCTAGTGCTGAAATGTGCTACTACCGAGTCAGAGACATTAAGAATAAATACTAATCTAATTAAATATTTATGCAAAATAGCTAGACAATGGATAATATATTAACTAATATCTAGCTATCAACTAACAACGAGAGAGAAGATTATGAGTATTAATGATTTAAAGATCGGAGGTCGTTATAACTTTAAACACCAGCCTGAGAGACTTATTTATATAGGAGCCTACGGCCTGTGGCATCAGTTTGGAAAAACTGAAAGCCCATTAACTGTATGGGCTGAGATTCTAGAGCGTGATATTAATATAATGATTGAAGAGACGACCGAAGCCTAACCTAATTCGCACCCTAGCGAACGGCGGCCAAAGCATGATGCGAACGGCCGCCAACTTACAACTAACAAGCGGATTAAATGAAATGACAAATAATACAGATATGCCAGCATATGCAGTTGGCGACAAGGTTTTTAATACTAACTACCTGCCATATATCGGCAACTCTAGTAAGTTTCTTAAGATAAATATGAAGCCAATTCTAACAGTAAGGTCAGTAGGCTCGTGTCGTCCATACCTAACTAAAGAGCTTTGCTTTAGCGCTGTCTTTAATGATTTATCTAGTGCTATTGAGGCACCTTGCAATTACTCAAGAATATTTTATCAAGAAACAGGCTTGGACGTAGATAGAGGTCAGGATAAATTACTTTGCTTTAGGTCTAATTATGATGGCATTCAGTCAGTTATTGATAATGACGTGCAGGCTAAAGTAGATAAGTCGCGCAAGGATATGAATAAGGTTATTTCTGATTTGCAATATAAAATATTACAAGCTAGGAATGATCATGACGCGTATGTCAGCCTATGTAATGATCATGCGTACACCCTGCTAACAGAATTGGAGCAAACAAAATGACAAGCCCAATACACCTATCCTTAGGCAATTCTAAAATGAATATGCCTATTGCGCCGAATGTGAATTACCCAGGATTACCGATTGAGGTTTCATTCAGCAAGTTGAGTAATGATCATGCGTACAAGATTCACAGAAAGTCTTTAGCAACAATTCGACAGCGTGGCGGTATGTCAGCGCCGGAATTGTATTGGAACTTAACGCGGTCGCGGCCATTGGCTAGTGATGTATCAGTAGAAACTATTTTAGAATTATTGGAGGATTTATGAGTGAATTATTAAACTTTGATTATATTAACAGCCTTCCGCAGCCTTTTTTAGCAACTCTTTTGGGTGGTGATGATTGGCCAGTTATTGATATTTGCGTAGTAAGCGGAATAGTTAGGCTGGATGTTTGTGGTGCGGTGGATATTGTGGATATTTCTGGTGTGGTCTTCTTTACAGGCTCACTCGGATCAATACACTACGCAGAAACCTTTTTTAATGAATACGAAAACCCCCTGATCTGGTAGGTGATTTATGAACTATAAAACACTAGCAATAATTCAGACAGTGGTTGGTATTGCTATATGCACTTTATTTACTGGTATATCACTAACAGCTTACGACATCGGCAAGGAGTCGCGCTCACTGGAAATACTCACACAATGCAAAGCGGGTGAGATTGTCACGATCAATGATACTGAGATTCATTGTGGAATTGTCAGTAAAGAAATAAACATCAAAGCCGCTCAATATCGCGGCGTTAAGAATTGCGTAAAATTGGTTAAGGAGTGGGAAGATGAGTGATATTAAGATGAGTGATGTGTTTGATTTGCCTTTAAAGGTTCCAGCTCATGATCATATTGTTGTTTGGGATTCTAAGGATGAATTTGTAGCAGTTGAGTTTATGGGGCTTGGTCAGGCAGAAGCAGCAGTCCACGCAATAAACTCTTATGACAAGCTAGCAGTCCGAAACGCTGAGCTTGAGGCGGCTTTGGAAGAGATCATTAAGCTTGATGAGTCTAGGCATTGCTTCGAAGATGGCGAAACTCAAATCTGCAATATAGCGGCTAATGCATTGGAGTATTAATAATGACAACAGTAACTTACAACAAATACGGCCAGTTGGTTATTAGTCGAGAAATTAAATTGAGGGGGATGGTATGAACCTAATCACCTCAAATATTAAAACGATGTCTAGTCGTGAGATTGCCAGCCTTACTGGAAGTCGCCATGATGCTGTTAGAAAGTCAGCAAGAAGGTTAGAAGCTGGTGAAATTTTAACCTCGCCATTGGCGGAGTCGGTTTTTCATACAAATAGCGGAGCACATCAAGAGTTTCACTTTAACAAAAGAGACTCGCTTGTATTGGTTGCTCGTCTATCTCCAGAGTTTTTGGCCGCTGTTGTTGATCGATGGCAGGAGTTGGAATCTAATCATACACCGCAAATCCCGCAAACATACGCTGCCGCATTACTAGAGGCTGGCCGATTAGCTCAGATAGTTGATGAGCAGGCCGAGAAACTTGTTATAGCAGCGCCTAAGCTTGAGTATCACGACAAAGTATTAAATTCTGATAATGGATTGCTAACTACCGAGGTAGCTGTTGATTTCAATATGTCAGCAATAAAGCTAAACCGCCTACTGTGTGATTTAAGAGTTCAGCGCAAGGTTGGTGGGCGATTGGTATTAACTGCGGCAATGCTTGGTCAGAACCTAACAACAGAAGACACCTTTATTGATGAGCATGGCAAATCTCGACACTCAATGCGCTGGACTGAAAAAGGCAGAAAGATGATTCATGAGCTATTGTCGTAATTAAACACTATACTTAAATAATTAATTATCTTATTGTAGGTTCTGGTTCTTACGCGAGGTGATGAATATCTCAACAGGCTGTAGGCTCAGCTCCGCCAAGCCGCTGTGAAGCGTGATAAGGCTTTTATTATAACGAGTAATCATGATGGATGTTGAGCAGCTAATAAACGACTGGCGTAACTCTGTTAGTGCCTACGCTAAGGCAAAGGCCGATACAGAATACCTGCGAGAATTTCGCAAGTCTAAAAAGGCAATTCTAATTGGCCGAGCTGCTGAAGAAGGCCTTAAAACAGGTCAAGAGCGTGAATCATACGCTTACGCACACAACGAATATACTGAGCTGCTAATGGCGCTTAGAATAGCAATAGAGCAGTCTGAGGAACTACGGTGGCGAATGACGATAGCGCAAGAGCGTATTGGTATTTGGCGAACTACTCAGGCAAATGGACGCAAAGAACAAGGCCACTACGGCGCATAATTAAAGAGAATCAAAATGACTAAAGAATACATAAGCGTTATCAACACAACCGAAGATGTAAATTACAAAGGCGTTACTTTATTGCAGCGCGAGGACGGATCATGGGCAGTACCTGGAGGCGGTCGAATCTTGGATAAAGGAAACACTAAGAAGGCAGCCGAAAACCTCTGGAAATCACACAAGGGCATCAAGTCACCGATTGGTAATCTAGTGCATAAAACAGTGACTCGCTTACAGGGCGCAAGTTCTGATACTTCGGTAATGGGCGCTTAATGGCTAGGAGATGCAAGTGCGGTTGCTTATCTGAGCTTCCGCCAGCCGCTAAATGTGCCGATATTGTCAGCAAGAAAGGCTATGGCAGTATTGAATGCTTAACTAAGCACACACGAGCTAAGGAGTCGCTAAGGGCTGAGAAGGCTATTAAGGATCGTAACAGTAAATTAAAAAAAGAAGTTAGGCGAAATCCAAAGGCTGAGGCTTTAAAAGCTGCTCAATTGCTTTCAAGAATATCTAGGGCTGATGATGACGGACATTGTACTTGCGTCACCTGTGGTCATGTCGGTAAGTGGAATGATGGCTTTGATGGTGGTCATTTTTTAGCAAAGGGTAATTGCTCATATTGGATGTTAGACCCTCGAAATATTTGGCCGCAATGCAAGTCGTGTAATGGCAATGGTATGAAGTTTGGCAATAAAGAGGCTGCTTACACCCTATTCATGATTGATACTTTTGGCCGTGAATTCGTTGACTATATGCGCTCAATGGAAAAGACGATTATCAAGAGATCAAAGCTTGTGTATGACGAATCTATTTCTGTAATAAACAAAGAAATAGTGAGTCACAAGAAGAGATTGGGCATTAAGTAAAAGGAGGCTTACTTAAAGTTAAAGTAAGCCTTTGTGAGTGATAAAGAAAGCCCCAGAGTTGAGGCTTTCGTTACCGCTATTGATTAAGTAGTATATGAATCAAGCTGTGTGTGACGAATACATATCTGTCACATGCAAAGAAATAAGCGATCACAAAAAGAGAGTGCGGGATTGTTAGTCCCGCGATGTTAGTATTTAAAGTATTGTCGCGCCAATAATGTGGTACGTAGCTGCGAACCCAGTAGCGACCGCTCCTGAAGGTGTGAAACCAGCTAATGCCAAAGTTGTACTATTAGATCCTGATGGGCTGACTGATACTGTGCCCGCCGTTCCATTAGCCTTGGTTGCGGTTGCTCTAAAATGTGGGTTTATAACAGCGAACGGCAGGGAAACCAAGGTTAGCGCATCTGTCATAGCGACTCGCCCTACTATGTCCACAGTTCCATCACTATGCGTTCTGTATGATTGAGACGTTGAGCTACTGGAGTAAGCTGCATCTATTCTCATTATCTGCTTCGAGTAATGAGCTTGATAAAGCGCTGCACATCCAACACTAGATGGGTGGTTTATGCCATTACCTCCAATATTAAAATCTTGGTAGCTTCCATCAACAACACCCCACATCTCTTCATCGGTTAGCTGCGGCATATATGGTTTAGGTATACCAATATTCAACTCCCCCCGAATAACTGGCCCAGACTGTAGTTTATTAAACCCAACATAAGGCTTGAAAAGACCACCAAATCTATAAACTGGAATAGTTACTACGTCGCCTCTAGTCCCATTATTTGTCCTATCCTTGAAGAAAAACTCACTCCCCTTCACTCCGCACTGAAATTCATAGTCCCCCACAGGAGTGGCAATACCCAAGCTAAACACTCCTTGAAATGCGGCTGACGCAGACCCAGTTAAAACAACCGCTTCTAGCATCCCTGCGCCATCATCCCTAATATATACCTTATTTCCTTCTTGACTGGATAGTGATATAGCTAGTGGATCAGTGTTAGTAAAAGCTCCTGCTGCAACCTCTAGCTCAACACTAAAATCATGACAAGCCTGATGGTCATCTGCTCGCAAATAACCATTTGTTAGCAAGGGCGTAGCGGCATATATTTCCGTCGATATAATATCGCGCCCATCCCTGACCATATTAAATGTTCTATTTAAGTCTATGCACGGATATCCTTTTGCTTTTGCGTATGATCGATAATATCCCGCCGCATAGTCCCGACCTTCCTGCTGGGACTTCTCACTCAAATAATGCCCAACCCGATCACCTACGCCAGAGCATACCGTTCCTATATTGGTAATAAATACTATATTTGCTTCTGTGTTAGTCTCTATCTTTGACACAACCTCAAATAAAGTATCTGGCTCTAGGTTGGAATTATCATTAGTGCCAGATGCAAAAATAATAATATGAGGGTTTACGTCATAAACATACTCCAGCCACTCCCTGTTTGGGTCCGTATACCATGGGTAATTATCTTCTATTGTTGCGCTATTTGCTGTGCTGTTTATATTCTCAAGAGACTTTCCACCGATTGATCTCTGGATGAATTCAAATTCATAATTAGGGTTACACTCCTTTATGAATTTCTGAAACACTACCGACTTTGAGGATGTTGTGTTTAGCGTGTTTGCGCTAGATGTTGACAGGCTGTCGCCAAGGAAAACAACTCTAATAACCTTATCGTTAGTTAGTTTTCTCAACTTTATATCGAGATTATTATCTGTCTGTGATAATGCGCTAGGTGCCGTTTTTGGAATAACTTGACGACGATACATAGCGCTACCGTCTGTCACAACATCACTAAATTTACCATCACCAACAAATATTACGTTAGCTCGATTATTTAGCAATAATTCAGGGGCTACGGCGTTTATTTCTACATCATCATCTACAGTAACTGTTCTAATGTTTTTCGAATACGCATAATCAGAGCACGCAATAAGTCGCTCAGTATTGTTAGTGACTCCTCTAGCAACGCCAAACTGACGAGAATCTAATGTAGTAGAATTAAACTCTAGCTGAGAACTGCCAGCATCAATCACACTACCGAGGGTCGGTGCTAGTCCAGTCCTAACAATATAATCAGCACCACCGCCGTCAGGGTAGGGTATGCCTAAGGTCGTACATTCTGCCTGTGAGCGATAAGATGCTGTTGATAGTCGCTCAATAGCCGAAGGATTAGCGGTAACGAAAGCGACTGCGCTTGTTAGTGAGTCGAAAGATTCGCTTGCTTTTGTATTTACGCGAACTACATTGCCCGCTGCGTCGAATGATAGTGAGTTATCGCCAACTTCAAAATCACGAACAGGAAGCAGTGCTGTGTTAATTTCAGTCATAGTGAGTACGTTAAAAACGCTCCATTAAATGTTAGATTGTCAGTGTTATATGTTAACGCATTAGCGGGTATTCCGTCAGCATTTACTGCACGAGTTATTTTTGTGTTTATCTCAGCCGTTACCGTTGAGCCAATCATTGAATTGGCCGAGCCAATAGCACGAGTATTTGAAGTGATTATGCCTTGAAAGTACTCGTTGAAAGTATCTTTCAATTTAATGCGAAAGCTTCTGTTTTTTCTAGTGCCTTTTTCTGGTAGTGAATTGCCTAGCAATATTTGCCCAGCATCACTAACATCTAAATCCATTCCGATAGGCAGTGAGCCGTAATTTGTAAAGCCTGCGTATTTTTGAGTAATGCCATTCTTTAGCGCATTAGATTCCACTACTTGCACTGTCGGGCCGTAGTCGGGAAGGTCAATAACCTGCCCAACTTCAGTCCAGTTTAAAGCCGCGAACCCTGATTCGCTTATTACTGTTGGCTGGCTTTCTGATACGAAAAGCTTTATTCCTGATGATGTTTGTTTCATTGCTGAACACCCCTCTCTTTCTCATCCTCTTCAAACCTCAGCGTAACAAATCGGCCTTCATCTATATCAACCGGAGCGCCATTTTCTGCGCGCCCACTTGAGTAATTAGGCTCATACGTTTTAATGTGCAAGCCGTCATCTAACTCCTCATAATCGAGCGTGAAATATACATTGCCATTACGGTCTTTCAGTGTCTCAATATACCAGCCATCGCGACTTAATAGTGGTGCGCCTTTGATGATGTAGTGCCCTGCAGCAACACGCTCAAAAGCACAATCTTCGATTTCTTTATAGTCGTTGACTTCAATTTTGTCAGAGTACAATTTAACAATCGGAGATGCTTCTTTTATGAAACCTGAGCCGTCGACTGTTGTGTTGTGTGTAGTTATAATTCTAGCCCACGTTGACCACCCCCCCCCAGATTGCGAGCGAAATGATAGATCCGGGCTTATTTCAGCGCTCATCGATAACATAGAAGCGAAGCCTGTTGATATGTTTGGAATGTATATATTATGAGCGCCGCCGATGAGCGGGGGCTTGTCTACTGCTGTATCACGACTATAATAAATCCCTGTCTTGGCGTCTGTAGATATGTTTGAGAAATCAGTTATTGCATTATTAAGACCAATTCTCGCACCCAGCCCAAACGCCCCCACTTCCATAACATCACCAGCAGCAATGCCGGCATCTTTAGTCGCCGCTGTGCCGAGATTAGCTCCATTGATAGCAATCCATTCAGCGCTAACTCCAGGCTCGATAGCCGCAATATTAGACGTATTACTACGAAGGGCCCAGAAAACATTGCTATGCTCTACGCTAACTCCTGCACTATACGCGCCTGATAGTGTAGACCAGCGCCCATTGTAATTTCCTGTCGCTAGAGCTGTCTGTGCCGCTTGCTGTGAGTTTAGCGATGACACCTCAGATGATGATGCTTTTATTGTAGCCGTACTTGCACTAGAGCTTGCACTCGCTGCGCTAGATTGTGCGTCGTCTCTAGCCGCTTCTACATCATCAATAACCGCTGCAATAGCTGTATTTGTCGCGTCTGTTATTAGTGTTGCTTGGTCAGCTACGCGCTGGTCAACAAAATCAGCTTGAGCTTGCAAATCAACTTGAAACGGAGGCAGCGCTGCCACAAATGCGTTTGATTTTGAGATGAATTCTGATTCTGATTCATTGCGCTGTGGTGCTGGTGGTAATGGTGTGCTCTGTGGTGCTGCCATTTTATAATCCCTCTACTAGAATTGAAGTGTCTGAAAGTGCCGGATTGCTCAGCACTATATCAAATGATTTGTAATATCCGTACACGATTGTTTCCTCTCTATTTTCATCACCAACCCAGACCGCCGGGGTTGCTCTGAATTTTGCCAGGATTCTCTGTACGCCGGATACCGTGTTGGTTGGTATTTTAACATCATAATCGGCGCGCTTAGAAAATTTGCGCTCAATGATATTAAAGTTCCCGAATTGATCCTGTTCTTTTTCGCTAAAGTCGAGAATGCCAACGCTTGAGCCAAATTGAGCAACGCCGAGATTGAAAGTTCTGCCGAGGACGATTTCACCAATACTAACATTGGCACCAGCGCCATTGATTGTTACTACGATAGTGGAATCGGAGTAAGGCGGAAGCATCATACTCACGAAGTCAGATTTTTTGATATACGGGCTGAAATAGAATGAAAACCAATCGTTAACACCACTATTATCAATCATGCTAATCTCGCCACTGTCATAGACTAGCCCGTCTGTCGGGTCTGTCATTGTCACCCGAATAGACGCAGCGTCTACATTAAAGAGCGCAATACCTGAAACCACTCGCGCTGGATTTATTGTTACTGTTAGCGGGGCGGTAGAGCTGGTCAGGCTGTCCAGTTTTCCGTCAAACATACGGAGTGGATTTATTTTCCCACGGTCTAACCAGCTTGGCGTTGTTAGCGCGGCACCGTTATCAGGCTGGTCGTTATTGTCTATTAATGCTTCATATATGTTTTGGTTATATATGTATGTATCGCCCACCGTTACGTTTGGGTTTTGCTGACTAATGACAGAGTCATCTGAGTTTTGAATTAATGCTATGCCACTGTCTTGCTGAACTACAGTATAGTTGGTTCCGACTGCTATACCTTCGCCAATATCTGGTAGTGCTGGTAGTGATTTATCCAGCGCATAATCGGCTATCTTATGATAATTCCAATACGGGGCTGTTGATAGTGATCGGATAATTACATGCGTCGATGTGACTTTTATTGATTTCCCAAAAATCCCAACTAGCTTATTAAATATTGAGTTGGGCGGCCTAGACCAGAGCAAGTCAGTTTGATCAACTACGTTTAGATAGCCGGATTCTTCATTTAAGATAAGTAGGTCGTCAGTGGTTGCGTTGTATTTTAAAGCCGTTGAATACGGAAGCGCTACAGATGTAACCCTCACGCCAGCCAGAGTCATTTTTTCAATTCTGTAGGGCGAGAGTATGAAGTAATGCCCGCCAACCTTTTGAAACTCAAGAATACAAGCCGATGTCAGTGTTTGCCCTATCCGTGTTGTTGTCCATGTTGTTGAGTCTAATTGTTCGAGCTTGCTTCTATCCCCGAATACGATGCTGGACGAGTCTGATGCCCACTTTGCAGCTGATGTTGTCTTGTATGCCTGATTTATTCCGGCCAGATCACTCTGTGATGATGATGCAAACTTCTCTGAAAAGTCAGAAACTGCATATACTGAATGAACACAATTTTCAGTTGTTGGCGATGAGCCTGATAGTTCGCAAAAGTAAAAAAATTGCTTGTCTGGGCTGATCGATATATTAACAACACCCCATGTTCCTATGCCTGTATTTGTAGCTATTCCGGTATTAAGATCAACTATATATATATCGGCATCCATGGTATTTGAATATCTTGATGCAATAACCATTGTGTTATCGACTATATCGAAGACTGGGTTTTCAATGTAGCTTAACAAGTCCCTACCAGTGGGCTCCCATGTCTCTAGTTGATCGATAGGCGCGTTATTTGTAGATAATGAACCTAGTCCAATTATTGGTTCAATTAATTTCATGCTTTAACCTCAATTCCACCGACTTCAATTCTTTCAAGTATTCTAGCACTTTTCGCAGATTGTTTTACGTTTGCTTCACTGAGCTTTATTAGTTCGCTAGACATGACTTTAATTTCATTCTCAATGTTAGTTAATAGCTGCTGATCTTTAGTGACCTGCGAGTCAGTTACCTGCTTTAGCCCAACTAATGCCGCGCCCGTTCTCGACACTGTTCTAATGTACTCATCGAACGTGGCAAAATCACTAGCGTTAATGTTGGTTGCTGCTGATAGCGTGCCTTGTAGGTCGCTCACGCTGCCAACACTACCGTTTGATGTCATTGAGCTAATCGAATCCAAGGCACTCATACGAGACTGACTGGCGCTTGCAGTAGATAGCCCGCTTAGTGCGTTATTTACCGCGTTAGCTGCTGACATTGATTGTGAGAGTGCTGCGCTTTGCATTGTTTTTTGAGAATTAAGCATTTCCGTGGCTGCTGCACTGGCTGCTGCACTAGCACTTTCTGCGCCCTCTTCTAGAGTGTTGTAATAGTCGTTAGCATGCGATTGTAACCGTAACAATGTAGCAATATTATCAGCGCCAGCTTGTGTTGACCCGTCCTGCTGTTTCATTAGTGCTAGATAGCCAGCGCGAGTGTCGGCTAATGGCAATCCGCTTTGAGATAGCGCCATTGTAAGGCTTTCTTGCTGTGTCTCGAACTGCCTAGTTTCACTTTCAAAGTTTTTAATAAACCCAGTCATTGATGAGCCTAGCTGCTCCATACCACCAGCAGCTTCAACTAAATACTGAGAAGCTGCGGCAAGGTCTGCGCCGTTCAAATCTTGGAAACCTACTCCAAGCTGCCTAACGACATCATTAGTGGTTTGAATCTGCGCACCAACCCTGGAAAAAGTCTCACCCATGCCCTCGCCTGCCTGCTGAAAATCCTCTAGCCATGGTATTGTGTAAGCTGTTAGATTATCAAATACAGTGCCGAAGTATTCTTGATATGCTTTTTCTTCATCTTCAGCACTCATTTTCTCAGTGCTGATTTTCTGGGTCTTTATCTTAAAGCCGTCCGTAGCTGATGAGTCAATACCAAAAGCAGACGCTCCAGCAATAACTGAATCAAGAACACTTTCGAAAACAAGCGAGAATTGATTCCCTATCTCATCGCCGAGGTCTTGAGTTTTATTTTTAGTTTTGGTCTTGGAATAGAAGTTTTTCTTAACTCTAAATGTTGCGTAAGCGTTTACTAAAGTGTCATCAATAAGGTCGGACATGTAGCCGCCTACAATCTGTATTCCCTCATCTTTTTTCTTAGAAGAGCCACCGAATATTTTGCCGATCTCGCCGCCAATACCTAGGCCGAGAGTGGACATGCTAATCAGGTCGTCAAACTCACGACTACCGCTGACACCATTTGTGATACCTGGGCTGCTGAAGTTTATATTCGAACCCCTAGCAACACTCGCGGACGCGTTAGTTATTCCAGAATTAACACGCTCCAATGCGTTAAGCATCGATCTATTAATTCCGATTAATTCACTGGTTGCGCTCGCTGTAATATCGGATGATTTTTCAATGCTTCGTGATTTTTCATTGATTGATCCGAGCACCGTACCGGTTCCTTGTGATGCTTGACGCCTAGCCGTAGGGTCGTAATCGTCGGTCATGAACTCAGTGATCTTTTGAACTGCTAGGCCAGCTAGACCGCCGGCCACAGCACCAGCGAAACCCGCACCGATAGTACCTAGTGATGTTGCCATGCTATCAGATACAGACGCAGCAATACCTCCAGCTAATGCGCCGCCTATTGTTGCGCCTAATCCTGCCCAGTCGCCGGAAGTTATAGCATCCTGCAATGATGAGGCTATGCTAGAAGTTGATGACTCGAAGCTTTTAGCGAATCCTGAACCCGATTTATCACCAGCAGATTTGAAATCTTTATTTAATTTAATGAGGTAGTTCTTTAAATCAGCATCATCAAGCAATCCAGCGGCATTGGCACTTATGGCATCTTTAATGCTCTTATTTAAGTCGCTTAGTGGGTTTATTGCATCTCTCGCATTCTGAGCTATGACTTTTAGTGCGTCACTATATTCCTTTGCCGACTCGGTCGCTTCCTTTTTAGTACTAGCATCTTTTACAATGGCGCCCGAAGCGTTTTTTATTTCCAAAATAGACGCTATTTGTGCCTCTGTTGCACCGGCTATTGCCAGTTTATACTGAAGGTATCCATTTTCTCCGAGCTTTAGTTTTAGGTATTGCTGATCAATTGATTCTGACAATTTAGCGAATTCTGAGGTAACTGTCTTCGCCGCCTCGCCCAGCTCCGATGCGTCAGTATTGTTTATTATAGAGTTTAGCTTCTCTATTTTTCCAGAAGTGGTGGCAATCTGGCCGCCTAGCTTTTCTTGGGTGCCTTCAACCCTGATTAGCTCCTCTCTCCATTCTGCCGCCTTGCTGCCCTGGCCAAATCGGCTAATGTTCATATTTAGAGTCTCGGCTCTAGCGTTTGCTATGCTTAACTCTTGATTCAGTTTCTTATTGCTCTCTGCCAAGTCAAGAACTGCAACCGCCGCTTGTTTTTTGCCTAGCTTATCAAATGAATCACCAAGATCATCAATCCTTGCCTGCAATTTAACCGCGTCTTGTGCTGTTGAGTCTGAGGTTGTGCCAAAATATAATAGTGCCGCTGCTGCTGTAACCACAACACCTAAAGGGCCACCAACAAAGGCCATTGATACCCCTAATGCCCTAGCAGATATACTAGCCTTAGCCATTGCGGCGGTTGAGGCACTTACCGCCGCTGTGTTAGCTAGGTGTGCTGCTGTTGATCTGGTTGATGCTGCTGATAGGTTTGCCATTGCAAAGGCGTGGGCGTTGGTTCCTGCGAGTGCCTTTGAGTCTGCTACCGCCCTTGATAGAATTGCTTTAGATGTAAGCAATTCTGCCGCTGTGCGTCTTACTGCTTGCTGTGCTGCTACTGCGTCCGCCGCTGCCGACCTACCTGCCGCTATTGAGCTTACCACCATTGCCGATGCGCTTAAAGATAGAGACTTAGTCAGCCTTACTCCCACCGCTATACTTAGGAATGTTGCAGCATCAATAATGCCATCAAGGTTTTCAGTTAGTGAGTCTACAGCGCTAGATGCCGTTTCTATTGAAGATGAAAAGCTATCAGCAACACCAGCAGCACCAATAGCCCTAAATAACCCGTCAACATTATCCTCAAGGTTAGAAAGCTGGCCGTTAATAGTATTCATTTGATCAGCCATTGCACCAACGAACTGAGTATTGCCAATATCTTCTAGGTAGCCAACGATTGAATCTGAGCTATTTTTAATTGTCGTCTCTACGCCCTGAAACGTAAAAATAACATTGTCACCTTCGCGTTTTGATTTTATGCCGAATTCTTTTAGACGCTCAAATTCACCCGTCGAGGCATCAGCTACCGCCTCAATCATTTGAGTAAGGCTTTTACCCATGGCGGCTGAGGTATTGCCGAACGCCTTCATTGCCTCAGTAGTAGGATCAAGACCTAAAGCTTTCATTTTAATGAAGCCGTTTACAGACTGGTCTAATGTGAAAGGTGTGGTTTTAGCGAATCCTAATAACTCATCCCAAGCCTCTGTAGCTGATTGAATAGATCCAGTTACTGTTTTTAATGATGCTTGAAGTGCTTCAGTTGATCTTACTGTGTCAAATATCGACCGAATTACCTGCGCAGCACCTAGGGCTCCTAGAGCACCCGCAGCCAGCTTGGCAGCAATAGCCAGTCCTCGCTGTGATTTATCAACTCCTTTTGATGCCGCTGATAACTTATCTAGTGATTTTGTAGCATCCTTGATTTCGTTCGTTCGAATATCAAACCCGAGTTGAGCTAGTGTACTTGCCATTTTTTTAACCTCATAGTTTGGTTAATAATAACACAAATAAAAAAGCCACTATATAAGTGGCTGTTCTTGTTCTTTAATTGATGCTTCGCGCTGCCTAATTAGATAATCGGACGCGCTTCTGGTTTTATCAACATACGGCACATCGTCGGCCATATCGCTCTGTTGAGAACCTTTTGAGTTCCAACTGCAATAAGCCCTAGACATATCCATTAGCCGCGAAAACCCCCAAGCGTTTAGGTTAAGGGCTCCGCAACTACTGAACGCTGACAACTCCGACCACGTTAACGGCGACACTCCCATGCCACCGCTTGAATACAGTCCACTATCAATGAATAACTGAGTCATAAACTCAAAGCCATCAACAGGAGGTAGAGAGGAATAAGGATGCCCGTCACCGTACTGCTCTATCCTCGTTCTTGCATCACTCGACCGACTGCGTTTTGGTGTTGAGTGCAGCCAGCCGAGTTGAGCCGCCCAAAGTTTTAGACTTCGTTCGGCTTCTTGATAAAATTTTCACGATTGGCAACGTGGTTAATCGCTTGAATGCGGATATCTTTATAATCAAGATACAGCTTAATCGCCGCGTCTTTGCTAAATTCAAAATCTGGGATATTATCAAAACCTAGCGTCATTTTCGCCATTAGTTGAGCATCATCTAGCGCCATTTCGTGCGTTGTTTTATTCTTTGATTCTTGCTTTGCAGCCTTGCGGGCAAATGCTGTCCATGCGTCAGAATCCGGACCCTTTAACTTGATTCGCAAAGGCTTCTTCTGCTTGTCTCCGTCCGCATACGCTTTTTCGTCAGTGCCCGGTACGCGTAAGTGCAACCATGAGCCCTCTTCAGAGCTTGAAACCGTATCGAACATTTTTAAAATATTAGTCATCTTCATACCTGTAATGATAAATAATCCAGAGAAAGAGCGGCACGAGGTGGATTAAATCTCTATTCAGTCGCTAAACCTAGCCGCCCTAATTTTTTATGCTGTTACGCGAATAATCTTAGAGTTAATCTCTACGCTAGCAGTAGATCCAACCATTGAGTTTGCACTGCCTGGTGCGCGAGTATAGCTGAATACCCCACCATGGAAATACTCAATCGTTCCGTCACTATATGTAATAGCAAAAGAATGTGGCGAATCAAGACCAGCATCTGGAATAGCCGATTCAAGAATTACCTGTCCCGCGTCCTCGATGTCCAATTCAAGACCTACAGCAATAGAGCCATAGTTAGTGAAGCCTGCATATTTTTCAGTGATACCCGTTGCTAGTGGATTTGATTCAACCACCTGCACAGTCGGACCATATTCAGGAAGGTCAACCACTTCGCCAACATTGACGAATGATAAAGCAGCATAGCCAGCAGCGTCAAAAGTGGCAGGAAGTCCAGCCACTACGCCAAGCGTTACGCCGGTTGATGTCATTTTACCCATATTCTAAATCTCCAAAACGTTTTAAAGTTGAGCATAATGCCCGTTCGCCATAATAGCATATAACTATCGTTAGCCACTATATTCGATGGAAACGACTATACCGAACCGGTCGTCCATCGCGTCCATGGGTAAAATCTCAGGCCGCTTGACTATGCGAACCTGACCTGTGATAGCAGTACCTTTAGCGAATAGCGTTTGCAATTGTTCTGCTAACAGCCCTGCGTCCTGATCGCCAATTCCAGGCCTGTCGTAAACAACAACTTGATATATTCCCCGTGGAATATATCCAGAATCGTAAGCAAGCGCATTGTCTAGATCTGAGTTTGGTGCAAAAGAAGCCTCAAGCCATTTACCCTTGTCAGGTGGCGTAAACTCAACCGCTGGACCTCCTATAGGATAGCCTAATGCTGCGCTTGTTAGTATGCCATGAATTGCCTGCTTAATTGTGTTATTCATCGATCGCCTCTGGCTTTATGATATTAACGAAAGCCTCTATTCCTTCAAAATTCTCAATAGAAGATACCTCTACGTCTATTGTTGCCATTATCATCTCATTCGGCATCAATGTAACCGTAATGCCACTGATTCCATTGATTTCACGCCCATCTTCAGTGAATACCATGGTTCCGTTTGCTGGTCGTGCTTTATTGCCATTCGGTAAAACTATTTTAATTGTCATCGTATTGCTTTCGCCACCTTCTTAATTGATTTATCTACATGTAAAGGCCAATTCATCGCGGCGCTACGCACGAAAAAGTACCTATACTCCATGGCTCGCGCATAGTTAGCCGTGAAGCCTAGCACTAGTCTATCACCTGCTTTGAGCTTATTAATCGCAAGCGTGACGGGTTGCATATCGAATACATCGCTAGATTCACCACTGGGGATTGAATTTACAGCAGCGGCCATTGAGTTGCGCAGAAATCCTGTATCTACTGGCATTCTTCCACCTTTAGCGCGTGGCTTACTTACTTCTTCGGCCAAGCTCTGTGCGGATTCTTTAGCCACTGCTTCCATAGCGATATTCATGCGCTGAGTCCACTTGCTTATTGTGTCGCTGAATGATTTAGCCAAAGCCGCGTATCTCCCTCGCAGCCTTGCCCGCAAAATCAACACGCGTCACCAACTTGCATCGACAATTAATCACCTGTTTGGCACCGCCATTGGGATCACGCGGCCACTTCATCATAACACTACCAACGTTAAACGACTGGTCAAACGGTATTCCGTCTGGGTAGCTATCCTCTACGGCTATGTGATCAGGTCGTGTCCTGCCGTCTCCGCTAGAATCCCAGAGCTTAATTGTATCAGCGTCTAGCTCTGACGTATCAATGGCTTGCTGGATAGCAGTGTTTTGACCTTCTGACAATGCGCTAAGCGACTCCGTTCTTGCTATGTTTTGGCCTCTATACCGAAGTGTGCGAGCCTGTAATCGACTAACAGCAGCATCAATCTGCTTTTCTGGCATTGGTTCGCCCAGCTCGATAGCCTTCTTAAATGCGCTATCTAATCGTTTGTCTCTAAGCTTACGGGTTAAGTAATTAGGGTTTAATTCTTCCAGCTCTTTACGCGCATTGATCGCCCACTGTGATTGAGAGTCAGTTAATCCAATAGCACCGCCGACACGGCTTTTGCTGACTGGATCAATACGGCCAACTAAGTCTAAAGCAACACTACGCGGCCCGCGACCAGCTTCAATGCCTTGCGTTAGCAGTGATCGAACAACCTGCCTAGTCTCGTTAGATATTTCAACTATGCGAGTCGATGACAGCTCACTCAGCCACTTTTCAGCAGCAGGCGCACGAGTATTAAACCTGAGTACTAAAGTGCCTTTAGGCGTTGGTATGCGGCCTAATTGACTAGCACCAGTAGCGCCACCAATGGCATAAGTCGTTCGGATTGATTCTTCTAATTTCTCGTAAGTAGCTGGCGATAATTGCAGCAAATCAATCACGCCGTCAATATCACCGACGTTAATCAGATTAGCAAGCTCACTAATAACCGCTTGATCCTTTACTTCTCGAATAGCAGTCATAAACGCATTATATATCTCGCGCTCTTGTTTTTTCTGGATGCTAGTTAGTGATGCCATTTATAATCCTATGACTTAACGAAAATAGCCCAGGCGACTGGAACGCCTGCCGACGGTATCTGTTGAACTGCTATGATTTGTTTTTCTTTGCCGTCCATATCAATAACCCCACTTATTATAGGTTCAACATTGAACACCGCGCTAGTCACTTGAATATCACTAGCTGAGATATAGCCTTCTTTGATGTATTTAAATTCCACACCACTGGCTACTGCATCAAGCGTATAACTAACCTCTGCGCCTTGAGTTGGGTTAAACGGGTCTGCGCCTGTTAGTGTTGTTTCTATGTATTGAATATCACCCTGGTAAAACTTTTTCAGCAGCTTGCTAGATACACCCTGCATTCGTTGGTAGAAGTCACTCATTTGTCAGCGCCATAATATTGATTAATACCAGTATACACGAAATCAATAGTCAGTATAAATAATGGTGATTAGCTTAGTTGGCTGGTGTTGATTATATTGGATGGACATTAATTAGGAGAGAGCTTATGAATGACGAATTTAAAAATATTATAAGGCCCACTAATATTGAAACCTACGACAAAGAAACAGGCATTAAAACAAAAACCCCATACTTTAGCGATTTCGAATCAGTAGTGGCAAGCCCATTGGATAAGCTAAACAGCACACCAATACCAGTAAGCTTTCTTGGTTTAACAGTATCGATAAAAAAGAGGGTTGAGCCAATACGAAATGGCGAGTTGCTTTATGATAAATCAGGTCAGCCGGTAGCAATCAAATCAAACGGCAAGATTCTGCCAATTATTGAAGGTGATTTATGAAACAAATAAAAGAATACAAAGAAATTAACGGCAAAACGATACTAAACGCAGTGAAAATACCAACAGGCGATGGTGTTATTATTGTATTCGATGATGATACGTTTTTTTCGGTCCAGGCTATTGAGCGTCATGGAGATATTTCTTTAGACACTTATTCAAAAGTTAGTGATTACGAGAAAAAAGAAGCGGGAATAATTACTATCGATGAGTTTAATGCGATTGAATCTCAAAATAATTCAAAGTTATTAGGCGTGCAAAAATATAAAGAGCTGGCAGAGCTGCGGAGGCTAACTGACAAGTATGGGGCATTAGGTAGTGTCGAGCATGACTCAGTAGTTATTATTGAAGGTGACTTATGAATAGTGATAATTCAGACATTTGCACTTTTCTAATAATAATTATTATAATTCTATTGGTAAAACTATAAGGGTGGTTTATGAGTGAATACAGTTTTAGTGATGATGAAATTAACGTTATGGTTTTAGCTCTAAGGGAGCATCAAAACCTGTTTAGCGAAGTTATTGTAAACAGCATAAAAGTAAATATAGCAAAAGGTCGCGGAACATATAAATTCTGCTCATGTAAGAAGTATAAGGAAGATCCGGAGGATGGTTTATCTTGCGCTAGATGCAAGAAAAAGCTTTTTTAATTAAATAACCAATAGGTAATGAACGAATGAAAACTTTTACTTTTACGAATGAAGAGTTAAATACAATCATGGACGGGCTTAATAATGTTATAGAGAAAGAGCTAGAGCTTGAAAATAACGGCCCAACAACTCGCGGAGTGCTTGCTTTTGAAGTCTATGAGAAAATAGAAGAGCGTCACACATATAAAGCAGAAAGAAAAATAGTCCCGATAAAATAATAATAGCCCTCAATCAAGAGGGCTCAACCTTAACCGCGACTCACTACAAAACTATTAGCGCCACTACCGCCCAAAAACTCAGACAATAGCTTATCAATCTTCTGATAGCGCGTATTGGTGTTTACTGAATCGCTATAGCTCACCGATACAGCGCCAACAACGGTCTCCTGAGTTACTTTAGGGCCGATAGGTGCAAGTGGGTCAATGCCTACGTCATAGAGTAGCGCAACCTCCATTTGAGCCTTGATAATCTTATCAGGAACCACATTAGAACCAGTGCGCGGAAACTCTAGAGTCTGTACTGAGTCTGTCTTGTAGCCTGCGTAAGACTGCATTTCTACATAGTCGAGTGCTTGTAGTAGCGTCTCGCTCTCTGGTCGCAGCAGCGTAATACCGCGAGCCGTTGCGTATGCTTGAAAATCAGTCGTATCTACATACCCAATTAATGCCATTCTAATCAGCCTGTTTTGGTTTTGATTTTTTAGCCTTTGGTTCTACAGTCTTGATTTCCTGCTTAACTTCGGCTTGCTTTGTTTTATTCTTGCGTTGCTCGCGCTCACGCTGAAAAAATGCCAATCCCATAATACACCTCGAATTTTAGATAAATAAAAAAGGCGACCGAAGCCGCCCTTTCGTTTAGCCGTTTGTTACGATCGCTGCAATACGAACGTTTTCACGCTCATAAACACGATCCCAGTTGGCAGCAAGTGCGGACTCGGCATTTGTTGGTGATGAGCCAGCAACGCTTGAATCTGTAAACTTAATACCGCGGGGATGCATTAAGAAGTGATGGCGAGTAATTAATACATCGTTGCCGCCAAGTGAATCACGATCTGTCTCAGTTGGAACAGGCGCTCCACCTTGACCTAAAGCAAACGCACCAGAGCCGAATAGATACGAGGTGTATTGAGCAGCAGCATCGCCAGCGCCAGCACCAGCAGCAGGAGTGTAAGGAAGATTGCGATCAACAATAACGCGCAAGCCACGATATGTTTCAATCTCAAGCTCTCCCATTGATTCCTTAATGAAAGAGATGTTATCAATCTTTTTCAATGCATGGTAAACAGTTGGATGAAATGCAATACCAGCAAGATCGCCAGTCGCATCGCCAAAGGTAGCTTGACCATCAACAAAAACATCACCACTAAACTTAGTGGCTGCCGTTACGTCTGCGTTAGTTGCGCCTGAAACGTCTGCAACCATATCGCCTGAATCGTTCGCTACGTTGTCAGCAATAACGCCTGATAAGTCGGCAAGTAATACAGATTCAAACTTACGCGCCCAATATGCAGCGACAAGATCAGCAATAGCGGCCATCGGATCAGAGCCAGACAACGCTTTAGCTAAATCGTTAACTTGCCAAGCTTTACCGCGCATATACAATGCAGCAACATCTTGTCCAGCGTTAATTTTAGCAGGGGTTAGTGAGCCTGAGTCGCTTAATACTTCGTCAGCACCTGTTAGATCATTCCAGAAAGGCATGTTTAACAGGCGGCCGCCAGAAGTGGCCAACGCGTCAAAAGTTGCGTCTTGTGTTGCGATACCACCAAGATAGAAGCGAGCCATTTCTGACGTGCGCTGCATCATGTACGGGTTAAATACTTCTGGGACAATTACGTCCGCAATTTGTGTTACGGCCATGGTGGCTCCTTATACTTGTGTTTTTAACTGTGCAGCCAGAGAAGGATTATCCTTCAGCATTTTAGCTTGCTCAGTCAGATTAAAACTTTCTTTACTAAACGGATTTGCTACAGCGCCACCCGCGCCTTTATTCCCCTGACTATCCCCGCCAGAGGAACCAGTACCAGACAAATACGCATCGTATCGACCTGATTCTTTTACTAACTTTTTCAACTCTTCGATATTAGAAACACCTTCACCACTCACTCGTGATTCGTGAGTATCCATATCGTATGCAATATCAAAACGTGATTTAAGCAAGTCGCGTAAATCTTCATTATGCGAACCACCGGCACCAAGCTCAGTTACTAGGCCGTTAAGCAGATTGGTAACCTTCTCTGAGCTGATCGAATTGCGTAGAGCATCAATCTCGCCTTGCTTCTTTGAGTCTCGCTCATCAGCAATGCGTTGAAGCGCTTCTTTGTCACCACTGGCTTTGGCTGCCAATTCATCAGCGTTCAATTTAGCCGCTTCTGAGTCTGACAGTTTTGTTTTTAACTCGGCTTTCTCATCCTTCAATTGGCCGAGAGTTACTTTCAATCCAGCAACCTCCGAATCAACTTCTTCTTGAGTGTAAAAAGTCTTGGTTGTACCTTCATGTTCGATTTGTACGGGCATTATATTAATCCTAATATTAGCTGAGACTATCACCTGATAGCCCCTTTGTGTTTAAATTATAACTCAATTACTCAGCAATCTGCCAGTCATCGGCATTCATGTCTGATTGACTAGCCAGCCAGCCGGGTAGCATTGCACGACGGCCCTCTGAATTTACGGTATACATATCGAAGTGAGGAAGGATTTCACACTCATCCACACCATGTTTTTTATATACACTACCGTCGAACATCGAATGAGTCTTTCCTTCGCTGCCAGCGTTGAAAATAACCCACATCCCTTTCCCATTCCAACCTTCACGCTGAAGCTTTTTACCAAGCTTCATTTCTTTTATAGCGCAACCAAAATCCATAATGCCCACCAATCCAGCTAATTAAAATGTATAGGCTTACATGGTATCATAATTCGCTGGACTGTCTAACAACTCGCTTGCTACGTCCTGCGCTATCATTTCATTCGTTCGCTTCTCATCTATCACTAAAGCCCCTTCTCGCAGCATGTGAAGAACGTCAGCTTTAGCAATGGTTCCACTTTGCTGTAGTCCAGTTACCGAAGCAATCAATTCAGGAGTCAGAGAACCTTCAAAGAAATCACGGTTTAATTCATACACGATGCCGGAAGTAATACCCATGAATCCAGCCATGTCTTTTAGGCACTTAGTAATTGCATCGGATAGATTACTAACCAGGGTATCCAGCTCGCTTGTCTGAGCACTGGCATTAAGTCGAGCTGCGCCAAGTGTTTCTGGTGCACCGGTCTTCTGTAATTTGCTAGCGCCTAGAGCGCCCATCTGGTCTTCTTTGTCGCGCTTGAGTGTTAACGCTAGATTATTCTCGCTGGCTTGCACAAGATCAATAGAGCCGCCGCAGGTAATTGAGCCAGATCGTGAACCGTACTTTAAGCCGTTCGGGTTGAGCGCTTGGAACTCTGCTTGGTCTGCCTTTTCACCAATATTCAAATGAAGGTGCGGCTGGCTCATCATGAAGCTGGATTCTTCAAGGTCTGCAGAGTTTGCATAGTGCGCCACGTTCACCACTGCGATATTGTAAAGCATTGGCATATCTGGACACGGCAGATTGTCATTAGCGCCAGCAAAGTGGAAAGGTATGTAATTCAAAGGTTTGCCAGCCATACGAGGCATTACAGGTTCGCCAATCGGATCACCGCCATTATCATACATTTGCTGAACAAATACGCCATCAATGAGCTTTAACACACGATACTGGTTTTCATAAAGGTGCTCGAATTCGTTAGTCGATATGTCTTTTTGTTCCTTCAATACGACCAGTGACAAAACAGTGCGACCACCAATTACTGAGGTTTTCCAGTTGATAATCGACTCAGTGGTATAAGTCAGTATATAAGGACGCAGGCCCGCAGCTTTCTCGCTCGCTTTCGATGTTATGCCATCGGCTTTAGGGTAGTCAGCAAGCAAGCCGATTCGTCCAGCTTCCTCTAGCTCACTAGCCGCGTACTTTGACACTTGCTCTAGTGACTGACCAGCCCCATCAATATTATCGAATAGCGCATTAATACTATCAGGAACTTCAACCGTGGGCGGCTTTCTGAATATCATACCTAGCGTTGAATTTTGAGTTTGTCCGGTAACACCCATGAAGTAGGCGCGTTCTTTGTAGACTGCGTATCTAGCTGGATCACTTATAGCAAAATCAGCAGGCAAATATAGAGAACCGGCGGCTTTTACCGCTGGCTCACCTTCCACAGCGTCACGCGTCAACTTCACAGCGGGTGCGTATTTCGTATAAAGCGGGTGTACTGTTTTAACGCTCATTTTATCACCTAATTAGTTTTATCTGATTTTATCACAGTTTAGTTTACGAACGATATGGACATCGGCTCTAGCTCTGGCTTTGTGTCTGCCAAGTGAGGGCATGCACCCATAATGAACGAATCTGCCAAATCTGGAGACTCTTCAGTTTTAAGCCGCTTCTTAATCGCTGACTTCTTTTCTACCATATCCTTATCACGCGCTGACTTCTCACGGTGCGGTGTTGCCAGCTCAGTCTTTAAACCCTCAATCTCTGGTATTAATGAGCTAATGCTAATCAACTGATCCGGTGGGTACTTAATGCCTTTGACTACTGCGTTATAAGTATTTCTAAATCTATCGGATACAGACTGCCAGGCTTGAGCCTTTCTGTTCTCGAATTTGTCTTTATTCTTAACTTTTAGCGCGTATTCCTTATCGGGAAACTTTGGAGATTCGCCAGCATGGAATTTAGCGTATCCAGAATTAAAGCCTTTTCCTTTCAAGGTAGAGCCAACGCCAGCACCAACACCGATACAATCATAAGCGAACAAGCCATTGCCAGCATGTTTAAATGCCCTTAGTGCTGATTCTTCCAGCTCATCCTCTGAGGCTTTCCATGCATCTAGGTGCGTAGCAATACCGCCGTTAAATATAGTAGCTGAGCATCTATCACCGCCATCGTCCGCAACATCATAACCGACATTTTTAGGGCCTGATAAATCGATGCCTAATTTTATGTGAGCATCAACAGCCGCGTTAATCCATGTTAACTTGATGTAGCTGCGTGAATCCGAAGACCTTGGGACACCTAAATATATGTGCGCCGCTTCGTCTTCATCTTCTTCAAATTCTTTTTCGATGTCTAAAATTGCCGAGTCATTAAGATACGGATTTTCAGGGTAATTAATTTGCCGAACTAAAAATCCTTTTGGCGGCCTGACTACTAGGCGCTGGTATGAGTAATCAGTAATAATATTAGGGTTGAATGTAAACCACATTTCAGCTTCTTCATTACGCATAACAGTAGGTCGAATAGTTTGGAACATGCTTTTAGTCAGGTTGTGGCTTTCTTCATTCCACCAAACCGTCGCACCCTCAAATGATTTAATCTCATCAATGTTTCGAGCTATGCCGTAAAACCTAAATAGCGAACCATTACTAACATGCTCTATAGCATCAGCATAAACCTTAAAGTTTTTACCAAGACCAAAGGCATCAATCTTATCTTTAAGCAGAGTATAAACAGAGTCAGAAATTCTATTTTGAAACATGCGAGTACAAAGAAAGCGCCCCTCTTTGAAGTTTGCCCTAGCTATCGCAACACCGGCAGCATCATGCGACTTTGACGACATACGGCCACCATGAAGAACTCGACCAATAACTTTATCGCCGCTAGGTAGCTCCCTAGTAGACCAAAACGGCCTAAGATTCGGGTTTAGTGTCTGACGCATAAAAATCACTGAGAGTTACTGGCTCTTTTGGAGTCATTGAGCCATCAGTAGATAAATGGTCAATCTGTTTTTTATCCCCGTACTTGCGAGCAGCCATTCTTTCCATTATCCACTTTCTAGAATCTATACGAAGCTTTGATCTTTGAACATGCTCGCCGTTTAATTGCCAACCCATTGATTGGCCGCCCTTACCTAGTCTTTCCATCCAGTCATTAGTACCGTCATCCGCAATTTCCAGCAACTCATCTAGATGGTGCTCCTGCTGAATCTCTCTTGCACGTTGATACTTGTCGCAAAACTTGTCATTTGACGCCAACCATCGAAAGATTGTTGACTTGTTTGGGTACATAGAATTTTTACAAATGCTATTTAAGGACTCGCCCATCATGAGCCTTATGCAAATGGCCTTTGATAGGCTGTCACGATATTTTGTCGGCCTACCTCCTGCCATGACTAATCCTCCTGCTTATCAGTTAATTTACTCACCCAACCAGCCCGCTCTCGATAATTGCACCAATCCAGACCATGGCATAGACAACACCTATAATCCCTAACATAAAGATAATTTTTAGATTTAAGTCGTTCATATTATTCATCCAACTTAACGAGAATAGATTTTAGGTTCTCATACATTTCTGCATTTGCTTTTGAGTATAAGCAAAATGACAACTTGTCTATTTCATACCTTAAAATTTCTTTTAGTGATGCCGTCTCTTGCTCGGTAAAAGTCGCTTGTTTTGCAGTAGCCATAATCCATTAATCCAAAATGAAAGTTAAAATCAATTACTTATCTTTATCATCGAATAACTTCACTAGCTTATTCATATGAGCGTTGATTTCTTCTGTTGGCTCATTGTCAATGATAGCCTCGATAACATCATAGGCGACATCATCCCATTTATTTTCAGTATTCTTAACGACAATCTTAGCAGCCCATTTAATAGCGTTCTTAGCTAGCCAATCCTTCAGTCGTGAAATAGCCAATCCTTTCAAAACAGTCAGTAACCATGCTGGCATAATAATATCCTCTTAGTTTTATTCATTATATCACGCTCAATAGTCACGCACTAAATGGCGTATTTTATCCATTAATAGCAATTATACGCGTTTACGTACTTGCTTGATAGTTTGTGCCTATCAGATAATTCATTTATTATTAACCTAATCGAGCAATTAAACAATGGGAACAATGATGGTAAGTCAAGACGCATACGACAAATTACACAACCTAGAAGTCGTAACGGCTAGGCATGGCGAGCAATTCAAAGCTTACGAGAGCCTCCTTGCTCAGAATACCGAGACATTACGAGAAGTTAAAAACGTCCTAATTGATAATG
>Ga0115551_1000268_pt1 | contig 37315 bp, 36 predicted proteins | sample COGITO_mtgs_1103_FD_87179 | JGI IMG/M metagenome (GOLD analysis project Ga0115551, IMG submission 87179) | Pelagic marine microbial communities from North Sea - COGITO_mtgs_110321 | ecosystem: Environmental > Aquatic > Marine > Epipelagic | place: Germany:Helgoland, sampling site Kabeltonne... | reverse complement strand
TACTTTAGGCATTCTACCGCAGTTTATGGTTTGATACACGGATTTGGGGATTTAAGTGGATTATTGGCAGCAGTTGGTTTTTGTAGGCTCGATTACATTGCCTGTATTTTCATTGGTTTTTATTGGTATTTGGCTTAAATGGCGCGGTAAAATCAATGATGATTTTACCGTTAAGTCATCCTATATTGTTTTTAACCTAGCCTTGCCTGTCTTAATGTTTGCCGCGATCGTGCGCACGGACATTGCTCAAATAGGAAATCCACGTTTAATTACCTTTGCTGTGCTCATGGCATTGTTAAGTTTTAGTGTTTTGTGGTTTGGTAGTCGTGCATTTATTGCTGATAAAAAGAATCTAGGTGTTTTTGTTCAAGGGTGCTTTCGTTCAAACTTAGGAATTTTAGGTTTGGCATTTTGCGTTACAACCTTTGCCGAAGACGGTTTGGCAGTGGGAGCTTTGTTATTAGCGGTTATCACTCCGCTGTATAATATACTTTCTATTTACGCACTCACCCATGCGGCCAGTGAAGACTCGCAGTTAAACTGGCTTGTTTTGCTTAAAGGTGTAATTACTAATCCTTTAATCGTCGCTATCTTATTGGCTTTGCCGTTTGCTTATTGGCAGATTGCTCTGCCTGACGTGGTTATGCGCAGCATTGATTATTTGGCGGCGATGACATTGCCGTTAGCATTAATATGCATTGGCGGCTCTCTTAGTTTTTCCGCCTTAAAACAGACGCAATGGTTATCTTGGGTTGCTGTCATAATAAAGCTATTACTTATGCCTGCTATTGTTTCTATCTTGGCTTATGCTACGGGCTTTAGAGGGGTTGAGTTAGGTTGCTTGATATTGATGTTTGCTAGTCCAACCGCTGCAGCTTCTTTTGTTATGGTACGAACCATCGGTGGGAATCATACTTTAGCCGCAAATATTATCGCTTTAACGACGCTAATTTCTCTTTTTAGCGTCAGTATCGCCATTTACTTGTTAAAAGTGTTTGCCTTAATATAAGGTATGGTGAAAAATAAACTCAGTGGCTAAAAAGAACAAATATAATGGATGAGAGGATTTAATGACGCAGACTAAGCGTTTTTTAGTGTACGTCGCATCAAACCATATAGGTTTAGAAAGTGAACGTTATGAAGTGACACGTCAGCTGGTGCGTATGGGTATTCTTTGTTGCGGTTTCCCGTGTCGTGAAGATACTTCTCCTTACGACTGGAATTTGGCGCGCTCTCAAATTGAAGATGCTGATCTATTTATTATGATTTTGGGTGATGAGTACGGGCCTATGGCGCCTACCGGTATTAGTTACTTACATCGTGAATTGGTGCATGCACAGTCATTATCTAAGCCTTCATTGTCTTTTGTTAAAAACTCGTTGCCGTCGCAGCAGCAAACAGAAGATCAGCGGCGCTTAGCGGGTTTTCATGCTGTTGTTTCAAAAAGTACTTTTCGTTTATGGCATCTTCGGGAAGAGCTGGTTTCTCATGTTAAAACTGCTGTGGCTAACACACTGAGTAATAAAACAGGAGGTTGGTTGAAGCTGGAATCTGCCGCAACGACTTCTGTGGCTCGTGTGGAAACTCAGGTGGCCAATAAAGTCGATAATAAGCAGTGGATGCTAAAAACTCGAGAGCTGATGCGAATAAACTTCTCTGCTAATGTTTATGAAGCAGGTAATAATACTCTAGAAGAAGTCCCTGTTACTTTGCGCTGGGACGTGATCTTTGGCGCGGTAGGTGATGTGATGAAAGCCGCGAGCAGTGAAGATAGGTTGAGGAGTGTTTTGGAAAAATTAGCCGAAACTGAAGTAAAACGACGGTTGTTGCAGTTGCACTCGTCTTCTCATGCAGTCGACGATATTCGTGTTAATCGCCAGCAGTTTCAGGATCTGCTAATGCAATGGGCGGATCATGATTTGATCGAAAGCAACCAGCTTGGCGCGCGCAATACTTGGAAATTGACTGGAGAAGGAGGGCGTCGCATTGCGGTAATGAACTTGGCTAAGCAAATTGTTTAGTCAAGATTTGATTTATAGCTCAGAGACTCTAGCGGTGACAATAAAAGGTACCGCCGGAGAATTTAAATTTGAGATAAAAGGTTTTGTTTTGCCTCAAATTCTTCCTTCATGCTATTGCATACAGTATCGCATAGGGTGAAAATATACGGCGCAGCGATGCTGAAATAAGCCATATTCCCTTCCTGTCGACGTTTCACCATATGCTGTCCACGAAGACTTGCTAGATGTTTTGATATGTTAGGCTGCGATGCGCCAATGCGCTCAACAAGATTTCCAACGCTGGACTCTCCTTGCTGCAGTTCATGTAAAATGCGCAAACGCATAGGGTCGGCTAATAAACGGAAACGCTGTGCGACCAGCTCAAGCATTTCTTCAGTCATTACGGTCATAATGTTCTCAACTGTTTTTCTCTATTCTAAAGCATACTGATAATAATCTACATGCACTTATACACATTTAGTCATGTCTATTGGGCGAGCAAGGGATGATTGTGATAAATTCGACGCTTATCTCAGTTTGTCATGGGTTCATTATTAACAATCCGTTATACTTACAATCATTCACTTCTTTCATTAATCTCTTTTTAAAAAGTAGTACTCATGGGCATTAACGCTAATATTCGATTATACGCTGTTAGGATAATCGTCTGCTGCAGTATCTTTCTAGCAAGTCTTCTTTTGAGTGGTTGTAATCAACCGCTAGAATTACAAATTAGTAAGATTTCTGGGCCGACAATGGGGACTGAATATCACATTAGTTGGGTCTCTGATAAACGCAATAGCATCGATTTAGCATCAGAAAAGAAGAACATACATCAACAAGTCGACCAGCTGTTGTTGGCTATTAATAAAAGCATGTCAACCTACGACCCTCAGTCTGAACTTTCATTAATAAACCATAACTTTAATCCCAAGTGGCAGACGATTAGCAAAGAATTGTATGAAGTATTGGACATGGCAGCTGAAGTTACGGCACAGTCACACAAGGCATTTGATGTGACGGTTGGGCCCCTCGTTAATTTATGGGGTTTTGGCCCTGATAAAAGCAATGACCAAATTCCTGAGCAGGCTAAAATTGATGCGTTGATGGCGAAAATAGGATCGGATTCGATTGCGTTGCGTCAGCAAGAAGGTCTATTTCAATTACGCTTGGGTGCGCCGCGGTATATAGATCTTTCCGCGATTGCTAAAGGCTATGCTGTCGATATTCTCGGGAACTTACTGCAAGCACAGGGGGTCGATAATTACTTAATTGAAGTAGGGGGCGAGATAATTGCCCATGGCGTTAAGCCGCAAAAGCAACCTTGGCGTATTGCCATTGAAGCACCTAATGATGACGGTCGTAGTGTCCAGATTATTATACCGTTATCAAACATGGGCATTGCAACATCAGGAGATTATCGAAACTTCTTTGAGCAGGAAGGACATCGGTTTTCTCATACTATTGACGGTCGTACCGGCTATCCCGTTGAGCATAAACTAGCTTCTGTATCGGTATTGCACGAATCAGTGGCACTGGCCGATGCTTGGGCAACAGCCTTGACGGTTCTCGGTTCAGAACAAGGTTTAAAGCTGGCTGAAGAGTATAATTTGGCGGCCTATTTTATTGTTCGTGCCGAAGATGGGTATCGGCAACTCAGTAGCCGTCAATTTGAACAATTAAGACTAGACTAAAGTTGTATTAGAGAAATAGAGGTTTGTATGACAACATTATTGATCGTTTTTATCGTGATGGTACTTTTCATCGTGTTAATGTCTGCAGGGGTGCTATTGGGTGGTAAGCCAGTAAGTGGTTCTTGTGGCGGAATGTCCGCGGTAGGTATGAAAGGAGCGTGTGATGTTTGCGGCGGAGATCTTCAGAAATGCGAATCCAGCAAAGACCCTATTCGTCAAGAAGCCGAAGACTTGTTCTACGATGCTTCAAAGAAAAATGAAGATTAATTGAATAGGCAATTGAGTAAACTTGGTCGAGCGTTAAGTAGGGATTAGTGATGAAGGTCATCATGTTTACGTTGATTTATAACCTATAATTATAAGCAACAATTCTTTGCAGTAAGCTTTATCCAATCTGGCTCTTAATAAGAGCCAGTGCAGCGATTTATAAAAAATAAAGTAATCAAAATCACTAGCGTGATTGCAGCCATAAGGGCGGAATAATAGGATGGCAGATTTCCATTACGACGTAGTAATTATTGGATCGGGCCCAGCAGGGGAAGGCGCGGCAATGAATGCTGCTAAAAAAGGCAAAAAAGTTGCGGTCGTAGAAACCCGTAGCATGGTGGGTGGTAACTGCACTCACTTAGGAACAATTCCATCAAAGGCTTTGCGTCATTCGGTAACGCAGATCATTCAGTTTAATACAAATCCAATGTTTCGTGACATTGGTGAGCCTCGTTTCTTCTCTTTTCCTCGGGTACTACGCAACGCAGAAGATGTTATTGCTAAGCAGGTTAAAGTACGCACTGAGTTTTATGGACGCAATCGGGTTAATCTTTATACCGGTCACGCAAAATTCGTAGATCCTAATACGCTGGATGTTTTTAGCCCTGAGTCAACGAATCACGTGCGTTTGCACGCAGACCAAATCGTTATCGCAACAGGCTCTAGTCCATGGCGTCCAGACAATATCGACTTTAATCATGAGCGTGTATACGACTCCGACACTATTTTAAGCCTTGAACATACCCCTCGCACCATGATCATTTATGGCGCGGGTGTTATTGGTTGTGAGTATGCTTCAATATTCTCTGGACTTGGCGTTAAAGTTGATCTGATTCACCCCGGTGATCGCTTATTAAGTTTCTTGGATGACGAGATTTCAGATGCATTAAGTTACCACTTGCGCGATAAGGGTGCCTTAATTCGTCATAATGAAGATTTTGATTCTATTGAAGCTAACGATAAATTCGTTACTTTAAAAATGAAATCAGGCAAAAAAGTGAAGGCCGATGCATTTTTATGGGCGGCTGGGCGTTCGGGTAATACCAAAGAATTAGGATTAGAAAATGCTGGTCTTACACCTAATTCACGCGGTCAGCTTGATGTAGATCAGAGCTATCGTACTGCAGTGGATCATATTTACGCAATTGGCGATGTGATTGGTTGGCCTGCATTGGCATCTGCAGCTTACGATCAGGGTCGTGCGGCAGCGGCTGATATCACTGATATGGAAGATTTCCGTTTTGTTAGTGAAGTTCCTACCGGCATTTATACCATTCCTGAGATTAGCTCTGTGGGTAAAAATGAACGTGAACTGACAGAAGCGAAAGTGCCTTATGAAGTAGGCCAGGCGTTTTTCAAAAACATTGCCCGGGCACAGATTACCGACGAAGGTGTTGGTATGCTAAAAATCCTTTTCCATCGTGATACGTTGGAGCTTCTTGGGGTTCACTGTTTTGGTGATCAAGCGGCCGAGATTGTTCACATTGGTCAGGCGATTATGAGTCAGAAGGGCGAAGGGAATACGTTGAAGTACTTCGTTAATACGACCTTCAACTATCCGACCATGGCTGAAGCGTATCGTATTGCTGCTTTGAATGGCTTGAATAAGCTGTAATAAAGCCAAGTGCTGGGCTGCAGAGAGTTATTTCTCTCTGCAGCTTATCTTTTCTTAGTACTTAGACATATCGATGCACTCGCAAACTCGGTAAAAATACTTCCTCGCAAATCTTAAAATCACTTCTCGCAATGCGTGTTCTCGCGATAGGCGGCTGTTCATCTATTTGATTAAATACAGGTAATAAGCGGTTTTTTTCTTGTGGAACAAGTAGTGGCAGAGAAACATTCATCGCTTTACGTATCGTTTCAATATGGCCTTTTTCGTTTAATAATTTATATACCAAGTTCGCTCGAACGACAGGTACTTGAGTTTGAATCTGCGCGAGTATTTCATGCTCGGGTAGGGTGTTTAGTTTTTGCAGTTGCTGTTGTATATGTGATTTTTCTTCGCCCATGGCGAGTAGTTTCGTTTCAGCTTGTGCGACGGTTAGTTTTTTAATGCTGCGGCCATTACTGTACCAAGTAAAACCAATTTTCTCTGGACGATGAGTCAGAATCGGAATGTGACGATACAGTTGTTTTAAATGAATGCGACCAAGGCCAGTATAATAAAGTTGATTACGTAATGTTTTATGACGAGTATTCAATTGGGCTTTTTGACTTAACCAAAGATCTTTATCGGTTTTCTGTATTTGTTGCACCAGCGTCTTGAAAGTATCTTTGGCTAAATTAACGTCTTGCGCCAGTGAAATTATTTCTTCATTCGCCATGACTAGCCCATAACAGCTACGGGTTTCTCTGCCGTCTTGTTGGTCTCGATACCAGATGTCTTGGTAATAGCTGCGAGCTTTTTTAAGCAGGTTTAAATTTTGCTCGTCTTCAGCTAATGCAACCCAGCATGCGGGTTGCTGCTGGTTTAACGCATCACAGAATTTTGCTAAGCCAAGCGCAAGTTCATCAAACGCTAAAACAAGATCAGTGCTTTGAACTGTATTTAAAGTTAAATCTAATGATGAGGTCATTCACTGGCTGCTTTAATGCGATTTTTAGTTTGCATAAAATCACTATGAGAAACATACAGCAAATCGGCGATACGTCGCACCATGTGCTCTTCGTACTTGTCCAACTGCTTATCGCTGTAAGCTACTTTCCATAGTGACTCCACTAAACTGACTTTCTCTTCATAGCTGTAGCTAGTATTAATTACGCCGGTAAACTGAAAAAGATCGGTTGCTTCGTGAACCTCTTTCTTCGCAGTAGTCAGTAATTCATCGGCGACGTCTGCAGTAATAAATAAGGTATCAAACAAAATATTTTTAATGCTTTCAGTTTCATCGTCCGACAGTTGATGATCGGCATTCATAATCTCAACTAAGAGTGCTGCTGCGGCTAATTCAGGTTTATGTCCAGTTGTTTTCACTTCTTCTTGTTGGAAAAAGGCCAATAATTTGCTAATCATACAGTCTCCTGTTTTTCTTTAGCCCGTGGGTTTATTCACGGGTTACTTCAAGGTTTAACGAGCTGAAATTTAACGTGTCGAGTTAGCTGCGCTGTGAGATTTTTTTACTCAGCATGGATTCAAGTGTTACCTGATCGGCGGCGAATCGACGAATACCATCGGCAAGTTTATCGTGCGCCATTGGGTCGTTATTCATTGCCCAGCGGAAGCTAGCCTCGGTTAATAATTCAGGAGTATCTTTTGTTTCTTTTGTTGGGAAAAGTTTCTGCTCTAAAGGGCTGGTATCGGCTTCTAATTGCGCAAGCAGTTCAGGGCTAATGGTTAAGCGGTCGCATCCGGCTAATTCTTCAATTTCACCGGTATTGCGGAAACTTGCACCCATAACAATGGTTTTAAAACCATGAGACTTATAGAAATTATAAATCTCGGTAACAGAAACAACGCCAGGATCCTCACTCGCTGAGTATTCGGATTGACCACTATTCGCTTTATACCAATCTAAAATTCGGCCAACAAAAGGAGAGATTAAAGTAGTACCTGCTTCTGCACAAGCCTGAGCTTGGGCGAAGTGAAAGAGTAGGGTGAGGTTGCAATGAATGCCTTCGGCTTCCAAAATCTTAGCTGCCTGAATGCCTTCCCAGGTTGATGCGATTTTAATCAGAATACGATCGGAATCAATGCCTGCATCTTGATACAAACGAATCAATTTACGCGCTTTGGCAACCGTCGCTTGAGTATCAAAAGATAAGCGTGCATCCACTTCAGTAGAAATAACGCCCGGTATACTGGTTAGCACTTCACAGCCAATATTTACGGCCAGTTTATCGCCAACATTCTCTAACGTTGTCTGGCTATTTTTATCGTTGCCCTTAATTTGTAAGGCCCAGTCGATGGCTTCTTCGATTAGATGCTGATAGTTGGCCAGCTTGGCGGCTTTTAAAATCAAAGAAGGATTGGTCGTGGCATCAACAGGCTTGAATTGCTTAATTGCTTCGATGTCGCCAGTATCGGCTACCACAGTAGTCATGGCTTTAAGTGCTTCTAATTTATTTTTGGCTTGTGCTGACATGTTAATCCCTTAGTGTTAATCGCTGTTTATGAAGCGGTCTCGGTTAATCGTTGGTGACTATAAATAGAGTTATACCGTTAACTTGTTTGTCAGCTTCTACTTTTTAGCGATTAGTGTCAAGGGGGCGATAAGTCTATGCGGGGAGGGAGAAAGTTTAACCATAGAAAGCAGGAGCGCTCCGTGCTCTCTATGGTGAGTGGTGAAGCGCTTTTAAATGCGTTTAATTAAGCCTGTTCTTGGTCAAAAGCTGCTCGGCGAACCAAAGCTTCCAAACGATTAGCTTCATTTTCAGCCTCGGTCGGCACCTTGCTCAATGCTGTGCGTAATACTTCAATACCTGAGCCAGGCTTATGTGCATTCTCACTAATATAGCGACGGAACTGACGCGCCCCTGGCTGTCCATGGAAGATACCCAGAATATGGCGAGTAATGTGCGACAAATAAATATCTTTAGACAGTTGTTCTTCAATGTAAGGCATGAAGTCTTCAACAATCTTATGACGAGAAGGAATTGATTTCTCGCGGCCATAAAACGCATTATCAACCTGCGCCATTATATAAGGATTGTGATACGCCTCGCGGCCAACCATCACTCCATCGACATGGTTAAGTTGCTGCTGCATTTGATCAAGCTGGTTTAAGCCACCATTAATCAAAATTTCTAAATCAGGGAAGTCTTGTTTTAACTGATAAACCCAGTCGTATTTTAATGGCGGCACATCACGATTTTCTTTAGGTGATAAACCTTGAAGAATGGCTTTGCGTGCATGAACGATAAACGTCTTGCAGCCCGTTTTAGCGATGGTGCCAACAAAGTTAACCAGTTCAGGGTAAGAGTCTTGGTTATCGATACCAATGCGATGCTTTACGGTAACATCAATATCCACTGCATCTTGCATCGCTTTAATGCCGTCGGCAACCAGCTGCGGATGGCCCATTAAGCACGCACCAATCATATTGTTTTGTACGCGATCACTCGGACAACCGACGTTGAGGTTTACTTCATCGTAACCCCACTCTTGTGCGTACTTAGCACATTCAGCCAATTCTTTTGCATTGCTGCCACCTAATTGAAGGGCGATAGGATGCTCTTCTTTGCCATACCCCAAGAAGCGTTCACGGTTATTACCATGAATAATGGCACCAGTAGTGACCATCTCGGTATACAGCACTGCATCGCTAGTAAGGTGGCGCCAGAACTGGCGGCAATGGCTATCAGACCATTCCATCATCGGTGCAGTGGTGAATCTGCGATTCACGCTATTGCTGGCTTTGCTAGTAGAGGGGGTAGCAGTATTTAAGATGTTGTCTGGTGTCATTATTAACTTTTTTCGGATATCTGTGTAAGGTCGGCATTGTCTCATAATGTGCTGATGGGCGCATTAGGTGGGCATGAAAGATAGTTTGGTATCAGGTGTACCGAACTACGTATTATTTGTACGCTATGTTTATATAAGAGTTACTTGTTATTCAAAGACTGTTCAAAATTTTTTCTTCTTTATCCGTCGTATCCAGCATGAGATTGTTCAGATCTTCTCTAAGCTTCTTAATATCCTGCTGGCTTTTCGGTGGGCTGGGTGCTACGCCTTCTTCTGTGATGCCTGAATAGGGTTTAGTATTTGAGTCTGAAGAGCGTGCATTAAGTTGTTTTTCTAAAAGAAATCCAATCAGTAGAGCTGTGATTAATAATAAAACTAGTCTCATTATGGATGTTCCTTAATTATTATTGGGTTCTAAATTCTTCGTCATATACAACAAAATCATATCAGGCATTTACGCACTTTTTAGCGCTATCTGCTTTGTGCTATTTTCTATTATTTCCTGTTATTCACTCAAAGTACGATATTTTAAAATCAACTCTATGATTTCATGAGAGCTTGCGGTTGATTCTAAAGACTCATTTAAAGCTGATCTCTGAGGTAGGTAAATATTGAATTTATCTCGTAAAATCTGTACTACATCTTTATCAATTGTTGGATCAAAATCTTTCTCTGCGAAAATAAAAATTTTCTCAAGAATATTTTTTTTACTCTCCATGCGCTGTAACCTTTTTCATGTTTTTACTCGTGTTGTTATTTGATGCTGCACTGTCTGACATTTTAGAAATTAAAGTTCTAAATAAGTAGCAGGCGCATATTATATATGCCCAGTTTGGGCATGGACTAATGAAGTGGGAGCTTCAATAAGAGGGTGTTTCTCTAATAGTTATTAATAATGGCTTTTAGACGTAATGATTCGTTAATATTATGCAGTTAAGTTGTTTGTTCTTTTCTGCGCCATACTGCCAAGCAGTATCATTCTCAGCTGAGTAATTAATCGTTGCTGAATTAATATAAGTTCTTCAGGTTCTTTATCAATAGCTTCAATACTCGCAACAAGAACTTGGTTTACCATTATCTCTGCCGCGAGATCGATATTTACTAATCGTGTATCGCTGCTTAAGTCTTCATGAAGCTCATCTATAAAAAATTGCTTTTCTTTTTGCAGTGCTTCCCGAAAGATAAGTGGGCCACCAGTAAGGCCGCTTGTCAATAAGCGAAATAGCTCTGGGTTCTGCTGGCTAAATTCAAGCTGGGTAATCACAGAGGTTTCAATCACGCTGCCATTGACCTTAATACGTTGGCGCGCTTTGCGCATTAGTTGTCGTAAGGTTTGAGCAACCTTGTCGACTAATACGAGTCCGAGTTCTTCCATATCTTTGAAATGGCGATAGAAAGTTGCTGGTGCTATCTCTGCCTCGCGAGTCACCTCTCTAAGGCTGAGGGCAGGAAAACCTCTCTCTTCACTGAGTTTTAACGCGGCGTTAATAATTGACTGGCGCGTTTTTTCTTTTTGTTCTGACCTAATGCTCATGTTGAGTTCTAATTATGCGTCATTATAAAGGCTTACACTATAACAGGCATAGACATTTTTGGTTGGAAAATAATGGTGCATATTTAAGTTTTATGCGCACTTCTATAGCGCACCGCATAGATATTAGAGGGCATTTAGTTAAAAGATATAAAATTATGTGCGCGTCTTTTCTGCATTCATCGTGCATGTAGGGTGTTTTTTATAAGTTGGCATCATGGTTGCAAAGCCTAGGTAAAATACGCCATGTCATGATACTGGATCCTTATGGAAGAAGTGTCACGGAACGTGGCGGTTATTTAGATAACTTAGGATTTGAGAGTTCGACTATGAATAAGACCCGTGTAATTGTTGTTGGTAATGGCATGGTAGGCCATAATTTCATTGATGCTATAGCGACCTCAGAAACGGCAGATCAGTACGAAGTTGTTACTTTTTCAGAAGAGCCTCGTTTAGCGTACGATCGTGTTCAGCTTAGTAAATATTTTTCAGGTTCTACAGCAGAAGATCTTGCGTTAACCACAGAAGATTATTATCAAGAAAAGGGTATCAACTATATTCTTAACGACAAGGTTGTTGAGATTAATAGTGAAGAAAAATTCGTAGTCACTGCCGGTGGCCGTAAAGAGTCTTACGACAAGCTGGTGCTAGCAACGGGTTCTTATCCTTTCGTTCCTCCTATCCCTGGTAAAGATCAAGAGCATTGCTTGGTTTACCGCACTATTGAAGATTTAGAAGCAATTTCAGCCTCAGCGGCGGCTAGTAAAGTCGGCGTTGTTGTGGGTGGTGGTTTGTTAGGGCTCGAAGCTGCAAACGCTGTGAAGCAAGCTGGCGTTAAAACTCACGTTGTTGAGTTTGCACCACGCTTAATGGCGGTGCAGCTTGACGAAGCGGGCGGTGCTTTATTACGCACAAAAGTCGAGGCGTTGGGGGTGGAGGTTCATACGGGTAAAAATACCACTGAAATTATCGCGGGTGAAACCTGTCGCTATCGTATGAACTTCGCAGATGGTACGTTTTTAGAAACCGATATGATTTTGTTTTCTGCGGGTATACGCCCACAGGATGAGCTAGCCCGTCAGTTTGATTTGAAAATCGGTGAGCGTGGCGGTATTCAAATTAATGATAACTGCCAAACGTCGAATGATGATATCTACGCAATCGGTGAGTGTGCGCTTTGGGGCGGCATGATTTATGGATTAGTAGCGCCGGGTTATAATATGGCGAAAGTTGCGTTTGATCATATTAAAGCCACCTCAGGTTCAGACGAAGCTAAAGGATTGGCGTTTAAAGGTGCTGATATGAGTACCAAGCTTAAATTGCTGGGTGTTGATGTTGCGTCGATTGGTGATGCGCAGGGTAATACGCCAGGTTGCTTAAGTTATGTTTACCAAGATGATATCAATCAGGTTTATAAGCGTTTAATTGTCTCGGCTGATGGTAAAAAATTATTAGGGGCGGTGTTGGTAGGTGAAGCTGATGCGTTTAGTAATTTATTGCAAGTTAAATTGAATGATATGGATTTACCTAAAAATCCAGAGGGGTTAATTCTTCCAAGTGTTGATGGTGCAGCCAGTGTTGGTTTGGGTGTCGACGCACTGCCAGAGACCGCAACGATCTGTTCTTGTTTCGACGTATCAAAAGGTCAAATTTCAGCAGCGGTTCAAGGTGGCTGTTGCACCATGGGCGATATTAAAGACGCAACCAAAGCGAGTACGGGTTGTGGTGGGTGCGCGGCACTTACAAAACAGGTTATGGACGCTGAGTTGTTATCGCTGGGGGTTGAGGTGAATAACGACCTTTGCGAACACTTTGCTTATACCCGTGCAGAGCTGGCCGATATTGTTCGTATTAAAGGCTTCAAAAACTTCCAAGAATTATTATCGAGTCACGGTAAGGGTCACGGTTGTGAAATCTGTAAGCCAACCGTTGGTAATATCTTAGCGTCTTTCAGTAACGAATATATTTTGAAAGATGAGCATATAGGTTTACAAGATACCAATGATGTCTATCTCGGTAACATGCAAAAAGACGGAACGTATTCAATTGTTCCTCGTATTGCTGCGGGTGAAATTACTCCAGAGAAGTTAATCGTTTTAGGGCAGGTTGCTAAAGATTTTGACTTGTATACCAAAATTACTGGGGGTCAACGTATCGATTTATTCGGTGCACAGTTACACGAACTCCCCGTTATTTGGAAAATATTAGTCGATGCGGGCTTTGAAACAGGTCACGCCTATGGCAAGTCATTGCGTACGGTTAAATCGTGTGTCGGTAGCACTTGGTGTCGTTATGGTGTTCTCGATTCTGTGTCGATGGCATTGGCTCTTGAAGATCGTTACAAAGGGTTGCGTTCTCCTCATAAAATTAAGTTTGGTGTGTCGGGTTGTACTCGTGAGTGCGCTGAAGCCCAGAGTAAAGACATTGGTGTAATCGCAACCGAAGGCGGTTGGAATCTTTATGTGTGTGGTAACGGGGGGATGCGTCCTCGTCATGCTGACTTGTTTGCGACCGATTTGGATGATGAAACATTAATGCGTTACATCGACCGTGTATTGATGTTTTACATTCGCACAGCCGATCGTTTGCAGCGTACATCAGTTTGGATGGAGAACTTAGACGGCGGTTTGGATTATCTGCGCGAAGTTGTGATCGACGATAAGTTAAATATTGGTGCTGATCTTGATAACGAAATGACAACGGTGGTAGGTACGTACCAGTGTGAATGGAAAACGACCATTGAAAGTCCGGAAAAACTTAAACGCTTTCAGCATTTTATTAATAGTGACGAGCAAGATAGTGAGCTGGCTTATGTGCGAGAACGTGGTCAGCGTCGCCCAGCAACAGAAGCTGAGCGGATTGAATTGGTATCGCTTGATTCCACAAACATTTGATAACCGCTATGCGACTTCAATCTAATCAATATTAGCTGAAAGTAAGAAAGGAATATTATTATGACAACCGATACTTTAAATGCCACTCAGTGGATTACTGTTTGTAGCGAATCAGATTTAACCGCAGATACTGGCTTATGTGCATTGCATGGAGGCGAGCAGGTTGCGATTTTTAAACCGGCATTAGCAAATCAACTTTATGCGCTGTCTAACTTCGATCCGTTTGGCAAAGCCAACGTCATGTCTCGCGGCATTATTGGTTCAATTGGTGAGAATCTAGTGGTTGCTTCTCCTCTTTATAAACAACATTTTGATTTGAAAACGGGTGAGTGTTTAGAAGACAGTTCGGCCTCGCTAAAAACCTATCAAGTTCGTGTTGATGCGGGCCAAGTTCAGTTGCTCGCTTAGTAAAGATGGGTTTTGAAAATCTAAATTCCCCCGTCATTGTTCATTCATTGATGGGTGTAATCGTTTAAAAATTATAGAGAATATTTATGTCGACTGAAAAATTCAATCTATTTAACTTTACGGGCAAGATGAAAACCTTGCACATGAGTTGGATGGCTTTTTTTATTACCTTTTTTGTTTGGTTTAATCATGCGCCGCTATTAATGGCGATTGCTAATAGCTTGGGCTTAGATTCTTCACAAATTAAAACGTTATTGATTTTGAACGTTGCTTTAACCATTCCCGCACGCGTTATTATTGGGATGTTGACCGATCGCTTTGGTCCTAAAATTGTTTATTCAGCGCTGCTGATTGTCTGCTCGATTCCTTGCTTTATGTTTGCCTTGGCTGATAGTTTTGCTCAAGCGGCGATCGCCCGCTTTATGCTGGGCTTTATCGGTGCGGGTTTTGTAATTGGTATTCGTTTAGTCAGTGAATGGTTTCCCGCGAAAGAACTAGGGACGGCTGAAGGTATTTATGGTGGCTGGGGTAATTTTGGTTCAGCTGCCGCGGCTTTCACGCTGCCTGTTGTTGCTTTAATGTTTGGCGGTGATGACGGTTGGAGGTATGCCGTAGGTATTACGGGTGTTATCAGTTTTATATTTGGCTTTATTTTCTATATGAATGTGAGCGATACGCCTAAGGGTTCTACTTATTTTAAACCTAAAAATATCGGCGCGATTGAGGTAACAAGTCAGGGGGATTTCTTCTTATTAATTATTATGAAGCTTCCTATGTACGCGGCATTAGCATTGTTAAATTGGAAACTCTCACCAGCAGGTGTTGAGATGTATAGCCAGGTAGTCGCAAGTGGCGCTTATGTCGGGTTGGTTTTATTGTTCATGTATGAAATGAAACATGTTTGGGCCGTGAATAAAAATATTTTTAAAGAGCCTGTGCCTGAACTGCATCGCTATAAGTTTAAGCAAGTTGCTGTTCTTAATGTGTTGTATTTTGCAACGTTTGGTTCTGAGCTAGCGGTTATTTCTATGTTGCCATTATTCTTCTCAGAAACGTTTGAACTAAGCCCTGTTTATGCAGGGATGGTCGCATCGGCTTATGCCTTTATGAACCTTATGTCGCGTCCTGGTGGTGGTTGGATTTCGGATAAGTTTGGTCGTAAACCTACCTTATTAATTCTTACCGCAGGCTTAGCCATAGGTTATTTTGCAATGTCTTTAGTCGATGGGACTTGGCCTTTATGGTTGGCAGTAGTGACGGTGATGGCATGTTCTTTCTTCGTACAGGCTGGTGAGGGTGCGGTTTTTGCCGTAGTACCTTTAATCAAGCGTCGTTTGACGGGTCAGATCGCAGGTATGACAGGTGCCTATGGCAATGTTGGTGCGGTGGTTTATTTAACCGTATTATCGTTTGTTGATTATTCTATGTTCTTCTCTGTGATTGCTGTTACGGCGGTCGTTGGGTTTCTGGTTCTGCTGATGATGGAAGAGCCGGGCGGTCAGATTGCTGAAGTAATGGAAGATGGTTCGGTGCAGATGATTGATGTGAGCTAAGGCAATTGTAAAAATGCTCAAAATTTAAAAGCGCTGGTAGGAAACTATGAGCGCTTTTTTATGCTTGATAATATTCCATTTGAGTTATATTGTGAGGTGGTATTTAAATCTGACATTATCTTTTGAGAGTATGATGAATAATATGATAAAAAAATTACTAATATTAATGACGGTGTTAATTGGCTTCGCAGTGCAGGCTGAGCCAGTGTACTGGATTGACGTTCGTACGGATGCTGAGCACAGTGCGGGGCATTTAGAGGGATCTGTTAACATTCCACATGGTGATGTCGCGAAAGAGATTGCCGCTGTTACAGAAGATAAAAATGCTGAAATTCATTTGTATTGCCGCAGTGGTGGTAGAGCGGGCAAGGCGTTGCGAACTTTAGAAAATCTAGGCTATACGAATGTCGTTAATGAGGGCGGCTATAGTAAACTTCTGGAAGAATCGAAAAAGAAAGAGTAAGAAGGCGACAATCCTCAGAAATTGATATTTCAACGTCTGAGGATTGTTCACGTTACATGATGTTTTGAGCGTTAATTTACGTCAGGTTTTACACCATCAAGAGGCTTAATTACCAGGACATCGCACGATACACGATCGACAATTCTTTCTGCCGTATTTCCTAGTAAAACTCCCGACCATCCTTCTCTTGCAACACTGCCTATTACCACAAGATCGGCTTCAATCTCTTTCGCCATTACTTCAACAACGTCATCTGGGTCGCCTTCGGTAATGTGGATGTGATCATCGTTGATGTTGTACTTTTTAGCATAATACTCACATTCAGTTTTATGCTGTTCAGTTATGTATTTCTGAATGTCATCGGGCGCTGTCACTTCAGGCACCATGGCAAAAGCCAGAGCAACCATCGGGTAGGAATTAACTAGATGCAGGTCTGTCTTAAAATGGTCGGCTAGGTGCTCTGCAAAATCGAGAATGTTTTCATTAATCAATTTATGGCTTTCGTCGTGTGACGTTGCATCAATCGACGCTAAAATTCGATTATTCGCCCAAGGTTTGGAGGACTTAACCAATAATACGGGTGCTTGGCAGTGACGTAATAAGTTCCAGTCGCTGTGAGTGAAAATACGGTCGACAATGCTGTGTGGCTTAGTGCCTTTAATAACAAGGTCAAAATCTGACGTATTCATTGAGGCCATTACGGCATTGTGTAGGTTCTTTTGCCAATGAACTTCGGTGGATATTTCAATGCCTTGCTTTTCGGCTTCATCAACAAAGGTATCAAGCCACAGCTGACGATTGTTTATAAGGGCGTTTTTGATTTTGTTTTTTGTTTCGAGTTCAAGAGAAGAGCTTTCTTCACAGTAGGCTTCGTAGCAGCTGCCTAGAATCGTAATATCGGCTTTAACTGAGCTGGCGAGTGCTAGGGCACGATCAAAAGCGGGCTGCTCTGGGTGATCGCTATCTAAAACGACAAGAATATGATTAATATCTAGCATGGTTAGCTCCTTTAAATGCTTGTTTTATATCAATGTAATACATAACTCTAATGTATTACAGGTGATTGACAAATCGTTGTTCTAAATCAATAGTTTAAGCCTTTATTAGGGCGATAAAAGCTTTTGCGGCATTTGATAGTGTGCGATCTTGTAAATAAAGAAAACCTAGAGGGCGAGTGAGTGTTATTTGCTCAATCTTCAGTTCTGCTAATCCAATTTCTTCGGCGTTATCGAGCATAGACTCGGGCAATAAACTCCAGCCTAAACCAACAGAGACCAACATCTTTATTGTCTCTAAATAATTGGTTGGCATGGGGGTATGCAAAGTCAGATTTTGCTGTTTAAATTTCTCCACCAGCAGTTTAAAAGTAAAGGTATTCGCCTCCGGCAGAATGGCAGGGTATGTACTCAAATCCCTCAGCTGAGCATGCGCTAGCTGATTAAGTGGATGTTCTTTAGCGCAGACAAAGACCATTTTATCGTGCCAAAGCACTTCACTGATCATGCCTTCTGGAGAATTATTAGTATTCGATGTTTCTAATGTTGTTAATGCCAGCTCAACTTTTCTCTGAGCAACCGCTTGATAGGCAGACTCAGACCCCATAAAACTTAAATTGAGTTCAGCTAATGGAAACTGGCTCACAAATGATTTTAAAAACGGCGGTAGTCTGTGTAAGCCAATATGATGGCTCGTACCGAGCTTCAATCTGCCTTCCACTTGATGATTCATATTGCGCATCGAAAGCTGGGTATCTCTTACCAGCTGTACAATTTCTTTAGCTTTTGGCAGGAGTGAGTGACCCGTATCGGTAAGGCTTAGGCTGCGATTGTGGCGATCAAAAAGAGGGCTGTTGAGTTGTTCTTCTAATCCTTTGATGCGCTTGCTGATCGCGGGCTGGGTAAGGTGTAATTGCTCGGCGGCGAGTGAAAATGACTTGTGTTCGGCTACGGCAATAAAGGCTGTGAGGGCTTGAATATCCATGCGGGTCTCTCCATTCTTTAACATGCCGCGCAAAGTATTTCGACAGGTCTTTCTAGGAATATTTCTATAGGTATTCCTAATAGTAATACACTTTATGAAAAATATGAATTGGAGTTATTTGTGATTATTTCGTATGATAAAGCCATAAAAGAAGCATACAGAGACTTTTGTTGAAGAGTCTTATATTGAATAGACTTCTTATTAAAATTAATCATACAGCTATGAGAGAGCGCAATGACGGCTAAAACACTTTATGACAAGTTGTGGGATTCCCACATGGTCAAGCAACGCGATGATGGCACGGCTTTAATTTACATCGATCGCCAGTTATTACACGAAGTAACCTCGCCGCAAGCGTTTGAAGGTCTTCGTATCGCCGGTCGTAAGCCGTGGAAGCTTAGCGCTAACCTAGCGACCCCTGATCACAACGTACCAACGACGAAAACAGAACGCGCTGTTGGTATTCAAGGCATTCAAGATCCTGTGTCTAAAATTCAAGTTCAAACCTTGGATGACAACTGTAATGAGTTTGGCATTACTCAGTTCGATATGATGGATAAACGTCAAGGTATCGTTCACGTAGTTGGCCCAGAGCAGGGCGCAACTTTGCCTGGCATGACGGTTGTTTGTGGTGATTCTCACACAGCAACACACGGTGCATTTGCGGCACTGGCTCACGGTATTGGCACGTCTGAGGTTGAGCACGTATTAGCGACTCAATGTTTGATTCAGCGTAAAATGAAAAACCTGTTAATCAAGGTTGAAGGTACCTTAGGTGATGGCATTACGGGTAAAGACGTGGTCTTGCATGTGATAGGTGTGATCGGTACTGCCGGTGGTAATGGTTGTGCTATGGAGTTTGGTGGTAGTGCGATTCGCAGCATGAGCATGGAAGGTCGTATGACTATGTGCAATATGGCAATCGAAGCAGGTGCCCGTGTTGGAATGGTTGCCTTTGATGAATTAACCGCTGAATACGTTAAAGGTCGCGACTTTGCACCCAAAGGCGATCACTGGGAAATGGCTTTAGCGCAGTGGGCTGATTTGGTTTCTGATGATGACGCTGTTTTTGATAAAGTTGTTGAAGTTAACGCTGCCGATATCAAGCCACAAGTTACTTGGGGCACGTCCCCTGAAATGGTAACCACGGTAGACGGCTTTGTGCCGACATTGGAGGATGCCAAAGACGATGTAGAGCGCAGTGGTTTTGTGCGTGCTTATGAGTACATGGGTTTAACCCCGGGCCAAGCAATTACTGATATTAATCTTGATCGTGTTTTTATTGGTTCTTGTACCAATAGTCGCATTGAAGATCTGCGTGCTGCGGCTGCCGTTGCTAAGGGTAATAAAGTGGCTGGATCTGTGATTCAGGCTTTAGTTGTTCCAGGTTCCGGTTTGGTTAAAGAACAAGCTGAGAAAGAAGGTTTGGATAAGATTTTCATTGAAGCAGGCTTTGAATGGCGCGAGCCAGGCTGCTCTATGTGCTTGGCGATGAATGCTGATAAGTTGGGTAGTGGTGAGCATTGTGCATCAACGTCTAACCGCAACTTTGAAGGTCGTCAGGGCTATGGCGGTCGTACGCATTTGGTCAGTCCAGCAATGGCCGCGGCTGCAGCGATTGCGGGTCATTTTGTCGATGTTCGTCAGTTTGAATTGGTTAAATAAGGAGCGATATTATGAAAGCATTTGTTAAGCAAAGCGGTATTGTCGCTCCAATGGATCGTGCCAATATTGATACGGACATGATTATTCCGAAGCAGTTTCTAAAATCAATCAAACGCAGTGGTTTTGGCCCTAACTTGTTTGATGAGTTACGCTACCTTGATGAAGGCCAGCCTGATGCAGATAATTCGGGTCGTCCAATAAATCCTGATTTCGTATTAAATCAGCCGCGCTATAAAGGAGCCTCTGTTTTAATTACTCGTGAGAATTTTGGCTGTGGCTCCTCTCGTGAGCATGCGCCTTGGGCATTAGAAGATTTTGGGTTCAATGTCATTATTGCCTCAAGCTATGCCGATATCTTTTTCAATAACAGTTTTAAAAATGGTCTATTACCGATCGTTTTAGAGGAAACTATTATTGATGGGTTATTTGCAGAAGTAACGGCGACTGAAGGTTATGAATTGACGATTGATTTAGAGAATCAAAACATCATTAAACCCAATGGCGATAGCATTCCATTTGAAGTTGATGCGTTCCGCAAGCACTGCTTATTAAACGGTTTAGACGACATTGGCTTAACCTTGCAAGATGCCGACGACATTACTGCGTATGAAGTGATACGCAAAGCATCTTCGCCTTGGTTGTTTTAAAAATCATAGTGTTAAATTATTAAATAGTTAAGTTGGAATTAAAATGTCTAAGAAAGTATTGATTTTACCGGGTGACGGTATTGGTCCAGAAATCGTAACCGAAGCAGAAAATGTATTGGTTGCTGTGAATAAAAAATTTAACCTAGGCCTTGAATTTGATCATGGTCTAGTGGGTGGTGCTGGTTATGATGCTAATGGTCACCCATTGCCTGCAGAAACCATGGAAAAAGCCAAAGCCGCTGATGCTATTCTTTTAGGTGCTGTTGGCGGACCTAAATGGGATGCGCTTGAAGATCGCGAAATGCGTCCAGAGAAAGGTCTATTAGGTCTTCGCTCTGGTCTAGAATTGTTTGGCAACTTGCGCCCTGCAATCTTGTACCCACAGCTTGCAGATGCTTCATCATTGAAACCTGAAGTTGTTTCGGGTCTTGACATCTTAATCGTACGCGAACTAACGGGCGGCATTTACTTTGGTCAGCCACGCGGCATTCGTACATTAGAAAATGGCGAGCGCGAAGGTTATAATACTTACGTTTACCGTGAGTCTGAAATTCGTCGCATCGGCAAGGTTGCTTTTGAAGCGGCTAAAAAACGGGGCGGTAAACTGTGTTCCGTTGATAAAGCTAACGTACTTGAAGTAACGGTATTGTGGCGTGAAATTATGACGGAAATGGCGAAGGACTATCCAGAAGTAGAGCTTTCGCACATGTACGTTGATAACGCCGCGATGCAGCTTGTACGTGCACCAAAGCAGTTTGATGTAATGGTAACAGGCAACATGTTTGGCGACATCTTATCGGATGCCGCGGCCATGCTAACGGGTTCAATTGGTATGCTACCTTCAGCGTCTTTAGATAAAGACAATAAAGGCATGTATGAGCCTTGTCACGGTAGCGCACCTGACATTGCTGGCCAAGGTATCGCAAACCCATTGGCAACCATCCTTTCTGCTGCAATGATGTTAAGATACTCGCTAGGTGAAAATGCTGCGGCTGACGCGATTGAGAAAGCCGTGAGTGACGTGCTTGATCAAAACTTACGTACTCCAGACATCTATTCTGAAGGCATGACAAAAGTAAGCACTTCAGAAATGGGTGCCGCCGTCGTAAAAGCGCTTTAATTAGCCAAGAATTTTATTTATCGAGCGTTTTAAAACCGCTATAGATAGGGAGAGAAAATGAAAACTGTAGGTCTAGTAGGCTGGCGTGGGATGGTGGGTTCTGTGCTAATGCAACGCATGGAAGCAGAGAACGACTTTGCTGATATCAATCCTGTATATTTTACTACCTCACAAGCAGGGCAAGCGGCTCCGGCTTTTGGCGGTAAAGAAGCGCCTGCGCTTAAAGATGCATTAGACATCGACGAATTAAAAGCGATGGACGTGATTATTACCTGCCAAGGCGGTGATTACACCTCGGCCGTCTATTCAAAGTTGATGGCCGCTGGCTGGAAAGGTCATTGGATCGACGCAGCATCAAGCTTGCGTATGAAAGATGACGCTGTGATCGTATTGGATCCAGTGAATAAGAACGTGATTAAAGACGCGCTGCATAACGGCACTAAGACGTTCGTGGGCGGTAATTGTACTGTCTCATTAATGTTGATGGGCCTGGGTGGTTTGTTTGAAAATGGTTTGGTTGAGTGGTTAAGCTCGCAAACGTATCAAGCAGCTTCTGGCGGCGGCGCTAAGCACATGCGTGAATTGTTGACCCAAATGGGCCAATTGAACTCAGCGGTTGCTGATAAATTGGCTGATCCGCGTAGTGCAATTCTAGACATTGACCGTATCGTTGCTGAAACTCAGCGTAACGGCACAATGGATACGACTAACTTTGGCGTACCGCTAGGTGGCAGCTTAATTCCTTATATCGACTCCGAGCTAGAAAATGGCCAGAGCCGAGAAGAATGGAAAGGGCAGGCCGAAACCAACAAAATTCTAGCCACTGGGAGTAATATTATTCCTGTTGACGGAAACTGCGTACGTATCGGTTCAATGCGCTGTCATAGCCAGGCATTCACCATCAAACTGAAAAAAGATGTGCCGATGGATGAAATTAACGCCATGCTAAACGAGCATAGCCAATGGTCTGGTGTTGTACCTAATACGAAAGAAGCCACTATTAGAGATCTAACGCCAACGGCCGTAACGGGTACTTTGAACGTTCCGGTGGGTCGCTTGCGTAAGATGAATATGGGTCCTGAATACTTGAACGCTTTTTCTGTTGGCGATCAGCTATTATGGGGCGCAGCGGAGCCGTTACGTCGCATGCTACGCATTCTTTTAGAAGACTAAATGTTAGCGTATTCGTAGGTAATAAAGCGAAATTCGCAAAATGAAGCATTGGACATTTTGAGTCATGATGTTTCGTTTTGTGAATGAGCTCACACTTTAGTTTTGGAAATTGGTCAAAAGATAGCCTGAAAGCCGCGTCAAACGTGAGTTATCGATTTTCAAACATTGCGAAAACTCTATTTATAATTGATACTTACGATTACTAATGAAAGGAATCTATACGTTTTATTTGAAACGGACTTAAGATTCATGAACTTAATTTGGTTTTATTGTTTGCAAAACCGGCATCAAGCAGCCTAATAACAACAAGGAAGCAGAGAATGAAGCGCACGCTTTTAAGTACTCTAGTGATCACCAGCACCCTTGGTCTAAGCACCAATGTGTTTGCACTGGGTATGGGTGAGCTTGAATTAAAGTCCACACTCAATCAGCCTCTACAAGCAGAAATAGAGCTGACCAATATTGACGATCTTACTGAGTGGGAAATCAAGCCATCTTTAGCTTCTGACGGCGATTTTGACCGTGCAGGTGTAGAGAAAGTATTCTTTTTAAGTGATATCGATTTCGAAATTAAAGGGAATCGTATCGTTTTAACCAGTGATAAATCTGTTACTGAACCCTTTTTAAACTTCTTAGTTCAAGTCAATTGGCCATCCGGTCGGGTATTAAGAGAATACACACTCTTACTTGATCCGCCTGTGTTTGATGATCAAATACAGCCTTTTACTGCGCAAGAAGCACCTCAGCAAGTAAAAACTCAAACGGTCGCAGCCGTAAAAACTAAGCCTGTGAATCGTTGGGAAGCTGAAGCAGCTGCGCCAGGTACTTACAAGGTACAAAAAGACGATACCTTATGGGAGATCGCAATTAATACGCGACCTAGTCGTAAGGTCTCGCCACAGCAAATGATGTTGGCGATTCAAGACAGCAACCCCGGCGCATTTATAAATGGCAATATTAATCGTTTAAAAACGCACCAAGTTTTGCGTATCCCAAATCAGCAGCAAATAGCGGCGCGTAATGATAGCCAAGCTGTTAATGAAGTTATGCGTCAAAACCGTGAACTTAAAACGGCAGGGGCTCAGATTGATGCAACGGCGAATGCGGGTCAGACCAATAAAGCCGAACAGCTTAATGAAGGTGGTGAGCTGAAGCTTCTTGCTAAGCAAAGCCAAGTTGCTGAGTCAGCAGGCGCAAGCGGTGATATCGAAAGTGGCGCAGCGGGTAATGGCCGTCAAGAAGGTATTCAAAACGATTTAGCGATTGCTTTGGAAACTCTTGATACTAGCACCTTAGAAAATAATGATTTAAAAGAACGCCTCGCATCTCTAGAAGAGCAAATTGCGACACTGCAGCGCTTGGTCTCTTTAAAAGATGATCAGCTGGCAAGTATCCAAACATTAGAACTGCAAAAAGAAGCTCAAGCTGAATCAGTGGCAGATTCTTTGCCAGAAGACGCGGCTGCTTCTATGAATGAATTGGCGGATGCTGATACAGACTCGATCGTCGAAGGTGATGAAACGCTAACCGGCGCCGAAGACTTTAATTATGAAGAGCCGGCTACAGAGCCTAAAGCAGAAGACGTTGAGACAGTTGCTGAAGTAGATCCAGCCTTAGCGGCTGCTCAAATGCAGCAACAAGCCGAAGATCGCTATAAGCCAAAAGGCTTTTTTGCTGAACTAATGGCAAAACCTGCGTTAATGGGTGGCATTGCTGGCGGCGTTGCATTATTGCTAGCGCTTATTGGTCTTGGAATTAAAAAACGCCGTGCAGCTAAAGAAGAACTTGAGGATCCTGCAATGGCAGGCTTCGATGAAAACTTTGAGTTTTCAGAAGGCGAACTTGATGGATCATCATTAGATAATTTTGAATTTGATGAAGATGATCAAGCTGTTGCTGATAATAATGAGTTGAATGATGATTTATTAGACGGTATTGGTGGTTCTGATGAAGACGACGCGGAAGCTAATTTAGAAGAATCTGACACGGTTGCTCAGACGGCTGATATTATTGGTGAAGCAGAAATTTACATCGCTTATGGACGTTTTGATCAAGCAGCTGATTTGCTGAAAAACTCAATTGAGCAAGAGCCGAGTCGTGTTGATTTGCGCATCAAGTTGCTTGAAGTTTATTTAGAAACAGATGACGCGACTTCATTTGCTGAAGCCGAGCTTGAGTTAAATTCAATTGGCGATTTAGAATCTAATGAAAAAGCCGTAGCCATGCGCAGTCGTTTAAGTTCACCTATATCGGGTGAAGATGAAACGTTGATGATGAACGACTTTGCTTCTGAAAATGCCGATGTCGGTATTAATATGGAAACGTTGGCAGATTCAAATGATGATTTTGCAGGTGGTATAGATTTTGATGCCGCTCTTGATTTGACCGAGTCAGATGATGCTACGAGTGATTTTGCATCATCTCTTGATGCGCTAGAGGAAGATGATTTAGACTTACCTAAGGAAGCAACTGCTACAGACGCTATCGGTACTGATACTGTTAATCTCGACACTGAGTTGAGTATTGATGAAGATTTCGATATCGAATTTGATTTTGATGATAATGCGTCAATACCAACACTTGAAGACGTCCCAACGCTTGATGCGGTTGAGGGTCTGGATGATCTAGAAAGCCTAGATGATTTAGAAAGTCTGGATGATATCCCTACACTGGATTCTGATGATGAATTGGCATCACTTGACGATATTCCGATGCTCGAAGAAGATTCAAGTGAGTTACTGAGTGATGAATTTGATTTGGCGGAGCTATCAGATATTGCCAGTGATGAGCAAGATGTCAGCTTATCTGAAGACGGAACAATTATTGATCTTGCGTCTATGGCAAGTGATGATTCCTCCGCTGAAATTGCTGAGCTAGCAAGTTTGCTTGACTCTGATGATGAAGCTGATGAAGAAGTTAGAGGACTGCCTGAGTTTGATCTTGATGAGACTGGGTTTGAAGCTGATTCATTAGACGGCGATTTGAAAGGGTTTGAAGCCGAACTTGATGATTTGCCGATTGCGGAATCTGAACCTTCTATTACTGAAGACGTTGCTGAGCTAGAAGATATTGCTGATTTTGAAGCGAATTCAGAATTCGATTTAAATGAACTTGAAGACTTGCCAGACTTTACGACCGACCCCGGTTCTGAAGAAGTGAATGTTAATAAAGCGTCAGGGCAAGAAATTGACCTTGATCAGCTAGCCGCTGCTGACGATGAATTTGATTTCTTAGCGGGTACTGATGAGTGTGCAACGAAGCTTGATTTAGCCCGTGCTTATCTGGATATGGAAGATAGCGAAGGTGCCAAAGAGTTATTGCAAGAGGTGGTTGCTGAAGGTAGTGACCAGCAAAAGCATGATGCTCGCGCCCTCATGGATAGCATTGGATAAATACAGTTGACCATGCAGATTGACAGTAAAGAAGTCGTTAATACGCAAGACAAAGTAATCGTAAGAAATGCCGCAATTGTCGAATACCATGGAGCTCATTTCCATGGTTGGCAGCGGCAGAAGCATCATCCGGAGCCAACTATTCAGGCGGCTCTGGAGGAAGCTCTCAGTCGAGTTGCTAATGAACCTATTGCGGTTACTTGTGCAGGTCGCACAGATGCCGGGGTTCATGCATCTACCCAAGTCATTCATTTTGATACTCACGCTATTCGCCGACCTCATAATTGGATGATGGGTGTTAATACTTATCTTCCCGATGGTATTGCGTTGCGCTGGATTAGTGAAATTGATGCGTCATTCCATGCGCGGTTTGGGGCGACCAGTCGTCGCTATCGCTATTTGATTTTTAATAAAGAAATCAAGCAGGGGTTGATGCATGATCAGTTAACTTGGTGCAAATTCCCGTTGGATGAGCATAAGATGCATGAAGCGGCTCAGTCGCTTTTAGGTAAGCACGATTTTACCTCTTATCGCGCGAAAGACTGCCAAGCAAAAAGCCCTGTTAGAACCATTCAGGATATTTCAGTTCGCCGTTACGGTGATATTGTTATGATCGAAGTTCAGGCCAATGCGTTTCTGTATCACATGATTCGTAATATCGCAGGTGTATTGATGCCTATCGGGATGGGGCGCAAACCGATAGAGTGGAGTGGGGAATTGCTAGCGCAAAAGAATAGAGCATTAGGTGGTGTAACGGCACCTTCAGCTGGCCTATACTTTGTTGGCGTAGAATATCCTGCTGAATTTGCGATTCCTTCTCACGCATGGGGCCCTGTTTTTGTTGAGCCTTGGCTGTGTAAGTAAAGAAATTCTGTTAGACTCCACCTTCCTTTCCTATTATCAAAATTAAGTGTGCTTTTGTGAGTAAAGTGCGAATAAAAATATGCGGGTTAACTCGTAATCAAGATGTTCAAGTTGCTGTAGCAGAGGGCGCCGATGCTCTCGGCTTCGTCTTATATGCGCCTAGCCCAAGAGCGGTTACGGCGGAGCAAGCAGCGCTACTGATCAAAGACTCCCCAGCCTTCGTGACCACTGTCGCGCTTTTTGTTAATGAAAGTGCGGAAGAAATTGTCCGTGCCTTAACGGTCTGCAGTTTTGATCTGTTGCAGTTTCATGGTGACGAGACTCCCCAGTTTTGTCGCCAATTTAATCGTCCCTATATGAAAGCCATTCGTGTACGCAGCGCAGAAGATATTCATCGCGCAGTACAACAGTATCCGGATGCCAAGGCTTTATTGTTGGATGCCTATGTGGAGAACTTGCCTGGCGGAACTGGCCAGGCGTTCGATTGGCGATTAATTCCCGAATTATCAATCCCTTGGGTATTAGCCGGGGGCTTGAATGCAAATAATGTTGCTGATGCCGTGAACCAAGTACAGCCTTTCGCCGTAGATGTAAGTGGGGGTGTCGAGGCCAGTAAGGGCATCAAAGACAGACAAAAAATTAAAGATTTTATAAGCGAGGTTCGCAATGTCGAACGATAAGAACAATTCAGTAAGTGAAAAAGATCTACCGATACTACCAGATGCTAAAGGGCACTTTGGTATTTATGGAGGGCGTTTTGTTTCTGAAACGTTAAGTGCAGCACTTGATGAATTGGAAGCGCTATACAGTAAATTGTCAAAAGACCCTGCTTTTCAGGCTGAGTTCGATAATGACTTAGCACATTACGTTGGCCGTCCATCGCCTCTGTATTTTGCCGAGCAGCTCACTAAGCATTGTGGTGGCGCTAAAATCTATTTAAAGCGTGAAGATCTTAACCACACGGGCGCGCATAAAATAAACAATACCATTGGCCAAGCGCTATTGGCTAAGTATTCAGGCAAGAAAAAAATCATTGCAGAAACAGGCGCAGGTCAACACGGCGTTGCAACAGCCACGGTTGCTGCGCGTTTAGGTATGGAATGTAAGGTATTTATGGGCTCGACAGATATCGAGCGCCAAAAGCTAAACGTGTATCGCATGCAATTGTTAGGTGCCGAAGTTATATCTGTTGAGTCGGGTACCAAAACGTTAAAAGACGCCATGAACGATGCGATGCGTCATTGGGTAACGAATGTTGATGATACTTTTTATATTTTAGGTACCGCGGCTGGTCCACACCCATACCCAATGTTAGTGCGTGATTTCCAAAGCATTATTGGTCGTGAAACCATTCGCCAGTGTGAGGCACAAATAGGTCGTCAGCCAGACGCGCTGATTGCCTGTATTGGTGGTGGTTCTAATGCGATTGGTATGTTCTATCCTTACCTGAATATGCACGATGTGCGCATGATCGGTGTTGAAGCTGGCGGTTTAGGCTTGCTGGGTAATGATCACGCGGCACCCTTATGTAAAGGTCGCCCTGGAGTATTACACGGTAACCGTACTTACTTAATGGAAGACGACAACGGCCAAATTATGGGAACCCATTCGATATCTGCAGGTTTGGATTACCCCGGTGTTGGTCCAGAGCATTCATGGTTAAAAGACATTGGTCGCGCTGAATATGTTGCTGCGACTGATGAAGAAGCGCTTGATGCTTTTCGTGCATTAACCCGCATTGAAGGCATTATGCCTGCACTAGAATCAAGTCATGCCATTGCTCATGCAATGAAAATGGCGAAAGATATGCGCCCTGATCAAGTCCTTGTTGTGAATTTATCGGGTCGTGGTGATAAAGACATTCATACCGTTGCTGGCATAGACGGCCTAGACGGCTATGACGCTTAAATAAAGTAGAGGAAATTATTATGAGTCGCATTGCTGCTTTATTTTCAGAATTAAAAGCAAACGGTAAAAAAGCATTAATTCCTTATGTAACAGCGGGGGATCCTAATCCTTCTGTTACGGTTGGTTTAATGCATGGGTTGGTAGAAGCGGGGGCTGATATCATTGAATTAGGTGTGCCTTTTTCAGACCCTATGGCCGACGGCCCGACTATTCAGTTGGCATGTGAGCGTGCCTTATTGCATAACACGTCGTTGCGAGACGTGATTGCCATGGTTAAAGAATTTCGTACCACGAATGAAAAGACCCCTATTGTTTTGATGGGGTATTTAAACCCCGTTGAAGCGATGGGCTATGTTGCCTTTGCAGACGCAGCTCAAGCGGCGGGTGTTGACGGCGTATTGATGGTCGATATGCCACCAGAAGAGTCGGGTGAGAACGCAAAAATATTCGCTGATCATGGTTTGGATATTATCTACCTAATTGCTCCAACAACAACCGACGCACGTATTAGTGAAATTGCTAAGTACAGCTCGGGCTATGTGTATTACGTGTCGATTAAAGGTGTAACGGGCAGTGCCGAAATTGACGTTGCAGATGTGAGTAAAAATCTTGAACGCATTCGTAGCCGAGTCGATATCCCTGTGGGTGTTGGCTTTGGTATTAATAACGGTACAGCCGCCGCGGCAGTTGCCACTGTTGCAGACGGCGTTATTGTCGGCTCAGCATTGGTTAATAAAATTGCCGCAAATGCTAACCAGCCAGAAAAAGCGATCATTGAAGTGAAAGCTGTTTTGGCTGATATGCGTAAGGCAATGGATGCTAATTAATAATGGATGTTGAGCAATAGTGAGTGCTAGACCAAAATGAAAATCGCTGGCGCAACTAAAGACCAGTGGTTGGCTCACCTTGAGTCAACCCACCCTGCTGATATTGAAATGGGGCTAGGGCGCGTGACTCAGGTCGCGCAAACCCTGGAGTTATTCAAGCCCGCTCCTGTGGTTATTGTCGTAGGCGGCACAAACGGTAAAGGCACAACAACGGCTCTGTTAGGGCAGTTATTGGCGGAGAAGGGTTTAACCTCTGCGTGTTACAACTCTCCCCACATACACCAATATAACGAACGCATTAATCGCCGCGATTCAGCGACCAGTGCACGTTTATCGACCGATGACGAGCTATGCCAAGCCTTTGCGGCGATCGAACAAGCTCGTGGTGATATTTCCTTAACCTATTTTGAATTTGGCACTTTGGCAGCATTGTGGCAAATTCAACAGTGGCAAGTGGATGTTGCGCTTCTAGAAGTTGGTTTGGGTGGACGCTTAGACGCTGTGAATATTGTTGATACCGACCTAGCCATCGTTACCAGTGTCGGGCTTGATCATCAAGACTGGCTAGGCGATACCTTAGATCTTATCGGTATGGAAAAGGCAGGTATTGCTCGAGCCAATAAACCGCTTATTTGCGGGCAGTTGAATGCACCTAAGGGTTTTGTTGATGCAGCCAATAGTCTTCAAGCGAATACTTTATATCAAGGCAAAGACTTTTTTATATCATCAAAAGACCCTCTATCATTAAAAAATTCGGGCTGGCGACTGGAGATGGGAGGTGACAGTATTATCTTGCCACAAGGTCATATTCCCTATTTTAATATCGCGAGCGCTATTGCGGGTTTGCGCGCCATTAATTTATTACCTGATGGTGAAGGTATTAAAAAAGCGGTCAGTAATACTCGCGTAGCAGGGCGATTAAGTTACTATCCTTGCGAATACAACGGCCTTCCTGTCACTTTCATTCTTGATGTTGCCCATAATGCACAAGCGGCTGAATTTTTATCGGAGCAGCTCAAAACCTGTAATGTCGGGGTTCTGGCCATGCTAGCCGATAAAAATCCAGCCACAGTTGTGGCGGCATTACCGCAAATTGATTGCTGGCATCTGGCGGGCTTACAAGGTTATCGAGGGCAGTCGAGTAAAGCATTACACAGCCGTATTGAATCCTCAGGCTGTGATAAAAAGCTAAGCTGTCACGACACCGTCAAACATGCCATGATAGCCAGTCTGCAGGCGATTTATGAAAGTTCAGGTGATGAAAAATCAGACAGTAATGAAATCCTTATTATAGGTTCATTCCTAACCGTGTCTGCTGCAGAGCAAGCCTTAAGCAGTATTGAAGGTCTAAGCCAAACAAGTACATCAACAATCGAAAAATAGGCAAAGCGAGTGGTTGGATAATGGAGACAAACCTTAAAGCCCGGATGTTAGGTGCAGTTGCAACGGTGCTGGCATTGGCCTTGGTATTGCCTAATGTGTTGAAAGACAATCATTTAGATGAGGGTGATACAACCTTAATCCCTGTAAAGCCTGAGACCCCAAGCTGGGTCGACGAAAAACAAAGTAGTCGTGTGCGCATTGAATTGAATGCTTTAGAGACAGGCAGTTTTGAGCAAAAAATAACAGCCCCTGAGCCTCAATATGCCCTACAAGACGACCCCAAAGATCCTAATGTTGCAGGAGATCGCGCTGGCTTAACACCGCAAGGAGCCCCCATTGCCTGGACCTTGCAAGTTGGCGCGTTCAAAAGCAGCAAAAATGCGATTGAACTAAGAGACTCACTCCGTACCCAAGGATATAAAGCTTATATTCTTAAGAACGGCACCGGGACCTATGACCGCGTCTACGTTGGGCCGATGTTACAGCGGGCAAAAGCAGAGCATGCAAAGGCCGAGCTAAACCAAAAAACAGGCATAAAAAACATTCGTTTACGGCAATATACGCCGGAATAGTAGCGGTAGCAGCATGGCTTTGTTAGAATCCGCGTCTTTCCTATACAGTCAACGAGTTGAGAAGCAGCATGACGAGTATTGACTGGGCTATATTAGCGGTTTTAATTGTCTCCGCAGCCCTTAGTTTACGACGTGGTTTTGTTAAAGAAGCACTGTCTTTAATAAGCTGGATCGCCGCATTTGTTGTTGCTCGCGTTTTCAGTGGAAATCTTGCCACCTTATTAGTCGATTATATCGACACTCCTTCAGCCCGTTGGGTTGTCGCTTTTATTATCTTATTTGCAGGCACCGTCACTATTGGTGCCATGGTTAATCATCTAGTCGTTGAAATGATCCGCATTACCGGACTTTCGAGCACCGACCGTGTCTTTGGCATGGTTTTCGGGTTTGTTCGAGGTCTACTTATTCTGGTTGCCATAGTCTATGGACTGCAATACACCGCAGTGCCTCAAGACCCTTGGTGGCAAGATTCGACACTCATGCCACACTTAGAAATATTAGCGGATTGGGCAAGAAAGATTTTGCCCACAGCCACTGATCATGTGATGTCATATACAAATAACTTATAGCTTAATTTGAGGTTTATTACGCATGTGCGGAATAGTGGGTATAGTTGCTAAGTCACATGTCAATCAGAGCATTTATGATGCACTGACGATCCTTCAGCATCGTGGACAAGATGCTGCCGGAATCGTAACTTGGCATAATGATAAGTTATTTCTTCGCAAGGATAACGGATTGGTGAGTGACGTTTTTCGTACTCGCCACATGAAACGCCTTGTCGGCCATATTGGCATTGGCCACGTTCGCTACCCAACAGCGGGTAGTTCAAGCTCAGCCGAAGCACAGCCATTTTATGTAAACTCCCCTTATGGCATAACACTGGCGCATAACGGTAACTTAACCAATGCGGCTGAAGTAGCAGAGCATCTTTATAAAGAAGATCTACGTCATATCAATACAACCTCTGACTCAGAAGTTTTATTGAACGTTTTTGCTCATGAAATGCAAAAGCAAGGCGAGCTGATACCAACGCCTGAGTCCATCTTCAAAGCGATTGCTAGAGTGCACCAGCGTATCCGTGGCGGCTACTCAGTGGTTGCCATGATTAATGGCTTTGGCTTGGTTGCCTTTCGCGACCCAAACGGTATTCGACCTGCGGTATTTGGCGTACGTGAACGCGAGCAGGGTAAGGAATACATGGTCGCCTCTGAAAGTGTTGCGCTCGATGGTTTAGGTTTCAAGCTTGTGCGTGACATTGCACCGGGTGAATGTATTGTTATCACCAAAGAAGGCGAGTTTTTCAGCCAGCAATGTGCTGAAGATCCAAAGCTAGTCCCTTGTATTTTTGAGCATGTGTATTTTGCTCGTCCAGATTCCATTATGGATGGCATCTCGGTTTATAAGGCCCGCTTAAAAATGGGTGAATACCTAGCGGGCAAGATCATGAAAGAACGCCCAGATCATGATATTGATGTGGTTATTCCTATTCCTGATACCAGCCGTACTTCCGCCTTGCAGCTTGCCAATCGCTTAGGGGTTAAGTATCGCGAAGGCTTTATGAAGAACCGCTATATTGGCCGAACCTTCATTATGCCAGGGCAGCAGCAGCGTAAAAAATCGGTAAAGCAAAAGCTTAATGCCATTGCTTTAGAATTTGCTGGTAAGAATGTTCTATTGGTCGACGATTCGATTGTTCGCGGCACAACGTGTAATCAGATTATTGAAATGGCACGTGAAGCAGGCGCAAAGAATGTGTATTTTGCCTCAGCAGCTCCAGAAGTGCGCTATCCGAACGTTTACGGTATCGATATGCCTGCTGTTGAAGAGTTGATTGCTCATGATCGCACGGTGGCGGAAATTGAAACGGCTATTGGTGCAGATTGGTTGATTTACCAAGACCTCGAAGACTTACAGCGTTCTTGCCTGAATGGTGCGAGTACAGAAGTGCAAGAATTCGATTGTTCAGTATTTGACGCTCAATACGTGACCGGTGACATCGATGAAGCCTACTTCGAACGCCTGCGGGTAGCACGAAGTGATGCCTCAAAGTCGTCGGCTAACTCAGCCGAAGATGTTGCAATTGATTTGCATAACGATCAAGAATAGCTCGGGTCAAGCATAACTTGATGTAAGCCATAAGCTTGATTCTCTCGCGGCCAGTTATCTGGCCGTTTTTTCGTTTGTTGTATAAAATCATGCGTATAGAACTGTTTGTATCAATATTAAAGGGTTAGAAGAGATCAGTATGGGTAAATTTTCCGATAGAGATTTTCGTTATCAGTCTGACTTAACGGATGCTGACTTTGAAACGTTAGCGGTGCGCGCTGGTCATGTTCGCAGTGCCAATGGTGAGCATAGCGAAGCTATTTATCTTACCAGTAGCTATGTTTTTAACTCGGCGGCAGAAGCGGCAGCACGTTTTTCGGGTGACGAAGAAGGGAATGTTTATTCACGCTATACCAATCCTACCGTACGCACATTTGAAGAGCGTTTAGCGGCGCTAGAAGGCGGCGAAGATTGTGCCGCAACAGCATCGGGCATGGCGGCCATTTATTCGGTCGTTATTGCGCATCTTAAAGCAGGGGATAGTATTGTTGTTTCCCGCAATGTGTTTGGCAGTACGAACGTATTATTCGAAAAATTTGTGCGCAAATTTAACATTGATGTGCGCTATGTAGACTTGCTTGATTTAAAGGCGTGGGCAGAGGCCATTGATAGCACAACCCGCATGTTATTCTTAGAATCACCTTCAAATCCCATGAGTGAAATCGCTGACTTACAGGCATTAGCCGATCTTGCTCATAAACATGATGCATTATTAGTCGTCGACAACTGCTTCTGTACACCCGCATTACAGCAGCCACTGAAGTTTGGCGCTGATCTCATTATTCACTCAGCCACCAAGTATATTGATGGCCAAGGTCGTTGCTTAGGCGGTGCAGTGGTTGGCAGTAAACAACTAATTGAGCCTGTTATTGGCGTATTACGTTCTGCGGGTCCAACGCTTAGCCCGTTTAATGCTTGGGTGTTTCTAAAGGGTTTAGAAACCTTATCTCTACGCATGAAAGCGCACAGCGAAAATGCCATGGTATTGGCACGTTGGTTACAGCAACAGTCGCAAATAACAAAAGTTAACTATTCTGGCTTAGAAGATCACCCAGGTCATGAATTGGCTAAGAAGCAGCAGTCGGCTTTTGGTGGTGTGCTTTCTTTTGAAGTGAAAGGTGGTCAGCAAGCTGCTTGGCAACTCATTGATGGTACGCGTATGATTTCGATTACCGCCAATCTTGGGGATACCAAAACGACGGTAACGCATCCAGCATCAACCACTCACAGTCGCTTAAGTCCAGAGGATAGGGCGAGGGCAGGTATTGGTGATGGTTTAGTGCGAATTGCGGTAGGGCTTGAATCTATTGAAGATATTCAGAAAGATATTGCGCTGGGCCTAGCGGCTATTGGTTGATGATGAAGATCCTGGCAGTATTTATACTGAGTAAAGTAAGCCACTTTAAGCTTACTTTACTCTATTAGAATTTCAGTCTTGTTCTTGACGTTGAGATTCTAAGCAGCCTTATTGGGCTAATAATTTTTCTACGCGTGCGATATCATCTGGCGTATCAACACCATGACCCGGTGGTGTTGTGGTTATTCCCATGTGAATTTTCTCTCCATACCAAAGTGCGCGCAGTTGCTCTAGGCATTCGGCTTGTTCGATTGGGCATTGTGACATGCGGGTATATTTTTGTAAGAACGATACGCGATAGCCGTACATGCCAATGTGACGATATACGGGCATGATGTCGGTGATTTTATCTTGGCCGTGTTTGTATAATTCACGATCCCAAGGTATTGCGGCGCGACTAAAGTACATGGCAAAGCCACGACCATCGAGCACTACTTTAACGACATTGGGATCAAACGCATCTTCTGCATTATCAATGGCGGTGCAAATTGAACTCATGCCGGCTTCTGGATTTAATAACAATCCTTGAGCGGTTTGTTCAATGAGTGCTTTTGGTACTAGCGGTTCGTCGCCTTGTAGGTTGACCAGTACGTCATCTTTATCCCAGCCTTTTATTTCAGCAACTTCTGCAATGCGTTCTGTGCCATTTTCATGTTCAGGGCGCGTCATTACTACGTCTGCACCAAAACTTTTTGCGACATCATAAATACGTTGGTCGTCGGTGGCGATTACGATTTCTTTTACGCCTGTTTCAAGCGCGCGCTCGTAAGTATGCTGGATCATAGGTTTGCCGCTGAGTTCAATCAGTGGCTTGCCTGGTAAGCGGCTGCTTGAATATCGAGCAGGGATAACGATTTTATAATTTGCCATGGTGTTAATGGAACCCTTTGTCTTTTTGTAGGCTTTAAATATTTTTTGTCTTTTCGAATTCTGGCAGCATGGCCTTTATATAGGCTTCTTCTAGGGGCATTCTACTGCCTAGCACTATGTCGGCTACTTCGCGGGCAACGCCTTTGCCACCGGCGGCATCTGTGATGAGGTCGGAGTGTTCTTTGACTAGCCAAAAGCCATCGGCGGGAGTGATGCTTAAGCCAATGCGCTTCATTACTTTTAAGTCAATTACATCATCGCCGACGTAGCATACTTCGTTAGGCTCTACCCAAAGTTCGTTCATGAGTTCGCTGAGCTTTTCCCATTTATCTTTGCAGGCAGGATAGAAATGAGGAATATCTAAATCAGCAATGCGCTTTCTAAGGGGGGCGCTATCTTTTGCTGAAATAACTGCGGTGACGATGTCGTAGGTGTTGAGTAGCTTGATGCCTACGCCGTCTTTGACGTTGAAATGTTTTACTTCTTCGCCACTTTCGCTATAACTTAAGGTGCCGTCGGTTAAGACTCCATCGACATCAAAGACTACAAGTTTAATGTCGCGGGCTTTTTCTTTGATTGAGTTTGGAAGGTGTACCATAAGGCTCTCGAATGATTTATTATCTATCTATTGTAAAGCAATATGGCAGCAGCGAAAAATATTAAAGCTGCTATAATGCTGTTGTTTATAAAAAAGGAGGAATAATATGATCGATGCTGCTAATGATCGTAAGTATGGATACGCGGGTTTAATTCCTTTGGCCGTCGGTTTTGCTGGTGCTCTTTTTGCAGTATCAGGTTCTGTAGAAGTATTTTTGGACTATTCGCTTTTAGTTCTAATGTTCTTAACCGGTAGCTGTTGGGGTGCGTTGCGTACCAAAAAGAAAAAAGCTGAAGATTGGCAGTTAGGTTTTACTATCGCTATCTTTTTATGGGGCTGGTTTGCTTCATATTTGCCACAGAATATTTCTGTTTTAATGTTATTAGTCGGCTTTTGGATGCTTCGCTTCCTAGAGTCTGACAAAGTGTTTGGAAAGGTTTATACCGAGGCGTATCACGATCTTCGTCGTCAGTTAACTTGGGTTGTGAGTGCTCTGCACGTGCTGGTTTTTGTTTTAATTAATTATACCGATCAGTTAAACTTAAACTGATCTCGCTTTGGCTGTGTGCTTTTTAGGGCGCAGCCAAAGCTGTTTTCTTCTTTCTTCTTCTGTCCATTCCTGCTTTCCATTAACAC
>Ga0115551_1000255_pt1 | contig 37918 bp, 35 predicted proteins | sample COGITO_mtgs_1103_FD_87179 | JGI IMG/M metagenome (GOLD analysis project Ga0115551, IMG submission 87179) | Pelagic marine microbial communities from North Sea - COGITO_mtgs_110321 | ecosystem: Environmental > Aquatic > Marine > Epipelagic | place: Germany:Helgoland, sampling site Kabeltonne... | reverse complement strand
TTTATGTTCAAAAGATCAAGTTATAGAAACAATGAAAAAAATGGCTATCATTGTTGATGAGCAAAATGCTGGTGATAATACTTATAAGGATATGGCGCCTAGTTTTGATGGAGCTGCATTTATAGCTGCTTGTGATCTTGCTGTCGAAGGAAGAACGCAACCAAGTGGTTATACAGAACCAATACTTCACTCAAAAAGATTAGAGTTTAAGTTTTAGCATGAAGGGTTACTGGGTAGCAAGATGTCATATTACTAATGGAGATGAGTATTCAAAATATGCTGCCTTAGCTGGACCAATTATAGAGAGCTTTGGTGGAATCTTTCTTGTACGTGGTGGGAATCAGCTAGAGGTAGAAGGTGGAATATATGAAAGAACTGTTCTTGTAGAATTTGAAAACATACAAACAGCCGAAGCATGCTATAAATCAGAAGCTTATCAAGAAGCTCTTAAAAATCATGTTACAAATTCAGCAATCAGACATGTCGTCTTAGTAGAGGGCGTCTAAAACTTTTAATAGAAACTAATCTTATATTTATTATTTTTGTAGTTAACTAATGTAACATGCTCTAATTATGAACTTTACTAGAACTAAAATAATATGCACAGTAGGCCCCTCAACTCAAAGCATAGCTACCCTTAGAAAACTTCACAAAGAAGGCATGAATGTTGTGAGAATTAATATGTCTCATGCGACTCATAAATCTGCTTTATCAACCATTAATAAAGTAAATAAAATAAATTCCAGCTTAAAAGATGGAGCAACTCCCATTGCAGTTCTATTAGATACCCAAGGCCCTGAAATTAGAACAGGTGATACCTCAATGCCACTTGATCTTGTAACAGGCGATGAAGTGAAACTAACAGTAAGAGATCAAGTCGATGTTGAAACTTCTTTTATTCAAATAAATTATAAGGATTTAATTAGTAGTGTAACCTCTGGATCAAAGATAACTGTTGATAATGGCCTTATCAATTTTGAAGTCCTTTCAAAAGATGAAGATACTCTATTATGTAAAGTACTAGATGGTGGCAAGATTGGAAGTAAAAGGCATGTAAATCTACCTGGTGTCAGAGTTAATCTTCCTTCAATTACTGCAAAGGATTTAAAGGATATTGATTTTGGTATAAAAAATAAAGCTGATTTTATTGCTCTTTCTTTTGTAAGAGATCCCGAAGACCTTGAAAAGCTTAGAAATATTCTGAAGAAGAAATCATCTTCTGCAAAAATAATTGCGAAGATTGAAAACCAAGAAGGTTTAGATAATATCCATGAAATATGTCAAGCCTCTGATGGTGTTATGGTTGCAAGAGGTGATTTAGGTATTGAAACTAATTTAGCTGATCTACCAAATATCCAAAGAAGAATTATGTATGCTTGTGCTAAATGGGGCAAACGCTCAATAGTGGCAACGCATTTGCTTGAGTCTATGATTGAGAATCCAACCCCAACTCGAGCTGAAGTTACTGATATTGCTAATGCGATTTATGAAGGTTCCGATGCAATAATGCTGTCGGGTGAGACAAGTATCGGTAAATACCCTATAGAGTGTGTTAGATTTCTTAAATCAATTTCATATAGAACTGAAAAATTTAAAACCTTAGGTTATGAAGACAACTTAACAGCCGACTCTGATTGGCAACATCTTGGAGTTGCTGCAAATCAGTTAGCTCAATCTATCAATGCAGATGGAATTATTGCTATAACAAGAACTGGCTATACTGCCAATGTAGTTTCAAATTCCAAACCTTTTGAAATGCCAATTTTTTGTTTTACAAGCAATCAATCTACATTCAGGAGTCTTTCTCTTGTTGGATCTACTCACGCTCATCTTCTGAAAAGCATTTCAAATCATGACAAAACAGTTAAATTGATAACTCAAAAACTTAAAAGCTATTATCCTGATAAAAAAAATCTTAAATTTGTAATGATTTCAGGTATTTTTTCTGAAAAACATTCAGAAGCAATTCAGGTAATTAATATTTAATTTATTTTTTTTACAGACTCTCTAAATATTAGTTCAGAACCAAAAACTTTATTTACATTCTTTTTTTCAGATTTATTTGAAATATTATCTATAAGTATTTGAGCTGCAAATGTAGCCATTTCTTTAATAGGTTGAGCAATCGTTGTAATGGATGGCCAAGCTTGACTAGCAGTAGGGGAGTTGTCAAATCCCACCAATGAAATGTCATTTGGTATATTTATTTTTGCTTTATGAGCAGCCTTCATTGCGCCTGCAGCCATAGCGTCATTTGATGCAAATATTGCACTTACTTTTGATGTACCTTTTTTAAAAAGCTCTTTAGCAGCAATTTCTCCAGAATCAAAAGAGAAATCGCCCTCTGTAATATTATCTTCGTTAACTGCAATATTGTTATCAGTTAGAGCACTAAGATATCCATCTAATCTATGTTGAGTTGCACCATGCCCTTTATGGCCTTTTATAAAACCAATTTTTGAATGTCCTTTCTTAATTAGATGGCATGTCATGCTATAAGAAGCTTTAAAGTCATCTGATGAAACGCATAACGGATTTGATGTTAGCAATCCTGGTGATACAACACATAGAGGAATCTCTAATTGAAGACTTTTTACTAATTCTTTCATATCGCTTATAGGCGGCGTAAGAATAAGTCCATCAAGATTTGTTCTTTTACTAAATTCAATTAAGTCTTCGGTGAGATCTTTATCTTGGTGATCACATGGAAACAAAACCCCACTAAAGCCATTTTTAGCACATGTTTCTAGAACACCTGATTGAATGTCTGATAAATAAAATTTATCAGGATTATCATATACCAAGCCTATTAAAAAAGATTTTTTAGATCTTAAACCTTGTGCAGCCTTATTTGGATTGTAGTCTAATGCTTTTATAGATTTTAAAACTTTAGATTTAGTTGCTTTAGAGACACCATATTCATTATTTATAACTCTGGAAACAGTTTTAATTGAAACTTGCGAGTGACTAGCTACATCTTTAATGGTCGCTTTCTTATTTTCCATACTCAATATCATACAAGAATTATTACCTTCCAAAATAGCATTACTTAATATATTTTTTTAGGTTTCATTCTCTCTAAATAATTATAAATTTGGTACAATGACAACGATATCTATTCTAATTGGGAGAGGTGATATATGTTATTTAATACACTTGATTTAACTATAGTTGCAATTTATTGCATAGGAATTATTGGTCTTGCTACCTACGTCTCTAGACAATCCTCTGGTCATGAAAGAAGTGCTGAAGATTACTTCTTAGCTGGAAGATCTTTGCCATGGTGGGCTATTGGAGCTTCATTGATTGCTGCTAATATTTCAGCTGAGCAAATTATAGGTATGTCAGGACAAGGTTTTGTTGTTGGAATGGCTATAGCTACATATGAGCTAACCGCAGCAATTGCTTTGATTGTAATGGCAAAATTTTTCCTACCACTTTTTCTAGAAAAAAAGATCTACACTATGCCTCAATTTCTTGAACAGAGGTTTGATAAAAGAGTTAGCCTAGTTCTTTCTTTTTTCTGGTTAGCAGTTTATGTATTCATTAATTTAACTTCTGTTTTGTGGCTTGGTTCATTAGCAATAAATGCACTTACAGGAATTGATTTATTTCATGGATTGGTTTTACTTGCTGGCTTGTCTTTAGCATATTCTCTTTGGGGAGGATTAAAAGCTGTAGCTTTAACCGATATTATTCAAGTTGTTTTGTTAATTTTTGGTGGACTTGCAGTTTCATACATAGCTTTAACGACTATTGGTGAGGGTGAATTGATTGCAGGTTTAGTGGTTGTATATAACGAAGTCCCCGAAAAATTTGACATGATTCTTTCACCTGAAAATCCTGCATACAGTAATTTGCCAGGTGTCTGGGTTCTTATTGGTGGGTTATGGATTGCTCACTTTGCTTACTGGGGTTTTAATCAATACATTACTCAGAGAGCTTTGGGAGCAAAATCTTTACCAGAAGCGCAAAAGGGCGTTATGTTTGCAGCATATTTAAAGCTTTTGATGCCTTTGGTAATTGTTCTACCTGGAATATGTGCAGCAGTTCTTTATCCAGCTCTAGAGAAATCTGATCAAGCATATCCAACCATGATGGCTTTATTGCCCCATGGATTACTTGGACTTACATTTGCTGCGCTAATTGCAGCTATTGTTTCATCTTTAGCTTCAATGACAAATAGTATTAGTACTATTTTTACAATGGATGTCTATAGAAGTTTTGCAAGAACTGAAGCTTCTCAAGGAAAACTAATTACTATTGGAAGAAATGTTGCATGGATTGCATTAGCAATAGCGGTTCTAATGGCCAAGCCTTTATTAGGAAGCCTCGAATCAGCTTTTCAATATATTCAAGAATTTACTGGCTTTTTTACACCAGGTATCTTAGTTATCTTTTTAGTTGCTTTGTTTTGGAAAAAAGCCACAACCATGTCAGTTCTGGTTGCAGCTGGAACTTCATTATTTTTATCTATCTTTATTTGGTATGTTTTTCCAGAGTACCCATTCATACATAGAATGGGAGTTGTATTTTTAATATCAGGTTTTACATGCTACATGACAGCTTTGATTCAAGGTTATACAGACCAAGAAAAAGCTATAGACTTAAATGGTATTAATTTTTCTACTTCAAAAGGGTTTAACTATAGTACTGTTGCAATTGTGGCTGTTCTTGCAGTCATATACGGTCTTCTTTGGTAGAGCTCAGTCTATGAAAAGATTCATATTTCTTATTTTATTATCTGGGAATCTGTCTGCTGCAGTTGATTGGTCGCATAATGCTTCGTGCCCATCGCCTGATATGCAAAGAGTTGAGGCGATCTTAAACAGTATGAATCTTAGAGAAAAGGTTGGCCAAATTATCATGCCAGATATTGATGCTGTTACTCCTGAGCTAGCAAAAAAATATAAATTAGGCTCTATCCTTAATGGTGGCGGCAGATACCCTAATAAGAATAAATTTAGCTCGATTGATGATTGGAAAGATTTAAGTAAAGATTACTATGAAGCATCTCCAGTAGTTAATGGTGAAATTATTCCAATTTTATGGGGTACTGATGCAGTTCATGGTCATAATAATGTTATTGGGGCTACAATTTTTCCACACAATATTGGTCTTGGAGCCACAAGAAGTCCAGAGCTTATTAAGTTGATTGGTCAAGCAGTTGCAAAGGAAGTCTTATCTACTGGTATACCATGGACTTTTGCTCCAACAATTACTGTTCCACAAAATGATACATGGGGAAGAACATACGAGGGCTATTCTGAAGATCCAGAATTAGTTGCTGCGTTAGGGCAAGCAATGATCTTTGGCTTGCAAGGTGAAGGTGATAATTTTCTTGGATCTAATCGTATGCTTGCAACGGCTAAGCACTTTATAGCTGACGGAGGCACAACCGACGGAGTAGACCAAGGAAATGCAGTCATAAGTGAAATAGGGTTAAAGAACCTTCATGGCGAGCCTTATTTTAAAGCTTTAGATGCATGTGTTCAAACAATCATGGCGAGCTTTAATTCTTGGAATGGTAAAAAACTCCACGGTAGCAATTATCTTTTAAATAATGTTTTAAAAGGTCAAATGAATTTCGATGGACTAGTTGTTGGAGACTGGAATGGTCATGGTCAAGTCAAGGGCTGCAGCAATACAAGCTGCCCGCAAGCCTTTAATGCAGGCGTTGATATTTTTATGGTTCCTGATGAATGGCAAGAATTATATAAAACTACTATCAAACAAGTTAAGAATGGCTCTATCTCTAAAGAAAGATTAGATGATGCAGTCAGGAGAATATTGCGGGTCAAGATGCAAATAGGTCTGCTTGATGACAAGAAGCCGCATGAATATAAATATAATTTTATTGGTGATCCAGAGCATGTCAAGATTGCTAGAAGGGCGGTTCGGGAATCATTGGTATTGCTTAAAAATAATGAGAATCTACTTCCTCTAGATCCCACAAAGCATTATGTGATAGTCGGAGATGCTGCTCAATCTATTAATAGTCAAATGGGTGGATGGACTATAACCTGGCAGGCAAGAGAAAATAAAAATTCAGACTATAAGAACGTTCAAAGTATCTATAACGCATTAGCTTCAAATATTGTAAGTCAAGGCGGTACAGTAGAATTCTCTATGGATGGCACCTATCAAAAGAAACCTGATGCTGTGATAGTTGTTTATGGTGAGGAGCCTTATGCCGAAGGTGATGGCGATAGAAAAGATCTTCAGTTCTCTAGTAAAGATTCTACATACTTAGCAATAATGGAAAGCTATAAAAAGCAAGAATTTCCAATTGTCTCAATTTTTCTTTCTGGCAGGCCCTTAGAAATTAACAGGCAATTAAATCTTTCAAATTCCTTTGTTGCTGCTTGGCTCCCTGGAACTGCAGTTGAAGGCATAGGAGATGTTATTTTTACTAAAAATGATCAAGTAAATTATGATTTTAAAGGAAAACTTTCCTATTCATGGCCTAAAAACGCCAATCAAAATCTTAATTTTAAAGACGCAAACTACAAACCATTATTTAGATATGGATATGGATTAAATTACTCCTCAACTGAGAATCTTGTAAATGTTGAAGAAACTTTAATCACTAAAGAAGTTGATGAAATTGCTTTATTTGTAGGAAGCGCTTATTCACCAGGAATTGAATTTGTTCAAGAAGGTACAAATGTAGAACAGATTCAATCTGATATTTATACTAGCAAACTTCAAAATATTTCTTTGTATAAGTTTGACTATAAAAAACAGGATGATGCAAAGAATCTTAAATTTTTTAAATCGGATAATTATAATGCGTGGGGAATTTTAGCTAACTCAACTTTAAATATTGACTACATGCAAAATCCTAACTATGAAATAGAACTTAAGATTAATAGATTTGGAAAATTACCAATATACTTTGGCGCAACTTGTGTTGGAAATGGCTATGAAATCTGTAGAGGAACTATTGATATAACCGAGTTATTTAAGAATTCAAAACTAACCGAATGGTCTAAAATTAAAATACCTTTATCCTGCCTGGCCTCAGTTGGACTTGATAAATCAAATATAGATATTCGCATGTTATTTTTAACAAATGGTAATTGGGATATAGATATCCACTCAATTTATATTAAAGACAACAAACTCAATGCTCCTACTGACTGTTCAGATCTTCTAGAGGGGGTAAATCAATGAGTGAAGTTTTATTAGTAGATATTGGTGGCACTAATATGAGGTATGCATATTCTAAACTTGGATTAATCGATATATATGAATCAAAAAGAATGTCGCTTGAAAATCTAGATAATTTTAATGACATTATTAAAAGCCTTATTAATCATAAAAACTATAGTGTTAAAAACGCGGTTTTCTCTATTGCTGGTCCAAAAATCTCTAATACAATTAAGATGACAAATAGATCTTTTTCAGCTAATTCGGATACTATTAAAGAAAATTTTTTATTAGATCAATGCCACTTATTAAATGACTGGGAATCAATTGGATATAGCTTAACTAGTACTCCTGAAAATGATATTAAATATTTGAAGCAAGGAATATCTTTTAATTCTAATACCTTGGTTCTAGGTCCTGGAACAGGTTTAGGAGCTGCATTCAGTAATGGAGGAACTGTTTTACCTACTGAAATTGGCAATACTACAAATTGGACCTCAGCATTATTAACAAACTTTAATATTTCAAATGACGGAACTTTTTTAATTCTTGAAGATATAATTTCTGGAACAGGAATATCTAAACTCTACAAAGCATTGGCAGGAGAATGTATTTCAGCCGAAGAGGTTATAAAAAGATTTGATAAAAAAGAAAAAAATGCTCAACACGTAATAAATGGATTTATCAGCAGTTTAGCTCACGTTTTATCAGATCTTGCGCTTGCCTATGTTCCAGGAAATGGAATCTTCCTAGCTGGCGGCCTAAGTCGAACACTAGCTCCTCTTATCAACCATGAATCTTTTAAAGAAGAATTTCTTAAAAACAAATCTTCAATACATAAAGATCTTTTAAAAAATATAAAAATTGGTGTTATTACAAGAGAGCATACTTGCCTATATGGCAATCTAAATTACTTTAATTTTATAAATAAAAATAATTAAACAAATATATATTTTCAATATTATTTTTAAGTTATTTGTGTATAATTGCGTCTAATTATGGCTGATAAGAAACAAACAAAAGTATATTTAATTCCTGAAAGTGAAACGAGAGATCATCACACGTATCACTATACTGCAATTAAAACTAGAAACTTCATTATCGAGAATAAGAAAATGAGAATGAAGAAGTTTAATCCTGTTAAGCGGGTTCACGAATGGTTTGTAGAGGCCAAATTACCTCCCCATAATTAATCTAACCTGAACTAATTTTTTGGTCTTCAGTTTCATCTCTATGTTTTTTTAAGTACTTCATAAACGGAGTACCCCCAGTTCCAGTAATTGTTGAACCACCTCGGCCAAATGGATTTTTTATTTGTGACTGTTTATTGATATAGGTTCCAGCAAATTCGAGATGAAGCGCTCTAAAAGCCCTAATTTCTTCCAAACAATTATTGTATTCACCCACTAGGATTTTAGACTGATTTATAAGTCTAAGAGCTTGAGAAATATCCTCGACTTTATCAATCATAGCTCTATGCTCAGGCGGCATATATTCTCTCATTTCATTTAAGTAATGTCTCAGACTATCTTTGGTGTGATAAATACCTAGAGCACCATCTAAGAAAGGCATAATGCTGCTCTGGGCGCCAGTTTCACCTCTAAAAAATTGAGGCTCATCATTGTACTCACCTTTATAAATCAATCCCTGCTTGAGATCAAGGTTATCCTTTGTTCCAAATATAAAAGGACGCACTCTATGATAATAAATATATGGATCACACTTCTCAGGCATTCTTGAGAAGATAAAGTTAACCTTTTTTAGGGACTTGGTAATAGTTTTCAGATTATCTAATATTTCTTCTTCAGAATTTTTATCTGTCATTTCTGCAAGAGCTTGCGCAGCACTTATAGCATCGGATGCAGCATCTTCTATGCAAACGTGAATAGTTACAAACCAATCTTCATCAACTCCACCTAGAAAGTTAGTTATCAGAGCTACATTATCTAATGATATCTCTTCATCTTCGTCTATCTTGAACCAATTATCTAAGCAATAACTTGCATAACTTAGTATGGGAGGTCTTCCAAGAGTTTTAGATACTTTGACCCAGGGCTTGGCGAGAACTTCAGGAAGAGAAGACTCAGGCTTAATCCCTCCCCATATATAAGCATGAGATATAAAGCTCAGATGAACCATGGCTAATCTAATATTTTTAATTCTGCTTTCTATAAAAAGCTCATTAACAGATAAATCATCCTCATTAAGAGAATTGATCAATGATTGGACCTTGCCCGTAAGAAGTAATTTTGGAAGATTGCCAGCAATCTCTTCAAGTCTCAGGAGTGATTCACTAGGACTATCAGAATAAGTTTTTATAGGCGGGGTTTTAGGTAAAAAAGTATGCATCATATTATGTATTTAATTAACAAAATTCCTGTTATTAATGTCCAAATTAACCATCTTTAACAAAAACTGCAATTAATTTAACTTTTTTTTGATAAAAGTGTTGACAATTAAAAAAATATGCGTAGTATTAACTTTACCTGCTGATTCCGACCAAAGACCAACTGCAGACGAGAATTGGAGAGAGGAAGCAGAAAGAGACCTAAGGGTGAAAGCGTTTTCAAGAGTCGACGATAAAAAAGAGCTTGAAAAACCCACCAAGGATTCAAGAGAAAGAATCCAAGGAGCTAGAGAGAATCTCACTTTAGACCCCTAAGGAACTCGAATTGAAAGACAGAGCCTAGCTCTGTTTTTTTTTGCTTAAATTTTCTCTAATCTCAACGATCTTGATGAGATATCTTGCCTAAATCCAGTTTCATCAATTCCTGTAAATCTATTTTTTAATGAAGCAGGTATGTCTATTTGATCTAGAGTAATAAAACTATCTTTAACTTTCCTGCCAAATACAAGAAAATTAATATTATGATCATTGAATCTTTCAATATGATCCAACATATCTTTTCTGCTGGAATAAAACTTTTCATCCATTATTCTAACTAGAGTGTCTGCTCCAATAATAAATACTGAATTTGGAAACAGCTTTGCCTTTTCACTAAATAGTCCATGTCTTGTCATAACCCAGCTGTCATTGTCTGAGAATTGATCAAGTGTTCTTTTCATTTCATGATATGTGAGGGGAGGCTTTTCAGCATTTTTTATACATATTTCAAATGTAATGCGCATGCCAGTTCTTTTTTCAGCCAATTCTCTCATCTCTAAATGCCCTTGATGAAGAGGGTTAAATGAACCTGGAAAAATAAGCTCAGGTTTATCATTGTGACTGCCAACGTAATCAATCTTATTATTAATTAATTTTATCCATGCTTTTGAAGCCTTAACTGTATTTATATCTGGAATTTCATCATGAATAGGTTGTTGGAAATCAATTCCACAAGCCTCTGTTATGAGCATAAATATGTATGCTGAGACAAGTCTTTCTTCCTCATCTCTGGTTCTGCGTCCCTTTTCAAGCTGACAACTTATTGTTTTACTATAATTTTGAGTTTGAAGAGTAATATAAAATTTATGCTCACCTAGCTTTTTATAAGTAGTGACTAAACTCGCTGTTACTGATATTCCAAGTAAATACTTTGGATTTGTATTCGGCATTATATTTTTGGCTTTTTGAAAAGCTCTTGCCGCCATACTTAAACACGTATCTAAACTACAATAGTGATCAGGCTGCTTATTTAAATAAGTATCTAAAGACTCTTTAGCATATGGAATATATGATTCCAGAACTGTATTTGAGGCTCCTGGGACTCCGAGCATTGATGATATAGCATTAGTTCCACCACCACTTGATACTATAACGAGCTTAAATGGGCTTTCATGAATCCTTGAAATATCTTTTTGATCGATTGTAACTGTGTCTTTTTCCATAGATAGCTATCTTCAATATATTTAGGTTATTTTAACCTAATATGATTACTAGCTTGTTAGAATATAAAAATAATGGTTTTAAGAATTAATATTAAAAATTGTGCAGATAAAAATTAACTACTTCTTACTAATAACTTTTTTATTTTCATCCATTGCTTACAGCGAGAATGTAAAAAGGGTTACTTATGCTTCATGGGATAAGCCAGATGTTGAGCTTTTGTATGTTCTTCCGAAAAAAATAGATAAAGATACTAAGGTTTTATTTATTATTCATGGTGGTTCAAGAAATGTAGATAAATATTTAAACCTATGGCGAGACCCAGCTAAGGATAAAAATGTTATTTTAGTAGCTCCTCATTTTACAAGAGAAAATTACCAGTTTTACGCAACTTTAGGCATGGCCAAAAGTTCTGGAGTTATTATCAATAATGAAGTTAATTGGCTAACAAACTCTATTGCTTCATTTCATACATTTTTTAAAAGCAAATTTAATTTAAAAACTGATACATATTTAATGTTTGGTTTTTCTGGTGGATCTCAATTTACTCATCGATACCTTATGTATGGCCAAGATAAAGCGGTTGAAAAAGCAGCTATTGGTAGTGCAGGATGGTATACATTTATTAACAATGAACCGTTTCCATATGGCATTAAAGGTATGCCACTCGAACCGGGAAGAATAGAATGGATGATGTCTAGAGAAATTCTTTTTTTATTAGGCAGCAAAGATAATGATCCCAACCACTCAAGCTTGAATTCAAGCAAAGGAGCCAGAAAGCAAGGAAATAATAGACTATCAAGAGGTTGGAGCTATTTTAATAACTTAATAAGAGTTGGCGATAGCTTCCAAACACCATTTAGATGGAGGTATAAGCTCATTGAGGATGTAGATCATGACACTAAGCTTATGTCGCGAGCAGCAATGCCATTTATTCTAGAGGATCTTGATTACACAGACTAAGCCGTATTGTGTTTAATAAATTCTTCAGCTTTTTTAAAGATTATTTTTTTTCTATCTTTATTTAATTTTTCTAAAGCCTTAGGCATTAGTGATAGCCTTGGGTTTTTTTGAAAGAAATGAAGATTGTCCTCTATAAATTTCCAATACAAGCCATCCACAACATCACACCATTCACCTTTCTTGTGATTTGACATGCGCAACATATAACTTGATCCGCAAATATAAGGTTTTGTAGAAAAAATACCACCGTCGGCATATGTTCCCATACCATAGACATTAGGCACCATTACCCAGTCATGAGCATCTACATACATTTCAGTAAACCACTCATAAATATTATGAGGACTTACTCTACAAAGATTCATAAGATTCGATATTATCATTAACCTATTTATATGGTGAGTGTAACCATATTGAAGACTTTCTTTTATAGCCTCATCAAGTGGCGGAATACCAGTATTGCCTTCATACCAATTAGAATTTAACTTTTTTTTGTGAGACCAAAAATTTAAATCTTTATACTCAGGTATATTTTGCCAATAAACTCCTCTTATAAACTCTCTCCATCCAAGAATTTGACGCACAAAACCTTCGACAGAATTTAAAGGAATATTCAATTTAGTATCGTTGAATCTTTTTTCACACTCATTAATGCAATCCATAGGATCCAGCAAACCATTATTTAAATATGGAGAAAGAAGAGAGTGATATAAAAATGGATCATCTTTATTAATAGCATCCTGAAAAGTGCCATAATTAAAAAGATACTTATCTAAAAAATATTTAAGGTTCTTTTTAGCATCTTTATGAGTAACAGCCCAATTAAAATTTTCTAAGTCGCCGTAAGATTTTGGAAACACTTCTTCAACTTCAACCATTAAATCAAATGTTATTGAATCAGTTTCATTTTTCTTTCTTTTAGGAGGTATCTCTTTGAGTTTTGAGATACCTGCTCTATTTTCTTTATCTAAATTCCATTTTCCAGAAATAGGTTTATCTCCCTCCATTAGTATGGAATGCTTTTTCCTTAGCCACCGATAATAAAATTCTTGCACTAGGCTCTTTTTTCCATCCGACCAAGATTTAAAATCATCAGCATTCGAAATAAACTTTGTATCTTCTAAGATATGAAGTAATTTGCCATGACTTTGTGCAAAGAACATTAATTCTGATAAAGTTTCATAGTCACCAGGCTTAGTAACAAAGATTTCTTCGTAATCTTTTTTAAGCAATAATTCCTTTAAACAAGAGGCGATATAAGAAGTCTGTTTTGGTTTAATTTTTTCATGAATTATATTAAATCTTGGGCTTATAAATGCTTTAAAATTTCTCATTGATGCTAACAAGAACACAAGCTTTTGTTTGTGATGATTGTGCTTGTAAAAGGTTTCTATTGGCTCATAAAGCAATAAATCATCTCCAGGCTTAAGATGCTCATATACTAAATTATTTTCTGATAATTGATCAGGAAAAATAATACCTAATGAGCTCATTGAATCCTCGGAAGAGGAATGGCTAAAGATTCAAGCATTGACCCCTTTTTATCTTTTAAATCTAGTTGAATTTGTGAGGAGTCAGTATTTATTGAGATTACTCCATAATTTTCTTCATAATGGGTTTCACCAATTAATAAAGCATCTGTTTCAAAGCCCTTAACGGGCTTATTCATAGATGATGATGTTATTTCAAATATATTATTATATTGATATATTCCACCTCTATGTCTATCTCCAGAGATTACCACCACTTGTTTATTCAATCCCTCAATTAAATCTATCAACTTTTTTCTTTCTAAAGAAAAGTTACTCCATTTTTCAAATCTATGTTCAGTTGCAAGTAGCTGAATAGATGTAAGTAAAATAACAATGTCAGAATCTTTCTTTAATGAATTAGTAAGCCATTTCCACTGAGATTTTCCTAGAATAGTAGCATCCTTATCCGTATTATCTTTATAAGAAGACTTAGATCCTTTGAGTTCTGATCGAAAATATCTTGTGTCAAGACCAATAATATGGATTTTTAAACCATCTAGATTTTTTATTAGATCAAAGTAGATACCTTCTCTTGATTGCCTCATATCATTTGTTGGTATATCCCAAAATTCAAGAAAAAGTTCTTGAGCTTCTTTTTTTAATTTATATTCACTGCCTCCATCATTTTTTCCATAGTCATGATCATCCCAAATTGCCAATATTTCCTTCTCCATTAGCCAGGTAGGAAAATTATCTTTTTGCTTGTTATAGGCTTTTGCCATTTTATTTAACTTTAGTGATGGAGAATCACCATAAACATTATCACCAAGAAAAATAAAACCATCCAAGTTATCTTTTTTAATTGCATTCCAAATTGGCTGAGGTTCGTCCTGATGGATACATGAACCAAGTCCAAATTTTATTTCATCAGACAAAATAGCAGAAGATTCAGTTAAAAACAGAAGAGAGAAAATCGAGATAATGAGATTTTTTTTCATGTTAAAATTATTCTAGCAAACTATTACTTTGAAAACATTTGTTTAAATACCTAACTTCATTTTTAATTGTATCAATTCTAACAGCCTGTTCTTCTGAAACCGGTCTCGATGATCAAAGATCCAGCGCACTAATTAAACCAGATTTTTCAATGAAACAAGCTAGATTTGACTGTCTTTTGTCTAAAGATAAATCTTTAAATTCTTTGGAAGCCTTTATTCCAAATTTTGTGATAAAAACAAAGGAATCACTTCCTTCTGCAAGTTTAGAGATTCTCTTTAATCAAGAGGCTTCCATTGATAAATTTTCTTTATTCTATCTGGATAATGATATGAATTTTAATTCAGACACAGTCAGAAATCTTTTAGATGAAGAGGGTATTAGTGATTTTGCTGCTTGTATAATGCATAACAATCAAATGCTGTCTTCAAATCTTTATATTGATAATAAAGTTCTCAATTTAGATTCATTTGAGGTCGAGATTCTTGATTGCAAATTCAATAATGAGTTTAACTACGGAACTTTTTCTATTGAGGTAGATAGCTTTTTAAATCTAATCCGTAATCAGAATATTTTATACTTTGCAAAGTTTCAACAAGTTAATGAATTGAGTTCTGAATTTACTTGGATTAATTATTTAGGCTCAAATTCTGATAAAGACATTCTTTATAAAGGTTGGATAAATGAAGAGGACTCCATAACAATTCAAGAGTCTTTTAATACTCAATCGACTTGTGAATCTGCAACAAGCTATAAAGGATACAAAGTTCTTTAGAATATATATGTAGTATCTATGTATAAAAATCATTGTTTTTATTTTCTATTTTGTTAACTTTGATTAATAGAACTTTTATATTTTTTATTTCCTGGAGGGAATTATGAAACAATTATTTTTAATATTTTTAGCGGCTTCATCATCTTTTGCATTTTCGCAAGACGCAGTTGAATATAAGTATGAACCTGAAGTTAACAAGGCTGAGTATTACATTGGTAGCTATAACAAGTCCAAAGACCTTGATGATCTAGTTGATTGGTATGGAGACTTTGCTGAGTGGACGAATAAACAAGGAAATACATATGATTCAATGACAGTTGGTTTGCTAACACCTTACTTTCATAATGATATGGCTGCTGCAGATGTAATGTGGGTTAACACATGGCCTTCTCCTTTAGAACAATTTGAAGGATTAGAAACTTGGATGACCAAAGGCGGAGCTAAGCTTTTAGAATCATTACCTGTAACTAATTCACAAGTAGTAGATACTTTTCAATGGATCATTTCTGAACCATCTAGCATGGATGCTGGGAATATGATGTACGCAACATACGCACAATGTTCATTAGAAGAGGGTTATACAATGAGAAAGGTTTATGATCTTTATAAAGATTTTGCAATGTATGCGGCATCACAAGGTGATACGGTTGGCAGAAAAATGATAGTACCAGATGCTGGTCATGCTCTACCAGACGGAGTTGATTTTGTAAGGTTAATGTGGACTTCATCTATATCCGAAAGAGGAGTGAATGCAGATATTTATTACAATAAGCTTGCCGATTCTGAGCCTTCTCAAAACCTAAAAGGATTCTCATGTTCTAATGCTAATTCTTATGTAGGATTATCGATGAGAGCTGCTAAATAGAATTTATTTAATTATATAAAAAGGGGAGCATTTAGCTCCCTTTTTTATTATACTTGTCGGCACTGCGGGTATCGTATAATGGCTATTATAAGAGGTTTCCAACCTTTTGATGAGAGTTCGATCCTCTCTACCCGCTCCAAATTTTATAAAAAAACGGGCCTTAAGCCCGTTTTTTAAAATCCCAGTATTGATCTTTATCTTATAGCCTTACCAGAGAAGGAAACTCTTCTGCAAGTAGAAAATTTATCTGCCTTAGCGGGTAACTCACTTGAAGCGTAATTCTCATATCCAGTTATCTTTTCTTCCATATCAGTCCAAAGACTTAACCATAAATAATCATTTAGAGGAGCTTCAGCTGTTCCTTCAAAAAGCGGATCCATCATCACATACCAAAACCCATCAGGGCCATCTCTTTCTTCAGTCTTATCCAAGAAATTTGAAAATTCTTCCTGAAATAATTCTAGATCACTAGACCCAAAACCTTCATTAAAATTACAAAAATTGAATTCATTTTCAAAACTATTAGTTTGATTAGGCACTGAAGCATTTCTCATTACTGTTGGCTTGAATGCAAAAACATTATTAAGATTAAAACTCATAATACCTTTAATAGCATCTTGCCATTCGCTGTCAACATTTGTCATCCAGTCATCCCATGCTGCATTTCTTGCATCCATCGATGGCCAAAGCATAACCCAGATAAAATCATAACCTTCAACTTCTACATGAGGAGTAAGAATATTAGCTCCATTCATGTTGTAGTCTTGAGCATCAATAAGATCGTTCCATTTATCTACAACTAATGCAAAATTATCTTCGTTATAATTTTCACCCTTGCTATGCCATACATATTCAACAACTTCATTAGCAGGTTGACCATCTCTTGCTACTGAAACAGTTTCATCATTTGATGAGCTGCAAGCTACTAGACCAAAAATAACAACCATAGATAATGTAATTTTTTTCATATCAATCTCCATTAATTAATTAACTTATTAATAACTTAACATTTTTTTTAATTTATTTAGCTTTCTTCGTATCTAATTTATAGACTTATTTTGCAGTTTTTAATTGTTACAAATAAAAAGCGGGCTTATAGCCCGCTTTTTTGCTGGTTAAAGGGGAAACTTATCAACATAGAAGAGGAGATAACTGAACCAACATATATATAGACATAAGGATATTAAAAAAGTTTCAAATTATTTAAATAAAAATATTTTGAATTAAATAAAAAAATATTGCACCAAGAATGAGGCCGGAACCAAGTGGTATCTCTTCTCTTTTTGTCCTATCACTAAGGGTATAAATTAATATTGAAAAACTAGATCCAAGAAGAATAATTGGACCAAGGCTCGATATTCCAAAAATGCTTCCAAGACCACCTAGTAAAATAAAATCACCGCCGCCAATCCCATCTTTAGATTTAATTATTTTAAAAAGAGCATTTATAAACCATAGAGATCCAAATCCAGCGACAAGTCCTAGTAATGCTTCTTGGTATGAGGTAAAAATATTAAAGACTACATTAATTAAAAGCCCTATTAAAATTAAACTTACATTTAAATAGATCGGAAGAAATAAATGCTTAAGATCTAAAAAAAATAAGATATAAAAAATAGTAAAAATTAAATAATAAATGAATCCAATACAATTTATTCCTACATTCAAAGCTATTAGTAAAATAATGCTGATGTGCACTAATTCATTTATAAGATAGCTAGAATTTATTCTTTGACTACAATATAAACATTTACCTTTTTGAATTAAAAAACTAAAAATAGGTAGCAGCATCCATAAGTTGAGACTAGATTGACAATGTGGACAGTATGATCTTGGTGAAGACAAAGTTAATGATTTATTAGTTCTCATTTCTGGAAGTCGGTACAACAGCATCGAGGAAAAGCTACCGATACAAGCTCCAAAAAACCCAACTAATAATAATTCAATCATTAATTATGAATACAGAATTCTATTTTTTTGATATTTTTAGGCAAAACAGCAAAAGCAAAATGGCTGGAATCGCATATGCGCTTATCACTAGTAATTTATCTAACATTTAATTCACTCCGATTGCTAAGGAATCTGGTCTTCTAGTATCTCCAAATCCATAGTAAAAATCATTCTTCATCATAACAATTTGCAAAGAGGTCGCTGGATTTATCATTAAAACCTCATAACCCTTTTTAGCTAAAGTCTCTGCATGCATAGAATTGAAGGACTTTTCTAACTGTAAGATGTCTGGGTACCATTGATGATGGATTCTTGGTTTTAAGATTGCATCTGACACTTCAAACTCAAAGTCTATAATATTAAGCACAGATTGAAGAACACTGGTTATTATTCTTGATCCACCTGGAGTTCCAGTTGCAAAGTAGGGGACTCCTTCTTGTAGAATTATAGTTGGAGTCATTGAGCTTAATGGCCTCTTTTCAGGAACAATTTCATTTGCTTCTCCACCTAATAGACCAAATTGATTTGGAGTTCCCGGTGAAGCAGAAAAGTCATCCATTTCATTATTCATCAAAATACCAGTTCCCTCTATTATTACTCCAGAACCATAAGAGGAATTTAGTGTATAGGTGTTAGATATAATATTTCCGTATTGATCAGCAATTGAATAATGCGTTGTTTCAATGCTCTCATCTCTCATATACTCGCCAGGTTTAATTGATGTTGAGGGCGTTGGGGGAGGCGTCATAAATTCAAACAGCTTTAATTTTTGATTTATTGCCTTTGAGTATTCTTTACTAGTCAGCTCGGTAACTGGGACTTTATAAAAATCTGGATCACCTAGGTATTCCGATCTATCTGCATATGCATATTTCATAACTTCAGTCAAAAGCGAAACATACCTTGGATTATTATGTCCAAAAGCTTTCAAGTCATGGTTTTCAAGTATATTCAGCATTTGAATTAAATGAATTCCACCAGAAGAAGGCGGCCCCATAGTTACAACATCAAACCCCCTATATTTTGACTTTAATGGCTTTCTCCAACTAGGCCTATATTTTTTAAGATCTCGATGGGAAATTAAACCACCATGTTTTTTCATAGCACTTACAATTTTGTCAGCTACTTCACCTTCATAAAAACCAGCAACACCATTTTGCGCAATTAGTCTGAGCGTTTGAGCAAGATCGGTCTGAACAAGTAATGTATTAAACTTAATAGGATAATCTTTATAAAAAATAGATTCAGTTTCTTCAAATTGTGATAATTTTCCATGAACTCTATTCAAAGTCATTATCATATAAGGTGACATTTCAAATCCTTTATCTGCTAGTTCAATTGCAGGTTGAAGTAACTCTTCCCATGACATAGATCCAAATTTCTTATGAACTTCCCACATTCCATATACAGAACCAGGAACCCCAATAGCAAGATAACCAATTGTAGATCTTGAGGTATTTACAGAACCATCCTCATTTAAATACATATCTCTTGATGCTTTTAATGGTGCTTTTTCTCTATAATCAATTGAATAGCTTTCATTAGATGGCGCATCATGCATTACCATAAAGCCACCACCACCAATATTTCCGGCTCTTGGAAGAACAACAGCTAGTGCAAACCCAACTGCTACTGCTGCATCATAAGCATTACCACCACGACTTAAAATATCCTCACCAACTTTAGATGCTAGATAGTGTTGAGTGGCTACCATTCCATTCTTTGCTAGAACTGGATGAGTTATTGAGCTTGGATTTAGGACAAGATCTTGTGCATTTAAGCCCAATATCAAAGTTGAAAAAGTAACAATTAATAATTGAAGATTTTTAATCATTAGATCAATTCAGCTTCAGCTACTTTTTTTGCCCATTTGTAGTCAGCTTTTCCATTTGGTGCTCGCATTACTTCGGATACAAAAATAATATTTTTTGGCAATTTATAGCCTGATAAATGTTCTCGAGTAGAGCTAATAAGTTCAGCTTCATCTATTTCACAGTTTTCAACTAGAGACACAACCCCTACAACTTTATTACCAAACCTTTCATCAGGCAGACCAACCACTAATGAGTCATAAACATTACTATTAAGTTTCAAAGCTTCCTCTACCTCTTCCGGATAAATCTTTTCACCAGCAGAGTTAATGCAATTACTTCCTCTTCCTAAAAGGGTTATAGTTCCATCAGCCTCAACTAAAGCATAATCTCCAGGAAACGAATATCTAGTTCCATTAAATTCTTTAAAAGTAGCATCAGATTTTTCTTTATCTTTATAATAACCTTCAGGAACTAATCCACTAGTCCCTATTAAGCCTCTTACCCCAGATCCTGGTATAACTTCTTCACCTTCATCACTTACAACTACAACACCAGGATTGAGTCTAAACTTTGCAGTGGCCGCACCATCTGCTCGAGTAGAGACTGAAGAACCCATACCGCCTTCACTAGAACCCATAGCATCCATTAAAACCATATCATGATGGTCTAATAAAGAAGCCTTAACATCTGCGCTAAACATAACTCCGCTAGAATAAATAAGCTTAAGAGTTTCAAGGTTATAAGGTTTATTTTCTGCAACAGCTCTATCTAATTCTTTCACCATAGGTTTCGCAAAAGAATCACCTACTATGATAATATTTGTTATACCAACCCTCTCAACTTCTTTCCACAATAATTGAGTATCAAGACCTAAATTAGGAGTAGTCACAACACAACCTCCAAGAAGATGAGAAAGAAATCCTCCAAGCCACATACCAGTTCCATGCATCAGAGGGCATGCCACAAAGCTCTTAGCAAGCTCACCATTTTCATGTAAGTTTAAAATAGTATCTTTTATATCAGCTAATTCATCAGGAACATCAACGCCCATACCTTTTAATGTTTTGAGCATAGAGTTAACAAAGCCACCATGAGTGTACATAACTCCTTTTGGCATTCCTGTTGTACCTCCGGTATAAAGCATATAAATATTGGCTTCATTTCTCTCTATTCTTGGCATTGGAGTGGTATTTTGCACGACATCGCCATATGCATGCGATCCCTCAAGCAATGGTGTTGAATCTTCAAGCTGTATCCAAACTTTTACTTTTGGTAACTCACCTCTAATTTTTTCAACTTGACTTGCGTAACACCCTTGGTAAAAAACAGCTTCAGAGTCTGAATTATCTAATAAGTAGATTAGCTCATTAGATTGATATCTATAATTAACATTAATGGGAACACCCATAACTTTAAATGCTGCATAGTGTACTACTAGATATTCATTTGAGTTATGAAGATATAAACCAACTTTAGAATCTTCACCAATACCATGATCAGATAAGAATTGAGCTACTTTGGCAGCTTCACCATCATACTCTTTCCAACTAAGAGTTGAATCACCACAAATTGCAGCAGGATTATCTGGAAGCAAATCTGCATTTTGCTCAAAGATATTTGCAAAGTGTCTTAAAGAATAATTAATTGTCATTTTTTCCCTCTATTTCTAAATTTTTATTATGTTTAGTCATCCAAATTACTATATTTTCCTATCTATGACAATTTCATTATCAATCCATAGAATCTTTATTTAATTTCGTAGTAAAATAATTTTCTTATACCTGGGGAGATGTAAATATATGACTAATCAATATCAAGAATTACTAGATGCTCATACAGCACCTGGCGCACTTTTCGAATTTGAAGAAATAACCCACACCAATGGTGTAACTTATAGAGAATTTACTAATCCAGGAATTCCTGCAACCTTACGAGCTTACTATGATTTTGGATTGCTTCATCCAGCAAAAGATTGGCTTATTTATGAAGATGAAAGATATACCTACAAAGAAGTTTTTGATAAAGCAGCACAAGCAGCAAATGCTCTTAAAAATGCAGGAGTTGAGAAAGGCGACAGGGTAGCGATATGTATGATGAATAATCCAGAATATATAGTTTCTTTTATGGCTATTACCGGAATGGGAGCTGTAGTTGTTCCACTTAATTCTTGGTGGGTCCCTTCTGAAGTCTCTTATGGATTAGAGCATTGTGATGCAAAAGTTCTTATAGCTGATGAAAAACGGTTAATTGGGCTTGAAAAAAATGCTGATGTTACAAAAATTGTAGTAAGACCAGAAAACAATTCAGATTATCAAGAATTCAATAATTTTATTAATGACTCATCAACTGAATGGCCTGATATGGATCTTTCTAAAAATGATAATGCAACCTTATTCTACACATCTGGTTCAACAGGATTTCCTAAAGGAGTTCTATCCTCTAATAGGAATGTTCTTGCCACACTTTTTAGTTGGACATGCTACTCATCTATCAGAGGTCAGATGTCAGATTCTGCTGGTGGCCTTGGAGAAAATGCTGATGGAACAGTCAAAGAGATTTCTGTCCTGCATTGCGTACCTTTATTTCATGTTACCGGCAGCCATTCGTCCTTTTTAATTTCTATCTTAGTTGGAAGAAAGATAGTAATGATGAAGAAATGGGATGCAACCGAAGCATTAAAATTAATTGAACAAGAAAAAATTACAAATGTAACAGGCGTTCCTACTCAGTCGTGGGAAATACTTAGCCATCCAGAAAGAGAGAAGTATGATATATCCTCTTTAGAGGATCTTGGTGGTGGAGGTGCTGCTAGGCCAGCAGAACATGTTAAGCAGATGGATGAGCAATTTGAAGCAAGACCATCTATTGGTTATGGCCTATCAGAGACTAATGCATTAGGAACCCTAAATGGTGGTGATGAATATTTACAATACCCATCGAGTTGCGGACGTGTAGTTCCTCCATTAACTGATATCAATATTATTGATGAAAACTGGAATACTTTAAAAGAAGGTGAAGTCGGAGAAGTTGTCATTAAATCTCCTGGAAATATGGTTGGCTATTGGAAAAATCCTGAGGCAACTGCCGAAGTTTTTAATGATGATGGTTGGTTTAAATCTGGAGACTTGGGTTATTTTGATGGCCCATTCCTACACATAGTAGATCGTGTAAAAGATCTAGTTATTCGAGGTGGTGAAAATATTTCTTGTATAGAGGTAGAAGCAGCAATTTACGAACATAGTGATGTTTTAGAAGCCTGTATTATTGGTATTCCTGATGAGAGATTAGGCGAGCAGGTTGCATCTGCTGTTCACTTAAAAGCTGGCGTAGAGCTATCTCAAGAAGACATCCAGAAATTTTTAGCAGGGAAAATAGCAGCCTTTAAGATTCCTTTCGAAGTAAGATTTTTTAAAGATCCACTTCCTAAAATAGCTTCCGGTAAATTTGATAAGCCTGCACTTAGAGAAATCTTTTCGAATGATTGATTTTTTTATTTTAAAGCCTAAAATTAAATAGAACTTATATGAATCAATAACCCATGCTTGTCAAAGTCCTTGTCATAGAAGACGAACCAGATATTAGAAAAACCGTTGAATATAATTTAACAAGAGAAGGTTATGAGGTTTCTGGTTGCGGATCAATTAGTGAAGCAAAGGCTTTGCTAGAAAATCCTAATTTTTCAATTATTCTTCTTGATCTTATGTTACCCGATGGATCAGGATTAGATTTATGCAAGCAAATTAAATCCAATCCCGAGACCAATGAAATTCCCATTCTTATTCTTACTGCAAAGGATGATGAGGTAGATAAAGTTGTTGGATTTGAATTAGGTGCTGATGACTACGTAACAAAACCATTTAGTGTTAGAGAGTTAATTTTAAGAGTTAAAGCAATTCTTAAACGCAACACCAAAACTATCAGTTCAAGTAATCAAATACATGAAATTAATAGAAATTTTGGTTCTCTAAAAATAGACCTCGAATCTTATGAAGTATTTATAAATGATGAAGAGGTTATTTTAACCACATTAGAATTTAAATTACTGAATCAATTAATTGAAAGGCGAGGAAGAGTTCAAACCAGAGACCAACTCCTTACAGATGTTTGGGGTTATAGTTCAGATATTACCACTAGGACCGTCGACACTCATATTAAAAGGCTAAGAGAAAAGCTTGGATCGATGGGTAAGTATGTTCAAACTATAAGAGGTGTTGGTTATAAGTTTTCTCGAACCCCAGATTAACTAAATGGGTATTAGATCTAGAATTTTCTCTCTAGTTTTTCTTATTTTATCACTTGGTATCATTACATCATATATCATTGCTGAGCGTGATCTTACTAGAGCTTTTGAATTACAAATAGTTAATGAATTAGAAAAACAGGCAGGCCTCCTTCTAGAATCTGCTAAGAATATAAGTAATTACAAAAGTATAGAAGAAGCAGACAAGGTAGCAGACAATTTAGGTAAAGCTGCTAATTCACGTGTAACATTTATTCTTAATAATGGCCAAGTTATTGGAGATTCTGACCTCAACATTAATCAAATTAATTCAATTGATAATCATGGCAACAGAGCTGAAATAATTAGTGCATTGAAAAATGGCTCTGGCTGGATATCTAGATACAGTGATACTCTTGAACAAGAATTATTGTATTACGCTGTAAGAGATCAAAATATAGATAATCCAAATATTATCAGAATAGCAGTGCCTCTTACTTACTTAGAAACAGCTACTGGAACATTACAACTCTCACTATTTTTACTTTTTATTGTTGTGATCATAGTATCTATATTTGCAAGCGCTGTTGCTACAAATTACTTATATTCAAATATAGAAGAATTGGCAGAAGCTGCTACAACAATTGCTGAAGGGGATTACAAAAAAAGAAATCTGAAAGCTTTACCCACCCAAAGAGTTGATGAATTTGGAGCTGTTGCTAGATCTATTTCTCAAATTTCTGAGAACTTAAAAAGCCAGATAAAGATGATTGCAAAACAGCGAGATCAGTTTGGGTTGGTATTAGATGATCTTGGAGAGGGTATTTTGGTTACAAATCATCATGGTGAATTTGTTTACAATAATGAACAGTCACTAGTTATATTGGATATTAAATCCTTAGAAGAAAAGAATATAAATAATTTAGAGATACCAGCAATCAACTATTTATTTAATAGGGTTACTAATAAAAAAAGAGCAGATATTGAATTTGAAATTGAGTTAGAAGATAGATCTACTAGATGGGTTTTAGGTTCTATGAACCAATCAAAAACAACAGGAGAGTATATTTTAGTTGTTCACGATATTACGCAATTAAGACAACTAAATTCAATGCGAAGAGATTTTATTTCAAACCTCTCTCATGAATTAAGGACACCTGTAAGCGTTATTATGGCAAATTCAGAAACATTATTAGATGGTGCGCTTGATAACAAAAAAGATGCTAAGGTCTTTGCTAAAGCTATATTACATAATTCAGAAAGACTATCCTCAATGGTTAGTGATCTTATTGATCTTTCTAGAATTGAATATGGGGACCTTAAATTAAATATAAAAGACCTCGATTTTAATGAATTCATGGATTCTTTTTTAGTATCTATGAAAAGTGTTGCTAAAAAGAGATCAATTGAGCTTAACTTTAATCCTAACCATCAAGGTCTCATGCATGCAGACTCTCAAGCTTTAGAAAGAGTTATGAATAACCTTTTAGATAATGCATATAAGTATTCTGAAGCTGGTTCCAGTGTTGAAATTTCAACTCTTGATCAAGGTAAAATGATAAAGGTTATGGTGAGTGATTCTGGTGTAGGTGTATCAAGTGAAGATAAAGAGCATATATTTGATAGATTTTTTAGAACTGCTTCGGCAAGAGCCTCTGACAATAAAGGTAGCGGCCTTGGATTAGCTATAGTCAAGAATTTGATTAATAGTTTAAATGGAGAGGTGGGCATTACCTCAAAAAAACCTAAAGGATCAATATTCTGGTTTACGATCCCCAAATCCAAATAGATATATTTATACATATTTCTTTACATTCTTATTGGAGTTATTTACTATATGTCACAAGAATGTCACATAAATGTTACATTTAAGTCATAATTGGAGATTAAAAGCATGATTAAAGTATTTTTTGATAAGCTAAATCATATTATGAAGTCTGGTAGGCTTACCAAAGTAGTAAAATTATCAGGATTAAACTAATAAATTTAGTTTTTAGATTTCACTAAGATTTATAAAAAATGAGCTACACTATGTAGCTCTTTTTTATTATGAACACTAGAAAAATTAAAAGAATTATCAATACATTAGTTGCTCTTCTGCTTCTATTACTTGTTTCTATGCTTCTTATTAGCTTTATAAATAAACCTGAAATTAAAGATATTAGATTTACAAACCTAAGTGAGATCTCAAAATCTAATATTGAAACTCAAACTAATGAAGTAACAAGTATAAATGAAGCTGATTTCAATTATACAATTGTCGGTTATAGGTTTGGTGAATCAAACTCATCAGTAATACTTAAAAAAGGTAGCAAAGAATTTGTTTTATATGAAGGAGATATATTAGAAAATACATATGAGTTATCAAGTATTAGCCAAGACGAAATTATCTTCAAAGCATCGGGTAAATTGTATAAACTAGAGAACAAGGTTGGCAAATAAATATGAATAGATCATTTAAATTATTATTTTATATATTTTTAATAGGTATCCCTTCATCTGTATTATCCCAAGATGCTTTTGTTCTCAATTATGAAGATGCTGATATTAAAAAAGTATCACAAGATATTGCTAGATTTGCTAAAAAGACAATTATTTTAGATCCAAGAGTTAAAGGAAAGATTACCATTTATTCTAATGCCAGTTTAGATAGTGATCAGGTTTGGGATGTATATTTAAGAACTATTCAGGTCAATGGTTTTAGCTCTGTTGCTGATAATGGAGTTGTAAGAATTGTCCCAGAAAACGAAGCAACAAGAGATGAAAATGATGTTAATGACGAAAAGGGCAATTTTCTAACATCTGTAATTCCTCTTGTTAATAGATCTGCTGCAGAAATTCTTCCAATGATAAAACCAATTACAGGAAGACAGTCTCATCTTTCTAGTATTCCTTCTATTAATTCAATTTTAATTGTAGATAGATTAAGTAATGTTGAAAGAATAAGAGCTCTTTTAAAAGATTTGGATAAAGATAATAGTGCAAAGATTAGTATTATCAAGTTAGACAACCTTTCATCCATAGAGGCTGTAAGAATTTTGGAGAAGCTTAAAGCTCAAAACAACCCAACAATAAATAACTTTGTTGCAATTCCATTCAGCCCATCAAATTCTGTAATATTGTCTGCTAACTCTACCATTACAACTAACATTCAAAAAACTCTTACTTCGCTAGATGCCGATGTAAAAGCAGATAAATCCATTGATGTTATTTATCTTAAATATGCTAAAGCCGAGGATATTTCAACCATACTTAATAGTGTTTCAGATAGATTTGCCGCAAGCCCTGACGGAATAAAAACAGTAATTACACATCATGAAAAAACAAATTCTCTTATTGTTTCTTCGGAGGAATCAAACTTACCAGGGATAAGAAACCTAATCTCTAAACTTGATATTAGACGGGCACAAGTTTTAGTTGAAGCCATAATTGTAGAATTATCTGAAACAGCTGCTCAAAATCTTGGTATTGAAACCTTGTATACAGGCGATGGTGAAGTCCCCATTGGTATTACTTCTTATGATGTTGGTTCAGGACCTGATTTGCTTGCTATTGCAGGATCTGCAGCTTCTGATGGTGCAGATGCTACCTTAAGTCAACTTGCAACATCGTCTTTATTAGGATCTCAGGGTTTAGTTGCAGGATTTGGAGATTTCACCGGTGCTGGTAATTTTGCAGGTATCCTTTCCGCAGTTGCTAACGATCAAAATTCTAATATTCTTTCAACACCATCAGTTATTGCTATGGATAATACCGAATCCAAACTTCTAATCGGACAAGAGATTCCAATCACCACAGGCGAAAGCCTAGGTTCAAGTAATGTAAATGCATTTAGGACGACATCAAGAGAAGAGGTGGGTATTAAGTTGACGGTCACTCCTCAAATAAATGAAGGAAGCTCAGTTATTCTTAGAATTGAACAAGAAGTTTCAAGTGTAGCTGGAACTTATGCTAGCGGAGTTGATCTGATTACAAATAATAGAACAATAGAAACAACAGTTTTAGCTGATAATGGCCAAATAATTGTCTTAGGTGGACTTATTGATGAAGATATTCAAGAAAATATTTCTAAGGTTCCCTTATTAGGCTCTTTACCAGTTCTTGGTAAATTATTTCAGTCTTCTTCAACCCAGGTAATAAAGAAAAAATTATTTGTTTTTATAAGACCTACAATTCTTATTGACTCAGATTCAATAAATGAACTATCAGCTGAAAAATATAACTTTATTAAAGCAAGGCAACTTACCAGAGATTCAGATATAAATTTAATTGATCTAACTGAATCTAATTAAATATATATGGAAGATTTAGTTGCCAAAGATTTAGATACTATTTCCAATATCCTTCCTTATGACTATGTTAGGGAAAGAATGATCATTGCATTATTAGATGAGGATGAGCTATGTAATGTTTACTCTCCAAATATCATAAATATAAAAACTTACCAAGAATTATCAAGATTTTTAAATAAACCATTCATTATTAATAAATGTTCAGCTGAGGATTTTAATGAAATGCTCACAAAATCTTTTGGTTCTAAAGATTCCTCTGATGTCTTATCTGAGGAGCTATCCGATGACTTTGACCTTGAATCATTTGCAGGAAATATTGCTCCAACTGAAGATTTATTAAATGGAAATAATGACGCACCAATTATTAAATTAATTAACGGAATCATTAGTCAAGCAATAAAACAGAGAGCTTCAGATATCCACTTTGAACCATATGAAGATCAGCTCATTATTAGATTTAGAATCGATGGAATATTAAAAGAAGTCTTATCTCAAGATAGCAGAATAGCATCCTTAGTGATTGCAAGAATAAAGATTATTTCTAGGCTAGACATATCTGAAAGAAGGCTGCCGCAAGATGGAAGAGTCTCCCTTTCATTGGGAGATAAGAGCGTTGATGTAAGAGTTTCTACTTTACCTTCCTCTTATGGCGAGAGAATTGTTTTGCGTCTTCTCGATAAGCAATCAGCTCAAATTAATATAGATGATTTAGGTTTACCAAAATCAATTCTAAATAATTATAAAAAGTCATTAAAGAGTTCAGAAGGTATTATTCTTTTTACAGGACCAACTGGATCTGGAAAAACAACAACCTTATATGCTGGTCTTAGAGATTTAAGTGATTCATCACAAAATATTCTCACAGTTGAAGATCCTATTGAATATACTCTAAAGGGAATAGGTCAAACACAGGTAAATGCAAAGACTGGTTATACTTTTGCTAAAGGTTTAAGAGCAATGCTGAGACAAGACCCTGATGTGATGATGGTAGGAGAGATAAGAGATATTGAAACTGCGCAGATTGCTATCCAATCCAGTTTAACAGGTCACCTGGTACTCTCTACAGTCCACACTAATAGTGCGGTGGGAGCTATCACAAGATTAAGAGATATGGGAATTGAATCATTTTTGCTTTCATCTAGTTTGAAATCAATCATCTCACAAAGATTGGTTCGAAGATTATGTAACTCTTGTAAGAAAGAAACTAATCCATCAGAAGAGGCTGTCAGGTTATTTGGTTTAAAAAAAGATTCAAAAGTATTTTCATCAAATGGATGTGATAAATGTTCTTATTCAGGCTTTCAAGGAAGAATTGCCATTGCTGAGTGTATACAAGTAGATCAGACAACAAGAGATTTAATTCATCAAAAGGCTTCGGAGAACAAAATTATAGAACATGTTTTTAAAGATCAGCCTTCAATTGATGATGCAAGTAGAGAGCTTATTATTGATGGCACAACTTCATGTGAAGAAATAATGAGGCTCAATAACCTCAAAGAAGATGCCAGCTTATAGTTATACAGCTTTCAATAATTCCGGTAAAAAGGAGAAAGGATTCTTAACTGCCTCCTCTGAGAGAGATGCAAGAAGAGCTATAAAAGAATTAAACTTAACACCTCTTGATGTTAAGGAATCAAATAAAAATCTAACAAATAAAATTAAAATTAAGAGCAAAGACTTAGTTTTAATTACTAGACAAATAGCAACATTATTAGATGCTGATTCAGCTCTTGATGAAGCTCTAAAAATTACTGCAGATCAATATAATGACGAGGTTATAGTTGATATCCTTTATTCGCTTAGAGATGAAATTATTCAAGGAAAACGTCTTGGGCAAGCGATGAAGAAATATCCACAGGTGTTTTCTAATACCTACATTTCATTAGTTAGTGCTGGCGATAGTTCAGGAAATTTAGATATTATTTTTGATAACCTTGCAGATTATTTAGAGGAAAGCGCGTCCATAAAGCAAAAGATTTTTTCAGCTCTAGCATATCCAGTTATATTAGTTTGTTTTTGTATTTTAGTTATTATTGCTTTACTGGCCTTTGTTATGCCTCAGGTTGTAGGACAATTTATAAAAGCTGGAGCAGAATTACCTCTGCTTACTTCTATACTATTATCGGTTTCTAATAATATTGTTTATATTTTGATAGCAATATTTTTATTATTTACAGGTTTAACTTTTCTTTACAAAAGTTACACCTCTAAACTTGATAATCATATCAAGGCTCATCAAAAATTATTGTCTTTTCCTTTGATAGGTAAATTTATATTACACAGTGAAATAGAGAGATTCTCTAGTACTATGTATCTCCTGACACAATCAGGAATGAATTTAGATTTAGCAATGGAAGAATCTACCAAGGTTGTTAATAATAAATATCTAACAAGCACTATTGATAAAGCTAGAAGGGAAGTTGTTGAGGGCAAAGATTTTGTTCAAGCTTTAACTAAAACGCAAATCTTTCCTGATATTTTTATACAACTCATATCAAGTGGCTATAGATCTGGAAATTTAGTCAAAATGTTTAAGAAAGTTTCTGATTTTATGAAATCTGAAATAGAATCCAAACGATCTGTTTTACTATCTCTGCTTGAGCCGGTAATAACAATTTTTATGGGTGGATTTATTCTATTGATAGTTCTCGCTATACTAATACCAATAATGCAAATGAACGCACTAACTCTTGGATAATGGCTATGAAAAATAAACAAAAAGGTTTTACTTTAATTGAACTGATGGCAGTTATCGTTATATTAGGAATTCTCTCTACATTTGTTGCAATAAATGTATCCCCATTTCTTCAAAGAGCAAATATTGAAAAAGTTAGAGCTGATGTGGCCCAAACTGGAAAAGCTTTAGAGTTATATAAATTTAATGAAATGACTTATCCTACAACATCTCAAGGCTTGGATGCTTTAGTTATGCCTCATTCGGAATTAAAGAGACCCTTTATGTATCCTGAGGATGGCTATATAGATTCTATTCCTACAGATCCATGGGGTAGAGAGTACATATATGAATACCCGCCTCAAAAATCTAAAGATTATGATCTCTATACTTTAGGTGCTGATGGTGTCGAAGGCGGAACTGGTGAAAACTCAGATATTGGCAACTGGCTTAAGTAAAAATATTAAAGGCTTTACCTTATTAGAATTACTTGTAGTACTTTTAATAATCGGTATTGCATCGTCTGTTATTCTTGTAAATAATTCTTCAATAAACAATATTATAAATGGCCAAACTTCAGTTGAGAAAAACTTTCAATTAATATCAGAGGAAAGCATTCTTTCAAGTAAGATTTTAGGATGGTTTCCTGGAAAATCATCGCAAAAAATATACATATTAGATTCAAATGGAAATAAAACTTCTGAATTTAATTCAGAGTCATTGGACTCATATTGGAATGGTATTGCTGAATATCAAAAAATTATAAAAGGCAATGATGGAGAGGAAATTGAAATCGAATCAGACATAACAGATTACCCACTTCTAATTTTTTATCCATCAGGAGAAAATTCAGGGGCTGAATTACTAATCTATAGAAATGAATATGTTCAAAAAATTACCATATCTCAAAATGGCAAGATTATTAATGAAACAGAACTCCAGTAAAGGCTTTAGCCTTCTAGAAGTTGCAATTGCTCTATTAATTTTGAGCACCTCTGTAATAGCCATTTACCAAGTAATATCCTCCTCTACGATTTCAACATTTGAACTAGAGGATAGATATATAGCAAGAGAGATCGGTAATAATCGAGTAGCTCTTATGAACACAATTGATATACCCCAAGGAACAGGTACGAGAGAGGGTGTTATTGATATGGCAGGTTTTGAATGGGAATGGAGAGAGGAAATTGAAAAAGGCCCAGCAATAAATATTTATCAATACTCAATTCTAATCAAGAAAAAAACAGCTTCAAATTACATATATGAAGCAAGAGGCTACCTTGTTAAAAAATAATAAGAAAGGTTTTACTCTTATAGAAGTATTAGTATCCATAGTAATACTGAGTATCATTGCAATTGTATCTACTAATTTTTTGCAATCATCAATCACGGCTAGGGAAGAGGGAGCAAGCAAATTGCAAAACATTAAAGAGCTCAACATAGCCTCAAGTATTGTAAGAAGAGATATGCGTCAAATTCTTAATGTTCCAATCAGAGACTACTTTGGTAATAATTTAAAAGGTAATTTTATTGCTGATACTGTTTCTAATTCCATTGTATTTACAACAATTGTAAATTCCTCTTTTTCAACTTCTAGAGTTAGAAGAATTGAGTATCTATATCAAGATGAAGATTTTATAAGAAGACAATATTTTGCAGATAATCCTTATTCATATGATGAATATTTTGAGACAACTCTTCTAGATGAAATTACTGATATTGAATTTAGCTACATGACTAATCGAAAATGGTACGCTGTTTGGCCAATAGACATTACTACTAAAGCCAAAATACCAGAATTAGTAAAAATAACGTTTATTAAAAATGATTTGGAATATGAGTGGGTCATCAACCCAAATATAGACTATGTATATAAAAGATAAAGAAAAAGGGGTAATTTTGATCTCTGTTTTATTAATAGTTCTTGTGCTATCTGCGATAGCTATGTCAATAGGTAATAATTTTTTATTGGCCTTCAAGAGGTCTATCTATCAAGACCTCCAAACAAATAGCTTTGAGCTATTTAAAAATATTGAATCTATATCCATTAAAAGAATTGAAGAAAAAAATAGATTTGGAGCTCAAGTTCTTACTAAAGAAGATCCTTTATTTAAGGATACCTTATACTTTGAACTCCCTAATGGCCAAATGTATGCACAAATATCAGATGCTTCAAATTGCTTAAATATTAATTCTGTTGTTTCCCTAACTAATAAAAATTATATTCAAAATCCTAAAGGAATATCTGCTATAAAAAAGTTACTATTGCTTAAAGAGTATGATGAAAGAGATATAGATTCATTGATTGATCAAATGATTGATTGGATTGATATTGATAATCAACCAAGACAGAGTGGATTGGAGGACTACTTTTATACTGGTCCACTTCATACTCCTCAACAATATACTAGTAAAAGACTCTTTTATGATCTATCTGAACTTAAAAATTTGCCTGCTTTCAGAAGCTTTAATTGGAATGATATCAATGAAAGCCTATGCTCAATGCCAATTTCAGGTAATTCTAAAGTTAATATCAATACATTGACTATTGAGGATTCAGAGCTGCTATCTTCATTGTTGCCAAATGCAACAGTAAAAGATGCTGAGGCAATTATTGCTAATATTCCCCAGGAGGGTTTTATTGACATGAGACAATTGGCTATCGAATTTCCTGGAGTTGATTTTACTAATAGCAATGCTAGTATTTCTTTCACATCAAATCTATTTTCCATCAAATCTGAGATAATAAGCAAAGAAATGAAAATCAGTTCAGAAAGTATTATGTATTTAGAGAATAATAGGAATGGATATATTGTTTCTAGAACATACAATGGACTTTAGTAATAAAAATGAATAGATATTTTTTACATAACCTAAACAATAGCCTGAACGAGGTTGAGGTTTTTCATTATGTAGATGATATTTTTAAATCAAAAAAACAAATCTTTATAGATGATATTTCTGATCATATAAGTTCAGATTCAGAAATTTTTTATTTTATACCTTCTTCAAAATTATCTTCTGTAAAGCTAGACACATCACCGGATGATAGTGACGAAACAATTCGAGCAAAGTTATTGTCTGAAATGGATAATTTTATAGTAAGCGATATTTCTGAGAATGAAATATTCGTTCATAGAAATTCAAAACTTAATTTAGCTATCTTAATTAATAAAGATTATCTTTCATCTTTAACAAAGAAATTAAGGGCTACTGGTTCAAAAATTTATATTTATCCTGAACATATGCTGTCCTTTTTAAAAGATGAATCTTCAATCTTTAAGATTGCAGATAGAATTATTTTTTCATTCCCTGCTGGAGAGGGCTTTTCACAAAATGAAGTAAATTTAGATGATTATCTGCAGTTAATTAACAAAGAAAGAGAAAATTTTTCTCCAAAGTTATATATAAATGACTCTACACTGGCTAAAAATTTTAAAAATAGTGATATAGAGGATGTTAGCTTAGAATCACTCCATCTTCTTTTTATAAAAGAACACTCATTTCTTCCAAATCTTTATCGCAGCGGTTTTCATTTAGATTATTGGATAAAAAGGTATCAAATAAATAAACTTGATCTGGCTTTAGTAATTGCTGCAACAAGTCTTATGGTTATTTATCCTATTTCTAGTACATTTTTAAACAATTCCTATGCAGATGAATATAAATATGAAACTGTAAGTCTATTCAAAAAAATTAATCCTAATATTAGAAAAGTTGTTAATCCCAGAAGGCAAATAGACGAAATTTTGAATTCATATAATTTAGAACAAGCTTCTAATTTAAGTATTTCAGGACTAGATAGCATTAAAAGGCTTGATATACCTGAGATCACAAAACTTTATATGGATATTGATAAATCAGAAGCCCAGCTAACTTTGTCTGACCTAGGAAGTAGCCAATATCAGTTTTTAATTAATTTATTACCACAAGCAAATCTTAATTTAATAAAAGAGGATGTAAAAACATTAAATGGAAAGGTTTCAGGCTTTGTTGTCATTGGTCTGTCAGGCTAGTTATGAAAGCAATATTTAACAATCTTCAGAGTCGAGAAAAAACTTTATTGATTATCTTAGCCTCCATTATCATTTTAGGGATTCTATTGTCGTCAGCTACTAATCTTTATAGCAATCTGCAAAACTCGTCACAAAGATTAAACTCTGCTAAATCTGACTATGATTATGTTTATCAACAAGCTGAAGTCCTGTCATTAAATCTTGCTCAGCAAGGATTTTTACTCAATGAAGAAAATACATTTGCAGAGTTAGACAAGATGGCTAAAGAGTTTAATTTAGTTAATTACACTCTTACTAAAAATGATTCAGAGCTTAAGATTGTATATATTTTGAATGATCTTGAAAAATCAATTCTATTTATTGAAGATTCAGTTAAAGTTATAGGAATCACTCCTTCATTTATTGATGTATCAAGACTTAATGAAATCAAGCGTTTTACGATTATTTACAAGATTGAATGATCCTAAAAATTAATTAGTTATTTTTAATTTGAATTTTTTCTGAATAAAGCTCATGAAAAAGCTTTACAGCTGTTGAATCAGATACTCCCCATTTAGTTGCATGAACTTTAGATATTGAAAGATGAGAGATTACTTTTGAATATATCTCGATAGCTGAATCAATAACATCAACTCTGTCATCATTTAGGCCATATATAGATTTCTTGTCTGCCTTATTAAGTCTTGATAGCTCTTTAGCTTGTTTTTTAAAAACGTCAACGGTCATTGATTTCATTTTACCGATTTTAAAAAAAGATCTTATATTTCCTCCAATTCCTACAAGTCTCATTTCCTTTTGATGCTCTGCTAACCAGTCAAACATTCTTTGCCATTCTTCTTTATTATCTATCTTTAAGTAGTTTCTTACGGCACCAAGTTGAAAAGATTTTATATAATCTTTTTCTTTAGTATGCATATAAAACTCTGTTGATCCTCCTCCAACATCTACATACATCTTTTCAAATGAAGCCTGTGCTTTTGGATGAAATCTAATTAACTTAGCTTCTTCTAAACCAGAAATTATTCTTATTGGATGTTCGATGTTATTTTCTACGATTCGCCTTGCATCTTCAGAGTTTGAAGTGTCTCTAAAAGCAGAAGTTGCAACAATTTCATATAGCTCTATCTCATTTTCTTCAAAGTATTTTTTATACTTATTTAAAACATTAACAAGAGACCTTAATTTTTTTTCAGAAAGAAATCCCTCTTTAAATACATCTGTCCCAAGCCTCATTGGAGTTCTTTTACTTTCTAAAAATTCAATAGAGGTCGGAGTTGTAGAAAAGATTTTAGATTTAATTGCATTTGTTCCTATGTCTATTGCTGCGATTTTCATTTTATTTACACATCATCAGAATATTTTGTTATTGATATGTATTGTTCATAATTTAGATTATGAAACATCACGCCATCAAGACTTGCTGAATAATTAGCAATATCTTTTGACCAAGAGACTGGCTTCAGGAGTTTTTTATTTTCATACTTAGTTTTATTTAATAAAAATCTTAACGCAGTTAATCTAGCAATCATCTTATTGTTAGAGTTTATAACCACCCAAGGTGAAATTTGTGTAGATGTCTTTTCAAACATCTGCTCTTTATATAAAGTAAAAGCATCCCATTTGGTTACAACCTTTTCATCATTTTTAGATAATTTCCAGTATTTTAATTCTGAATTCTTTCTGGCCTTTATTCTTTTCTTTTGCTGATTTTTAGACAGAGAAAAATAAAATTTTGTTAATTCAGTACCATTAGTAATTAGATTTTCTTCCCAATCATTCACTCTGTTCATAAAAGTTCTATATTGCTTTTCATTGCAGTAATTCATAACCGGTTCAGTTATAGCTCTGGTATACCAAGATCTATCAAGAAAAGCTATTTCATTAACTTCTGGTAATACTTTTTCCCATCTTTGAAACCAGTGAGATGATTCCCATTTAGATGGAATTCCTAAATGCACATAGCTAAAATTTTTTGGTATTAAATGTTCAGAAAAGAATTTAATTGCCGAACTTTTTCCAGCAGTATCTCTTCCTTCAAAAGCTATACATAATTTTCTATTATTTCTTATAACATCCTCTTGAAGCTTTAAGAGTTCAATTTGAAGCCTTCTCTTTTCAAGAGCATATGCATTTGGATTAAGCTTTTTATAAATAGTTTGATCTAAAGATATTAAGCTCATAATTAGTTACTTTAAAGTTGCAATATATTTTACTATTCAATCCAGAATTATTCTTTTTTAAATTTATCTTACTAAAAAAAGTTTTCAAATCTTATGCACAAATGTCACGAATCTGTAACAAGAATATTGTTAAATCTGTTTATGATTTCAATAAACACTATATAAAATTATGGAAAATTTATTTTTAGACCCAACAATAATACTCTTAATTGCAGCTTTTGCGGGATTTTTTATGGCATTTGGCATTGGTGCTAATGATGTTGCTAATGCAATGGGAACATCTGTTGGAAGCAAGGCCATAACTTTTAAACAAGCAATCTTTATTGCAGCAATCTTTGAATTTCTTGGTGCATATTTGGCTGGTGGAGAGGTAACCTCCACAATTAGAAAAGGAATAGTATCACCAGACTTGTACGTAGGAAATGAAGATATTTTCATAATTGGAATGATGTCAGCACTTTTTGCTGCTGCAACCTGGTTGCTTATTGCAAGTACAAAAGGTTGGCCGGTTTCAACAACGCATTCAATTGTAGGTTCAATAGTTGGATTTGTTATTGTTTCAATGGGTTTTGCTGCAGTTTCGTGGGGTAAAGTAGGTACCATTGCTGCAAGCTGGGTTGTTTCACCAGCAATTTCAGGAATAATGGCATTCTGTATATTTTTGAGTGCAAAAAAGTTCATTTTAGATAGAAGAGATCCCGCCCAAGCAGCTGTGTCACTTATA